>Ga0315291_10010828_pt1 | contig 11124 bp, 7 predicted proteins | sample YL17G12_20_MG_FD_203070 | JGI IMG/M metagenome (GOLD analysis project Ga0315291, IMG submission 203070) | Sediment microbial communities from Yellowstone Lake, YNP, Wyoming, USA - YL17G12_20 | ecosystem: Environmental > Aquatic > Freshwater > Lake > Sediment | place: USA: Wyoming | collected... | reverse complement strand
TTATGGGTTTGTGTCCACCCTTTCCAAGCCACTAGTAAAAAATTATGCCGGTGTGCTAAACTAATTTGTCATGAAAAAACTGCTCATTTCATTTCTAGCCGGCTTAATAGTTCTTCTTTCTTTTGCCCCGTATTTTCCTGCCCGCGCCCAAAGTACTTGGTATAACTCCTCTTTCCCGGAATGGTATCTCAAGGTCTATGACGAGTCCGTTTCTCCCCCAAGTGAAATCTTCGGCGAACGCTACACCGCCGCACAAGTTCAGTGGGTAATTTATAGTCTGATTTCATTACCCATTAATTTCCTTGGTAAAGATAATCAACAAATAATTACTTGCTTTCTCACCGACGTGGCAGGCGGAAATGCTATCACTGTCGAGTGTATAACGGCTGCTGTAAAGGGCGTTGGAGATATTTTTGATCTCCTTTGGCCAGGCAGCAATCTTTTATCGGAAGGTAAGCATTCCGGTTCACTTCTATCGTCAATGTTTGAAACCAGAGATAGGCCGATTTCAGGAATTAGATATGTCAAAGAAAGACTAAGCAGGTTTGTCTCAATTCCTATGGCAAAAGCTCAGGGCGGTTTTGGTTTCACTGCCATAAACTCCGTACAGAAATATTGGACAGGCTTCAGAAATATGGCCTATGTGATCGCTGTCGTAGTAACAATAGTTTTTGCCTTTATGATTATGTTCAAGGTCAAACTCAATCCGCAAACTGTAATCTCTATCCAATCAGCTTTGCCTAAAATAGTTGTAGCCATAATACTTGCAACGTTTTCTTATGCAATTGTTGGATTCTTAATAGATCTAACCTATGTGGTCGCTGGATTATTCGCCACCCTTTTATATTCTTCAGGGTTTGCTATTCCAGGAAAAGATCTATATGGCATATATGAACAAATAGTTCCAAATACAACGCTTCTAGGTAGTTTTTATATACTCGGATACATGTTATGGTACTGGATACTCTTTGCCCTTGCCATTATCGTGTCTTTTGCAGCAACTTTTACACAGCTTTCGGTGTGGGGAATGTTAGCCTCAATAATAATGATATTAGTATGGGTTTGGCTTCTTGTCCTTTGCTTGTGGTACGCAATCAAAATTCCTTATGTACTCATAAAAAACCTTATTAGTATTTATATCTCTATTGTTATCGCCCCACTTCAAATAACCATCGGGGCATTGGCGCCACAAATAGGGTTTGGGCAATGGTTTAAAAAATTGGTCGCGGAGTTAATGGTTTACCCCGTTACTGGATTATTTTTATACTTGGCACTAAGCACTCTTCTTTCTTCGTTTGCGGTCAATTTCAGGGTATTTGGTCAAGTTTTTGGCCTTGATCCGGGCAAGCTTTGGGCACCATCAATTATCGGCTCTGCTGCTGATATGAGCGGACTTCTTTGGATGGTAATGAGTTTCGGTATTATTGTTTTGATTCCCAAAGTGGTAGAATTAATGAAGTCTTTAATTATGGGAGAGAAATTTACATTTGGAACAGCTATGGGTGAAGCAGTTGGTGTAGGCAGAGCTGTGTGGGGCATGACTGGGGCACCCGTTACACGCACAATGCAGGAGTATATGGGTGTACAATCTGCGCCCGGCGCCTATGAAACTCTTTCAAAGATAACAAGAAAGATGGGACTGGAAAAAGCTTCTAAGTCTATGGGTGAAATGGGCGAAAGTGCCCTCAAACGACGAGAGCAAATGCTTGGAAAATAAAGTCAAATGAGCAATGCTTACACCGCAAGAAGTTGATGTATCTGCGCCGCATCCCGTACATCAGGTAAGAGCCCTGTCCCTTTTAGTCTTTTTTCTACAAGGTCCCTATTATTTTCGATCTCTAGATTAAGCATTTTTCCACCAACCCTTGCGTATTCCAAAAATATTGGAGCGAAAAAATCAAGAAGCATGGCTATTGATTGACCATAATTCTTAATAGCGCTTCTTTTCAAACCTTTTCGAGGAGGTAGGTTGGCAGCTTCTACTTGCCATTTACCAAGCTCATTACGCCAAGCTTTTTCAGCATTTTGGCCACCAATTCCAGACGTTTCTATAGAAAAAAGATTATGTTTCTTAAAAAGATGTTGCGATATTAAAAGCGGAATCATTGCAATCTCAACGACTCCCGTGTCAGCCGGTTCCCCCCGTGTTCCAAGCCTAATCCTTTTAGCCAATTCCTTAATCGCTTCCGCACTTGGTTCTTCAGGAAAGAACTTATCATACTCCTGCTTTATGTCGTTTGACAATTTGTGGGGTAAAAACTGCATCATTAAGACACGGGCAAATTGCGCCGCATTAACATGCGTCCAATCGACAGCAAGGTCCTTATATTTTGTATAAGGGACATCAGACAACTTAAGTCCTTCTTTAAACCTTTCCCAAAGACTAGGAGCATCTTTAACATCTTTAGCCTTTTTTCTATCTTCACTTAAAGCTAAAGCCCTCCAAAAATTTAAAGAAAGCCAAGCGGCTGGAGTAAACATTGGTATAGCAAACCTCTGTTCTTTTCCGTTTTTATCCTTGCCAAAAGTTGGCCATGACACCCAGGCCTTCATATTCTTCTTCATATATTTAATTACGCGAGGATCAAGTTCGCCATAAGTGGTATTAGTCCAAATTTCGTTCTTACTAAACCCTCCAGTAAAAAGTTTGTACAACATTTTTCTAACAACCGGGTTGTAACTGAGATAGCTTTCGATTGGAGGCCTCCAATCTGGTTTGTGGGTAACCGCCTCCATCCTAAAATCATGCGGTGTCGCAAATAACAACTGGCTTGTTGTTTCTGAGTTACCTTGGTATATCCAAACGTGGTAGTCGGGGTACATTGGAGACCATGTATCAAGGGCTGTATAAATACTTCCCGTATCAGAAGTACGAAAAACAACAAACCCACTTAATTTTACTTTTGTAAAATCTTTTGGATATTCGTCAGGGTGCTCTTTCAAATATCCTTGATGATCCTCTAGGTATTTTCTTTGCTCGCTTTCCGTTAAATCAGACCACCTTACTTCTTCTACTTCCCCATCCTGTTTAATCCCTTCATAAAGTTTCTGTTCCTCCGGAGTCAAACCTGACCACCTATATTCTTCGTATTTCCACCCCCAACCAAGCTCTCCACAAGCCATAAGACCAGAGTCGATATCAATCCCCGCCCTCACTACAACACCCGCCAACTTCTCACGCAAACTAAACCCTTCTTCTCCATACAAATTTTGAATAATCTCATTAGCTCTTTTTCGAACCTGTTCGCTAATTGCAGCAACATCGCCACCTCCATCTATCTGCTTAAGGGCGTTTAAAGACAGTGCGGCCTGCATCAGCGCTTTATATCTGCGCTTATTGTCTTCAGTTGACTCCATACAGTAATAATTCAATATCTCCTCGGGGATCTTATGGGCCCGACTATTTTTATCTATCCAGGTCACATACTTTACATCTTTTTGGGTACCGTCTTCTTCCGTCTTTCTAACCCCAAAAACTTCATAAACAAATTTTCTTTCGTTTTCCTTAATAAACATAGCGTCTCTTTCTCGAGGGCTTTTCACTTTATCTAATGGTGGGGGGTTTTCAAAATCTTCCTGCTGAATTTCCGCCACCATCATGGCAAGACGCATTCTATCGTCCTGAAAACCAACTACTAATTCTCTCAGGCTTTCGACCCCCAGACCCAACTCACTTTCTTTGGAAAATTTTTCATGAAATCTTTTTCTTTGGTCTACATCCAACTCAATTCCCGGAAGATTTTTGCTAAAAGCTTTCTCAAACGCAGTTTCGGTAATTTTTATGTGGTTAGTGAGAAGTTGTCTTATTTGATCTTCACCAGAAAAGTAGGTATCAATTGTCGTGGCTGAACCCTCCAAAACCTGAAATGTCCCCTGTGCCCATAGGGCAGTTCTTTTCATCTCCTTTAATAGGGCCACCTCAACCTTTTTATCCTCTTCTTTCTCTACTCTCCTAGTTTTTCGTAGCGCATTATCGACTAACTCAACCACCGAAGCATAAGTTTGCTCCCCATATCTAGATTCCCACGGAACTTCATTATGAAGTTTATCAAAAGCATCCTCCATGTCGACTATCGGCCCGAGTTGGGCAACAGCAAAGTCTTCGTACCTCTCACGAAGGCGCTCATAAGCTTCCGTTTTTAGGCTTTCTGTTATGTCTTTCGCGGACAACCCTTCTGTTTTTTGGGCTTCCTCTTTAATTTTATTTTGAATTGCCTCGGGGAAAATGCCTTTTTCTACATTATCTATACCTACATCATTTATTTCATGAACTGCCTGAATAAAATCTGAGGCTTTCTGGAGAGCGGAAAGTTCGCTTGCTCTACCTTGCGCCGCCAACAACGCCATCACGGCTTCAGGTGTTTTGTTTTCTGGTGGAATAAAACCACCTTGCTGTTCGGGGCCTGCCATACCTGAATTTTATCACAATTGAAAACAAGATACTAAACAAATGGTTGATAGAAAAACATAACCCATAATTTGACTTTTGTACTTAAAGAGCCTAGACTCGCAGGCAAGATGGGAAACCTGAAAGAAGACATTGAAAAGATACTTGCCAGGAGGAGAAGTGAAGAAGATGCGAGGGTCGTACAAACCTCCAATGAAAAGTTGTTACAGGATTCTCTTAAGATAGAATTTGACGTTGAAGTGGATCAACTCAAGGCCGCCGCCAAAATCACGGTTTTACCTTTGCTAGAAGTGGTCGGAAAAAGCATTGGCAAAACCCCCGTATTGGAAAGTTATGAACCCTCTCGTGGCCCTCGCTCATTCTTTAGATGTTATGGGAAAATCGAAAATGACGTAACAAGAAAAGTAGAAGCTACTGATAGAAATCTTTCTAAAAAAACCTTTTATGATTATCCAATGGTACGAGCACGTCTCACTTTGGTAGAACCAACATCGCGTGCCCATTGGGAGGCTGATGATGATACGCCCGGAATATATCTGGATGTTCTATGTCTCCGTAAACAGAAAAAGAACTACCTAGGGATTGTGGAAGAATGCAGTGGCATTGAGATTGTAGTCACCGCCAACCCCATGGAAAACAACCGACTAGAAAAATATATACTGGCTGAGTTTGAACGACTGAGCTAGACAACCCCACTTTTTTTCTTACATCTTCATACAATTTCGGTAGACGTTTTAAAAAGACGTGTTTCCTAATTCAACCTTCTATGAAAAAGGCTTCTTTGCATTGAATGAAATAGTACACAGTACAGAGCGTTGTGGAAAGATACTAAGTGATTGGATACTAGGATACTAGGCGGAGGGCAACGAAGATTTTACTTTTTTAACAATTTCTGTTGCAGACTCTAATGCCTCTTCTGCAATCTGCCTGTTATCTAAAGATCTGTTTTCAACATCGGGATATCTTGACTCAAAATAATAATCCGAGATTGTGTCCAACTTTTCTGATAATTCTTCTCCAATTTCTAAACCCAAACTCTTAGCATCGTCTAAAACTTTAACTAAATCGTGGGTCTTCGGTGGAACTTTGTCTTTAAAGTAAATAAATCCCTTAAACGCAATTTCAATTGCCTGCTGTGACAAAAAACAAACTAATGGGTAGTTGCCATCTTTCAAATTATCTTTCGTCCACTTCAAGTAATCATCGACTCTTGTAAACTAAGTTTTATATTCATCAGACTGCATATATTGTCTTTCCTTTCATTATTTCTCTGATAAATAGGCTGTTGTTTTTCAGTCGTTGATTAAACTCCCTTTCAGAAAAAATGTGTATGTCTGGAGATATTGTCCAGTCGTAACCCACGTTTATTAAATATCTAGAAACCTTAGCTCTTTGGCCCAATTTATAAGGAGATTTTTTAATCACCGCCAAATCAATATCACTATCTTTTGTTTGTTCCCCACGGGAATAGGACCCGAAAAGGATTATTTTTTCGGGGTTTAGTGTTTCTTTGATCGCTTTTACGATTAGTTGAATGTCTGGCATACCCAAATTTTACCACATAGTTAGAACATAGCACAAACAACAAAGAACATAGTAGGGTTGTGAAAAGGGGTAGTACTTGAAACAAACTCTTCACAGTATAGGCTAAGGTATAGGTTATAACTGCCCATGGAATCACATCCTATACCACAGCAATTTTCTTCCTACCAATTTCGGTTGGTGGGGGATATGACTCTCAAGCAATTTTTCCAAATTGCGGGTGGGGCTTTAATTTCCATTATTATTTACTCTCTCCCTATCATCGGCATTATTAAATGGCCGTTTGTGATTATCTTCGCCCTTTTGGGGGTAGCGCTGGCCTTTTTACCGTTGGAGGATCGGCCTTTGGAGAGGTGGATCATTGCCTTTTTTAGGTCTGTTTACTCCCCGACTTTATTCTCCTGGAAAAAAACCGAAGGCCCGCAGGTATTTTTTCAGGAAGAAGCTCCCCTCCCTACCGAAAAAATACTCTACCCGGGGGGTGAAGCCAAACTGCAGGAGTATTTAAATACAGCCCCTTCGGATCGCCTTTCGGGAAAACTGGAAAAAGTTGAATCTTCTTTTCTTTCCGGGCTTTCCGGACTATTCAACACAGTTCAACCCGTTAAAGTTCCTGCCGTTCAAGTTCAAGATCAAGTTCACCCCCTAGTTCCCACAGCTGCTCCCAGACTGGTGGTTGAAGAAACAACCTCCCAAGGGAACGTTGCCCAAGTGGTGCCCATCACTCCCGTTTCTCCGAGTACGTCCATCTCGGGAGCAACCGCCACCTCGGTAGCCAAGTTTTCCGTTGACGCCGCCCCTCCGAATCCACCAACTGCTCCCAATACCCTGACCGGTCAGGTAATTGATCAAGACCGACATCTTATTGAGGGGGCAATCATGGAGATTAAGGATGCGGCGGGCCGTCCCGTCCGGGCCCTTAAAAGCAATAAGCTTGGACATTTTATGGTGGTTACTCCCTTAATGGGCGGCAAATACGAAATCATTACCGAAAAAGACGGCTTTAATTTTGAAACCGTCAGTTTTGAGGCGACGGGGACGATTATTCCGCCAATTGCCATTTCCGGCAAAAAGATTACCCAAACATGATTAAAAAAATAAACATTCCTTTCTTAAATACGCCCGACACCCCTCTCGCGGCAGCTACCCAGGCGCATTTGCCGATTGCCGACATCGCAGACGATATTGTTCTTCTTAAAGATGGCGGGGCCGCTCTCGTCATGGAATCAACCTCGCTTAATTTTAGCCTTCTTTCGGAAAAAGAGCAGGAGGCGGTGATCGCCGCCTATGCGGCTCTTCTTAACTCGCTTTCTTTTTCCCTGCAAATTACGATCAGGACAAAAAAGAAAGATATTTCTTCATATCTGGCCTACTTGGATGAAGCTTCCAAAAAAATGGCCAACCCGGGTTTATACCGGCTGATGCAATCTTACAAAAGATTTATTCTGGAATCCGTTAAAAAGAAAAATGTTCTGGGCAAAAAATTTTACATCGTTCTTCCTTTTAGCCCTCTTGAGCTTGGGGTAACCAAATCGATTCTTTCCATCACCAAAAGGGGCGGGCCTTTGCCTTTTCCCAAATCCTACGCCATTAAAAAAGCCAAGGTAATTCTTTACCCGAGGCGCGACCACCTGATAAGACAAAGCGGAAGATTAGGAATTAAATTAAGGCAATTGGCAACCAGTGAACTTGTCGAACTTTACCGTTCGATTTACAACGACTAAATCTATGGCAGAACAAAAACAAAACGTTTTGGATATTATTGCTCCCAAAAAGATAGATGTTGATTTTAGTTATCTGAAAATCAACGACGTCTACTACCGGACCATCTTTATTTCGGGCTACCCCAGGTTTGTCACCCCGGGTTGGTTGGAACCGGTGGTTAATTTCAATAATTCTTTAGATATTTCTTTCTATATCTACCCCGTCGACGGCAAAAGCGTTCTAGACGATTTAAGAAGAAAAATTGCGGAAATGGAAGCGGAATTGGCCACAGACATGGAAAGGGGGAAAATTGCCGATCCCCTAACCGAGGCCAAGCTTGAAGACGCCAGAAGTATGCAGGAACAACTGGTCAAGGGGGCCGAAAGATTCTATGAATTCGGTTTTTACATCACTATTCCGGCGGCAACCCTGGAAGAACTTAACCATACCACCAAACAAATTGAGTCAACCTTAGGCTCCTTAATGGTGGTTGCCAAAAACGCGACGCTGGATGCCGAAAACGGTTTTTTGACCACAGCCCCTTTTGGCTTCGACAGAATCAATGTTACCCGAAATATGGACACCACCTCTCTTTCCACCACTTTTCCTTTAACTACGGCGGAGCTTTCTTCCGACAGGGGAATTCTCTACGGCACCAATTCCAAAAACGAATCTTTCATTATTTTTGACCGGTTTTCTTTAGAGAATCCGAACTTTGTGATTTTTGCGACGTCGGGCGCGGGCAAGTCGGTAAGCTACGACACGGAAGTTCTCTATGAAGATAAAAACAAACTAATTAATAAAGAGAAAATTGGAAAACTGGTGGATACCATCATGGAAAACGGCAAACCAGAAAAAATTGAGGAAGGGATAGAGGGGGTTACCAATCCGGGAATAAAAGTGTTTTCCTTTGATAAAAAATTGAAAGGAAAATGGTCAAAAGTCACGGTAGCTGCAAGAAAAACATCTCCTCAAAATCTTTACAAAATTACGACCAGAAGCGGAAGAGGAGTAGAAATTACCAAAGACCATTGTCTAGTGGCCCTAAAGAAAGGTAGGGTTCAAACTATTAAGGGAGATGTTGTTAGAACCGGCGATTATCTTCCTTTGCCGAGAGAAATTAATTATGACGGAACCGACATCAACAATATTAATGCCTATAACATCCTTAAAAATTCGGACATCAAATACTTAAAGCCATACGCAGGAAGAGTCGGTAATCGTCTAATGCACCAGGCGGGAAGTATTCCAATGATAATCAAAACCGACTCCAATTTCTTCACGTTCCTAGGTCTTCTCACTTCTGAAGGCATGACGGGTTTTAACCGGGTGCTTATCTCAAACACCGATCCATTAATCCTAAATTTTACGGCTAAGTACTTCGACCTCCTCGGCGTTCGTTACAATTTCATTATTAAAAAAGGGAAAAGAGTTTCCATAAACGTTTTTTCGGAAACTTTTCAAAAGTTTTTAGAAACTATTGGCGCGGGCGGTCGATCAGGCTATAAGAAAGTGGCTGATATTGTTTTTTCAGCACCCAAAAGCTTGGTGGCAAACTATCTACGTGCCTATTTTGAAGGAGATGGCACGGTTGGTGAGCATGAAGTTTCCGCCACGACAAAATCCAAACAGCTCGCATCTGACGTTTGTTATCTTCTCTACCGTTTTGGCATTATCGCCAGAATTGCAACTAAGAAAAAGGCTGCCACAAATACCATAGAAAAGAAAAAGGGAACATATTACGCCATTAATATTTATGGGCAAGACAACATCAGAAAATTTATTAAGAGCGTTGGTTTTATGTCGGAACAGAAAAACCTTAAATCGCAAAAGCTTTTAAGGAAAGCAAATACAAATATTGATACTGTTCCGGAAATTCAAAATATTTTTAAGGAAATTTATGGGGTACTTTATTCTTCCAGCGAAATTCCAGCGCCCAGAAAATTCTCGGAAATAAAGTTGGGTATTTTTAAGCCATCCAGGCAAAACCTCCTTTCCGTAATCGACAAAATTGAAAAAGATATCCAAAATTTTGAGGAGCTTGAAGGAGACGGGCTCTCGGCTTTAGGCAAATTACCCAATATCGAAGAAGTTGTCTTGAAAGGAAAATTAAAAGACAGAAATACCCTGCTATGGAAAACGTTGGACGATTCTTGGCGCAACATTAGGAACGGCGTTCAGCCAAAATTGAAAAATGCTCTCAGGGCAATCTCCATCACCCACAACTATCAATACTCAACCGAGGAGATTGGGGGAGCAATTTACAGAACCTTCAAAAATACAGGCGAGTCCCTCATGCTTTATGACAAAACCCTTTGGAATTCAGTAATGTACCGCAAAGGAAATACTTTATACAAGAGAGTGCTAAAGGCAAAAGATTACATCCTGAATAAGTATGCTGAAAAGAAAACACAAATTAATAAAATTAAAGAAGAAATTAATTGGCTCAAAACCCTGGCAACTTCTGATCTTTTCTGGGATCCGGTTATTAAAGTAGAAAGGATAATATCCAAAAATAAATATGTTTATGACCTTCAGGTTGAAAATGCGGTCTTCGCCGCGGGAAATGCAGGATTGTTTGTTCACAACTCATTCTTTGTAAAATTAGAGGCCTTAAGAAGCCTCATGTTAGGCACAGAAATAATCATTATTGATCCGGAAGCAGAATATAAACCGCTGGCCAAGGCCGTAGGCGGAGAATTTATTTCTTTTTCCTATAATTCCCCGTCAAAAATAAATCCTTTTGATTTGGCCCAGGTGAGAGAAGAAGGAGAAAATCAACTGGGGCTCAAAATCCTTTCCCTGCATTCGCTTCTCAAGGTCATTATGGGCGCTATCACCCCGATCCAGGAAGCGCTTCTTGACCGGGCGTTAGTTTCTTCCTATAAAGCCAAGGGAATTACTCAAGATCCGGCCACCCAAGACAAAGAACCTCCTTTAATGGAAGATCTTTATAAAATCCTAATCGGCATGGAAACTACGGATGCGTTAGACCTTGCCGCCAGAATCGAAAAGTTCGTTCGGGGAAGTTTTGTGGGCATTTTTGACAAACAAACCAACGTGAACTTAAAAAACCCGTTTACCGTTTTTTCAGTCAGAGATTTGCAGGACGCTCTCCGGCCGATTGCCATGTTTATCATCTTAGACTACATTTGGACAAGGGTTAAAAAAGACCTCAAGAAACGCATCTTAATCATCGAGGAGGCCTGGCACATGATGAAGTACCCCGATACCGCCCAATTCCTTTGGTCGGTCGTTAAAAGGAGCCGAAAATACTACCTGGGGTTAACGACAATTACCCAAGACGTTGAAGATTTTCTTTCCCAAGATATCGGGAAAGCAATCGTCACCAACTCCGCCCTTCAACTTCTTTTAAAACAGTCGCCGGCGGCGATTGACAAAATCGGCGAGGTTTTCTATCTCTCCCAGGGAGAAAAAAACCTTCTTTTGGCGGCCAATGTCGGTGAGGG
>Ga0315291_10010827_pt1 | contig 11124 bp, 7 predicted proteins | sample YL17G12_20_MG_FD_203070 | JGI IMG/M metagenome (GOLD analysis project Ga0315291, IMG submission 203070) | Sediment microbial communities from Yellowstone Lake, YNP, Wyoming, USA - YL17G12_20 | ecosystem: Environmental > Aquatic > Freshwater > Lake > Sediment | place: USA: Wyoming | collected... | reverse complement strand
GTCGAAGTAGCGCAGGAAGCTGTGGCCGGCGACGTTGTCATGCTGGGGCTGGCTGGTCCACATGGTGCCGCTCATGGGGCGCAGGTCGGCGATGTCCACCCCGGGCAGGCCGCCGAACTTGAAGGGCACGTAGCAGGTGGTCTCGGTGACCCCGGTAGACATGTGGTAGTAGTCCATCCAGGCCCCGAGGGAAGAGAACTGCTTGAGCGGGTGGTTGCCCCAGTTCTGGTAGAGGTGAAGGCTGGTGAAAGTCCGCGTCTCCCCGGGCGCCAGGTAGAGGGGGAAGAAGGTCTCGCTGAACGGGGTGTCCTGGGGGTTGTAGAAGGGCTCCTCTTTCTCCCCCGCGAAGTTCTTGCTGGCCTGCACCAGCAGGGGCAGGGGATGGCCGGCCTCGTCCAGCACCACGCCGCACTCGACGGAGCCGGGGTTGGCGCCGGTGTCATGGCACAGGTAGACCTTACGCGGCCGGGAGTCATTGGCGAGGGTGACACGGGCGGTCTCGTAGTCGTTGGGGTGCTGGTAGTGGTAGGAGAAGCCGCCGGGGTTGTCGGTGTGCACCCGGTAGCAGCCGCGCACCGGGTCATAGCCCAGGGCGGTGCCGGGGACGGCGGTGAAGATGGGCAGGGGCTGGCGCTCGTTCTCCGGCCAGGCTTCCCGCTCCTGGTGGGGGAGCTTGGCGGGCAGGGGCAGGCATTCCAGGTGCAGCGGGACCACGTCGCCGGCTTTCCAGGCGCCGGCGAGGAAGCGGTTCTCCACCCGGTAGCCGCGGGCCACGCTCTCGGTGAAGACCACGCTGTCCACGGCCCCGGGTGCCGGCCAGAGCAGCACCAGCTCGCCGTCTTCCCCGCCCACCAACAGCGAGTCGCCCGGGGAGACGGGGAAGGCCATACCCGGCTGGCCGGCCTGCAGGGAGGAGGCCGAGAGCTGGGAGTGAAGATGGTGGCGCTGGCGGGGGAAGTTGAGCACCAGGGCCGCCCGGTCAGCCGACACGGGGCCGGTGACATGCAGCAGGACGGAGAGGTGCACCTTTTCCGGGTAGCAGTGGAACACCACCTCACCCTTGATGGGCAGGGCGTCGCCCGGCCCGGCCGAGAGGGCCATGTCCAGCCAGTGCACCTCGGTGTAGTAGGGGCCGCGCCGGTAGAGGTTGACCCGGGAAGGCTCCAGGCTGCGCCGGGAGCTGTAGGTCTTACCTCCGGCGACGGCCTCCACCCAGGCGCCGCCGTCGCCGACCAGGTTGCGGCCGCCCACCATGATCTCCCGCAGGCCCTGACCGCGCTTGGAATGCAGGTCGAAGGTGAGCCGATAGCGCTCGGCCTCGATCACGAAGGCGGTACGGGAGGCATCGGTGTACCTGGCCTCCAGGCGGGGCCGGGCGGCCACCGGCTGCGCCGCGAAATCCCGGGTCCAGTCGGCGGCCATCGCCACCCCTCCTGCCAGCAGGCAAAGCGCTGCCAGCGCACCCGCGCGGTACCGCATCTTTCGCCTCCCGTGCCCGGCAGGGCCATACCGTCCGGGGCCTGACCGCCCGGCATGAGGCCGGGCTGCGCCGGGAACGAGGGCTACTCTTCCCCGGTGGCGGCCGGCTTCCTCTTGGGCAGGGTGACGGGCGGCTGCGCTGGGACCTACTGCCCTTGCAGTACCTCGATCATGGCGGCGATATTCTCAGGCCGGGCATCCCGCGGGAGGTCGTGGGCGGGGGCGGCGAAGTAGCCTCCGCTCCGGCCGATCTCGTCCAGCAGGCGCTTGACCTCCTCCCGGGTCTGGGCGGGGGTGGCCAAGGGGAGAGTGCGCTGGGTGCTGATGCCGCCATAGAAGCCGAGCTGGTCCCCGAACCGACGCTTGGCGGCGAAAACGTCGATCACCTCCGGCTGGAAGGGGTTGAACACCTCCAGCCCGGCGGCGACCAGGTCCGGGAAGAGCTCGTCCACCTTGCCGCAGGAGTGGATGAAGACGTGCTTGCCCCGGGCCTTGACTGCCTGGTACATCTGGCGGACGCGGGGCAGGATGAACTCCCGCCAGGGCCGCGGCCCCATGATCAGCCCTCGCTGGCAGCCCCAGTCGTCGCCGAAAAACATGGCGTCGATATCGCAGGCGCAGGCACGGGCGATGGCCCGCAGGTTGTACTCCAGGATGCGCTCCAGCAGCCGGTGCACGAAGGGGGGATCGGCGACCATAGCCACGAGCAGGTTCTCCATCCCCACCAGGGCCCAGGCCCGCTCGAACAGGCTGAAGCCGAGCTGGGCGAGGGCAAAGCGGTCGCCCTTGGCGGCGGCAGCGGCGCCGATGCGCTCCCAGAGGGCGGGCTGGTCCGGCTCGGGGAAGGGGTAGGTGTCCACGTTGCCCGGCGTGACCGCCTGGTTGCTGACCACGCCGATATCCTGGTCCACGGTGCGGTCCCAGATCACGCCGAAGTGGTCCTGCACCAGCCCGGGGCCGACCTCCCGCCAGGTTTGCTTGGGGTGGCAGCTGAGGACGAGGAAGCAGTTGCCCAGCTTCGCCTCGAAATCGGGGTCGCCGTAGTACTGGGCCATCCGGGCCCGGGCCGGGATGGTGAACTGGACGTGATAGGGCACCCGGTCGGGCTGCCGGTGCTCCAGGGCGACGAGCACCCGCTCGCGATTGGTCATGGTGCACCCGCCCCGGCTACCGGCTCCAACGCCGGCTCGCCCCAGTGTGCCCAGTCGCAGTTGTTGCTGCCGTCGGCATCGGTCACCAGGCCCAGCAGTACGGGCTGGCCGGCCCAGCGGCCCAGGTCCAGCTCCGCCTGCTGCCAGCCGGCGGGGTGGGGCACGGCCTGCTGCCAGAGGGGCTCCCCGTTCACCAGCACCAGGAACACCACGCTCTCGCCCCCGTCCACCACCCCGTAGTGGAAGCGCAGCCGGCAGGGGGTGGCGGGCAGGCGCAGGGCCCAATCCAGGTGGGTGCGTCCCCAGGCCGGGGTATGGCCGCCGAGGGCCCGCAGCGCCTGGCCGCCGAGGGTGAGGGCGGGGTTGATGGTGCCGCTGCCAAAGACGCTCCCGTCATGCCCCAGGCCCTGCTGCATGACGGCGGCGGAATAGGGCAGGTCCGCCAGCCGGGCGGGCAGGGACACCGGGGTGGAGGCAAAGAGCAAGCCAGCGAACAGGCCCGGGCCGGGAGCCCGGAACCGGTAGCGGTAGGGCCCGGAGCCGGTACGCTCGGCCGGGGGCACGGTGACCGGCGCGGCCCGGTCGGAGACGACGGCGCAGGCCAGCTCGCCCTGGGAGTGGGGTTGGACGACAATGCGCACGTCATTCCAGTAGGCCCAGTCGTAGGAAACGTCCCGGGCAGGGCCGGGCTCGGTGACCAGGCGCAGCACCAGGCGCCGGCCGGCGAGGCCGGTGAGGTCCACCTGGGCGGGCTGCCAGCCCTGGCCGCGGGGATGATGGCGGGTGAAGAGGCGGCGCCCGTTGACGGAGACAGAGAAGGTGGCGCCGTCGCCAGCAGGCTGGGTGGGGTTAGCCTCCAGGTCCCCCAGGCCGGTGGCGAATTGCAGCGTAAGCCGCTCGGCCGGCGGGAGGGTGAGCGCGAATTCGCCCACAGTGGCGCCGCCGGCGACGGCGCCCTGCCAGGGAGGATGGGCGAAGATGCCCTCCCGGCGCTCTCCCCGACCGGGGGCGCTGGAGAGGGTGAAACTCGCCCCGCCGCCCAGGGGATGGCGGCGGCCGCCCGCGAGCACGAAGGTAGTGGCCTGGCCTAGAGCGGCGCGGGCCTGCCAGACGACGCGGGTGGGGCGGGCGAGCGAGAGGTAGGCCCGCTGCTCGCCGGCGCAGTAGCCCTGCAGCACCAGGGGCTGGGGCGGGCGCTCCAGGGCAAGGGCGGTGGGTGCGGGGGGCCGGGCCAGTGCCAGGTAGCGGCGGCCGGGATCGAGGGCGAAGACCCCCCGGGCGTCCTGGGCCGGCCAGCCGGGGACGGTCCAGGGGGCAGGGAGCTCGTTCGCCCCCTCAGCCACCAGCAGCAGGGGGCGATCTGGGGCGGCGAGCACCCAGCCGGTGGCATCCCGGCGCAGGCTGAGCCGGTAACCGCCCTTGCCCCGCCAGGCCATGGCCTCCCCCTCCCGCAGGGTGAAGTCCGGCTGGAGGTCATGCTCGGCCCAGGCCCGGCCCAGCTCCAGCGCGAGCTGGACGCCATCGGCCTGCCAAGCTACCGGCTGATAGGGCAGGGGAAGGGTGGGCAGGCCGGCCAGGCGGAGGCCGACCAGGGTGGCATCGGTGAAGGCGGGGAGGGCGGAGGTGGGCTCGGGCATGCCCAGGTGGCCGTAGAGGTAGACATAGGGCGAGAAGAGGAAGGAGCGCACCGGGTGGTAGGTGCCCAGGTGCTCGCCCTGGTTCCAGAAGATCTCGCCGAGCTGGACGAAGGAGCAGGGGAGCAGGATCTCGTGCGTGCCCTCGGTGCCTAGGGCCACCTCGGGCATGGCTTGCTGGAGCTCGCGCAGGTACAGCTCGGCGCCACCGAGGGGGTTGAGCCCTCCGGCGCGGCCGGAGGCGGTGTTGATGAGCACGGGGAAGTCCAGGTGGACGGCGTCGCAGCCCAGCTCCCGCTGTGCGGCGGCAATGCGCTCGACCAGCAGCCGGCGGGCCTGGGGGTAGGCAGGATTGAGCACCACGATCTGGTGCTGGGGGTCCTGGGGGCGGTCCAGGTACCAGCCCACCAGCTCCCCGCTCCAGCGATCGTGCTGGAGCATGTCCTCGTACTGCAGTCGCAGGGGGTGGCGGGGGTTGAGCCCGGCGAAGTTGAAGTGGGCGAGCACGTGGAACCCCAGGCTGCGGGCTTGGCGCACCCAGGCCACCACCTCCGGGCGGGGGGTGTACTCCGGATAGTTGACGTCGTAGCCCAGGGTGCGCCAGTCGGGGAGGTAGATGAGGGTGCGGGTGGGGGGAACCTCCCGTGCCAGCCGCTCCAGGTCGGCGGGGGTGAGACCCGCTTCCCCGCGCACCACGAAGCGCACCTGCGCCAGCCAGGCGGGGCGGCGGCGGGCAAGGGGCGTGAGCCGGTAGGAGGCCTCCATCAGCGCCCGGTAGCGGGCAGCGGGGCCCTGCCAATTGCCCTGATAGGCGGCCAGGTGCCAGGTAACCGAGGAGAACTGGCGGTGCAACGAGGGCCGGCCGTCGGTCTGGGCAGCGAAGGCGAGGGTGGCGACGCCGCCCTCCCCCTGGTAGCGCAGGTCCTTGAAGCAGCGCCGCGAGTCCTGGGTCCACAGCCAGAGTCCGCCCCGGCGGCCCTGCACGAAGAGGGCGGCGGCCTGCCAGGAGCCCGGCCATTCGTAGTTGACCTGGCGCTCGGTGCGGGCGGGGTCCACCACCACGCCGCCGGCCGCGGGCAGGAGCAGGCGCACCTGGCGCAGGTCGAGCCCGCGCCAGCCCCACTGGACGCCGGCGATGCCGCCGACGGGCCGGCTCACCTGCTGCTCCACGGTGATGCCACCGGTGGCCTCCTCCACGCGCACGGTGGTGGTGACCCGGGCGGGATCCGGGCCCTGGGTCTCGGCCACCCAGCGGTAGCCCCCGGGGACGGCCCCCCGGCCCAGGACGCGGGCGGCGGGTAGCAGCCCGGGGCGGCCGGTGAGCCCGACCAGGGGCTGGGGGGCGGTGGTGGTGAAGTAGCGCTCGCCGGTGGCCAGGTTGCGGGCGTCCACCAGGCAGCCGTCCGCGAAGGTGGCGGCGAGCTGGCGGCCGGAAATGGTGACCGGCGCCGGGAAGGCCGGGCGGAGCGAAAGCAGGGCAAGGGCAATGAGCACGGGCAGCCGGGGCATACTATCCTCCCGGGGGCGGATGCCCCCAGGGCTGGTTCTGCCCACGGCGGGAGCGCCCCTTCCCGCGAACGGTGTGGCGGGGCGGTGAGAGAGGGGCGGCGGTTATGGAATAACGTAGATGCCTGCCCCTATCTGCGTGAAGAGTGTGACCGCCGTGCCGCTCCATTGCCCTAGCTGCACCCGGGAATACCCGGCGTTTTCTCCTGTTTGCCCGCACTGCGGCACCGACCTGGGCTACCTGATCGAGCACCCGGCACGCATCCGGCTGGCGATCTGGCTGGCGATGTGGCTGGGGCTGGCCCTGAGCGGGATGGTGCTGTGGCATCTACTGGCGCAGGTGCTGGACGGCAGGGCGCCGGTGTTTGGCCGGCTAGACGCCTTGCTCCTGGGGGGCGGGTTGTTCTTCAGCGTGCTGGGGGCGCGAGCCTGGCGCTGGCTGAAGCGGATCGTGCGCGCCCGGCTGCTGGCCGCCCGGCACCGCGACCCCCCCCGGGCCCAGGAAGAGACGGAGCCTACCCCCCGAGGCTAGTGGCGCTCCCGCATGGGCACATAGCGGATGCGATCCGGGCCAGTGTAGTTGGCCCGCGGCCGGATGATGCGGTTATTCTCCCACTGCTCCAGGATATGTGCGGTCCAGCCCACCACCCGGCTGCAGGCAAAGATGGGCGTGAAGAGCTCGGTGGGGATGCCCATCAGGTGGTAGACGCTGGCGGAGTAGAGATCCACGTTGGGGAAGACGCTGGTACTCTCCCGCATCACGCGCTCCACTTCCCGGGTGATGGCGTACCACAGGTCGTTGCCCACGTGCTTGGAAAGCTGCTCCGCCAAGCCGCGCAGGATGGCGGCGCGGGGGTCCTCGGTGCGATAAACCGGGTGCCCGAACCCCGAAATCTTGGCCTTGCCGGCCAGCCGCTCCTTGACCCAGGCCTCCGCCCGCTGCGGCTTGCCGATGTCGGTCAGCATGCGCATCACCTGCTCGTTGGCGCCGCCGTGCAGGGGGCCCTTGAGGGCGCCGATGGCGCTGGTGACCGAGGAATAGATATCGGCCATGGTAGCGGCGGTGACCCGGGCGGCGAAGGTGGAGGCGTTGAGCTCGTGGTCGACGTGCATGATCAGCGCCTGGTCGAAGGTGCGCTTGACCAGCGCGTCCGGCTCCTGCCCGGTGAGGGTATAGAGGAAGTTATAGGCGATGCTGCGCCCGGGGACGGGATGGATGGGCTCCCGGCCGTCCCGCAGCCGCTGGTGGCTGGACACCAGCAGGGGCAGGCGGGTGGTGAGGCGGATGGCCTTGCGCAGGCAGGCATCGCGCAGGGTGTTGCCGCTATCGGGATCCCAGTGGCCCAGGGAGGAGACGGAGGTGCGCAGCACTTCCATAGGGGTGGCGGCCCGAGGGAAGAGGCGCAGGATCATCACCGTCTCCATAGGGAGCTCGATGGCCCCGGTGAAGCCGTCCAGGAAGGCGCGGTATTCCAGCTCCCCGGGTAGGCGGCCATACCAGAGCAGGTAGGCGGTTTCCTCAAAGGTGGAATGCTCGACCAGGTCGGCGATGTCGTAACCGCGATAGGCGAGGGTGCCCTTGTCCGGATCGATGCAGGTGATCGAGGAGTCGCAAGCGACCACGTCCCGCAAGCCGGTCGAGTTCTTGCTCTCAGGCATACAGATGCTCCCCTGGCGGGGCAGCTCGCCCTCCAGGGCAGCCTCCGCCTTCCTACTGTAACATCTTTGCCCGGCCCAGGGGAAGAGCCGGCCGCCCGGGAGGCGAGGGCCAGAGCGGAACGGGGGGAGAGAGGGGGAGGCGGCGCCAAGGAGGAGCGTCCCGCCCGCTACAGCTCGCAGGTCATGCGGTAGAAGGTGAAGGCCTCCCGCACGGTGATCCCCCGTTCCTGCATCTGGGCGCGCAGGGTGGCCATCTCCGGCTGGTGCCACGGCTGGGGCTGGTAGAAGGAATCGGCCACCTCAAACCCGGCCTGCTCCCAGAAGCGCTTGCCCCCGCCACCCCAGATGCCGTAGTAGAAGTCCAGGTCGGGGTGGGCGATCTTGAGCAGGCGCTCCCACCCATGCTCGCGGGCCCAGGGCACGAGAGCATGGGCGAGCTGGAGGCCGATGCCCCGGCGGGCGCCCGCCTCCTGGGGGGTGCGGAAGATGCCGTGACCGCCCACGGTGTGGCCGGCCGCAGTGCCACCGGTGTAGGGGCGGCTGGTCATCACGCAGTGCACCCAGAGGGTGCCCGGTTCAGCGCCGGGCTCACCCGCCACCCTGGGGTCGAGGATGGGCTCGGCCCAGCCCCCGTCCGCTTCGGCCATCATGCGGGCGAGGGTCAGCGGGTAGAAGCGGACGAAGCCGGCGACCGACCGCCCCTCCCAGGCCAGCAGCGCGCAGGTGCCATGGCGGTGGATCAGCTCCCGCATCAGCCCGGCCGGCCACCCGCTCCCGGCCTGGCAGAGGGGCCAACCGGAGCCGTTGGCGGCGAGAGCGCAGATGGTGTCATCGCTCCAGGGGTGGGGCGGAAGGTCGGGCCCTGGCACTGCGGACGGCTCCGCCAGGGTGTCCATCGGTCCCGCGTGCAGGCAGCGGGGCAGCAGGTAGTCCTCACGCAGGGGCCTGATTTCGGTCATTTTCGCCCCCAATTCCTACAGTTATCCGCAAGTCCAGTGCAGTTCGGCACCGGTTGGTGCCAGCCCTGCTGGCAGGAGCGCTGGCGAGACCTGCCGAATCCAGCAGCCATCCCCCCGCCTGCCGTGTCCGGGCGGCAAAGGAGACTGGAGCATGAGCCTGCTGGGGCTGGACGTGGGCACCACCGGGTGCAAGGCGATGGTGTTCAACCTGGAGGGGCGAATCCTGGGGCAGGGGTACCAGGAGTACCCGTTGCACTACCCGCAGCCGGGCTGGGCCGAGCTGGACTCCGAGCAGGTATGGGGTGGGGTATGCAACGCCATCCGGGCGGCCACCGCGCAGGCGGGCAAGGCCGACCCGGTGCGGGCGCTGGCGGTGTCCACCCAGGGGGAGGCGGTGACGCCTCTGGACCGGGCCGGGCGGCCCCTGGCGAACACCATCGTGACCTTCGACAGCCGCACCATCCCCCAGAGCCAGTGGTGGGAGCAGGCGATGGGCAAGGAGGCGCTGTTTGCCATCAGCGGCCAGCCCCTGCACCCGATGTACACCATCAACAAGATCATGTGGTGGCGGGAGAACGCCCCCGAGCTCTACGCGGCCACCTGGAAGTTCCTGTGCTACGGCGACCTCACCAGCCACCGGCTAGGCGCGGAGCCGGTGATGGACTATTCGATGGCCTGCCGCACCATGGCCTTCGACCTCAACCGCAAGGAGTGGTCGCGCAAGATCCTGGACCTGGCGGAGGTGGACGAGAGCTGCCTGCCGGGGGTGGCCCCGGCGGGGACGGTAATCGGCCAGGTGAGCGAGCAAATGGCCCGAGAGCTGGGGCTGCCGGCGGGGGTGGCGGTGGTGACGGGGGGGCACGACCAGCCCTGCGGGGCGCTGGGGGCGGGGATCATCGAGCCGGGGGTGGCGATGGATGCCACGGGCACGGTAGAGTGCATCACGCCGGCCTTCGACCACCCGGTGCTCACCCCCCAGATGCTGGAGTACAACTACCCCTGCTACTGCCACGTAGCGCCGGGGATGTACGTGGCCCTGGCGTTCAACTTCACCGGCGGGTCGCTCCTGCGCTGGTACCGGGATGTGCTGGGCAAGCAGGAGCGGGACGAGGCGGAGGTGAGCGGGCTAGACGTGTACGACGTGATGATCGGCCTGGCGGCCAACGGCCCGGCGAGCGTGTTCGTGCTGCCGCACTTCACGGTGACCGGCACCCCCTGGATGGACAGCCGGGCCAAGGGGGCGATGCTGGGGCTGACCCTGGCCACCAGCAAGGGGGACATCATCAAGGGGCTGCTGGACGGGATCACCTACGAGATGCGGCTGAACCTGGACTACCTGGGGGCGGCGGGAGTGCGGATCAACAAGCTGCGGGCAATCGGGGGCGGGGCGAAGTCGCCCACCTGGCTGCAGCTCAAGGCGAACATCTTCAACCGGCCGGTGTACGCGCTCTCGGTGAGCGAGGCCGCCTGCCTGGGGGCGGCGCTGCTGGCGGGCTGGGCGGTAGGGGAGTACCGGGACCTGGACCAGGCGGTGGCGGCCACGGTGCAGGTGACCGACACCTATGCCCCCCAGCCCCAGGAGGTGGCCCGCTACGAGGAGAGCTACCAGCTCTACCGGCAGATCTACCCCACGCTGCGGGACCTGGTGCACCGGATGTAGGTCCCCTTCCGCACCCGGGGGCAGGCCGCCCGCGCGCTTGCCATGACAACTGCAACCATGGGGCTTGACCCCGTTTATCGCAAAGGATAGAATTACCAGCATATTGCAACCATATGCTGGTCTTTCTTCCATGGCTGTCAACAGGCGAATGGCAAAGCGCATCGAGCAAGCGAAAGCTCGCTTCATGGAGCGTGGGGGGATCCTGAGGACGAGCGAGGCGATCCGGCTGGGCATTCACCCGCGGACCCTTTATGCCATGCGCGAGGCGGGGATGATCGAGCGGCTCAGCCGGGGCCTCTACCGGCTGGCTGATCTGCCCACGCTGGGAAGCCCGGACCTGGTGGCGGCGGCGCGCAAGGTTCCTGGTGGGGTTATCTGCCTGATATCCGCACTGTCCTACCACGGGCTCACCACCCAGATTCCTCACGAGCTCTACCTCGCCCTCCCCCGCGGGGCAGAGCCGCCCCGGCTCGGGTACCCACCGCTGAAAGTCTTCTGGTTCACTGGCGCAGCCTTCACCGAGGGGATCGAAACCCACATCCTCGACGGCACAGCAGTACGCATCTACAGCCCGGAGAAGACCCTGGCCGATTGCTTCAAGTACCGGAACAAGCTCGGTCTGGAGGTCGCCGTCGAGGCGCTCAGGCTATACCGCGCGCGCGGGCACATCAGGGCCCAGGAGCTGCTCAGATTCGCTCGCATCTGCCGGGTGGAGAAGGCGATGCGCCCTTACCTGGAGGCCTTGCTGTGAAGAGGCGCAGTCACGCCAACCTGCCTGCCTCTGTGCACCGGCGGCTTCTCAACCGCGCCAGGGATACGGGCCAGCCCTTTAACTACCTGCTTCAGCACTTTGCGATGGAGCGTTTCCTCTTTCGCCTGTCCAGGTCCGAATATGCCGAGCGCTTCATCCTGAAAGGCGCACTCATGCTTACGGTCTGGGGCGTGCCAGTAGGACGGCCGACCATGGATATCGACCTGCTGGGACGTACCAACAACAGCATAGAGGGGCTGGTGAGGCTGTTTGGAGCAGTCTGCAATCTAGACGTGGAAGCAGACGGGATCGCGTTCGATGCCAG
>Ga0315291_10010826_pt1 | contig 11125 bp, 10 predicted proteins | sample YL17G12_20_MG_FD_203070 | JGI IMG/M metagenome (GOLD analysis project Ga0315291, IMG submission 203070) | Sediment microbial communities from Yellowstone Lake, YNP, Wyoming, USA - YL17G12_20 | ecosystem: Environmental > Aquatic > Freshwater > Lake > Sediment | place: USA: Wyoming | collected... | reverse complement strand
AACTTCAAACTGAAGATTGTAAAGAAAGATGGTTACTGGAACTATGATAAGTCAGAGTTTGATCGTGTAAGTCCTCTATTGGACGATGATGATGCTATGGAAGCAATCTGGAAGAAAGAATATTCACTGACTGCAATCACTGCACCAGACCAGTTCAAGACCTATGAGGAACTTGAGCGTCGTATGAATATGGTTCTTGGATTGAGTCCAAGTTCTTCTCCTACTCAGTCTCGTGCTGTTGTAGAACAAGAAGATCAGTACGAATCTTATAATCAACCAGTAAATAGTGAGACTAAAGTTCTAGAAGAACTTGAACAGTCTTATGCTCGTTCCAAGTCTCCTACTCTTCCTACAGTCACTAGTGCTGTTGATGAAGATGAGGATAGCGCATTGCAGTATTTTCAAAAATTAGCGGAAGAGTGATTAACTTAACTAAATAACAATACCTATAAGGTCGCACTTAAGGTAGAAAGGGTGTCTTCGGGCACCTTTTCTTGTATAAATAGTATTGCGACTTTATAGAGTAGAATTATGGAAACTCCAAAAGAGCATTACTATACCTATTATTCTTATGAAGAATGGGGTAGAGGATACATCGGTAGTAGAGGGTGCAACTGTCCTCCAGAAAAAGATGTAAAGTATTTTGGTTCCTTTAAAGATAAGACATTTAAACCAACTCAAAAAATAATACTTAAAAATGATTATGCTACTAGAGAGGATGCATATGTTGATGAGATTATTTTACAAGAATATTATAAAGTGGTAGAAAATCCACACTTTGTAAATAAAGCATATCAAACTTCTACTGGATTTAGTAGAAAAGGAATGATTCCTTGTAATAAAGGTAAGAAAATGTCAGAGGAGCAAAAACAGAAATTGAGTGCTTCTTGTAAAGGAAGAAAATTAAGCGAAGAAACCAAAGAAAAAATAAGTAAAGCATTTAAAGGGCGTGAATTGTCAGAATCTCATAAAAGAAAAATTGGAGAATCTAATAAAGGAAAACCTAGACACACAGAAGAAAGTAAGGAAAGACTTCGAAAAATGCAACAAGATAAAAAAGGAAAACCAGGAAAACCACATTCAGATGCTACTAAAGAGAGAATAAGTAAAGCAACTAAAGGTAGAATACCTTGGAATAAAGGAATAAAAAATCCAGAAGTATGTGGAGCAAAAAATCCAAGAGCAAAAAGAATTGAATTTGAAGGAATAATTTATGAATGTATAAAAGATGCCTTAAAATCAACAGGAAGAACCAGACAGTATGTCTTAAAGTATGCTACTTATCTTTAACTATAAAGCAAAATATTGTCTGCTCTTTTGAGGGTTTCTGAAACATATTGTGAGGAACCCTCTTTATATTCCATAATTCCTTCCATATCATTTAATATAATACCAACATAATCTTTTTTGAGTAAGAAGATATTTCTCTTATTATCTTCTACTTTCTCTTCATATTCATAATTTGTTATTGGAATTGAAATATTTCCTGTGGTAATCTGTTGTTCTATAAAGAAATCATAATAACTTATTGAATAGGAAGAATCTACCTGAAGTCCCGCAGGAACTATTGTGACTCCTTGACTATTTTTAACTTCTTCTGTTTCATAGTGATGAATACCATCATAAAGAACTTGATACGCAATTTCTTCCCCCCCAGATATTGTATTTTCATCTACATTAGAAATTCCATACCTGGTTTCATAATATTTTACTTTTTCTTCCATAGTTCCATACTTATCTAATACAAATCTATCAAAGTCTGTTTGAGGTAGTGGCCATTCTGTTTGAATGTTTAAAATATTATTTGAGAGGAGAACAACCCAGTCTAATTTTGAGTCTCCATAAATCTCAAATGCAACATTATCAGGACGATCATTACCTATAATTTTATACTTCTCAAAAAACGAAAGATTTTGAAAAATATCTTCTCTTATTTTTCCTTTTTTGAAAAGATTTTTAACTCTAATATAATCTCCTATATTAGCACCAGGAAGTCTGCTAACATATTCAAATTCTGGAACTTGTCTGAAATAATTTGACATTTTTAGAAACCTATGGTTGCGTCATTATCATTTAGATATTCATCGTCAAAGATTGGCTCAAGTTCTTGGAATGATAATGATAATCTATAAGCAGTCATAGATTTTTCATCACCATCATAAGTCATATATGTTCCATCAGGAGTATACTCAACACCACAAGAAGTTAGAGCACATTCTTTAAAACTATTTAAGTAGGGATGTGCTACTGTTTTTCCTCCTATTGAAGTCATATATTGAATAGCAAAAGTATGTGGTGACTTTAAGAGTAATGAAGATTCACTTCTTTTTACCGACATTGCTTGTTTAAATGTACGAATGATTTGTTTCACAATCTTTGCTTCAGGACTTGATCTTGGATAAAACAGAAATGTGAATGAAAATTGTCTTAAACTTGGTCCAGAGAAAAGAAGTTCTACGTTGTTATTATTAATAGCACCAGATGCTCTTGCAGCAATATTTGCTTGTACTGCTGATCCAATAAAAAAATTTTCAGTTGTGGTTTTTAGATCTTCAGGAGTGACTCTATCTTTGGTACTTTCAGCTGATGTAGCAGCACCTTCAACCCCACCCTCAAGGAATCCTTTAGCAAATCTTGCAGCTTCTGATTGTAGCATATTTAAACTATCATTATTCCACCCTACTGGATTACTATCACTAATACCTGCAGGAATTGGTAGAGTAATCACTCCAATTCTTTTAGATCCCTCTACTATGGGAGAACCTCCCTCAAGAGTTACAACTCTTTTTCTTCCTGCAGATCCTGCAAGTGATGGTGTGTATTCTAAAATAGAAAACTTAATCACATCTTGATTTAATGATAATTTTTCGGGATATCTAATATCACCACCATAACTTGTTCGTGTCCCTTTTTTCGAACTGACTGCCTCCGCCGCCACTGCCGCTGCAGTTGCTGGTGCCGTTGCTGTGGTTTTCGCGGCATTTGGTGTTCCTGCGGTACTATTTAATCGTGCTTGTTGTTGTGCAGTGGGATTAGCACCAAATGGACTTTGTGATGTAACTTGTTGTGTATATGCTTGTCTTTCGGAAGAATTTGGATTATTAAATGCTGCTGTTTCTGCTGCTGTCGCACCACTTTCAAATGTACGAGTTGACACCCCGGCACTTGTAGTATTAACGCTTGATACCGGTATTCCACTATTTCCTTGAGCATCAGTTCTAGATGTAGTTGCTTTTAAAGATCCATCAGTATTGGTTGTAACTGATGTAGAATAGAAATTATTTCCTACCTTAGATACTTTGCTAGTCGTTGTTGCCATTAGACACGAATAGTTTTACTTATTTAGCAGGAATTTTGCATAAGGTATAGAAAGCATCTCATCCAACTCTTCATACTTTACAACGTGAAGTTGTCCTGCAACTTCATTCCAAGTATAATTTCTATACTTTCTCCAATGAAAATTAATTCCTATAAATCCCCAACTTTTGATTTTGGTACAAGCAATCAATGGATGTTGATCGTATTCTAATCCTGGTGTTTTTGCATTATAAACAAAAGTATAAAACTTTCCAACTTCTGGTATCATCATCACATCTTTAAAAAGTTCTAAAATGATGAGCATTAAATCTTCGGGATCTGTAGTTCCTGAGGACCTAACTCTTTTTTTGAGTTCTTTAACTCTTGGTGTTGAACCAGAATTAATATACTGACCAAAACCTTCTGCCATTACTTAATACCTAAATCATTTTCTGTGATGACCTTAAACTCTAACATTCTATCCGCACACCATTCTTGAATTGCGATCCATTTTGCTTGGTTTACTGCATAAGTATTAACCTCGTGAATAAAGGTCTTTGTTTGTTTATTTCCTTTTACAGGTGGGATAGTTTGTTTTCTTGGTTTTATTTCTATTACATATTTTTGTGTTTTTCCATTACTTTCTAAAACTTCAATAATAAAGTCTGGAAAGTACCTACAAATTTTTTGTTTCACTGGATTATAATAAGGAACACAAAATTCCTCTGATCCATATTTTAATATATTGGGAGATCTATCGCACCACTGCATAAACTTAAGTTCCCAACTACTTCTATACACTATATTTTGAGAGTTTCCCATATACTTTTCTGGATTTCTTGGATGAAAATATCCTTGATGATATTTTGAATCACGCGGCATTTTTCCAACCTTTATGAGATTTTCTTTTATTTTCTCCCATTATCTCTACTACATAATATATAAAGATCAAAAAGTATTTATAAATGCCTAATGTAAAGAACATAGCAGACATTAAATTAAACTTACTTCATCCGGCATTAACTTCTCATTTTGAAGTGAAAATTCCAACACCAACAGGTTTAAAACCCAAGGATCTTTCTGCAAATGGTGTTAGATATGATCAAGGTAAATTAAATCTTCTTTGTTCGGATGCAATACTTCCTGGATCTCAACTTGCAACTCATAGCATTTCTGGAGATTTTCACGGAGCTACTCATAAACACGCATATAGAAGACTATTTGATGATAGAATTGATTTAAGTTTTTATGTTGATGCTGAAAATTACTTACCTATCAGGTTTTTTGAAGCCTGGATAAAATATATTGTAGGCGAACAAGTAATTTCTACTGGTGGTCGTCCCGGAACTAATAGTAGTGAATATTTTTATAGAATGAACTATCCGGTTAATTATATCTGCAATCAAGGATTTGAGGTAATAAAATTTGAAAGAACCGGAAATGGTAGTAGTTATACTGGTGGACAAATGACTTATAAATTTGTAGATATTTTCCCAATTTCCATTAACTCAATGTCTGTTTCTTATGATGCATCGTCATTATTAAAATGTACAGTTGCTTTTTCTTATGTTAGATATTTTATAGATCGTGCATCATCTTCTGGATCTACTTCTCCTAGTACAGCAACTGGGGAAGCATCATCTCCTAATTTTAATATAACACCAGAAGCACAAGCAAGTCTTAATAATCAAGCATTCAATCCAAATATAAATTTAAGTAGTGTTATTCCTACTACCACAGGTGGAGTTTCATTTAATACTGCTAATGCTGCAGGTAATACTGTTGATACAACTGGGGCATTTAATATTTAAAGCATCTAAATAATCATACCTGAAATTCACTATAAAACATTATAAATATTAATGCCTGAACTGGTGGTTCTTTTCGGGGAGAAAGGGGGCAGAAATGCTCCTTTTCTTATATAAATAATAATAACCACCAGTTTTAAGAGCAAAGTTATGCAATCACGTATTTACACGTATAAAATTACTTTTGAAGAAGTACCTTATTATTACTGGGGATCTCATAAAGAAAAAAGATATAATGAGTATTATATGGGTTCTCCTGTAACTCATAAGTGGTGTTGGGATTTTTATACACCAAAGAAGCAGATATTGGAGTTTTTTAATACTAGAGAAGAAGCAAATTTTGTAGAAAATAGATTGATAAAACCTGTTCTTAATGATTTATATTGTTTAAATGAAAATTGTGGTGGAATAGTTTCATTAGAAATGTGTAAAAGAGGAGCAAAAACACTAGTTGAAAATAAGTTAGGAATACATTCAAGAACAAAAGAGCAAATCATAAAAGACGGTAACAAAGGAAGAGAAACCCAAAAAAGATTAGGAACTGGAGTATATGGACTTTCTCCAGAGATGAGAACAGAAAATGGTAAAAATTTGGGACAAAGAAATGTTCAAACTGGTCATATACAAAAACTTGGTAAAGAATATGGAAAATTATGTTATGAAAATGGATTGGGTATTTTTGGTATAAGTGAAGATGAAAGAAAAGAAAACTCAAGTAAGGGTGGAAAGATGAGTGGGAATGAAGCATATAAAAATAAAACAGGAATCCATAATTTTACTAAAGAAAAAAGATTAGAAGTAAGTAGTAAAGGTGGAAAATCCTCTAGTAGTCAAAAATGGAAGTGTTTAGTTACTGGATACGTTTCTACTGCTCCAGGTTTAGCATCATATCAAAGAAAACGAAATATTGATACCTCTTTAAAGGTTAAAATAACTTTATAAATAACTTAAACATTAATTATTTGAGTTTTTAAAATGCCGCTCCCTCGAATTTCTACGCCAACTTATGAACTTGAGTTGCCCTCTACAGAACAATCAATCAACTATAGACCTTTTCTTGTTAAAGAAGAAAAACTTTTAGTTATTGCTCTTGAGAGTGAAGATACAAAACAAATCACAACAGCAATTAAAACTGTTATTAAAAACTGTATTCTCACAAAAGATATTAAAGTAGAAAATTTACCTACTTTTGATATTGAATTTTTGTTTCTTAATATTCGTGGTAAATCAGTTGGTGAACAAGTAGATGTTAATATTATTTGTCCAGACGATAATGAAACTAATGTCTCTGTAAGTATTGATCTTGATGATATTAAAGTGTTAAAAAATGAAGATCACACTAATAAAATTAAAGTAGATCCAACAATTATGATGGAAATGAAATATCCATCACTTGAGCAGTTTATTAAAAATAATTTTGATTTTAATAATCAAAATGCTATGGATCAATCTTTTGAACTTATTGCATCTTGTATTGATAAAATTTACACCGAAGATGAGGTTTGGTCTACTTCTGATGTTACTAAAAAAGAACTTACAGAATTTTTAGAATCAATGAACTCATCTCAATTTAAGGATATTGAGAAGTTCTTTGAGACAATGCCCAAACTTTCGCATAAAATACAAATTAAAAATCCAAAGACAGGAGTGGAAAGTGAAGTTGTTTTAGAAGGGTTAGCAAGTTTTTTCGCGTAGGAATGGTCCATATGGACCTTGAGAATTACTTTAGACTTAATTTTTCTTTGATGCAGTATCATAAATGGAGCCTAACTGAAATAGAGGCAATGATACCTTGGGAAAGAGATGTTTATGTTGGATTACTTCAGCAGCATCTTGAAGAGGAACAACTAAAACAGCAACAGCAAAAATCTAGTTTCTAATGTAAAGGAAAATGGTAGCAGCAAATCCACAGAAATTGATGGGGAGAAATAAAAAAATCCAATCTGAAGTGGATAAGCAGCAGCAACAGTTAACTGCTGCTCCCATTAATATTGCAGTTTCTCAAAATATATTAAAGTCTCTTGCAAAGATTACTCAACTTATTAGTCAACAAAACTCACAGATTGTTGAGATTATAAGAGAAGCAAAACAACCAAAATCTGTTGTTGCTAAACCACAACAAAACTCACAGATTGTTGAGATTATAAAGGATGTAAAACAATTAAAAGCTGTTGTTGCTAAACCACAACAAAACTCACAGATTGTTGAGATTATAAAGGATGTAAAACAATTAAAAGCTGTTGTTGCTAAACTTGTTGCTAAACCACAACCACAACAACAGTTAATTTCTGCTCCTGGATTAGTAGGACCTCCTGGACCTCCTGGACCTCCAGGATTAGTAGGTCCTCCTGGACCTCCTGGACCTCCTATTCAACCACAACCACAACCACAACAGCAGTTAATTGCTGCTCCTGGATTAGTAGGTCCTCCTGGACCTCCTGGACCTCCTATTCAACCACAACCACAACAGCAGTTAATTGCTGCTCCAGCGGATATTGCTACACTGCAAGATATTTCAAAATCTCTTGCAAAAATTACTCAACTTCTCACTCAACAAAATTCGCAGGTTACTGCAGAAGCAAATCAAGAAAGAAAAAATCAAGAAAACGCCAAAAGAAATAAAATAGAACTTGGATTAGAAAATAGTTTTGCATCAGTTAAAAATGTTGCCCAATCAGTTATTGCACCTGTAAAAAATATTCTTGATTCAATTATACAATTTTTTGTTACTTTATTTTTAGGAAAGGCAATATTAAATCTAATAGATTGGTTTTCTAAAAAAGAAAATCAAAGTAAAATAAGATCTATTGCTAGGTTCTTGAAAGATTGGTGGCCCACTCTTGTTGCTGGTTATATACTTTTTGGTACAGGATTTGGTAGAGTTGTAAGAAATCTTGCTGGTGTTGGTTTAAGAGCAGTTGGTGCTCTTGGTGGTATAACCTTAAAACTTATAGCTGCTATTGCTACTGCAGCTGGTTTTAAAAAAGCAGGAGCTGCAATGTCGGCTCTTGGTGGTGGAGGAGGATTTAAGGGTCTTGCGGCAAGATTGGGAGTTGGAGCTCTTGTTGCTGGTGGTGGAGCATTAGTAGCAAGTAAAATGATGGGTGGGGGAGATGCTCCACAAGTATCAATACCAGAACCAGCATCTTTACCAGTAGCAGAAGCATTTGGTGGTGGTCTTATTGATTTTAAGACGATGCTTGCTGCCTCTGGTGGTCAAGTTGATTCTAAGTTAGGCATCTTTGCACAACTTTTTGGATCTGGTGGGCTTGCTGGACTACTGAATAGTGCCCCAGGAGTTGTATCTGGACCAAAAGGTATTGATAAAGTTCCTGCGATGCTTACTGATGGTGAGTTTGTGATGTCTCGTGGAGCAGTACAAAAGTTTGGTGTGAGTAATCTTGAGGCAATGAATGCTTCTGGTGGTGGAACCAATAAACCAAAAATTGTTCAGAAAAGAATTCACGCATATGGTGGTGGTTTTGTTGGTGATGATGAACTTTATCGGCAAGCCGCAAATTATAATAGAGGATCAAATCTTAAAGAAATTTCTTATGATCCAAATAATAAAGAGCATAAAAATGCATATGAAAAATTTAAAAAAAGAGTAGTTGACAAAGGATTATATAAACCACCAACTGGAGCAAAAGCAAATACTTCCCCAAATATAAAAACTGATGTTAATGTAAATTACAAGTCTTCTCCCAAAAGTTCAATGGTAAGATCTCCGGGTGCGGGACTTTCTACAAATGCAAAACCTCCAATACAACAAATAAAAACAAATATGAATGTACCTGGTGGTCGTATTCGTGGAGGTCGTGGTGGATTATCCGGAACTATTTTAACCACATTAGCACAAATATTTGCTCCACAACTAGGAGATGCTACAGGAAGTTTGTATAATAAAATGGGAATAGGAATAGGTAATCTTTCCGATGCAGAATTAAAGAAAAAAATTGAAGACGAATTAAAATTAGAACAGTCGTTATCTAGTTCTACTAAATTTGCAGCAGAACCGAATGAAAGACTAAATTTATTCCAAAAGGAATCTGAAAGAAGAGGGTTGAATGGATTAGGAGGTCGTGGTGACGAGTCCGGTGGAATGTTCCAACCTGGTGGATTATTTGGTGGTCCCAGAATGAAAGCAAGAACAGATTATGCTGCATCAAAAGGAAAATATTATTCTTCTTCTGATCAAAAAACCTATGCGAATGAAAATGATGCGAAGGCAGCCAAAAAATCTAGAATGACTTCACTTGCATCACAACAAGGATTGGATAAATTGAGTTATGCAAAAAGAAGTGGACAGTATGGTCTGGGTGTAAGAGGAGAGGCAGAAAGAGCATCTAAAAAAGAAGACTTTGATAAAAGAGGTGGTATATTTGGTGGTATTGGTAGAGGACTTACTTCAATGTTTGGATCTCAAAAAGACATTGATAAGAACAAAGTAGCTGATAAAGCAGCAACAACAAAAGTAAAACAATCTGGTGCTGAATCTATTGGTAGATATTATTCTTCATCTGATGGTAAGTACTATAAAGATTATAATGCTGCATCTAAAGCAAGAAAAGCAAGACTTGCAACAACTCCGGTGAAAGGAAAACCAATAACTCCAACACCAAAACCAAAACCAAAGGTATATAATCCCGCAGGTGGTGGAATGGGTGGTGGAAGAGGGTCTGGTGGAGGATCTAAAGGGACAAAACTACCAACTATTCCTACAGGTAAAGATAATAGTAAAACTGCAAAGCAGTATAATATTAAATAATGTCAAAAATAATTTCTCCTTTAACTGGAACCTTACAATCTATTAAGAAGCAGTTTATTAGTAAGGAGAAACTACTTAAATCCACTCTTAATGTTCAGAAAAAAAGAACTAATTTAAATCGGTCAAATGCAGAAAGAGAAAGATTTATTGATTATGAAAAAGTATTAGAAAGACCTCTACGTTCTTTGGGAAGAGGTATTAAGAGTGTAGTGGGTAAGAGATTGGGATTTTTGGATAGTCTCAAAACTTTTATAGTTAATGTTTTGCTTGGGTTTATTGCTTTAAGATTATTAAAATATCTTCCACAACTCATACAATTTGCAACTACTGCCTTAAAAGTTGGAAATTTTATTCTTGATATTGGTGGAAAAATATTAGATGGTTTAATTACTTTTGTTGACTATGGATATAAAGCATATGATCACGCAAGAACAATTGTAGGAAAAATTGGTGGTGAAAAAGCAATCTCAGATTTAGATAATGCAACTAGTGAAAGCACCAAAGTAATGAATCAACTTTTCATTGCTGCAATGTTATTCAGTGATTTTAGTCCATTTGCAAGTATGGGAAGTGCTCCATCAATATTTAATAAGAGTGCTGATGCTATTAAAGGTAATATATCAAGTGAGGTTGCAAGTGCTGCATCAAATGCAGCAACTAATGCAGCAGGAAAAGCAGCACTAGGTCCTCTAGCATCTGCTGGAATTATCATCGGTGCTGGATTACTTTTCTCTGCTGCTGGTGAAGGTGTATTTCAGTTAACAAAATGGGCAAAAGGATTAATTGGTTTTGGACCAATATCCAAATTTTTTCAGGTTCCTCTTGGTATTCTAGAGGGAGTTGGAACTATTTTTGATATTCTTGGTGCTCCTTTTAGATATGGTATTGAGTTGATACGTGCTGGATTTATGAAAATGTTTAATATGAAAGATGGATTAGAAAAGCAGGCTAAAAATCTTGGTAAATTTGATGCAAGAGTAAGAGAAAATATAAGGAGATTTGCTGGAGTATTTGCACCCGTTTTTACTTTCTTCGGTCAAAATGATACTGCTAAAAAATTATCAACTCCAGGATCCTTTGGAAGTTTATATGGTGAGAAAGCTGTTAAAGATATGGGGTATAGTGGTGGAGGAAAAGTAATATCTGTTAGAAAATATGCTGCTGGTGGACCTGTTAATATTTCAAGAACAGAAGTAGAGGAAGTTGATATTCCAAGAGGTGAAGATATTAAAAAAAAATCTACAAAACCAGG
>Ga0315291_10010825_pt1 | contig 11125 bp, 10 predicted proteins | sample YL17G12_20_MG_FD_203070 | JGI IMG/M metagenome (GOLD analysis project Ga0315291, IMG submission 203070) | Sediment microbial communities from Yellowstone Lake, YNP, Wyoming, USA - YL17G12_20 | ecosystem: Environmental > Aquatic > Freshwater > Lake > Sediment | place: USA: Wyoming | collected... | reverse complement strand
AGCCTATAAATCAAGAAATAAATGTATATTCTGTGGCACTACCTTTTTGGCATTTTTCAGGTAACGATCCAGTATTGACGCGGCTTTCAGCCATTTGGTCACCCCACAACTGTCCAAGAAAAGTCAAAATCAATTGCAAGCCGTTGTAAAGTTGTCATTCCATTGTTTGATTTACCTTATGAAGAAAAATTTATACAGATTTGTGGAGGGAAGAGTGGGAGAGGGAGTTTAATTATAAGAAGGAGAAATTTTAGTCAAACATATTTGAAATTTTACAGGTCTTGATTAGTGACCTGGGGGGATTTTCGACGCCACAACAATATATTCATTGGCTTTGGTCACGACCCCGTGGCTTACGTATTATCAAAAAGACAGGCAGTTTCCAGAGCCTTCGACAAAGGGGAATGTAATGGGGTCTGGAACTGCACAATTCGCAAGGCACCTGCCGTTCTACCGATGCTTCAGCAATTTAGGTTGTGGCTCAGAAAATCTCCCCAGGTCACTGAAATACTCAGATTACTAAGGGCCTAAACACATCTTCTAGAAAGGAATTATTCGAAATCAAATCAATTTCCTTATCCATTTCTCTTTCTCAGACCTTTTGGCGAAACTTACGATCCCAATCCAGATTCCGATTGCTGCTGCGTATTGAAAAACATTGTTGAAGAAATTGCAGAGCCAGGAAACCATCACACTTTTAGTTTGGGTGTAGGTAACAATCTGAGCTAGCTTCATCCCCTTTTGTACAAACACAGGATAATTCTGGTAAACTTCAGCAGTTAACACAATTATTAAATAAAATACTTGAAACAAAAACAGAAGGATCAATCCAACCATCACCATTATAACCCTATCTAGAATAGATACTCCTGATGTAGCAAGGATTAGAGGAATGGTAATAAAGATGCCAAGTGTGATTGAGATTGGCAAAAAACGTAGGGTAGCGTTTTCTAATCGGCAGACAAATTTACCATCAACGATACTTGGATTGGTAAAAGGTATGAAGCCAGACAGATTGCTTATTTTTATAGTGAAAAACCAGAGGAGTGTCTCATAGTAGGTGTGTAATAAATACCAAACAACAAAAATGGCAGCATTGAAGAGAACGAACCTCAAGAGAAATTTAAAAAGGCTATTGAGCAGGGACACTTCTGACCCACTTACCAACCCAGAACAGCCAAAACATTGCCACCATGACAATGAAGATACTCTGTGAGACATAAATATGGGTCTCCTCGAAAAACTGTGGAGAGTATACACCAATCAGGAAAAGACCGACTACTCGTATGAGATTTAAGAGATAGATGAATATGCTACCTAAAATACCACCTACCAGTTTCTCTTTTAATAACGCAGGAAAGGCAATGACAGCAGATAAAAAGAGCATAATTTCAAAGATGGCATTGCAGTTTGCTAGAATCTTTACACTGAAACCTTCGCCACTGATTATAATATCACTAGCATAAACATTAAGTCCCAAAGTATTGAGAATCCAGGCTGCCTGGGAGGCAATGAAAAAAGTGAATGGATCATAAAAATAGTGTTTAATTGGTTCTAGAGATAGGAGGAAAGAGAATACAAGAATTAAAATTAAAAACAGAACACAAAAGCGGAGGATGGGATGTTTTAGTGATAGGAAAGGTTTAATTTTCTGAACTAATGAAATCTTTTCAGCTTTCTTTAATACTGCTCGCCTGCGTTTAGTTCTAGCCATCTCAGCATCTTTAAGTGTATCCCTTCTCCCCTTACTCTTCTCCCCCTCTCCCCGCCTGCCCGGCCAAGGGCTAGGGGAGAGGGACGGGGTGAGGGGAAATATCAAATATTCATGGTCAGCCTTATGCAATCCGCCGCCTGCGTAACATCACCACTCCAATCCCTATCATAGCAGTCATGAAAATGATAATCCCCCATTCAGATAGAGTTGGAACCCCTGCTGATACGTTTATTGACCCATCATTTCCTGCAACTTCCAAACGCTGAAGATCAGGGTCAGTGGCTGCCAGATTACTTAATGTTAGATCAGTTTGGCCTGGAGGAGCGGTTGCTTTGATGTGAAAGCCTATCGTAGCTGCATTACCTTCTTGTATGATGTTTTGATTAAATCCTGAAGCAATAATCCTAAATACGCCAGAGGACGGTTGACTGGAGCTAAAGTCTTTCCCCGCATCAATAAGAATCTGTCCTCTAGTAGCTGTGGGGTTTTCCAATACATTGGTGTCATAGTTGATATCTAACTGAAAAGCTGAAGCGGTAGCTCCGCCTGGGTATGACAGACTTAGGGTTACACTCACATTTTGATTCGGTGAGCCTGAAGTTGAAGATAGGCTCAAGGTTAAATCCTCTGCAAAGGAGATGGATGTACAGGTAATCAAAAAAGCTAGACATAATATGCTTACTGCACACGAAGATAACTTGCTTGGTTTTTGGTTTATTTTTTCATAGACTATCATGGATACACCATCCTTTTTGCTTTTTGTGCTTACGTTTTATTCTGACCCTACACTACTGACTTCTGGCTCCTGATTACTGCATTCTTATTCCCAATTGTTTGAATACCCTTCCTTCCTTAAAATCTTCTCTTATCCCAGCAATGGCAATTTTTAGATTAGGACTGGCTTTAGGTTCTAATTGACTGAGTAAAGACTCAAAGTTATCAATTGCCTTCTGACTTATGGTCATCTCATCGTGGTAAAGCAATGTTTGAATACTGACTAAAATTTCATCTGCCACTTCACTTGCTAGTTTAACTGCTATAGGGTCTTGTAACAGTAAAACCAGAATCTCGAAAGAATTACTATAGAGCATAAACATATATTCTTTTCCCACTTCAGTGTTTACTAAAATCTCATCTCTGAAAGTTCTCAAGAGGAAAAGTTTTTGGTCTTTCTTGCTACCCCACATCTCATCATATAAAAGTGGCCACAGTTGAGATACAGAAGTTGTTGTGCTTGATGAGGTTGGGTTTATACTGGTTGTTGTTTCTATAGTGGTTGTAGATGTTGTTGACAGGACAGTTGCTGAAGTAGTTGTTGTGTCAGGAGGAGGCTGGGGTATAGTCGTTGAAGTAGTAGTCCCAGGAATGCCCCCTTCTACTGTAATTGATCCATTGTTAATAGTAACAGGTAAAAGCTTCCCAGCTGGGTCTGCTACTGAAGGCTTAGTAATGATTAAGTCGGCTTTTCCAGGTGGTGCATTATTGAGTATGTCAAAAGTAAAGTTTAAAACCGTTCCATTACTAATGATGTTTTGATTGAATCCAATGACTATAACACGAACTATATTAGGATTTGGTTGAATATGTGATAGTGATTTACCTGCTTCTATTGCTTTAGGTCCTAGGGTCACCGTTTTAAAAGTTAGTCTGGGTGTGTCAAAGTTAAGATCAAAGTTAAAGCTACCTGCCCCTTTGCTAGGCGCTGAACTCAGATTTATAGGAATGAGAATATTCTTAGCTCCAGGCAGTCCAGAACCTGAACCAACTGTTAAAGTTGCAGCTTCAAGGTTGCAGGTAAGAATAAGCACATAGGATAATGTTATTAAAATGCAGTACATAAACTTCTTCTTATTATCTCTTTTCATATCTATTATAATTACATTTCTGTTTATATCTTCAGCTAGACGTAAGCTATTTCAAAATAGATAATTCTACACCCTCGATATTCACGGGCAAAGCCTTACCATTCGGATCAGAAATTGATGCTTTGGTGATAGTGAGTGCCGATTTCCCAACAGGTGCATTATCAAGAATATCAAAAGAGAAGGTAAGAACTGTCCCATCTCCGATGAGATTCTGATTAAGTCCAATAACTACTACACGAATTATGTTAGAACTCGGCTGATTGAAGGATAAGGATTTCCCAGCACCCACTGCTACAGAACCTAGAGCAACTTCTTTAAAAGATAGTTTCGACGTATCAAAACAGAGATCAAAATTGAAACCGCAGACTTTCTCTCCGGGTGCTGAGGTTAATTCTACAGGAATTGAAATGTTTTTATTACCTGGTGAGCCAGAGGCTGAACCGATAGTAAGCGTTGCGGCATGGAGATTAGATGTGAGGATAAATATAGTCAGTGCTGTTATGTAACAAACTAATATGTTCTTTACTATTCTCATAGCGGTACTCCTTTCTTATGCTTTTTATTGTTCAAGGTATTTATTGATAGCGCATTGAACATCACACACATCTAAAATGTGATCATTATTACAATCTCCTGCCCAGAGTTCACACAAAGTAGGTTGAGAAAGAGTTTCTAAGATGATATTAATGATACTTTGTATATCACCTACTTCAATAGTACCATTATCATTTACATCACCCTTTTTATCTTCACAGACATCTCCGACTCCATCTTCATCAGTGTCTATCTGATCAGGGTTATCATGGCAGGGGCAGTTGTCAACAACTCCATCATAATTATTCGCTATTCCGTCTCCATCACTATCTAAAGGTATTGCCAAGGCATACTCACTGAAGCTTGTGACATCTACCTCAAAATAATTTGCATTAGAATCACATTGGCATTCAGAACAATTACTATAGCAAGAGCAGGAACTAATAAAGCAGGGGGTGGTTATTACTATACTATCTTTAGTAACAAAAATACTACTTTCATTGATATCAGTTTCAATCTCATTAATTTCGACTAGCCCATCGTTATCTTCATCATTCCATCTCAAAACAACAGTAACTGGTTCAGTAAAGCTCACACCACTTGGCTTAAGTTGAACGCCAAAGATGGTTTGAGCATCTCCTAAATCCGTTAACTGGTAACCACCTCCTGTATTGGTGATGGAGAAGGTAGTATCATCCTCCACTGCACCAGATGGAACATCAATACTACAACTATTATCAGGGTTTGGGCATGATCCACCCTCTAGACCAATTACACATGCTCCAGAACCATTGGGATCACAGGTATCAGTATTGTCGGCTGGACATATATCGCAGAGATCACCGCCACCCAGGTAATCAGAATTTAGCTGATCGGGATTGTAATTACTAGGGCAGTTGTCGCACACATCGCCTACTCCATCATTATCTGTATCTTCCTGATTAGGGTTATAATTATTTGGGCAATTGTCACAGGCAATTCCCACACTATCTCCATCGGAACCTTCAAGTCTCCAAATCTCTCCACCAGTTGCATAATTGCCGGTTCCTGCGTACAGGCAACCGTTGAAAACCACCGATGGATAAATCCAATAATTATTAGAGTCTCCAAACCCATCGGTATTCACCTGAGTCCAGGTTGTGCCATCGGATGACCTCCAAATCTCTCCACCAGTTGCATAATAACCGGTTCCTGCGTACAGGTAACCGTTGAAAACTACCGATAAAAAAACCGCATTATTATTAGAGTCTCCAAACCCATCGGTATTCACCTGAGTCCAGGTTGTACCATCGGATGACCTCCAAATCTCTCCACCAGTTGCATCATTACCAGTTCCTGCGTACAGGTAACCGTTGAAAACTACCCGTGGATTAACATTTATATTATTAGAGTCTCCAAACCCATCGGTATTCACCTGAGTCCAGGTTGTACCATCGGATGACCTCCAAATCTCTCCACCAGTTGCATCATTACCAGTTCCTGCGTACAGGTAACCGTTGAAAACTACCCATGGATAAACATCCCTATTATTAGAGTCTCCAAACCCATCGGTATTCACCTGAGTCCAGGTTGTACCATCGGATGACCTCCAAATCTCTCCACCAGTTGCACCACCACAGGTTCCTGCGTACAGGTAACCGTTGAAAACCACCAATGGTAGAACCAACCAATTATTAGAGTCTCCAAACCCATCGCTGTTCACCTGAGTCCAGGTTGTGCCATCGGATGACCTCCAAATCTCTCCACCAGTTGCATCATTACCGATTCCTGCGTACAGGTAACCATTGAAAACCACCGATGGATAAATCCAATAATTATTAGAGTCTCCAAACCCATCGCTGTTCACCTGAGTCCAGGTTGTGCCATCGGATGACCTCCAAATCTCTCCACCAGTTGCATTATAACTGGTTCCTGCGTACAGGTAACCATTGAAAACCACCCATAGATCAATACCCTCATTATTAGAATCTCCAAACCCATCGCTGTTCACCTGAGTCCAAGATTCAAGTGCTTGGTCAGGATTGTAAACATTGGGGCAATTGTCACAAGCATCCCCTCTCCCATCAATATCAGTGTCAGTTTGGTCTTGATTGGGTATTTCAGGGCAATTATCCACTACCCCATTAAAATTATTCGGAACACCATCGCCATCATTATCTAAAGGAGCTGCCAAAGTGAATTCACCTAAGTTTTCTACAACTATAAGAAAATAATCATCATCCGGGTTGCAACCGCACACAGAACAATTACTATCGCACAAGCAAGAACTCGTAGAGCAAGGGGTAGTTATTACTTCATTATTCTTAGTGACAAAAAGGTTAGCCTCATTAACATCTGTTTCGACTCCATTGATTTCTACTAAACCATCATTATCCTCATCCTCCCATCTTAAAACAACAGTAATCGGTTCGCTAAAACTCCTCCCACTTGGCTCAAGGCGAACACCTAAAATTTTATATGCATCTCCTAAATCTGTTAACTGATAGCCAATTCCCGTATCGGTGATTGAGAAAGTTGTATCAGTATCTACCGAACCAGCTGGAATTAAAATGGTACAGCTGTTATTATTGCTAGATACATTTCCACCCGCTTCATCAACGGTACCCGCTCCAGAGCCAGAGGTATTACAGGTATCGGTATTATCAGCAGGGCATATATCACACATATCACCACCATCCTGAATATCTGAGTTAAGTTGATCTGGATTATACTTATTAGGGCAGTTGTCAAAACCATCTTCCCACTCATCAACATCCGCATCAAGTGCACTGTTACATGCATCACCAATACCTGAATTGTCGGTATCTTCCTGTAAGGGGTTATAATTATTTGGGCAATTGTCACAGGCATCACCCACACCATCTCCATCACTATTGTCTTGGCTTGGATTAGCAATGTTTGGACAGTTATCTTCAGCACAGGTGTTAGCAGGGAAACCAGGGTTACCGTATCCATCTCCATCTGTGTCTGTGCAATCATCGCACATATCCCCCATTCCATCTGTATCCACATCTTCTTGACCTGGATTATTATCATCAGGGCAGTTATCTAGAACATCACAGATTTCATCGAGGTCAGAATCAACATTAGGATACTGATTGATAGTACCATTAACATCATCTACATCAGTATATGGATCTCCATTCACATCATAAACTGCTCTATCTGGCTGGGCACCATCTGTAAGACTAAATTTTATCCAACCTGTACTGGGAGCACTTATGCACTCCAACTCAAGTGTCCACAGCTTGAAATCAGGTACAGCAACTCCCCAGTTACATTCAAAGACTCCCAACTCATAGTTACCGGTATCTTTCAAAGAGGCATAAGCATCATCCCAATCACCCCCGTTTTGTTTCAGCAAGTGACTTGTAATGACGTTATTCACCTGAATTTCAGCGGTCTCCCATTCGAAATAGCCTTCTATTGCAGAAACATCGGGCCTATTACCGGGCCAATTAACCATCCATATATCTACAAAAACTGTGGTGGATTCACATAAATCAATCTCCTGGGGGTTTTCGAAAGTTCCTTGCGTCAAATTCGTATCACCACCATAGAAATCGAACCTAAATGAAAGCTCGCAAGCATCCCCTTTATCATCACCATCGGAGTCAGTCTGGTCTGGATTATAATTCTCAGGGCAATTATCTTCAGCACAGGTGTTAGCAGGAAATCCAGGATTACCATATCCATCTCCATCCGTATCTGTACAATTATCGCACACATCTCCAGTACCATCTGCATCTTCATCTTCCTGTCCTGGGTTATAGTCCACTGGGCAGTTGTCACAGACATCCCCTCTCCCATCAGTATCAGTGTCAGTTTGGTCTGGATTGGTTATTTTAGGACAATTGTCAACGTCGCCGCAGAAGGTATCTTCATCAATATCATTATCAGGGTCATACGGGCACTCATCTGATCCGCTACAAGAAGGACCAGATTTACCAGGATCACATATTCCATCATTGTCCTTATCAGGATCGCAGACATCTCCTAAATAGTCATTGTCTATATCTTCTTGATGCTTGCTACAAAATCCACCAGTCCCACATTCTCCATCACTTGTGCAAGATTGTGAAATTGTACCCTTTGCACAAGTACCTAAATCTAGACCATTTGGTGTGTATGGACAGTTATCCATACAGTCAATACGACAATCACCGTCAAAATCATCAAATGACTCACACTGTCCACCGCGAACCGCCCGAACGTGGTCGAGGTTGGCAGACTTACCGCGGCCCCACACGTTGCCCTCGCTGAAATATACGTCCTGGGCGGAGCCCGGATAGTCGGCGTAAGTAGTAGACGACCAGTAGACGTTCGACACCGTATAAGAAAATATTGGATCTATAGATGGATTATATCTCTCATAATCTACGATAGATTGTAGTTCATTTCTGTTTGGCAACCGCCAGTCATTATATCCTGCAAGGCTGAGATTTTTACAATAGGAGAGCGCCTGCTCCCAGGTATAGTAATTGTCTTTATCACGGGGGCCACCATCATCGGTTTTTACCTCCCACATAAGACCAGTCTCAGTATCAGTGACGGTGCCATCGCCATTATCGATGTATTTACCAAATGGCCCACACTGTCCACCGCGAACCGCCCGTACATGGTCGTCGCCTGACTTACCGCGGCCCCACACTTCGCCATCGTTGAAATCGACGTCCCAGGCGTAGTTCGAATTGGGGGCGTAAGTAGTAGACGACCAGTAGTTGGACGACACCGTATTGGGGAAATAGTCAGTATTTATGGTCGGGCCAGGTGGTATGCTGCTATCGACAAGACTAGACAGCTCCTTAACCGTAGGCAACCGCCAGTCAGAATAACCACCAAATTGTTCTGTATTGAGCGCGTTGATAAAATCCAATGTATCCGTACCATCTCCGGGAGTTCCTGAAACACCATCATACCAGGTGTAGGTATTGTCAGCATCGTTTGTATTGCTGTAGTTTTGCACATCATCTTTATCCTCCTTTACCTCCCATATGAGTCCAGTTACATTATCCCTCACCATCACCCATTCGGTTGCTTCAGGGGGCAGGTCATTCCCATTCTCATCAAGTTTTGTGTATGATTGAGTGTTGATGTCATAAGAACCATCCTGACCATAGAAATTTTGCCCAAGTGACGGGCAGGTAATCTCCTGAGAATTATCATAGCACTTGGTCTGGCCTGTGTCAGGCACAGGTGAAGCTAAGACCGAAGCAAACATCATTGGTGTCAGCAAGAGAACCATGAAAATAGTAACTACCATCATTATCTTCGCTCTCGTTTCCAGGTGCTTGTTCCTCCTTTTAATAAAAAAGCTACCAAAGTCATCGCTGACTTTAAGCAGCCCTTTCTCTAAAAAACTGTTTCCCATCCCCTCATGGGTTCCCTCACTGATAGCGAGGTTTTAAATCTACTGATTCAGGATTATAATCTTCCAGTGGATTGAATCTATGTATGCTTACTTCTATCACACCTAATATATATTATCAATCTAATAGTGGGTACTTGCTGAAAATATTTGTACTAATCATGAGTTAGGAACTTTGAGCATATAAACATCACACAATAACCTATAAATTGAGTATGATATCGAAATGGGGTAATAGCAAAAAGCCCCTCAGTTGGTACTGAAGGACTGTATTCCTTCTCATCTCCCTTCCCCCTCACCTAAATCCTCTCCCCCTGTCGGGGGCGAGGAAGAATCGGGGTCGGATCTCAATAGTAAAGATTTGCTTACTTCCCAACCAAAATACAAGATTGCCACGCTCCCAATAGCAGTGATGCGAGATGTGGAATAGAGCATAGCCTGATATCCCGATGCAGGGGCATTGGCTTCAACTTTTAGTGAGCGGTATGACTCCTACTGCGGTTGAACTTCCCTGTGGCGTTTGGCCTTATCGCAGGCTGCCTTTCCTGCCTCCTTGAAGAATCTAATTATATCCGTGTGGGATTTGTTCTTCAAGGTGCCCGCTATCTCATCACGAATACGGCGTACCATCTCCACCGATCGGATCTCAATCTTCTCGTTCATGGGTGGTAACCTCTCGCGGCGAATAAATCGCCAAAGACTTATAGCCAAGTTCTAAATTGATTCCGTTAAATTGCTGTATCTTGTCCAGCCTTACGATATGTTGAAAATTCCAACTGACTAGCACATCGACCTGTGCAATGGTAGCCAATGCGATATGAAGCATATCATTGCGAAACTGAGAACCAAGCACGCCATGCGCCTCATACTTTTCCAGCAAATCAAGGGTTTCATCGGTGACTGGAAGGATTTCCGCAAAAGCGATAAGTTCAGTATAGAGTTCACGCACCTGCGCCGGCGCCCTCTCAATTTCTGCTGACGTCACGTCTGAAAGGACAAGATTAAACCGCTGAGCCTGAAAATCCTCAATCAGCCCCTTTGACCATACACAAAAGTCTTGGTCAAAACAGCCACCAATGACAGAAGTATCAACATAAATCCTCAATTTCTTCATATTATATATTATATCCCCAAATCCTACCGTCTAATATTTTTTTGTAATTGGGGTCGTACAGGTGCATGTTCATACGTGATATACTTCGCAGCTGAAGCCGCTCCTACCGAGTATCTCCCCCTCACCTAAATCCTCTCCCCCTGTCGGGGGCGAGGAAGAATCGGGGTCGGATCTCAATAGTAAAGATTTGCTTACTTCCCAACCAAAATACAAGATTGCCACGCTCCCAATAGCAGTGATGTGGGATATGCGATGTGGAATAGAGCATAAACTCAAACCTCTAATTTTTAAAATCCAAGAAAACCCTTTATCCACTTCCTTACCTTTTCGGCCGAATCCCTTGCGTTAACCGCATCCTCTTTATCATAATGAGTGGGCCAGTGTACGGGATACCGGGTATCAATATAAAATGGATTGTAACTATTCAGGTGCATCTCCCCAACGAGACAAAAGGTACTGTCCATCCGTATAGCCTAGGCTGAAAGGACGATAATAAAAAACTTACTATTCTTCATTTTTTTTCTTCATTT
>Ga0315291_10010819_pt1 | contig 11129 bp, 10 predicted proteins | sample YL17G12_20_MG_FD_203070 | JGI IMG/M metagenome (GOLD analysis project Ga0315291, IMG submission 203070) | Sediment microbial communities from Yellowstone Lake, YNP, Wyoming, USA - YL17G12_20 | ecosystem: Environmental > Aquatic > Freshwater > Lake > Sediment | place: USA: Wyoming | collected... | reverse complement strand
CGCCCGGGGCGGAACCCCGGCACCTGGGCCTCGCGCTCCAGTTCGATGAACCGCTCGTTCATCTTCGCCTCGATCTCCTCGCGCGAGATGGTGATCGAGAGGCGCTTCTTGCACGCGGCCAGGTCTTCCACTTTGACGTCCATCGACCCTGCTCCTTGCGGGCCGCCCATGCGGCCGGCTCCGACCTCTCCAGTGTACCGCGCGGGGGACCCGCCGCCGGGACATAACAGGCGGCCTCGCGCTGACCCGTAGCGCCCGAGTTCGCCGAGCCGCCTGGGCGACGATGAGAGTGGAGCGGGCGATGGGGCTTGAACCCACGACATTCACGTTGGCAACGTGACGCTCTACCACTGAGCTACGCCCGCTCGCTGCCTTGAAAGGGTCGTCGGGACCACCCTTCCGGGCCCACCGAGCAACCATTGGCTCGTGAATATACACCGCCCCAGGAGCCGATGCAACCCCTTTTTCGCCGCTGCCCGCGGGGGCCGCCGGATGGTGCCCGCTTGCAGGCAGCGCACGCGGCGGCTAGAATCGCACCGTTGCGGCGGAGGGCAGGCCAACCGCACGGGAGGCGGCCATGTTCGACATCTTGGGCTTCTTGCGGCGGAAAAAGGCCAGGCGCACCCCGCGCCAGCAGACCGGGCGCGCGGCCGAGCATGCCGCCGAGCGGTTCCTCCGCAAGCACGGCTACCGCATCCTGGCGCGCAACGTGACGTACACGCAGGGCGAGGTGGACCTCGTGGCCGTCGAGAAGCGCACGGGCGCCCTCTGCTTCGTCGAGGTCCGCAGCCGCGCGGAGGCCGACGGAGACCCCAGGGTCGCCCCCGAGGAAACCGTGACGCCGGCCAAGCGGCGGCGGATCATCCGGGCCTCGCGGCGGTTCCTGGGTGACCGCCGGGCGCCGGGCATCCCGCGGTGGGCGGAGGCCTACACCGGCACGATCCGCTTCGACGTCATCGCCGTGCGGTTCCAGGGGGCGGACCGCAAGCAGCCCGACATCCGGCACTACCCCGGCGCGTTTGACTTCCGCGGCCGGTTGCTGTAGGCCGTCGTCGGTTGTTCGGCCTCATGGCCGTTCGATTCACCGCGGAGAACGCAGAGAGCGCAGAGAAAGACTTTGGGCTTTGACTCAGGAATCCTTCTCCGCGTTCTCTGCGCTCTCCGCGGTTAAACGAATCGTTGAAGGACTCTGGAAATCGCCATGCCCGAACCCGCCGTTGACAGCCACGCGCACATCCACTTCGACCGCTTGGCCGATGACATGCTGGGCGTCCTGGAGCGCGCCCAAGCCGCAGGCCTGGCGGCCATCATCAACGTGGGCACCTCGCCCGCCGAGAACGGCCGCGTGGTGGAGATGGCGGCACGCGAGAAAATGCTCTACGCGGCCATCGGGTTCCACCCCCACGGCGCCGACCGCGTGAAGGCCGTCGACTGGCCCGCCCTGGAGGAACTGGCCCGCTGGCCGAAGGTGGTGGCCCTGGGCGAGTTCGGCCTGGACTACCATTACAAGGAGTCCCAGCCGCAGGCCCAGAAAGACGTGTTCGCCGAGGGCATCCGCGCGGCCCGCCGCCTGGACCTGGCCCTGGTCATCCACGCCCGCGAGGCCGAGGAGGACCTGCTGGCCGTCCTGGACCAGGCCGCCGCCGAGGCGCCGCTGCCGCGCGGCGTCCTCCACTGCTTTACCGGCGATGCCGCCTTCGCCCGCCAGGTGCTGGCCCGCGGGTTCTACATTTCGTATTCCGGCGTGGTCACCTTTAAGAACGCCCCCGAGGTCCGCGAGGCCGCCAAGGTCACGCCGCTGGAGCGCCTCCTGGTGGAGACCGATTCGCCCTACTGCGCCCCCGTGCCCCTCAGGGGCAAGACCAACGAGCCCGCCAACGTGGTGTACACCCTCCGGTTCCTGGCGGACCTGTACGGCCTGACGGAGGATGACGTGCGGCGGATCACGACCCGCAACGCCGCCCGCCTGTTCGGCCTGCCGCTTGAGGCGGGCGGCCCGTGCATCGTCTATCCCATCCGCCGCAGCCTCTACGTGAACGTGACCAACGATTGCTCGAACCGCTGCACGTTCTGCCCGCGTTCGACGGGCGAACTTCTCGTCATGGGCCACAACCTGAAGTTGCCGCGCGAGCCGACGGCCGCCGAAACCCTCAAGGCCCTCGAAGATGCGGGCGCCCGCAACTACGAGGAAGTGGTCTTCTGCGGGTTCGGCGAACCGACCCTGCGCCTGGAGGTGGTCAAGGAGGTGGCCCGCGAGGTCAAGGGCCGCTGGGGCCTCCGGACGCGCCTGGACACCAACGGCCAGGGCTCGGTCATTAACGGCCGCGACATCACGGGGGAACTCGTGGGCCTGGTGGACGCCGTGAGTGTGAGCCTGAACGCCCCGGACGCCGCCACATATGAGAAGTTGTGCCGGCCGACCCTGCCCAGCGCGTTTGCCGCCGTGTGCGAGTTCGTGCGTGCGTGCAAAGGCCGCATCCCCACCGTCCGCGCCACGGCCGTGGCCATCCCGGGCCTGGACCTGGAGGCCGTCAGGCGCCTGGCGGAGCAGGACCTGGGCGTGGCGTTTGAGGTGCGGGAGTTCAACGTGGTCGGTTGAGACGCCGAGGGCGACCCCATAGGGTCGCCCTACGTATCGCGCGGCCGGGCATTCTTGCCCGCCGCGGCTACGCAGAGGAACATCAGCAGCGCAACGCGTGTCGCCATTCTGCCGCCCCCCTCACTTTGAACTTTGAACCTTGAACTTCCTTACTTCAGCAGCGCCTCGACGACGGCGGTCGGCCTGCCCTTCTCGTCGAAGAGGCCGAAGGCGCCCTTGTAGTCCCAGTTGGCCCACGCGATGCCGTGCTTGGCGAGGACCGAGCGGAAATCCCTGAGCCACGCCTTCCGCACGGCCTCGGGCGCGCTGCGGATGACGCCGAACTCGCCGCAGTACAGCCCCAGGTGCATGCCCTTCCGGACGGCCAGCGGCGCGGCCAGGTCGCGCTCCATCACCGAGGCGTTATGGAACGCGTTCTCGGCGGCCAGCAGGGTCTTCATCTCGCCGGGCAGTTTCTCCCAGTCGTGCGGCCCGATGGGCTGCCCCGGATAATGCACCGGGCCGTCGTACTTGCCCAGGGGCACCCAGGAGGCCCGGCAATGCGTGATGAGCATGGGGCGGTAATAGTGGAACGCAAGGACCAGGTGCGGGTCGCCCTGGGGCGGCTCGAGGTCCCAGAACGCGGCGGCCGAGTTCCAGCGGTTCGACCCCAGGACGATCTTCCGCTCCGGCTCCAGGCGCCGGACGGCCTCGACCGCGGCGCGCGCCACGCGGTTCCAGTCGGCCGGGTCGGCGGCCACCGGCTCGTTCAGGAGTTCGTACGCCACAAGGTCGTTGGACCGGCGCTTGAGGTGGGCCGAGAGGTCCTGCCAGAGGCCCGCAAACCGCCCTTCCTCGGCGGAGTCGGTAAAGAGGCGCGGCTCCTCCCCGGCCGGAAAACTGTGGGTGCGCAGGATGTGGAGGTCCACGACGGCCCGCAGGCCGGCTTCCTTGCACCAGTCGAGGGCGGCGTCCAGCAGGTCAAACGCCTCGTTCTCGCGCTGGCCGCGCTCGGTCCACATCTGCTCTTCGTCGATGGGAATGCGGAGGTGATCCAGGCCGAGGCCGGCCAGGCGCTGGACGTCGGTCCGCGTAAAATGCGCCCGGCGCTCCGGCCCGCGGGCCTTCGACTGGCTGAGCCAGTGCGAGACGTTCGTGCCGCGATGGATGTCGAAAGGCATGGTTGCCCCCTTGCCGTATTCCCACACCGAGCCGCCACCGTGAAGTGGCGGGTGCGTTCCACGACGGCGGGCGTTCGCCCCGGCACGAGATACCCGCCGCCTTCCGGCCGCGGCTCCGGCGGCGCAACGTCTAATATCCCCGCGCCGGGTCGACCAGGTCCGGGGCAGTACGGCTAGCGCGGTAGAAGGGGTTCAATGCCTTCGAAGAGCCGCCCCTGGGCATCCTGGTCCAGAACTTCTTCCCGGAGCGCCTTGGCCCGGGCCGCTTTCTGATCGGCTTCTCCTTGCCGCCCTGCTTTGCGGAGGATCACGGCATATTCATCAAGGCGGACCGACAGGGCCGCCTTCACGAGGGCTTGCTTCCGTGGCGGCGTCTCGCTCGAAGCCTTCTCAGTCATCTCGATGGCCCGCGACCACAAGGGGGCGGCTTGGGAATAGTCCTCTTGCCCGAAGTAAGCAGCGCCCAGAATCAGGAACAGGCCGGCGGTGAGTCCTTCTTCGTGCTCCCCGCTTTGCTCGCTGGCTGCCAGCGCCGGCTTGAGAATCTCGACGGCCTTGGAGTAGTTGCCTTGCTCCAAGTAAAGACCGCCCAGCATGGCGCTTGCGGCCGTTCGCTGCCCGAGACTTGCACCGGGACGCCGCTCCAGGATATCCATCGCCTCCTTGGCCGTCGCCACGGCTTGCGCCAAAGCGCCCGCGCTGCGCTGGGCGTAGGCCAACGCCACCAATGCAGCCACGGCCCCCTCTTGCGAAGCCGCGAAACTGCGAAACAGGTTGAGCGCTGTCCTCGCCGCCTCCTGTGCCTGCGGGTACTTTTTCTGATCGGCGTAGACACCCGACAGCAGAAGAAGAACCTGGCCCCTCTTTTCTTCGCAACCAGGGTTCTCCCCCAGGAACTGCAAAGCGTTTCGGGCAGCGGCTTCCGCCGCCCCCCAGTCCTTCTGGCCCTTGCAGCATTCAATCAACTTGATGGAGGCGTAGTGTTTCCAACCCGGGTCGCTCACATTGTCGCGTATGGATTCGTAAACCGCGCGACAGCGCTCGTACTCGCCCAAGTGCTGATAGACCATGCCCAAGCAGTCCGCCATGATCCGCGTGCAGGGCAACTGCCACCCCCTGTTCCTGGACCAGACCGCAACAAGGCGCTCCACAACGCCTGCGGCTTCGCGCCACTGTTCACGTCTCACGTAAATGTCGCTTAGGTCCATCAGCACGTCTTCGAGGGCGAGTCCGTCCCCCCCGTAGACCTTCTCCTGGATCGCCAGTGCCTGACGTAAACGCGGTTCCGCCTCCGCCAGACGCGATTGCTTGATTTCCACACCGGCCAAGGCAAGGAGCGTATCGGCCAGTTCGGGCGACTCGGGTCCCAGCGACTCGACTTGACACAGGGCCCGCTGAAGGTGCCACTGCGCCAGACGCAGTTCCCCGTGCGAGGACAGACTCGTGCCCCGATCGTACGAGGCCTGCCAAGAGAGCCTGGGGACGTCCGGGAGCCACAGAAGATGAACGGCCAGCAGCGCGGGACCGAGAAGGGCAAGGCCCATCAGCAGGAGGCGCGTCTTTCTCCACGTCCAGGCCATGGCCGATTCCCCGGCGGTCAGGTTGATAAGATTGTAGTACGCCTCATGGGGACCCGCCACTAAACAATATGCATTCCGCGCGGTGTTTGCGCCAGAGTTGCTCACAGCCAAAAGGGCCGGCCGTGCCACATCGCGTGGTTGGACGGTCAACGGGTGCGGGCGGCAATGCGTATGCTCGCGCCGGGGGCGGGGATTGTCAAGCCTTTGACCCGCCGATCGCTCGGCGGGCCGGGGCGCCGTGACCAGCCCCCTGCGTAAACAGGGGGTTGCGGGTTGTCAAACAAGCCGGCGTGAGATGCTCTAGGTCTCGATGGCCCAGGCGGCGGCCGGTTGGCCCTTGAAAGCCGCCCGGGGGCGCGGTATAGTTCCGGCCTCGGCGCATCGCGTCGCGTGGGCGCTTAGCTCAGTTGGCTAGAGCGCGTGGATCACACCCACGAGGTCACAGGTTCGAGTCCTGTAGCGCCCACTCGTTCATATGTACCTTCTCGTATAGTTCGGAATCCTGCCGTAAATCCGGGGTTTTCTGGACGTCAGCGACTTCCGCTTTCCGCTCAGGTAAGCACGATTCCGCAGGGTACTGCGCCGCTTTCTGCGCCGCTTCCCGGCTCCCCTTTGCCGCCTGCCGGTAGTCATCGTCCGTAGAATCTTGCCAGTAGTGCGCCAGCGCCACAGCCACCCCATGCCCCATCCACTGACAAACTTTGTGTGCCGAGTATCCGGCGTCCACCAGTTCCGTTGCCCGCGTGCTGCGCAGGTTCACAAACAGTTTCGGCCAGGGTGTCAATCCCGCCCTCTTGATGATCCGGCAAAGTTGCGTCCGAAGGTTCTGCGTCGAGCACCGGTAGCGGTTGATCACGCGCGCGGTTCCCGGCGCGGCTTGCTCCCACACTTCCCGCAGGTGAACCCGCAGTTCAGGATACAAGGGCACTTGCCGGATGCCGCCGCCCTCGTGATGCTCTGTCTTGCTGGCGTGCACCGTCATGCGGTCGGCGTCCCAATGAATATCGTCCCAGGTCAGCGCCAGCACTTCGGACGGGCAGCGCAGGGCGCCCCAACGGCACAACGCGAAGATCAGCCGCCATTCTGCGGACGGGCAGGCGTCCAGCACCCTCTTGGCCATTTCGGGGGTGATAGTAAACTGCCGCTTGCGGTTGCCGTGAACTGTCGCCACAAGGTCCGCAAAGGGATTCTCGGCCAGAAGGCGCTTGCGCACGGCCGCCCGGAAAAATTGCTTGGCCACCCCTGAGCGCCGCCGGGTCGTGTTGTCCGACAAGCCGGCGCCGATGAGGCCCTGCCGCCATTCGTCAGCGTCGCCCGCCGAGATCGTCGCCAAGAGCCTGTCGCCCCCGAAAAACTCCGTCAAGCATCGGACAGTATGCCCCAGGGCAATGCGCGTGCTTTCCTTCAGGTCAACTCGCGTGGCCATGTAGCCGCCAAGGAACTCCCCCAAGGTCGGCCCGGCCGGTTTCGGCTCCGGCATCGGCTCCGGCGTTCGTTCTGCGGCCAGCCCACACAGCACCAGCCAGGCCCGCAGCGTATCGGGTATGGCGCCAAGCCATTCCGCCGTAACTGGCGACAAGGGCGATCCCGTTTTTCGGCAGGCCGCCAGGTGTCTGACATGCAGCCGAATATCCTCAGCCTCTCGCGCCGTCACCCTGCCCAAGCGAAGCCGGCGGCGCTTGCCGTCAGGGCAGATCACCAGCAGCATCCGAAGCCCCGTCTTTGCGTTGCAGGAAATACTCGCCATAAATCACCGTCCTTTCTTGGGTTTCGGCCCGCGCTTCGCCGGCGGAGATACTTTCACCGGCCCGCGCGCCACCACGTCCAGGCCGAGCACGTCGGCCAGGGCGTCAAGGGTCGCCAACGTCAAGCCCGTCTTGCCCGCCATGAAGCGGCTGATCGAAGCCTTGTCAATGCCCGCTGCCCCGCAGATGCGATACCGGGACACCCCGGATTCTTGAATCGCCCGCCGCACCGCGTCAGTCACCTTTTGCCGCCGCTTGCTCATAATGGCATCCTAGCCCGCAAGATGATGCTTGTCAACTAAAATCCGCCGCGATTTTCGGAATATCTTTTACCCGTCAGCCGACGGCACTTCGGCTTCGGCGCCGAGGTCGTCCGGGCCGTCCAGGTCGTCATCGACTGCGCCCTGATCGTCGGCGTCGGTCAGGTCCGGGCCGTCCAGGGCCAGGGTGTCCGGGTCCGGGGGCAAGGGGTACGGGTCCAAGTCAGCCGGGGCCGCCTCTGGCGTTTCCGTTGCCGAGGACCGCAGCAGCACCCTTGCCCGCGCACCGAGGGGGTCGGCGGCCTCTGTTTGACGCACTACGGCGGCCTCTGGCGGCAGCGGACCTCCACCCGTGGCCGATTCCCCTACGGCGGCGGTCGCCGTCGATTCTGCGGACACTGGCCTTGCAGGAACCGCAGCGGCCGGGCCTGTGGCAGCAGGCACAGGGGCGGCAGGGACGGCCACGGCAGGGGCGTGCAAGAATGTCAGCCAGCGACGGCCGGTCAAGGTGTGCCGCACTTCGTCAAGGCGGGGACTGTAAATCACTGGCGGTTTGCCGTGGTAGGCCGTGCCGAAGTCTTTGCCGAGGTCCGCGATTGCGGCCATAAACGCATCGTACTCGGCAACAATCGCGCCCAACTTTTCCGCCATCGACGCTTCGCAGTCGGCTCGTGCCGTCGCGCACGTGGTTGTAAACGCCTGAGCCAGTTTCTCGCGCGCTTCCACAAGTTCCTGCGTTGCGTGCGGCACGAGATCGCTGGCAAAAATCTTGACGGCCTCTTGCGCCGTTTCCAGTCGGGCCAGCGCTCGTTTGAGGGACGTTTTGTATCTGTCGAAAGCGCCCGGACTGTCGCCAAGATAATCGCCCGCCAGGGTTTTCCAGCGGGCAACATCATCGCGCGCCTTGGTGAGGTTTTCCGTTTCGTCGGCCGCGCGTTTTTGGATCTCCGTCAAGTGCCGTGCAAGTTTCGACACCAGATCAACCAGGGGCCGGATTGACTTTTCGGCCGCAAACGCCAGGGTCATTTTCAGGTCACAGGTCATCGGAATCCTCCTCTGCATCGGGTGTGCTTGGTTCAGGTTCAGGTTCAGGTTCGGGTTCGGGTTCGGGTTCGGGTTCGGGTTCTTGGCAACCGACAAGAAAACAACTGTCGATTTCTTTTTGCAGGGCCGCACGTTCCTTTGGCTCCATTTTGCCGTCAAGATAGCCGGGGGTTTTCAGCAACTCCCTGCCGCGCGCCAGGGCTTCCGCCGCCGTCCGGTCGCCAACTGTGGCGCGCGCGGCCTCAAGTTTTTCCGCTGCCGCCGCGTCCTGCTGATCGGCTTCGTCCTGGACGATGATCCTGGTCAACTGCGACGAAAACTTGATAAAATCCTGGTGCTGCGGGTGATTTTGGTTCATCAGCGGGTGATCCGCGTCGCCGCGGACGTCCGCGTGCAGCCGGTGGACCGCCTTCCGCGCTTGCTCCGGCGTCAGGTCATCGGTTTCGGGTAGATCGTAGGATTGCATGAGATCACTTCCTTTCTTGCTGCGGTTGCAGCGCTTGTAGTTGTTCCGGTGTCGCTCTGGCCGGCGGGGTGTCTTGCAGCAGGGCAGGCGCAGGAACGGCCGCCGCTACCGCAGGCCCCGGCGGCGCATCGAGCAAGGCCGGGTCTGGCGGCGTCATCAGCAGAAACGCCGTGATCCGCCTCGCGTCCAGGGCCGCGCGCTCGTCGTAAACGGGCGTGTTGTCCACGCTCAGGATGTTTCGCTCGTAGAAGAGCCCAAGAGCCTGCCCCTGAAGTTGACTGCAACGCGCAGACGTCGCCCAATCGCCTGCCGCCAGGGCTTGCAACCTTGTGTTTTCCAGGTCGCTCAAAACTTTTGACGCCGCCGCAGTAGCCGCTTTCTGAAACTCAGCCAGCCGCGCGATAATCTGGGGCCTGCGGCGCAATTTCCACGAGGTGTTCCATGCCGACTTTTCAGCATAGCCCGCAGCCTTTGCCGCCGCCGTGGGCCGACTATAAAACTGGGATTCAGGATCACCGTAGAAACGGCAAAAGGCTTCCTCTTTGGGCGTCAACGCCAGCGGCCCAGGAACCGGGGCGTCAGCGTCAGTCTCGGTCAGTTGTTCGGCCATCGTCAAACCCTCCGTTCATTCAGCCGTCTTGCCCGCCCGCTTGACCGTGGCCGGGGATACACCGTACTCGGCGGCCAGTTTGTCGGCAGTTGCCAAGCAAGTGTCATTTTGACCCTTGCTTGATCCCCCCTTTGCTCCGGCCTCGGCCTTCGTTTTCTTCTGCCTGTTGTACCGACTCCCCACCAGCAGTTCCCACTGGTCGCGCGTCAGGTTCCGCCGGCCGAGTTCCTGCCGGTTCGTATGCACAAAAGTCTGAAATTGGGAAGCATGGCTCTCGATATTCCTCGCTTTCGATGCCCGCCCCCCAAGGGGGGTGAAGGGGGGTCGAACCCCGCGCTGCCCTGCCCCCGTCCGCCGCCCGTCCGCCTGCCCGCTTGCGGCCGGAGTGCCGGAGCGCTGCCCGTCCAGGTCCGCGAGGTGACGGACACCGGCCGCCGGCGCCTGTGTAGTCCCACAGGGACTTGAACACCCCGCACCGCACCCTGAAAACAGCGATCCCCCCACAGGCGGCGCAGTTTCGGGCGCACGGGGTCCGCTTTCTCGCCTTGCCCGGCCTGAACCTGCCGCCTTGCCTGCCATGAAGGCATCGACGGCCTTGAGGATACGAGCCGCGCGAGGATGCTCAGGCCGCCCACCAGCGGCCCCAGGCCGTCCACCAGCGGCCCCAGGTAGGCCACCAGGATCGCCAGGACCGCCCAGGACCGCCACGGCGTCGGCAACGCGACCCGGCACACAGGCCGCAGCGTCCGAAACCCGTGTGTTCGCCGGAGAAAGCCCCCTACCGGCGGGTGTCGGCTTGCCGCTGCTGTCTGGCCAATTCCTCATAAGTTCTTTCTGTGCTGCGTGTTACGTTTCGGTACTGCGTGCTACGGTTTCGGCCGCGCCGTGCAACAGTCAGCCCAAGAAAGCCGTGTCAGCCTAAGATGCTCATGCCTACCCCGTTACAGTACCTTGAGCGCCTTAGACACCTTTGAGCGCCTTAGACAAAACACACACACACACACACACTTTTGAGAGTTTTACCTACCACTTTATGCTAAGGTGCTCAAGTCTGGGTGTTGAGCATCTTCGGGAGCATGATCAGGCAGAAACCAGTACCACGCGCCCTCAGCACCGAACCCTTGCTTTCGGGTCTTGGCGCCCGCCGTTTTCTGCGCCCGCCGCACAGTAACCCACGCCATGCCGGCGTTTTTCGCCTCTTGTCGCAAGTCCGCCACTTTCACCGGGCCGCCCGCCAGGGCCTCAGCCAGCCATTCGGCCGCCGATTCCATGGCCGTCCGGTTTTCCGGGTCAACCGCAGCAGCCGCCAGGGCCGCGTCGGCGGTCTGCAACACCGACACGCTTTCCCAGTCTATGCGGGGCACAGGGCCGATGCCGTCCAGCATCACAGGCAGGATGCGGTACGCCAAGCCAGCCGGTTCCTCAGCGAGGTTCGATTTCAGCGACAGCATCAACCGCCGTTTGGGGTCTGCGGCGTCGGCGACGACAAGCCAGGCCGCCCGTGCCATCGCAATAAAGGCCAGGCTTCCCATGGCGCGGTACATCGCCCGCCCACCCCCGGCCTTGTTCAAGTGTGTCACGGCCAGGATCGCCACGCCATGCCGGGCGGCCACGTCCGACAAGGGAGCCAGAAGGCCGCGCATTTCGGCGTTCTTGTGGCTGTCC
>Ga0315291_10010818_pt1 | contig 11130 bp, 6 predicted proteins | sample YL17G12_20_MG_FD_203070 | JGI IMG/M metagenome (GOLD analysis project Ga0315291, IMG submission 203070) | Sediment microbial communities from Yellowstone Lake, YNP, Wyoming, USA - YL17G12_20 | ecosystem: Environmental > Aquatic > Freshwater > Lake > Sediment | place: USA: Wyoming | collected... | reverse complement strand
CAAAACTCTGGTTTACCACTTCTTCAAATGGAGTATTCAGCACACCACCAAATTCTGGGGACCTAATTGCAGTTAATACAACGATAGCAAATGTAGGAGATTCTCCTGCCAATAATGTGGGTGTTTTGTTCTATGACGGAGATCCAGCAGAAAACGGCACTCTTATCGGACAAAAAACAATTAATGTAGATGAAAACAATAGTATAAACACCTCCATATCTTTTAGACCAAAATATGGAGAACACAAGATCTTTGTCTGGATATCCCCATTTACTGATTACTTAGATGCCAATTATACAAACAATTCAGCCAATGCAACATTAAAGGTCGGAGATAGTGAAGCACCATATGCTGATGCTGGCCCAGATATCTTCTCACTTAAATATATGCCTGTATTTTTCTATGGTTGCAGATCAAGAGATAACGATGGTATAGCAAATTATACTTGGATTGTTGAAACAATACCAGGAGATCAAGATCAAACCGTAGAACTCTATGGCCCAAATCCTGTTTTCCAATATAACGCTGCTGGAGACTACAATGTAAAGCTTATTGTGCGAGATGCTCATGAAAATTCTGCATCTGATAATTTAATTGTCCATGTTTTATCATCAGGTTATGATATGGAAAAACCTGTAGCCGAGGCAGGAGAAGACATCATTGCAGAACCTGGGCAAGATATACGCTTTGATGGACGGAGATCCTCTGACAACTTTGGTATTGCGTATTATACATGGGATATTGATACATCAAAAGACAGTGATGGAGACGATATAACAGATAACGATGTCGATCTTTTTGGTTTATGCTCAGTTTTAAAAGGAGGATATCACAAAATAGGAACCTATGTCGTAAAACTTACAGTAGATGATGCAGCTGGACAAGGTCCTGTCAATGACACACTAATAGTTAAAGTGGTGGATTGTATCCCACCAACTACAAGCTATTCTGTAACACCAACAGCTCCTAATGGAAAAAATAATTTTTACTTAGAAAATGTATCAATAACATTACAAGCTACTGATAACCGCGGTGGATCAGGAATAAAATGGACGAATTATTCAATAGATTCCGGGGAAAACAAGACATACATGGGTGAAGAAATAAACCTTTCAGAGGGGATTCATACACTATGTTATTATTCAGTTGATAACGCAAATAACCAGGAAAAACCAAAATATGCTATCTTCAAGGTGGATTATACCCCACCGATTTGTCATTCAATTAACATAACATATAACAGAACATGTAATTGTGGGGGTAACTCTTGCGGATATATGGGAGTGCTATCTTGGAACTGGTCTGACAATGCAACTAAGAACATTATTGTGAATTCTACTGATTACAATGGAACAGAAAATTTAAATGCTAACATTGGAATCGATCACTTTGAAATCCGAATAGATGATAATAACTGGCATACAATTTATACTAATAACATAAATGTGACCGAGGATATGCATAAAATTGAAATCAAAGCATATGATTATGCTGGTAACTCTGCATCAAAAACCTTCACGATATTAGGACGTAGACTTATTATTGCTAATATCAACAATTCTATCTACTATTATCTTCATTATATCAATGGAACATTTGGACATAAAATCTATATAGACACACTCGGTGGAAACCCAAAATCTAATGATATAAAAGGTAAATTAGCAGATTTTAACAATGACGGGAATCTAGATATATTCATAGATACCAATACCATGTTCTCTGATAACCTCCAGCTCTACTATTATAGAAATAATGGGTCTAATTTCACAAGAACCTGGTATTCCACCCTACCACCTCTTAATCCCGGAGTGTGGGGAGAATGGTCAAGTATAACAGCTGCTGATTTCAACAACGATGGCTACTACGATGTTCTCGTCTCTCGTATCAATGCATCCAGCAGAGCTTTTTATCTCTTCATAAACACCAAGGATAACTCGTTCAGTAAGATACAGCTTCCACTGGATACAGCTTGGGCTGCCCATCCAAGGGAGATAGAAGCAGGGGACTTCAACAATGATGGCAACATGGATTTCCTCCTCGCTGATTACCAATCAGGCGGCGTTTTCAGTGAGAAGGTCGCCCTGTATCTAGGAGACGGACAAGGGCATTTCCAGTATACGGGAATAGCATTCACCGTACCTAACTCCATCGGATCGTTGACGTCTGGGTACTTTAATATTGATAATAACCTTGATGTCATTGCTGGGTTAGATGATGATGGTGACACCGGTGCACTATGGTTGTTCTCAGGTCATGGTGATGGAACATTTTCTTATATTGGAGAAGTAATTGATCTAGCCCCCGGGATTGAATCCGGTTGGGATAACCCTGGAGGCGGGTATGCTGATGCCTACGAGTTTGACGGTGTTGATGGATTGGATGTAGTTGCCTCGGTATCGAATCGGAGTACTCCACAAGGTTGGTTCAACATGCTCTATTACATCAACCAGACTCTTGGACAAAGAGGAGTTATTGAACCTGACGACTGTCAGCTAATAGATTCAGGGGTCAACCTCAGTTTGATAGCGGTACCAGAAGAGATCAGTTTAGTAAAACCCATCGTTGATGATATAATACCAGTAACCATAAAAACCATTGGTGAGCCGAAATATGGTGATAATGATAAATGGGTTACAACACATACACCAATCACTCTCAGAGCTAGAGACAACCCAGGTGGTAGCGGTGTTAAGGAGATACATTATAAAATTAATGGAGTAGAATATATTGAACCTGGAGATACAGTTACATTCACTTTTCACGGGGAATGTACTCATGTCCTTGAATTCTGGGCAGTGGACTATGCTGGTAACGTAGGACATAAGACAACGCAGGTGCATAATGTCGATGACACATCACCAATAACAACCCTAGAATTTGGCACGCCGCATTATACAAAAGGAACAGCTGAATGGATAACTTCACAGACAACCATTCATCTCAATGCCACTGATTATGCAGCTTGTGCATGTGGTGTAAAAGAAATCTATTATAATTTTGGTTATGGATGGACCAATATTTCAGGGCATAATGTAACGTTTTACATCCCTGCTGATTGTAACCATATGATACAGTGGTATGCAATAGATAACCTGGGTAATACTAAATCAATAAACTCACGGCATGTAACAGTTGATAACAAGCCGCCGAAGACAATAATTGGTATTAAGTCATCAACATCACAAGACTTCGGGGATCGGATAAACGTCACCATCAATACAATTTTCTACTTATATTCATTTGATTATGGACCATGTGCTGTTGGAAGCCGTAATGTATACTATCGAATCTCCCTCCGAATCCCCCCTACAATTTATTTTCCTCCGTGGATTATCTGTAAACCAGGAGATAGCTTCACCTTAACAAAAGCAGGCCTTTACATTATTGAATATTATTCCGATGACTATCTCGGCAACAAAGATATTATTCATAGACTCACCGTTTATGTTTATATTACATCTCCCTACATCACAATATCTAATATAGAGTAACACACGAGGGAATAGCCCACCAGCTGCAACCATAACTGGTCCAACACATGGAAAAGTAGGAAGAGTATGAATACACCTTTGCCACGACAGATCCAGATGAACATGATGTATACTACTAGATAGAGTGGGGAGACGGAACTGTAGAAGAAGACGGGCAGGCCTACTCCAAATCATTTATTTTTTCTAGTCAAAGCTAAAATTAACAGGAAAGTCCAATCATAGGAATATTTTTAATGCCAAAGCAGATTTGCATATGCAAGTATATATGCAGGAAGATGGGATAAAATCAAAAACTTTAGTGATATTGCTAATAGTTCTATTAGTTGCAAATTGTTTTATCTCATTTACCTACATTGAAAAATGTACAGCATCGGTTCTGCCTAAATTCTATGTAGACGATGATTATGATAGTTCCACCCCAGGTTGGCAGGTGGATCATTTTGATGAAATACAAGATGCAATTGATGTAGCCCATTCAGGAGATAGAATAGTTGTCTATAAAGGAGACTATGAAAATATAGTAATAAATAAAACTCTAGACATATTTGGCGAGAATCGAGATATTACGACGATCAATGGAGGCGGTACTGGGGATGTAGTAACAATCTCTGCTCAAGTCAATATCAGTCATTTTACCATAAAAAATAGTGGTAGTAACCAGGGAAACGCTGTTGTAAAAGTAAATTCTGGTAATTCAATAATTACAGACAACATAATATCAGATGGAGAAATAGGAATTTTTGTTAATAATAGCGATAATAATCTAATATACGATAATATAATAGAAAGTAATGACGACGACGGAATCAAACTAAACCAATCAGATAATAATGATATAACTTACAATACCGTAACAGACAACGCCAACGGCATGTTTTTGTACAGTTCCTCAGACAATACAATTGATAACAATGCTGTTCAAGATAACGATGTAAATGGCATTTTTTTAAATGAAACAAGTAACAATAATGATATTATAAGTAACAATTTTTCGGGCAATACTCAAAGCGGAATATATCTTAATGACCACTGTAACTACAATATCATATCGACCAATCAAATTCACAGCAACGGTGACAGTGGAATTAGATTGGAAAACTCAAGCATCAATACCTTGAATAGTAATAACCCAATCAATAGTAATACCAATTATGGAATTATGATCGTAGGTTCAAGCAATATAGTCCAATCAAATGTTGTTAAATACAACGAAGAACATGGTATGTTTCTATTTGCCGATGATAACAATACTATTTCTGACAACACCATAAGCGGAAATACTCACGATGGCATAAGATTATACAACTCTACCGAAGATTCCATCTATGGAAATGAAATATCCGGTAATTCTGGATATGGAGCATATCTAGATTTTTTTACTAAATCTAACCAAGTTTGCAATAATAAATTCTATGACAATACACATAACGCCTATGATAAAAGTATCGGGCAGAATAACAGTTGGAACATATCAAAAACCAGTGTAACAAATATAATAGGTGGACCGTATCTGGGTGGTAACTATTGGGATGGCTACACAGGCCTAGATAGTGACAAAGATGGCTTAGGCGACAGTTCTTACACAATATATGGTAACAATAAAGATTACTTACCTCTCATAGATGTGACCTCTCCAATAATAAATAATATGGGAGTGAGCCCAAGTTCACAAAGCCTAGGAGGCTATGTGTATATCTCCGCAACAGTTACAGACAATATAGAAGTAAACAATGTTTATCTTGTCATTAAATATCCAAATGACCAAACTGTGAACTTCTCAATAGTCCAGAACAAAACCGGAAACACCTACTATTGCAACAAAATCTATCCAAGTGTTGGAACGTATACTTTTTACATTACGGCCAAAGATGCAAGAAACAATTGGGCATCAAAATTTTCATCCCAACAAGCCTTCGAGATACATGAAGGAGTACCACCCACCATAGTAGATAACTCACCTGCCACTGGTTCACCTAGAAGCATATACAGGTTCAATGCTACAGTAACAGATGATAAAGACATCGCATCAGATCTTACGGTCAAGGCATATTGGAGCCATGGAAAATTAAGAGATACTTACTATCTGGTAAACGTACGTGGAAACTATTTTGAAATGATAATTTCCCTGGACAACAGCACTAGCGATCTAAAATACTACATATATGCAAGTGATAGATGGGGCAACTCAGTTACAACCGCAGAAAAGGCAGTTAAAATAGTAGATGAAGAAGCCCCAGAAATAACAATCAACCGATATGGTCCTTCTTTCGATGCTTTACCAAATAGCTATACTTTCGACGCTATTATCACAGATAGCCACAGAGTTTCAAATGTTACCATCGAATATTGGTATAATGATAACAGCCATATAACTACGGACATGGACTACAAAGGGAACAACCTCTATGAAAAAGTCATCATTCCGGAAGGTACACCTGATAGAGTTTATTGTATCATAAGTGCGACTGATCCCTCTGGGAATAAGAATGATTCTAAGAATCCATTTGCAGAGATTAATGGCCCGTATCGTGGATTTGTGGCCAAAGAACTAACATTCAATGCAACAGGTAGTTTTGATCTCGATGGAAGTATAACAGATTACTCTTGGAATTTCGACGATGGAACTACTGGAACGGGCATATCCCCAAAACATACCTATTCCACAAATGGAAACTACACAATCAAACTCACCGTCAAAGATAACGATGGAAAAACAAATACCATTACAAACTATGCAGTTGTATATCCATTTATCCAACTAAAAACATCCTATGCAAAAATGAACGAACTTAAAGAAAGATACAATATAACACTTGATGAATTATTTTATAGCTACGATAATGACGGTGATGCCATTGTGGATACTTTTGTTGACCCGAATGATGTTCTAAAGGCAGTACATACTGGATATGTAAACATAAGCGGCAATATCGCATTTCTGATATCTGTAAACGATACCTCAATACCCGAGTTCATTTGGAACGCAACAACGAACAAGATAGTATCAATAAAACATACCTTAGGCATCATTAACTTTACCGCTGAAGATGAAGAAAATAACACAGCAATAGTACGTGTAAAATTGAATAAAACAAAAGGCTGGATTTATCTTGAGATTCTAGATCAATACCCTCAGGGTACACTTGTTAATGTTAAAGCGAACAATACAGTTATACCATCTGATAGAATATGGAGAAAAAATGACAAAATATATCTGCTGGATGATCCTGAAATAAACTATCAATTTACATACCAGAATATCTCTCCGCCTCAGGTTTTAGGTGCGGCTACTTTCATGCCTTCCACAGGCGGATTAATAGACGAAAATAATCCAACAATAACCTTTTCATATAATGTTTCTGTCAGGGTGATCTATGCAGATTTTTATAACCAAAATGATACACGCGAGGGCGTAGGTACAGAAGATAGTACCTTATTATTGAATACTACAGATAACAAAAACTTTACCTGCACTCCTCCATCATATCTTAAAGACGGGACATATGTGCTTGATATTTATGTAGAGGAACAAAATAATCCTACTAATAAGAGGTCCGATATAGCCATATATAGATTTGTTTCATATTCATGGATGTGGATAATATTAACTGGTGGGATTGTTGCAACTGGAATTGCATTGCTACTTATTATGAGACGTAAACATATAACATTTGATAGTTTTATTTACATAAAAAATAAGAAGATAATTCCTTTCTTTAAACCAGTTGTATTTGGTCCTTTAAGCATCGATGTTAATGACGCGAGAGTTGGTAAGGCGGAGTTTTACGTGGATGGTAAACTTAAAAATACTGTGACAGAAGCACCATATGTATGGGAGTGGAATGAATCCGCATTTATGAAACATATCATAGAGACAAAAGTATATGATCGCGAAGGAAACAGCGTCTCGTCTGGAGAAATGACGTTTTTTGTTTTTAATTCCCCAAAATTTTTTAAATAAAAAATGACGACAGATTTATCTCATTTAACGATATTATTTAGATTATGAAGATTCATTTCATTTATGGTCGTAACTTTGATTCAAATATCTATGTAATTCCTGGAGAAAAAACAACTATTGTTGATACTGGTACAGGATTACACAACAAAGAAGTCGTTGGAGACATTAAGAAACTTGTTGACCCAGCAGCGATAAACCAGATAATTATTACCCATGAACATTTTGATCACTGTGGGGGGGTTAAAAAAATTTTTGAAATAACAGATGGCAAAGCCAAAATTATAGCTCACAGAGATGCATCAGAAAAAATAGAAAGAGGAGAAAGTGAATTTGCAAAAATGCTTGGAGGCGTAATGTCTAAGATGCCGGTAGACGTCAAGTTAAAAGATGGCGATAAAATAATGGTTGGAGATGAATCATTCAAGGTTTTGCATACTCCAGGACATACACCAGGAAGTCTGTGTTTATACAGTGAAACAAGCAAATCTTTGATTTCGGGTGATACGATTTTTTCGTACGGTTCTTTTGGTAGATATGATTTTCCAGGTGGAAATGCAGATCTTTTAAGACAATCTATTGAGAGACTGGCAAAACTTGATGTGGTAAATCTTTATCCGGGCCACGAATCCATTGTCGAAGGCGATGGCAAAAAACATATGAACATGGTATTGAGAAATATTAGATCGATTATGTAGATATGCCAAATCCAAGAGATGTTTTAAACGAATTAAAATGGAGGCAGGATTTCGATTTAGGAGAAGCAGAAATCTGGTACATTCATAGGGGGGCACCTAACGATACCAAGATTATTTCCGGAAAAGACATCGTATCTCTTGAAAAATCATTTATGAGGACGACCGAAGCCATGATCCCATATCATCGGATTTTTAAGATAGTTTATAATGAAAAGGTCATTTTTGAACAATAAATCATGATAAATCTTGGAAATATTTATATAGTGGTATAATATAAATATTATTGGATAAAAAATGAACCAACACCAGAGATGCCCAAAATGCAGGGAACCGATGAAACAGATTCCGATAAAAAGACTAGATTCGGCGGTTATCATAGAGCTCTACTGTGAAAAATGTGACGAATCTATAACTTTGTATCCCGGCATCGGCGAAATAAAGTTCGAACCTGCTAAATTTTATTAAAACACACTGTTCTTCACCGTGTTTTATTAGAGGATACTTTATTATTTCTTCGAATGTTTACCATTACGATAAAATATGAAAATATTGCCCATAGCATCTGATTCCCTGGGCGTAAGATCAATGGCAACGTATGTAGAAACTAAAGATTGCAAAATTTTCATTGATCCCTCTGCCGCACTTGGACCTAAAAGATATGGTCTGCCTCCTCATGAAAAGGAACTGAACGCACTTTACACAACAAAATCAAAAATTGTAGAAATTGCCGAAAAATGTGATGTGTTAGCGATATCTCATTATCATTATGATCACTATGATCCAAATGAGATTTTTTACAAAGGCAAGAAAGTCTTTGCAAAGGATATTTCAAAAAACATTAATAAATCTCAAAAAGAACGTGGAACAGAGCTTAAAAAAATTGTAGAAAATGTCTGCGATTTAGAATATTGTGATAATTCACAACACAAGATTGGCAGTACGAAAATTGTTTTTTCGCCTCCATTTTTTCATGGTCCTGAAAACGTTGCACTTGGATATGTTCTAATGACCACCGTTGATGATGGTGAACAAAAAGTCCTGCATTCATCGGATGTTCAAGGGCCTGTGACAAAGAGCGCCAAAGAATACATCCTTGATCAAAAACCAGATTTACTAATTATGGACGGGCCGCCAACAATTTTTCTTGGTTGGAAGTTCAGTATGAAAAATCTCCAGGATTCATCTGATAATTTGGTCGAAATAATAGAAACATTGGGATGCCAAGTTATTCTTGATCATCATCTACTCAGAGACCTGAAATATAAAGAAGTTTTTCCCAAGCCGTATCAAAAAGGTGGTGTTAAAATGAAAACTTTCGCAGAATATTTAGGCAAGGAAAACATTACCCTTGAGGCACATAGAAAAGAATTGTGGGGCAAATAGCATGGGTTTCATAGAAAGAATGGAGAAAAATATAGCAAAGCTGGGGAAAAGAATTCAAAAAGAAGAGATGGGAATCGCACGTTTGGCAGAAAAATGTGAAAGCAAAAAAATCACAAAAGCGGATTTTACCATCAAAAAGAGAGTTATTGAAGAAAGAATCAACGGCATGAAATCGAGAATGAGAGTCTTACAGGGCGGAATAGTTAGAGAGAAACAACATCAGGAAGAAAAAGCCGAAGAAAAAGAAAAGAAAAAAGAAGAGAAGGAAAAGAAGGAAGAAGGGAAAGCCCGGGAAAAAGAAAACAAAGATTCAGAAGAAAAATAGATTAAGTCTATTTTTGTTAAGAGGAGAGACGTCACTAAAAATAGTAGTTTTCTTTAGTATTTTATGGAAAAATCATCGAAATCATTAGATGGACGTCGTTTTTTAATTTCTACATTTTTAACCTCTGAAAGTGGTGGACCGTGACGGCACCAGTCGAGCATTTCATTTATGAGTTTTTCTTCTCCTTCAAAAACTGCTTCTACATCTCCTTTGGATGTGTTTTTTACCCATCCAGTTAAACCAAGCTGTTGAGCTTTATCCCGGGTACTTGCTCTGAACCACACTCCTTGAACTCGTCCTGATATAACCACATGAACTCTTGATTTCATGATAAAATACACCTATGGTTTAAATCGTATGAGTGTTCTTGGGAATGGAATAGCATCTTTGATGTTATCAAGTTTACATATCCATGCAACGAGACGCTCTACACCAAGACCATAACCTGAGTGAGGAACAGAACCATATCGTCTGAGATCAAAATACCATTCGTAGTTTTCGGTTTTTTCTCCTGCATCTTCCAACCTTTTCTTCATATCATCAATGTCAAGACTTCGTTGAGAACCACCGACTATTTCACCATATCCTTCAGGAGCCAACATATCAAAACAAAGTGCTGTTTTTGGATCTTTTGGATCTCTAGGTTTGTAAAATGCCATTATTTTGACTGGATAATTTGTAACAACAATCGGCGTATCAAAATGCTTCATAATGTTGTCTTCCTCAATTGTTCTGAGATCCTTGCCCCATTCAACGTCCATGTTTTCTTTTTCTTTGAGTATTCTAAGAGCCTCAGTATAAGTTATTGTAGGAAACTTGGATTCTGAGATATGTTGTAATTTTTTGACATCTTGATTTAGAACAGCGAGTTCGCGTTTATTGTATTTCAAAACTTCATCCAAAATAAATTTCACTTCATCTTTGGCAATCTGTGAAACATCATGGAGATCCATCCATGCTGCTTCCATTTCAGCCATCCAAAATTCAGATAGATGTCGTGAGGTTTTTGATCGTTCTGCTCTAAAAGTTGGTCCCATGTTATATATTTTTTCCAAAGAAAATACCGCTGCCTCAGCATACAATTGCCATGATTGAGAAAGGTAGGTTTTGTTATCGTAATATTTAACTTCGAATAGCGTAGAACCGCCTTCACATTGGTTTGGTTGAAGAACAGGTGCATCAAATTCATAGAAACCTAGATTTCTAAAAAATTTATGTATAGCACCAACAACTGTAGATCTTATTTTAAACGCTGAAGAAAGTTGTTGTGAT
>Ga0315291_10010817_pt1 | contig 11131 bp, 5 predicted proteins | sample YL17G12_20_MG_FD_203070 | JGI IMG/M metagenome (GOLD analysis project Ga0315291, IMG submission 203070) | Sediment microbial communities from Yellowstone Lake, YNP, Wyoming, USA - YL17G12_20 | ecosystem: Environmental > Aquatic > Freshwater > Lake > Sediment | place: USA: Wyoming | collected... | reverse complement strand
CAAAAAAAAACACGCGATGACCGATATGGAAAGACTCCATTTGAACGTATGGAAACGATGGTGGGCTTTATAACCTTTGGCAGCCCCATTCCCCTTTTTACACTCGCCTATGATCCGGTCGTAAGCATCAAATTTCCTCCTCCATTCAGTGAAAATCTGAAAAGCAAAGCAAAGTGGTTGAACTTTTATGATATCGATGATGTATTGGGATGGCCATTAAAACCTTTAAGCAAGAGTTATGAAGCTTGTGTATCCGAGGATAAGCCAATCAATGTTGGCGGCATATTTGCTTTTTGGAACCCGCGATGCCATAACGAATACTGGACGGATAATAATTTTACGGAGCCTGTCGCCCAATATATTTCCGAAATATTGAAGGTGTGCCCATAAGCATGAGCATCAAACAGCGCAGGGAATGAGGGCAGATCAGGTCCGCCGTTAAAAGATAAGCATCTTCCCTTAAGCAAAGTATTATGAACCACTGATTTTTCAGCCAGAAAAGTGTAAGCGAATATTCAGGACAGAATTATTCTCCGGAACGGAGCGATTCTGCATGAACGACGATTTAACTCCACAGCTTCGCGTTGCTATTGTGGTGCCGGCCAAGCGTTTCGTTTGCCTTGCCGGTGCGCTCTGGACGCAGCGGTATGGACCTTTGCAGGTAGCTTCCGTTGCGCGGCAGGCAGGATATTTTGTCCGCCTCTTCAATGAAGAACTCGGCCTTCGAGTATCGCCTGAAGAGCTGGCCCGGGAGTTTGATGTGGTCGGCTTTTCCTGTAAGAGTGCCGCAATTACCAGGGCCGAAGAGATTGCCGGAGCCGTCAGGAGAGAGGCTGAAAAGCTCGGCCGCCGGGTGGTCACAGTGCTTGGCGGGGAACACATCACGTTCGGCGGCGACTCAAGGCTTTCTCCATCCTTCGACTACGCGCTGCGCGGTGAATCTGAGGGGGCATTCCTTCAACTGTTGAAATCGCTGGAGACGGAAGAGTGTGATGCTGGGGACATCTTCGACACCTCTCACATATGCAAGTCTTTTGATAATATCCCCGACCTTTCCCTTGTTTCCGGCTATGATGAAACCGTGCAGGGTTTCATCTTTAGATACCTGCCGCTTCTCTGGACGCTGCAGAAAAGAATGCTTCCCATGCTTATGTTTCAGGGAACCAGGGGATGTCCGTACAACTGCTCTTTTTGTCCCACAGCGTATCTTTCGCAGGGCAATGGCTATCGGCGCCGCAGTATCGAAAGTTCCCTGGCATATCTCCAGGAGCACCTTGCGAGGACAGGTATTCGCAGGGTGACATTCGAAGATCCAAATGCAGCTCTCCCCTTCGATAAGAGATCATATATGTTCTTCGAGGCCCTTGCCCGAAATGCAGTGGGGATGAGGGCAACCCTTCTGGTGCGGGCTGACATCTGCGAAGATCGCAAACTCCTTCACGTCATGAGGGCGGCAGGGGTGCTCAATCTGTGTGTCGGGATAGAATCCCTGACTGAACAGACTCTCGCTGATTTCAAAAAGAAGACGTCTTGCGATACCAACAGAAAGGCCGTGGATATATTTCATGAACACGGATTTACGGTGACCGGCCTCTTCATTGTGGGCTATGATACGGACGATTTGAACACCTTCGAGAGTATCCATCACTTTATCAACGAGACCGGTATCGAAAAGTGGAGGATTTCTCCGCTGAGCCAGCTTCCCGAATCACCGGACCAGTTCATGCCTGCGCACCGCTACTTTCTCTGGGATGAGTTCTCTCATTTTGGACGGGCAGTCGTCGATTACTGTAACGGCGAATTTGTCATTTTCTACCCGAAGCAATTGAAGCCATCCACCTTGCAGAAGAAGATCATGGAGTTTAATCTCTCGGCCACCTCTTTAACGTATATTGTCAAAATTGTGGGAAAACGGAGAAAACTCATGCCCGTGTTTCAGCGACTGGGGAATAATTTCGTCCAAAGAAAGGTGGTAAAGGAGGTCGCTGCTTCCGGATATCTCGGGATGATAGAGGAGGTGGAAGGGGAATTCTACGTTGAACGCGACGGCAAGGAACAATTACAGGAAGATCTCTTGCGGAGACGCTACGAGGAACGGTCGAGTGTACGGGAGGGGACAAATGATCGAGGCAGGCAGCTTTGTCAGGCAAGTTCCGCCAGGGACTTTTGAGTTCGATCCACCCAACCATCGGCGCCGCATTCCTGGAAGATGTCAATCGCCTTATGGAGGTTTTCCTTTGCCTTGAATACATCTCCTTTCTTTTTGAACAAGTCGGCATACAGGGCATAGTCATTTGCTAACTCCCAGCCAGTGCCATTTCTCGTGTCGGCATCGATGGCCTTTTTAATCCAATCTCCCGCGTCCGAAAGGTGATCATCATCAATATTTAACATGATATCTCCGATAGTCCTTGCCATGAAGCCTTCATAGACAGTCATTTTATTATTTTTAAAATGCTCGAATAATTCAGCGAAGTTGATATCTCTATCATTTGAGCGCACGCGTGCTCTTGCTAAGCAGTTTTTTTGGACGTTTGCCCATGAGGGGTGCAGTCTAGCTCCCTCCAGGATTCTTATTGCCTGATTATGATAGTCCTTAGCCTTCCCGTACAATCCCGTATCAAAATACAAAAAGCCGAGTCGGGCATTTGCAATAGACTCCCAGCCAACTTGAGCAGTTTTTTTGCAGAATGTTAATCCTTCTAAAAAGTATTTCTCTGCATCTTCAAATGCGCCCTTGTAATACTGGGCTGCCCCATAATGTGAGTAGACCGTCCCTTTGATATATATGTCGCCAGATTCTTCAACAATCTTTAACATCTCTTCACAATGTTTACATGCCAGTTCAATATGTCCCCGAAGGGTACACATATAAGTCATATAAGCTTTTGAAAGTGATTTCCCCATAGGGTTATTTGCAAGCTCACTCAGCTGCAGGCATTTTTCAGAATACGTCAATGCCTTTTCAAATTCGCAGATATGAGGCAGGAAGATGCCCAATTGAGAACATGCCATCCATAATGAGAGAAAGTCGTTGGCTGCCTCTGAAAATTGGATTGCTTTGTTCATATATCGAATTCCTTTTGAGAAATCCTCTTCCACCCCAAAGGAATACGTCCCCATTGTGATATAGATTCCAGCAAGACTCTTCTTATAGTTCATCTTCATCACTAAATCTATGATGGGTTGAACTGCGTCTCTTGCCTCAACAAGATAATTCAGGCTCAAATTATAAATCGCAAGTGTTGTTCTGGCATCAATGAGATTTTTCTGATTGGCTTCTGTTTGCGGGAGCTTTTCCAGGCTGTTGATGCTCATTTTAGCATACTCGATGGCATCTTTGAATAGGGCGGCCTTCTGGTATCTCTTTGCTTCGAGTTTTGCATATTCCGCTCCCCTTTCATAATTCTCACTGGCAATGCAGTGATTTGCCAGAATGCCGTAATGGTAACAGAGGTCATGCTTATAGATGTCCTCTATGGTATTGGCTATTTTTTGATGGAGCTGTTTTTTCTTTTTTGTCAGGATGGAGTCATAAACCACCTCTCTCGTGAGAGAATGTTTGAAGATATAGGTAGATTGCGGATAAATACCTCTCTCATAGAGAAGCTCTGCGTCTTTTAATGCGGACAGATGAGACAGAATATCATGTTCAGATAGCGCAGTTATCTTCTTAATCAGATCATAACTGAACTCCCTTTCGATGATGGAGCCTGCTCGAATTACCTCCTTTGCTCCCTCCGGAAGATTATCCACCCTTGTCATGATTACATCCTGTATCGTGGAAGGGATGGTGAGCTTCTTGATGTTTTTTGATAACTGGTATGTATTGTTTTTCATCTCGACTATCTTTAGATCTTTGAGTGATTTAATGAACTCTTCAATAAAGAAAGGAATCCCCTCAGTCTTTTGCAGAATCAATTCCTCAAGATCTCTATCAATATTTGGGGTCCCGAGAATGTGCGTCAACATAGTCAGGCTCTCCCGGTTCGAGAGTCTGTTTAAAGTCACCTGGCTGTGGTAGGACCAGCTCCCCCAGGTATGGACAAACTCCGGTCTATAGGTAAAGATCAAGAATACCCTTGCGCCTGGAATTATCTCGAGCAATTCCTTCATGACATCCTCGGAACTCTTGTCCATCCAGTAAAGGTCTTCTATGGCAATGATCAGGGGTCTGATTTCTGAACCTCTCAGGATGATTCTCTTCACTGCTTCGAGGGTTCTATCTTTTTTGGCCTCCGGACTCAGAGAGATCTTATCGATACCGCTCTCCTTGACGGATAGAAGCTCCAGGAGGTAGGGAAGGGTAGACGCTTCATCGATTTTCAGTATTTTGAGGCCCTTGACAACCTTTTCTCTGATCTCCTCTTCACTGTCAGTATCCCGGATATCAAAGTTCGACTTCAGGAGATCCGCTATGGGATGATAAGCTACATTCCTGCTGTAAGAGAGGCATCGTCCCTCAATAAAGGTGACGGCTTCATTGGTGACAGCCTTCCTGAACTCGTAGAGGAGACGCGATTTGCCGGTGCCTGCCTCACCAATTATGGAGATGGCCTGGCCTCTCCCTTCTTTGACCCTCTCAAATCCGTCCAAAAGGAGTTCCAGTTCACGCTCTCTTCCCACAAAGGGAGTTAATCCGCTCTCGGCGCTGACATCAAATCGTGTTCGTCTAGTACTGGGGGCAATAACCTGGTAAACGCGGATCGGTTTCTCTTTTCCTTTAATCCCTTTTTCTCCCAAGCACTCAAAGCGGAAAAGTCCTTCCGTGAGCTTGAAGGTGTCGTCGGAGATATAGGTGGTTCCCGGCTCTGCTAAACTTTCCATTCTGGCAGCAAGATTGACTGTATTTCCCACAGCCTTGAACTCAACACGGAGGTCATTGCCCAATGTCCCTACCACAACGGGGCCGGTATGAATACCGATGCGCATCTTCATGGGAGGAAAATCTCCCTTTTCCAGCCGCACCCTGTCATTGAAGCGGGTCATCTCTCTGTGAATAGACATAGCAGATCGTATGGCTCTCTGGGGAGCATCTTCTAAGGCAATGGGAGCGCCAAATAATGCCATGATCCCGTCACCAGTCATCTCGTTGACTGTGCCTTCATAATCGTGGACTTTCTTAATGAGGATTTCATAGACCCGATCCATCATCGCGTAGACCTCTTCAGGGCCGAGTTTCTCTGAAAGGCGGGTGAACCCTTTCATATCACAGAAGAGTACTGTAACCTGCTTCCGTTCACCTTCGATCTTATCTTTCTGGGAAAGGATTTTTTCGGCGATGCCCTTGGGAAGGTACTTCTGAATCTTCGCAAGCTTCTCATCGAAGGAGAGGTCTTTATGAGACGGTTCGGATGGGATAACTAAAGCGATCCCGCAGTAGCTACAGAACTTGTGGCTTGGGTAATTACCGGCAGCGCAATTTTGGCAGACGAGTTCCAGCTTGCCGCCGCATTCAACGCAGAACTTGGCAGAAAGGGCATTCTCAAATTGGCATTTTGAGCACTTCACCATCCACCCCGTTCCCATGCCGGAAGGCCATTTTGGTCTGTCTTTTCACGAATAGTTGACATTTTCCCAAGTCATTGAACAGTAAAAGATTATTAGAATGGTTGTCAAGGGTTTTGTTGGAAGACCAAGAACTATGTAACGCTGATACTTGCTAATTGACGGAGTTTGAATAATATGTAAAATTCTGGAAAAGAATGGAAATGCAAACCCGGAAAAATCTAAGACAACATTACAAACGTATGAGCTGGACCCCGGAGAATGGGACCAGAGAAGGCGGGCTTGTACGAAAATAACATTCCTTATTTGAACCCGTCCTGCCGGGGAATATGGGGGTGGAGAAATGACTGCGACAATCATGATGATCCACGGCATGTGGGGAAGCAGCTGGTACTGGGGAAACTACAAACAATTCTTTGAGAGCAAAGGGTACCGCTGCATAACACCCACCCTGAGGCTTCATGATATTGATCCCAGATCAGAACCACCGCCGGAACTGGGAACTACAAGCCTTCTGGACTACGCAGGCGATCTTGAAAAAGAAATCAGGAAACTTGATTCTCTGCCTATTCTCATGGGTCATTCCATGGGTGGGCTGCTCGCACAAATCCTTGGCAGCAGGGGACTTGCCGAGGCCCTCGTCCTTTTGACTCCCGCATCACAGCGGGGCATCATAGCCTTAGAACCTTCTGTCATGAAGAGTTTTAGGAGCGTTCTCTCAAAATGGGGCTTTTGGAGAAAGCCCATGAGGCAGACCTTTAAGGAAGCGGTGTATTCCATGATGCATTTATTGTCAGAACAAGAACAGAAAGAAATATACGAGCATTTCGTATATGAGTCCGGACGGGCGGCGGCTGAAATAGGGTTTTGGTTTTTTGATCCCGGAAAAGCCTCTTATGTGGACGAATCTAAAGTAGCCTGCCCGGTTCTGGTCATTGCAGGAGCTGAAGATCGGATTACCCCGGCTTCAGTCGTGAGAAAAGTAGCGGCTAAATACGGTGCGGTTTCAACCTATAAGGAATTTAAAGGTCACTCCCATTGGGTGGTCGGTGAACCGGGCTGGGAAGATATAGCACAATATATTTACGATTGGTTGCATTCAGAAACAGGGAAGCCACATGAGCAAGCAGCTTGACAAAAGGTGGAGATGCATCTTGTTGGCGGGAGCGCTAGGCTTTCTGCTTTGCACTCTTTCTTGCGGCCCCTACCGGCCGGTGGAGCCTCTGCCTGAAGAAGGCATCGTGGACATGCACTGCCATGTTAACGGTATCGGCGCCGGAGGTAGTGGATGTTTTATATCGGATGAATTTCGCAACGATTGGCGCTTTGCCTTCTATTTATGGAGCTTCGGAGTTTCCGAGCAGGAATTATTGGAAAAGGGTGATGGCTTAGTGGTAGATCGCCTCTCCCAGTTGCTCGCTGAAAGCAAGTTTGTTAAGAAAGCTGTTGTACTGGCGATGGATGGTGTGGTCAGCGATGGGTTGCTTGACACACATCGAACTCAGGTTTATGTTCCCAACGAGTTTGTGGCAGAGGCTGTGGAGAAGCACAACAACTTGCTATTCGGTGCCTCTGTGAACCCCTACAGAAAAGATTGGCACAAACGCCTGGTCTGGGCAAAGGCTCACCGCGCAGTTCTCGTCAAGTGGCTTCCTTCGGTCATGAACATCGATCCAAGTGATCCCAAGCTCAAGCCTTTCTATAAAAAACTCGCCAAACTCAAGCTTCCTCTCTTAACCCATACCGGAAAGGACGAGTCGATTCCTTACTCGAATGACGATCTTAACGATCCTGAAAAATTGGATCTGCCTTTGAGCATGGGCGTAAAGGTGATTGCGGCTCACATCGCTTCCACGGGGCGATATCACCGCGAAGGCTTCCCACCCGGATGGTATCACAGGGAATGCAGTACCGCCAGGCTTCTTCGAATGATGAAGAAGTATCCCAACCTGTACTCCGATATCTCTTCCCTGACACAATTTAACAAACTGGGATACATGAAAGAGGCTTTGACCCAGCAGGATTTTTCGCGCAAGTTGTATTATGGTTCCGACTTTCCTCTGATCAACACGATTCTTGTTTCTCCGTGGTATTACTTCTTCAGGCTCACCCCCCGGCAAATAATTTGCATCTCTTCGTTAAAAAATCCATGGGATGTGGACGTGAAAATCAAACAGGCTCTGGGCACGCCCACTGATGTATTTGCCAGATCCCAGGAATTTCTGCGGCGCTGATCCTCTATGATGAAGATAGCAGTGTTCAGCCCCCGGACGACGTCGTAATGTCATTTCGACTGAAAGGAGAAATCTTATTACGCCATTCGGCGAAAACGGGAATCGCTGACCAGTTCCCCCTTTCGCCTCACCCCTCCTAATCCGCATTCCCTGTCAGTTGAAAAGAAGCCCAGTAATACGGATGGGGGTATTTCTTCTGGGCGCTCAACTGCGCCTGCCGCAAAGCCTCCCGCTTACCGGTTTTCTTCAGGGCATTATAGAATCCCGCCATGAGGTCTCCCGTGGCCTGGTCGTCAACCTTCCAGAGGCTCGACACAATGGAATTGCTTCCCGCATAGAGGAATCCGCGCGTCAAACCCACCACATCGTCACCGTTGGCAACCTTTCCCAGGCCCGTTTCGCAGGCGCTCAATGTCACCAGATCGGCGTCGATGTTCATGGAATAAAGTTTATCCACCGTAAGCCGGCCGTCACTCCGCTCATCACCGGCAAGGAGTAATGCGGACCTGAGCGGCATATCGGAGTCAAACTGCCCGTGCGTGGCAAAGTGTATGTATCTGAAGCTCCGGCCATATTTCCTGAATGCAGACTCCGTTGCCTCCTTGCGCAGAAGCACGCGGGACTGCGGGCGCGTGCGGGCAACCGCCTGTGCTTCTTCCTGGGCATAGGCGAGGTCATAACGCGCATCGCCCAGATCGGGATTGCCGAAGGCAAGGATCTCTGCGGCCTTTACGGATTTTTTGGCGTGGAGGTATTTGATTACGCTGGCGCTTGGGAGGATGCGGATGCTGTACTGCTCAATCAGGTAGCCTCTGTCATTCTGCAGAGCATTGAACGGGAGATAGTGCAATGCGCCGTGTGGTACGATGGCGAGGTTCCGCTTGTCCAGCATTTTTTCGAAGGGCTGAAAAAGTCTCTTGTAGAGACTTCGGGAGAACGTTAGGTAATCGGAGGAACCCGGCGTCTCAAGAAAACTCCGAAATTGCCGGACATGCTCTACAAGCTTATCGCTGTTGAGACGTATGGATTTCAAACTTTCTCTCGTCAGGACAAAGGCGAACATCTCCCCCTCGCTGTAGTAGTACTCAATAAGCGCTTCGTCAGGAGGCATAAGGGCCCGTATGTCAGAGGCGGAGAGAGACGTAACGCTCACAAGGGAGGCGAGTTCCGGTGATTTGTCACGCAGTTCCTGCTTCACGGTGATAATGACACTGCGGGTCTTGGATCGCCCGGGTGAGAGATCTTGTGCTATGATCTCCGCCTCGGCCTTTCTGTCGGTGTCAAGGAGATTGCGCACATCCCGTTCGTCGCCCGCCTTCACGGCGAAGTCCTGCTTCGAGGCCAACAGATCAACGAGGGCGCGTGACTTCGACCGCTCCACGTAATCAAAAGCGGCCCCGTACTGGCCGTCCGCATAAAGCGAGGCGATGAGGCGGCTGTAAACATTCTGTTTGTCGCCCACAAAACCGATCTTGCTCGCCTCGGTGTTGATGGTCGAGCGCTGCTGTTCAACGAGGTCCACTGCGCGTTTGTAAAAATCTATTGCCTCTTTGCGATTGCCTTCGGCATCGGCAATCTTTCCCCGGTCAAAGAGGATCATCCAGTATATGTCCGTATTGTCTTTCGTCCGCGGCTCTTTCAGGAGGGCGTCGTATCCGGCTTTCGCCTCTTTGAGGTTGCCCGTTTCATAGAGGCTCTTGTTGAGGATGAAGGACTTGGGGAGCTGGCTATATGCGAAGATGCTGTCTCCAGGAGGCAGTGCGCCTACCAGCGTGACGGCGAATTGCGTAAAAGCCCGATCGGAGGAAATACTTTCATCTTCCCGGATAGAAGCCAGACTCTTCTCGAAATCTCCCAGGGCCATGTATATCCGTGATAGGCCGTTCAGCTTATCCGTTTTGAGAAAGGTAAAGGGATAGCGGGTGCCGATAGCTTCGAGGAGCTCTGCACATTCGATCGCCTTCTCACGGTTCCCGGAGAGGGCCTGCGCGAGGCCAAGAACGCTTAGAGCCTGAATGCGCATGTATCGGTGGAGATCTTTCTTTATTACAATTTCGTAGGCCTTTTGGGCTTCTCCAACGGCCTTTCCATAATCTCCAAATTCTATGTAGGCTTCAGCTCGAAGCTGATACGGCATGATAGACATGTCAAACATGTTTACGGTGACATCACCCTTTCCTATATTAGCGTCGAACTGATCGAGGCAGGGGAAAAGTTTGTTATATTTTTTGAGTCTTGAGTAGGAGTAACAGAGGTACATCAACTGTCGCGTTGAGGCTGAATGCAGGTCTTTAACCTGACTTTCCATGTAGGTCTCCAGTTCAGCAAAGCGCGCGGCAGGCATCAGCTGATCCTCCTTCGGTACGAGCATGCCCGCACATCCCCAGGCGCCGGCGACGAGCATACAGAGAATCGATGCAGTGAGCGCTCTGATAATTGATCTTCTTAACATACAAACCTCCCGAACATAGTGTGAAACCTTTGCATAATGTCCATAATGTCATTGCGAACGAAGTGAAGCAATCTTTAACTCATCGATATTTTATAAGATCGCCACGTCGCCCACGCTCCTCGCGATGACCTGTGATTAATTATGCAAAGCTTTCAGTGTATCGATGAGAATACTAATTTTCTCGAAATTATTCAATCGTTTATATTGGTATTTCATGGATGGAACTTGACCTGGCGGCCGACTTGAATGGTACCGGGCAGCTTTAATAAATGGTTAATCGATCTTGTTGCGGAACAGATAGAAACATGACCTAAAATGTGATACAAATCCCGAAAAGGACGAAGCCCCGCTTTTTAGAAAAGGATATAACTGTATGAGAAAGATATTCGCCCTGATTCTTCTCTTATTGCCATTTGCTCTTTGGGGTTGCACTACCCCCATGCAGAAATATTGGTTGAACAGCCAGTTCTACCAGTCTGCACTGTATTTTGAGAAGAATCTATCTACGGATAAAGCTGACCTGGATGATGTATATTTCTACTGTATGTCTCTCTACGAAATAAAGAATTATGTAAAATTCGACAATTGCCATGATGCTTTCTTTGCAAGAGCAGGTAAGGCCGACACCATTAACAGGACATCACGCGACGCCCTACTGGCAGAGCTGCATTCCTTCAAGGCGAGGAACATGATTGATCTTGGCGCCGATTCCGACGATATAAAAAAGGAAATTGATTACTCTCTCGCCCTGCTGAAAAAGGCGCCGCCTAATTTTCATAACGGGTACAAGATTCCTGAAATACACGTATATGAAACAGTCGGGATCTTCGCGGCAATAAGGGGCGATAATCAAACGGCAGCGGATTACATAGATAAGATCAAGACAGTAACATCCATGGCCGAATTCCAGCTCCGGCCGATAAAGAATGCAGCTATA
>Ga0315291_10010815_pt1 | contig 11131 bp, 4 predicted proteins | sample YL17G12_20_MG_FD_203070 | JGI IMG/M metagenome (GOLD analysis project Ga0315291, IMG submission 203070) | Sediment microbial communities from Yellowstone Lake, YNP, Wyoming, USA - YL17G12_20 | ecosystem: Environmental > Aquatic > Freshwater > Lake > Sediment | place: USA: Wyoming | collected... | reverse complement strand
CGCCCGCCGCCTGCGCGGGAACAAGGCGGCGACCGCCATTCAGGCGGCCTGGCGGACTCACGTCGCGCGGACCGCGTTCCTCCGCACCCGGGCCGCGACCTCCGCCATCCAGGCCGCCTGGCGGGCCCGGGTCGCCCGCATCGCGGCCGCCGACGTGGCCGCCACCCGGGCCGCGACGATCATCCAGGCCGCCTGGCGCGGGCGGGCGGTGCGTGGGGAGGCGCACCGGCTGCGGGCGGCGGCCATCTCTGTCCAGTGCGCCTGGCGGTGCCGGCTGGCCCGGCGGGAGGCCCGGGCCCGGCGGCGGGCGGCCGGGGATGCGACCGCGCTGCGGGCGGACAAGGCCAACCTGGAGGCCGTGGTTAAGGACCTTGAGGGCCGGCTGGCCACGGTCACGGCCCAGCGGGACGAGCTGCGCCAGGCGTGGAAGGATGAGAAGGCCGGGCGGGAGGGCGGGGCAGGCGCGCTGGCAGACGCGGTCGCCGCCCGGGACGCGGCAGTGGCGGCCGCGTCTGCCGCGGCGCAGGCCGCCCGGGCCGAAGCCCAGGCGGCCGCGGCGGCCGCGGCTGAAGACCTCGCCGCCGCCCGGGCGGAGGCGGCCGCCGCCCGGACCCAGGCGGAGGCCGCGGTCGCAGCCGCGGCGGCCGACACTATTTCGACGGCCGCCGCGCGCGCGGCCGCGGACAAGGCCCGGGCCGACGCGGAGGCGGGAGCTGCCGCCGCCGCGGAAGACTTGGGCGCCCGCCTAGCCAACGCGCTCGCCCAGCGCGACGCCGCCCGGGAGGAGGCCCTGGTGGCGGGCGACCGGGCGGCCCGCCTGGGCGAGGAGGTGGCGGCTGGGCAGGCCGCGCTCGCGGCCGCGGTCGGGAGTGGTGGTGGGGCTGCGGCAGCAGCGGCGGCGGCGGGCCTCGCCCGCCCCTCCGCTGCCTCCGCCCTCGCCCTGGCCACCCCCGAAGGCGCCGCCGGCGCCCCCCCCCCGGCCGCCCTCTCCGAAGTCGACCGCCGCCAGCGGGAGCTGTACACGCGCCAGCAACTGCTCCTGCGCGAGCAGCGCTCGGCCGACCAGGACCGGCTCCTGGCCGCCATCGCGGACGAGGGCCTGGGCTTCACCCCGCAGGGCCGCCCCTTGGCCGCCCTGCTCGTCTTCCGGTGCTGCCTGCAGTGGAAGGCGTTCTCCGCGGACCGGACGTCTCTGTTCGACCGGGTCATCAACGCGATGGGCGCCGCGATCGAGGCGCGCCAGGATGATGACGCCTGCCTCGCGTACTGGTTGTCGACCACGGTCACCCTCCTGTTCCTGTTGCAGCGCAACATCAAGCCCGCGGCGGGCGGGGCGTACTCGGCCCGCCTGCGGGCGGGCGGGGTGGGCGGGGCGGGCGGCGCGGCCGAACCGGCCTCGCGAGGCTTTTTCGGGGGGCGGGGCGGCTCGTTCACGGCCTTCTTCTCCCGGGCGGCCGCCGTGGCGGGCGGCGGGGGCAGCGTCTCCCCCACCGGCGGCGCCCCGTCTGCCTCCTCCCCGGCCCTCACGGGCGAGGCCTCCATCCACGGCGGCGGGGCGGGCGGGTTCCGGGCGGTGGAGGCCAAGTACCCGGCCCTCCTGTTCAAGCAGCAGCTGGACGCCTTTGTGCAGAAGATTTTCCCCATGCTGCGGGACAACGTCAAGAAGGCGGTCGCCCCCCAGCTGGCGGCCTGTATCCACGCGCCCCGCGGGGGTGGGGCGGGGCCCCGGGGCGCGGCCCGGCGGGCGGTGGCCGCCGCGGCGGCTGGCGCAGACCCGGCCTCCCCCTCTGCCGTCGCCGCCGCCCCCACCACCCCGTCCACCCTATCCCCGCACTGGGCCGCCGTCCTGGCCGCCTTTGACGGCCTGCTGGCCACCCTGCGGGCCGCCCACGTCCCGCCCTTCCTCGTCCGCCACCTCTTCCGCCAGCTGTGGGGCTTTGTGGACGTCCAGCTCTTCAACCAGCTGCTCCTCCGCCGGGAGTGCTGCTCCTTCGCGAACGGGGAGTACGTCCGGGCGGGCCTGGCCGAGGTGGAGGCGTGGGCGGAGGCGGCCGGCGATGCGTGGGTGGGGTGCGCGGCGGCCGAGCTGGCCCACATCCGCCAGGCCGTCACGTTCCTCGTCCTGCACGCCAAGCCGCGCAAGAGCCTGGCCGACCTGGCGGGCGACCTGTGCCCGGCCCTCTCCGTCCAGCAGCTCTACCGCCTGGCCACCATGTACTGGGACGACCGGTACCACACGGAGACGGTCGCCCCCGGCGTGCTGGCCGAGATGAAGGCGGCCATGGTGGCGGCCGCGGCGGGGGGGGGGGCCGGCGCAGCCGGCGCAGCCGCCGTGCCTGCGGTGGGCGGCGGGTCGCACTCCTTCCTCCTGGACGATGACTCCTCCATCCCCTTCACCGCGTCCGACGTGGCGGGCGCCATGGACGATGGCGGCCTGTACGGGGAGCTGCCCATCCCGGCCGCGCTGCTGGCGCCGCCCACGCCGGCGGGCGGCAACGGGAACGGGCACGGAGGAGGGGGAGGAGGGGGGACGCTCACCACGCTCCTCGGGGCGGCGTCCTCCTCGTCGTTTGAGTTCCTGCGCCGCGACCTGCGGCTGGCGGGCGGCGGCGGGGGTGGGGGGGGCGGCCGGGCGTCGCCCGGCGGTGGAGCAGCAGCGGCGCCGCCGCCCGGATGGACGGCGTCGGGCGGTCCGCGGGCGGCGCCGCCGGCGGGGCTGCCGGCGTCCATAGCTGAATGAGGGGGATGGAGAGAGAGAGAGAGAGAAAGAGAGAGGGGGAAAAATGGCCAGAGGGGGGAGATGAGTTGAGCGTGTGCGTGTGTGTGATGTGATGTTTTTTTTTATTTTACATGGGCGCCAGCAGCTGGACCAGCGACGGCCGGGGCTCCGTGTACGCCATGCCCAGGGCCAGGATGGCCGGGATGAAGGCGACGTGGACGATGGGCTAAAAAAATTAATGGAAAAGAGAGAATGATGTCAAATAGAAGAGAGAGAGGAGTGAGCGAGGAGCGCTGTCTTCCTTCGTCTGCCGCGTCTGCAGCTCCTCTTATTTTTTTTCCTAGCACAGGAAAACGCGCACCGGCAAAAGTGGGCCACCGTCCACCGCTGCCACCAGTGCCGGGCCCCCCGATACCCTTACCGCGCTCTGACCAGCGCACGCGCTGGGGCTATAGGCGGGTTCACCCGCTCTCCACTCTTCTTCTTCTTATTTCTCCTACCTTGCCGTAATCGCACACCAGGACCCACGCCCGGGCGAGGCGGCCCATGATTTCCTGCCTAGTGGGGGCCATCCCTGTATGCGAGGGGAAGGGAGGGCGTGTGTGGGTGTGGGTGCGCGGGCCGCTGGTTGGGAGTGAGAGGTCGGGCGCGCGGAAGAAGCGTGGAGTGAAAAAAGAGCTGGGCCGTCGCTCGCGCCCAAACTTCACAGGACGACGTTGCAGGACTCGGTGCGTGTGCGTCCGCGCCCTGCTCCGCCGCGTAGCGCGCCTCCCCTCGCCTCGCGCGAACCTCCAGCCATGACCGACCACCAGATGGGGTCCCCCCGCTCCCCGCGCGTTGTGCGGACGCCGGCCGCGGGCGGCGGACCGGGCAGCCCCCCAAGCGGCAGCGGCGGGATTGCAGTGCCCGCCCCGCTCAAGCCGGGCCCGCCACCGCCGCCGCCGCCGCCGCCCACCGCCGCCACCTCACCAGGCGGCCATGTGGTCGGGAGGACGGGCGGAGGCGGGGCGGAGGCGCCCGCGCCCCCTCACCACCCCCCGACCCCGCCCCCCGTCGCGTTTGCGTTTGCGACCGCAAGCGGCCTGCCGCTCCGCGCGACGGCGACCCGAGCCTGGGCGGCCGCGACCGCGGCCTCCCTGGAAGCCGCGTCCTGGCTGGAGCCCGACGCCCTGCCCGCGGTCGTGCCCCACGCCGTCGCCATGGCCATGCTGGACGCTCTGGGTGACGCGGTGAAGGCGCAGCCGACCGTTGTGGATGTGAGTTTTGGAAAAGCGGAGAGGAGGGGAGGGGCGCGCGCGCGCGTGGTTTCCAAAACCTCGATCAGTTCCCCCCACACCGATTAACTTTTTCCATTTCCCCCCACCGATTACTTTTTTCCATTTCCCATTTTTCGCTCACCCTCCTCCCCTCTCTCACACAGCTCGACCCCCACCCCCGCGCCCGGGTGGTCGTCGTCGGCGACACCCACGGCCACGTCCAGGACGTCGCCCACATGATGCGCATCATGGGCCCGCCCGGCCCGCGCAACCTGTACGTCTTCAACGGCGACTTTGTGGACCGGGGCGCGTGGGGGCTGGAGACGGTGCTCCTGCTGGCGGCCTGGCGCCTGGCCGTGCCGGAGGGGGTCGTCCTGCTGCGGGGCAACCACGAGTCCGTCGCCTGCACCACCGTGTACGGCTTTCTGGGCGAGGCGCTCGCCAAGTACGGGGCGGGCCCCGGGCGGGCGGTCTGGCGGGCGGCCACGCGCGCGTTTGCGGGCCTGCCCCTCGCCTGCGTGGTCGGCCGGGCCACGCTCGTCGTCCACGGCGGCCTGTGGCGGGCGCCCCCCGCGCCGATGCCCCCGCCCCCGCCCGGGCTGGGCGGCCTGGGCGGCAAGCGCCGCCGGAAAGGCCCGGCCCGCCGCGCGCCCGGGCCCGTCACTTTGGGCACGCTCGACCAGCTGCGAGCCGCCTCCAAGGGCGGCATCGACCCGTCCGGGCGGGGCGCGTCCGCCCTGGCCGCGGACGTCCTGTGGTCCGACCCGGCGGCGGAGCCCGGCCTGGCCCTCAACGAAGGCCGGGGCGTGGGCCTGACGTTTGGGCCGGACGTCACTGCGGCCTTCCTCGCGGCCTCCAACCTGCGCCTCGTCCTGCGCTCCCACGAGGGCCCCGACGCCCGGGACGGCCGGGCCTGCGACGGCATGGCCGGCGTCCTGGGCGGGTACGCGGTCGACCATGCCGGCCCGGGCGGGCGCCTGTGCACGGTGTTCTCCGCGCCCGACTACCCCATGTTCCAGCAGCAGGCCCCGTGCGATGATGCGGGCGAGGGTGGTGGTGGTGGTGGGGAGGGGCGCTACTCGAATTTGGGGGCGGTCGCCGTCCTGTCCGCCCCCTCCTGGTCCGACCCGGCCTTTGTCCAGTACGCCGCCGCCCCGCGCCCGTCCCGTCCGGGGCCGTACTATGAGCTGGACGACGCGCCGGACTCGGACGAGGACGTGCCGCCCGGGTTTGGGGCGGCCGCCTCGTCCGCGTCAGAGGGGGGGGCGACGACGACCACGGGCGGCGGGTGCAGCCTGCTGGATGGCGGGGGGGTGTGCCGGGAGGCCGTGCCGGGCGTGTGCGCTGCGGATGGCGGGGGGGGGAGCGTGGGGTACGCCCCGCACGCGGCGGCGGGCGTCGAGCAGGGCGAGGACGCCGAGTCGGCCCGGCCCGCCACCCGCCGACGCCTCGTGGAGGAGGCGGTCGCCTTTGCCGCCGCGCCCTCTCCTCCCGCGGCCGCCCCGCCCCTGCTGCCGTCGTCCTCGCCCACCCCGCCGCCGCACGCCATGACACAGCCTGGCCCCCACCACGCACACGCGCACCCAACCCGCCACCCGGCTAGCCCGCGGGCGGGGCCGTGGCCGACCAGCCCCCGGGGAGGGGGGGGCGGGGGCCGCCCGCCGCCTGCCTCCCCGCCCGGCCTGCTCTTCGTCAACAACAGCAACCACCACCACGCCGGCAGCGGCAGTGCTGGTGGGCTGATGGTGGCGCCCCCGTTCCCGCTTGGCGGCGCAGCATCCCCGCCCGGCATTGGCCTGACATCCCGGGGGCGCTCGACGCGCGGCGGGGCGGCCGCCGCGGCCGCGCGCGCGGTGGCTGGTGGGGTCGTCCTGGCCTCGCCGCCGGCCGACCAGCAGCAGCAGCAACAGCAGGCGCCGCCGCCGCAGCAGCCGCCGCAGCAGCAGCAGGGGTAGATTGTGTGTGCTTTGTATGCAGAGGTTTGGTTTTTGTGTGTGCATAGAGTTTTACACGCCCGTATCAGCTCAAAATTAAGGGCTCTAAATCTCCCACATCCATCTCACGCCCGCCTACTACTCCCCAGGGCCGCCAGCCGGCGTTCGGCCTGCCAGCCGGCTTCCCGCCCCGACGCGTCGGCCGCGTTGGCGTCCGCGGCGGCGGCGGCAACAGTGCCCCCACCCCGCGTCTCCTTCTCCTTTGCCCCAGCAGCCGCCGCTTCCGCGGCCTCCATCTCCTCCAGGATCATGAGGTCGGCCGGCCGGAACAGCCATACCACCCCCCGCTCCGCCAGGCGGTGCCCGTACGCGGCGGCCGCGCACAGCAGGCAGACCAGCCAGAAGCGGGGCGACGCAAACAGGCGGGCGGCCACGCCCACCTGGGCGACGTCGCGCGTGCCGACGGCTTTCAGGGCGGCCGGGTACATGAGCTGGAAGGGGAAGACGGCGGCGTAGGAGAGGCCCAGGGCGGCCGCAAAGGGCGCGGTCCAGAAGCGGGAGACCAGGCCCACCTCCAACGAGACGACCCCGAGGACGGCGACAAAGGCGGTCTTGCCCAGCGCGTACACGTCCACGTCGCCCACCGCCGCGTGCCCGGCAGGGCCGACCTTGCTGGAGGCCGAGGAGGTGTGCCCGCCCGCCACGCGCGCGTAGTAGGGCACGAAAAAGCAGATGGCCGCGTCCAGGGTCGCCATCAGCACCCCGTTTTTCCAAAACGCGCGCGTCGTGAGGGACCCCCGCGGGTGGTAGGTTTGGGGGTAGCGCACGAGCGTGTCCAGGCCCCGGACGGGGCGGTCGGCGACGGCAAAGGCTAGTATGGGCAGGGCCGTGAAGAGGACGTTGTAGGCGGCCGCCGAAATGTCGTCCACGAGGGCCTGCCCCGAAAAGCCGGCGTACGGCTGGTAGAAAAAGAGGAGCCCGGCAAACACGACGTTTTTGTAGAAGGAATACTTGATCAGCCGCCCCAGCCGGTAAGCCGACAGCGACCCGTGCACCAGCAGCAGGCGCACTAGGAACCGGAACTGGCCGACCGCAAAGTCCGCGTTGTTCACGGCCTGGCGGCCCTCCTTGCCAATGATCCCGACCCCGACGTCGGCCGCCTGGATCATCGCCACGTCGTTCGCGCCATCGCCCACAGACAGCATCCGCCCCGCCTGCGTCCGCATCGCCCGCCGGTACCAGGCCAGCGCGCCCCGGGCCCGCCCCACCGCGGAGGTGGCCTCGTGCTCCCGCATCATGTTGACGATGCCGGCCTTCTGGGCGGGGGACGCCCGGCAGATGACGACGGAGCCACAGCGCGCGCCCAGGGCGGCCAGCGCCGCCTCCGCCTCCCTGTCGCCCAGGATGTGGGTCAGGGTGCCGCCGTCGATGACCAGCTCGCCGACGTGCAGGTTGGTGAGGGGCGGGCCGCCACTGACGCGCGGGATGGGCAAAGGCGTGCGTGACAGGGGCGGGCCCCCTCCCGGACCCCCGCCCCCGCGCTCGCGGGCGTCCAGCTCAGCCCGCAGTTCGCGCACGCGGGCGGCCGCCGCCGCGGGCGAGTCCGCGTTCAGGACCAGCAGCCGCTCCGCGTCCCGGACCAGGCGGCAGGAGACCGCAATGTTTATGGCCGTCTCCTGCTTGTCCCCCGTGATGACCCACACCTTGATGCCGGCATCCAGGAGCGTGGCGACCGCCTCGGGTACCCCATCCTGCAGCTTGTCCTCGATCGCCGTCACGCCGACCAGGGTCAGGCCGGTCTCCACCTCGCCCGCCACTTCGGCCAGGGCCTCCTCCCGGCCCTCCAGCAAGGAGGCCGCGGCCGAGTAGCGGGCGTCCCAGGCCGCCCACTCGTCGGCCTCCAGGACCCGGGTCGCGACGACCAGGGTGCGCAGGCCCCGGCGCGCGAAACCGTGGAGGGCCGCGTCGGTCGCGGCGAGCACATCTGTCGGTGTGTCCCGCCGCAGCGCCGCCAGGACGGCCGCGTCCGAACCCTTGCAGTACAGGCGCACCGTCCCGTCGGGCGTCCGGGCGACCACGGACATGCGGGCCCGGGAGGACGTGTACTCGATGACGTTGAGGACTTCGAGCACGGCGTCCACGCCCAGCAGGCTCAGGCGCAGCCCGCCCGCGCACCGCCCCACAAACTCAAAGCCCAGGGCCCGGGCGGCTTCGACCAGGGCCACTTCGTCGGGGGAGGGGCCCTGGTAGACTCCCAGGGCTGGGAGGGGGGGCGTCGCGCCCGGCGAGGAGGAGGAGGGCGGGGCGGAGGGGGAGGGGGATGGAGAGCGCGGGGTGGCACCCGCCTTTTTGGACGGGGAGGCGTCCGCTTCGGAAGTGCCGCCGCCCTCCTCGTCATCGTCCCCTTCCGAAGCGCCACCCGCGCCGCCCTCCTCGCCATCGTCCGGTTCCTCCACGATTAGGGAGTGGCATACGCACAGCGCAATCCACAGGTCGGCCAGGGCGGTGGCGGACGCGGTGGCGGGGTCGGAAGAGGATGCGCCGCTGACGCTGCCCTTTTCTTTCCGCCCGCCCGCCGCGACCAGGGCCCCCCACTCTCCCGTCCCCGCCAACGCCTCCGCGCCCGCCGCCGCCCCCGTATCCCACGCCCGCGCGCATGCCGGCCCGGGCCCGCCCTCCCAGTCCTCCAGGCGGAAATCCAGGTCGCCGTAAGTCTTCCCTCCCGCGCAGACGCACCGCAGGGCCATCTCATTGGCCGTCAGCGTGCCCGTCTTGTCTGAAAAAATGTACTCTACCTTGCCCAGGTCCTCATTCAGCCCCGTGTTGCGGGCGAGCGCACCGTCGCCCGTGCCTGGGTCCACCATCTCCGCATCCCAGTTGATGTACAGGAACCCCTGCCAAAACTTGACGATTTCCAGGGTGACGAAGAGCGAGATGGGCACCAGGTAGGAGTAGAGGATCCAGTACGTGACAAAGAGGACGCCCCCGTACGCGGCGGGCGAGGCCGGGTTGGCCTCCGTGGGGGAGGCCATGGCCAGGTGGGGGCGCTTGCCGCCCTGGGCCTGTCGCCAGAAGACGCCCGCTGCCGCGCAGGCGGCGCACATGAGGAATTGGAGGGCCATGACAAAGGCGATCTGGAAATTCAAAAACGCGTCGAACGACCCGACTTTGGAAGGCGTCGCGGCCGCGTTTTGTTGGATGCGCGTTTCGGGGCCCGCGTACAGGACGACGCCCAGGATGTGGCCCGTGTTCTTGAGCAGGCAGCCCCGGAGGAGGACCTCGTTGATGGTGACGGGCACGGTGCGGGAGGCCGGGGTAGGGGCGGCGGAGGCGGCGAGGGCAGCAAGGGCGGCGGGGGCGGGGTCAGGAGCGATTGTGCCGCCGCCGCCGCCGCCCGAGGCGGCGGGGGGCGCTCCCGCCACGGCCGGCGGCGGCGCCGCCAGCGTGCCATCCAAACGCAGGCGCCCCTTGAAGTGGTGCAGGTTGGCGCAGGGCGCCTCGTAGGTGAGGACGCCGGCGAGACCCAGGGCCTCCGCCTCGGACGCTGGCGCGTCGTCTCGCAGGTCGACCGGCCGCCGGATTTTGAGGTTGTTCTCGCCGTCCAGGTTGGTGGTTTTGATGAAGCAGACGTTGTCGTTGAGGCCAGAGTAGAGGCAGGCCAGGTCGGCGGGGAAGAGCTCGTCGTCGTTGACGCGGAGGATCTGTGAAAATGATGAGAGGAAAAAAATGAACGTGAGAGAAGGTTGAAGGAGCAAAAAGAAAAAAAATGAGGAGAGCGAAAAGAAAATACCCCCTCCTTCCTTACCTGCCCCACCCGCACGTCCCGCCACGGAATGTCCCGCACGCTGCCATCCGGTTCCACCAGGTGAGCCACGCTCGCATTGGTGGCCCGGTCCTGGGCGTGGCGCTTGGCATCCTCCACCAGGGCCTTCACGGCGGCGACGGCCAGCACAAACGCGAGCGCGAGCGTCGAGCCCGTCCCGCCAAAGGGCGAGACGACAGAGATCCACGACAGGATGGCCTGGAGCAGGAAGTACAGGTACGCCGCCCGGGAGAACATTTCGAAGAGGAAGCGGGGCAGGAAGGTGGCGGCATTGTACTTGGCGGTCTTGATGGAGTTGCCGACGGCGGGCGGCAAGCGGGCGCCCGGGCCGAGGAGGACGACGCTGGAGGGCGGGGGTGCGCGCCGCCCCCTGCCCACCCGCCTTGCCGCCGCCGTCTTTTTCTTCTGCTGCTTGCCCTCCTCGCCGCCCGGCGTGGGCGGCTGGGCGGGCGGCGGGGGGGCACCCCCCGCCGCCCCCATGATCGCCTCCATCTCCTCCGCCGTCAGCGTCTGGCGCCGCATGCGGGCGGCGGCGGCGGCGGCCATGGCGATCGGGTTGGCCGCGTCAAAGCGGCGAGCGTCGAGGGAGGAGGCGGACGTGACGAGGGCCTTCAAGTCGCCCGCCGACTTGCGCAGGACGGCGGGGGTTTGGGCCTGTGAGGAGGGCAGTGCAGGAGGAGGAGGCGTGTGTGCGTGTGTCGGGTGAGAGAGGAGGCGTGGGTCGTCGTCGTTGGAGCGGGGCGTTAGGGAAATGGAAATGGAAAATAGGGAAAGGGGTCCAGGTCGACGAGCAAGAGCCGAGAGGGCGAGAGCGCCGCGCGCGCGTCGTGCTCGCTATTTCTTCCCTACTCTTTCATCCACCTCTCTCTCCTCCCTTACCAGGGTCGCCGTCGCCTTGCGCCACTGCTCGCTGACCCGGCCCATGACGGAGGCCGACGACGAGGCGGGCGAGGCGCCGGCCGCGGCGGACCGCGGGCGCGAGCGCGAGCGCGGCGTCGTCGCTCCCGCGCTCGGCGACTTTCCCGGGGACGCCCACTCCGGGCGGCGGCGCGGGGTGGTCGAGGTGGAGGGCGGGGGTGGCGAGCCGCCGCTCACTCCCTCCCCAGGCCGGGGCGTGGTGGCCTCGGCCAGCGGTGGGCGGGGCGGACGGGAAGAGGACGGCGCGCCAGGCGCAGCATCAGGTTGGGGCGGAGGGAACGGCATTGGTGTGCGTGTCCCACCCTCCCAGACGCCGTGCTGGTTAATAGGAGTGGGTGAAGCTCCTCGCAGGAGCGAGCGAGCGTGAGGAAAGGGGTGAGATCGGGCGCCCTCCAGCGCGGGCCCGAACACGAGTGAATGAAAAAGAGAGGAGAGAGCGCAGCGGGGTCGCGAAGCGGCGCGCCTTGGCTTCTCTCACTCA
>Ga0315291_10010814_pt1 | contig 11131 bp, 15 predicted proteins | sample YL17G12_20_MG_FD_203070 | JGI IMG/M metagenome (GOLD analysis project Ga0315291, IMG submission 203070) | Sediment microbial communities from Yellowstone Lake, YNP, Wyoming, USA - YL17G12_20 | ecosystem: Environmental > Aquatic > Freshwater > Lake > Sediment | place: USA: Wyoming | collected... | reverse complement strand
CGGGAGAGGCGGGGACGCCGGCAGTGCCGGGCGAGGCGGGGACGCCGATGCCAGAACCAGGGACACCGATGATACCCGGGGATGTGAAGCAGGTGCCCGTCAAGGTTCACCATGAGACGTTGTTCGACGACGCTCCGGATAAGTAAAAGTCCTTTCCGCGCAGCGGAAAGTCCGCCGCCCGAAGGGTGGCAATAATGACCACCATCCCCAGGTGGAAATTTTCGTAACGTATAGTAGATGGCTGATCACTATTTTCGTGAGCCTATGAGCGCTGCTCTGATTGCAGGCGCAGTGACGGTTGCTTACATTCACATTCGTTCTTCACTGAACAATGAAAAGGCGATGCCCAACTCGGCGTATTTCAAACCGGCATTCCTTGTCGGTTTGCTCGTATACATCATCGTTCACCAGGGGAGCGGACACCAGGAAACGATTTCAACCACACCGTATAGGGCCTAAGTCCAACGGGCTTGCCAAAGATTCACGACACACGAAGTCCAACAGGCTTCGCCTGTTGTCCACAGGCTTAAAGCAAAAAACGTATGTCTCTTTAATGGCGACCACCACCAACGCTTTCAACGACATGATGCAGCAGTTTCTTGACGAGCTTGTTCTCACGTTTCCCACTGAGAAGAAGCTGGTAAAGTACCAGAACACGTTCGTGCTTCTGCGCAAGGCGAACCAGAAGAAGCCTCTGAAGGAGTTTATGGAGACGGTTGGTCCTTTTGCGAACCACCTGATGCAGAAGGATGAGGAGTTTTTCCAGACGCACGCGGCAGAGGTGCCTTTCCTGAACGATCTGGATATTCCTCGTCTGTGGAACTCCGAATTGTCCGATGCGACGAAGGGTGCCATTTGGCAGTACCTCCAGACGCTGTACATTCTGGGTACGACCATCACCGCTCTTCCAGCCGAGACGCTCAGCATGATCGAGTCCGTGGCGCAGAAGTGTGCCAGCCAGCTCCAGGATACAGCAACCGCCCCCGACGGTACCATCGACGAGGCGGCTCTGATGAACAGCATGAACGGTCTGATGTCATCTCTGCTCAAGGGTGGTAAGGGGGGTCCTCTGATCTGAAAAAATATATCAGTACACTATAGAAGATGACGATTGACCTGCGTGAACTTGTTGCAAAAGATCAGTTGCTCGATTTTTGGCCCACGTCTCGTCAGACGGCTGAACAGCGAGTTCTTGCAACGACTCGTTTCATCGTGTACGCCGTCGTGCTCACGTACCTGATTCGCCGCGATGCTCGCATCGTTGCACTCGGTGCCCTGGTCATTGCCGCTCTTTATGTACTGTACAACATGAACATGATTCCAGACGGTAAGCGTACAGTGTCGACGGGTCCAAAGGCTGTGAGCGGTCTGCGCATGCCGACGCGCGATAATCCCATGGCAAATTACCTGCTCGGTGACGACCCAAGCTACGCACAGCAGGCTCCGTGGTATCCGACAATGAAGGAGGAGGTTCAGAACGAGTGGAAGTCGATCCATCCATTCGAGCGTAAGCGTGACGCTGAACGCAACTTCTACACGACAGCCGTGACAAGTTGGCCAAACGACCAGGCGGCTTTCACTAACGCCGCGTTCGGAAAACCGTTCGCTCCCACCTGCCGCGATGACCCAGCTTCATGTAACGTAGATGGCCCATATGCTCGTGGACCAGAGCGTGTACAAATTCGTGGCGGCAATGGTCGGTAAGGTCCAGGCACGAGTGCCCCCACCGCCGGTGCAGAACCTCACGACGGACTCGGCACTACGTGCACTCGGGACTAATAAATAATCTCACCTACAAGTAATATGCCGAGCAGTGTGCTTCAGCCCGGACTCCTCATGGTCGAGGAAGGAATGTACTTTGGTCCCAAAAACACCAACTACGAAGTTATGGTGATGACGGACGACACTCTGCGTTCTCAGACAACGTCCCGTAACAACAAGTACTACGCCGACAAGCCCTACGACTTCCCAGATCTGTACATTGACAAGCCAGTGAACAAGTTTATGAGCTGGGACCCGACGAGCACGTATGCCGTGTACCAGTCCATGTCCTACGCGAAGCGTTACCCCACGGACAAGCAGTAAGTCCTTTCCGCCGCAGGTGGAAAGTCCGCCGGGAAACTGGACAATGGGCTCCTGGCGGAGCCCGTTGGATAAAAAATAGCATCTAACTAATAGATGGACCCTTTCAGTCTTGCCGCCGTTGTCGGTCTGGTTTTTGCCGGAAAGAAACTCAGCGACGTCAAGGAGGAGCAGGCAGTGATGCCCTCACAGCCAGAACAAATTACCAAATTTGATCTCGTTCAGTACAAGTTTGCTCAGCAGGACCCACCCCTCGATCCACTGAATCTCGAGCCGAACACAGGTCGTGGATTTTCAGGCGGGTTCCGTCTTCCACCAAAGGAGATTGCACCAAGCTTTGCGGACGTTGTGCCAAACGGATCTCGTTTTCCGTTCGGTCAGCCCGTGTACCAGACAGATGGAAGCCGCGAGCCAGTCACGAACAAAATGAACAACGTAACACCCGCAGACAAGAAATACGTCGGACGCGGTCTCGGTCTTTCACCAGACACACCGGCATCCGGTGGGTTCCAGCAGTTTTTCCGCATTCTGCCGAACAACATGAACGAGGAGCGTCTGACGACTCTGTCCGGTACATGGGGCGGCCCAGCCAATCCCGTCACCAAGAACGGCGGGACGACGCTGGGTGCCATTTCCCACCCGGCCAAGCTGTCCAAGACGACATCAAACTACATGCCTATGCAGACGCGTGGACAGGGTCAGGGTGGTGCCATCACAGCGCCAGAGGGTCGCCCGGATTTCCAGAAGACGCGCCGGACGACAGTTCGCCAGGAGACGGGTCTTCGCAAGGATGGTCTCGAAATGGGTCCCGCACAGTACATGGTCGCAGAGGCGTACGGGTCTGCATACAACGACCCCATGCGTTGGTCTAAGAATCGTATCAACCCCGATCGTCCAGGTAACGGCGGACGTATGAACGTGCGCGCCGACCCCGTGGGAGCCGTCGGTGCCAACACAAACACGCGTCTCGAGGCGGGTGCGCTCCCGGTCCGCCCAGCCGACGCAAGCCGTGGGTCTCGTTACTTACCCAACCAGTACGACCGCCTCAACGTGTTCAAGGGTCAGAAGGATTTCCGCTCCTCAGCAAACAACCAGGGTCTGGGTCTGGCAAACAACGTGCTCAAGGGGAACCCGTTTGCACACTCATTCAGCGCCAAGGCTGAGACTGGGACCCCGCTCGTTCAGCCTGTAAATTAAATCCCCGAATCACGTTGTCACCGACAGTACGGCAGTACTTCCCGCCTTCGGCGGCAAGGAAATTTTAAGTTGATATAAAACAATGCAAATCTGGAAGTGGCTTCTTTTGCTCGGACTCTTGTTTTTAATCACCTATGAACCATCACGAGGTGGGGGAAAGCTGATGAATTTTTTTACGAACGACTCAGTAGGAGGGAATGAATTCCCCACGCGAGCAGCCATGTCGGGAGAGGCACAAAAGTATAGCGATTCCGGTGACGACGATCAATAATAAGCAGTACATGCTTATTGTTCACGATCGTCGGTACCAGGAGTGGACGTTCGTCACAGGAGGGTGTCGACGTCGAGAGGTTATCAATCCCTTACGGTGTGCCGTTCGGGAACTCGAGGAGGAGACTCGAGGCACGATCAATCTGAAACGAGGCGCCTACTCGTATTTTCAGTTTGCAACCAAGTACAAAGGTCCAGGGGATTCCGAAGCGGACATCGAGGATGATGTCACCAGCATTTACCACGTTTACGTAATCGATTTGCCCATGACGGCTCTCGAACACACGTACATCGTTCGGCGATTCAACGAGGAGAAATCCAAAATGGAGAACCACCAAACGTATTTTCGTAAAAACTATGACGAAAATGACAAGGTGGAATTCGACACGCTCGAAGGAATCACAGCTCGTGGAAACCTATGGGACATGATACGGACGCACGTCATAACAAACCCAGATTTCCACGCGGCTCTTTCATCCACCCAACGCACGAGTTTTTATTTACGGAGTTAGAAAAGTCCAAGGGCTCGCGCAGCGAGCCCTTGTCCGCGGCGCTGCCCCACACTGCCACGTGCCGGGGCGTCAGAACACACACGTGAAAATATTGACACTCATCAGAAGATGACAAAGTCAAAGCGTATGTTTGCCGAGATGCTCGTCCAGGCGCGAGGACACGGTGACGCCGACGAGATGGCAAAGACAATGTCTCTCGTCGATATCATCTACGAAATCAAAAAGGAGGAGTTGAAGAAGGTGGAGCCCGTTGTTGAGGATGCGGAGGCTCCGTCGAAGGAGGCGGAGGCTCCTTCTCCGCCCGTTGTGGAAGTGAAGCAGGAGGCTTCGACAGAAGAGCCCATCGTGATCATGAAAATCAAAGACTTTTGGAGTCGCTTGACGCACGATTCGGACACAGACTAAAAGGTAAACACACTGACAGGTTATGGAGAAATGGCTCACAGACAAGGGCCCGGGGACGCACGTCCTCATGGATGGTGGAATCCTTCAAGTTCCGTTTGAACAACTTGACGAATTTTACGTCGAGTGCATACACGCAGTACGCCTCGGCAAAAAACTGTACGTGGTGGAGCAAAAGACGGATGTCTTCAAGTTTTTCGTCGATCTCGATTACAAGGGCCCAGAGGCGCTCCCAGATGACGTCATACTCAATCTTGTCGAGGTGATGCATTCAGTGGTTCAAAAGGGCCGGTGTCTCATCTCACGTGCCGAACCTCGTGACGTGGACACACAAGTGAAGACTGGCGTACACATTCATTGGCCAGATGTTTTCGTGACCAAGTCTGAAGCGCTTGCTCTACGAACTCGGATCCTCCTCGAACTCCCAGATGATCCGGAATGGAGTCAGCGTATCGACGCGAGCGTCTACGGCGGCTCGGGACTCCGGATGCTCTGGTCACACAAACGGGACCGCGGGTCCGTTGATTCCGGCCCGTATACACCATGGCGTGACCTCGATGGGAACGTTTTTGACCCAGTCCCTTCAGCTGAAATCCTCAAACTCTTTGCAGTTCGAACGAACGAGGTTTCAAATGAAGCGGTAAACGTCGAGATCACATGTGCACCTCTGGAACGTTTTATACGCAAGTACCTCAAGGGTCAGGAACTCGCAAACGTTCGGCGTGTCATGAGAAAAGGTTCAGATACAATCATTGTACAGACGGATTCCAAGTACTGTGAACGGATCCAGGGTGAACACAAGTCGAACCATGTATGGTTTGGAATAAAAGGGGACTTGATTTGTCAGTTATGTCATGATGATGAATGTAATCGTATTGCTGCAGAGAAAAACGCAAATAACGAAAAACTTCCGAAACGTTTTTCTGGGCGTGAATATATTCTTTCTCCGAGTATAGTAGACGAATTACGCAGCAATGTTGCTGTGGATAATTCTACTTTTGTGTCTATTCGTGATCTTATTCCCGACTTTTGGTGGCAAGAAGAATCGGTTTCTCAGAGAAGTGCATCCGTACTCGGGTCTCGACCCTCAAACGTGGGAGCTGCTTCAAAGTCATATGTCGGAGTTCGAAAACCAAAAGGCAAGTCTGGAAAAAAGAGCAAGTGGCCTATACAACGCGATTGAGGATGTTCGTAACCTCGCTCTGTTCATACGCCGAGCAGACGACCACGAACACCAGGAAACGCTCGAATCTATCGCCGTTCAGATGGGCGTCGAAGGCGAAACGACGTTGTTCGAGCTTGCACGCAAGAGTGGGTTGTATTTCTTTCCAAAGTACTTAAACGATTTAGCCCCTGATGATACAGAGCCTGATGTCAGTCGCACGGGAGCAGCCATCAACCAACACTTTCCAGACCCCAGAAGTCACGGACAGTAAGCGTACGCGTTCCGGTCGGACCGTCAAGGCACCCGAGCGTTACACGCCTCAGGAGGTGTGCGAGGATGACTACGCCGACGACGACTACGACTCTGCCGAGTCTGGCAGCGTTTCATCTGAGGTATCCTATGATACGGAGGATATCTCAAGTGAGAGTGATGCTGATCCAGATGGGAACCTCGCTGGATTCATAGTTGAAGATAAAAGCAGTAGTGACTCAGAGAGTAATGGATCGGATGTTCGATCCGAGTCCGGTGAGACCGATGTTCCCAGTGACCGAGACGAACAGCGACCCCCAGCAACACCAGCTCGTGGACGAGGTCGAGGCCGAGGAGCACCATCAGCAGCACGACGCACGCTCGTATTATGATCCGGGTCCCCGTGTTTTTCATCCTCAGAATCAGTCGGTTGATATGCTTGAAAAAATTTCAAAAGAGACTATAATTCTTGTATTTGCTGCGTTTTTTATTGGGATACTGTTAGGGAAGTCGCTGACGCCTGTGATTCTTAAGCACTGATTCCAGGTTGATTTCCCAAAAATGGGGTATTCGGTGAAGTCATGGTTGGTATGTATTGTCCAGAGTCTGATTTTCCGAGGTTTCCTTCCATACTGAAACCGTAAAGTTGTGCGTTATCGCTTGGGTTGGTGATGGATCTTCCTTTATCGTCAAAACCGTATTGAAGGTTGAATACCGCATTTGCATTTGCCGTCGTTTCAATTTCGGTTGGGTTGATGAGGTTTCCATTCACATCAACACCGTAAACAGTTTTCATCATTGTTGGATTTTCAGGTACGGCGACGAGGTTACTTGTATTAGATATGGTATCTCCTTCTGCTATCATTTCAATATCACCGAGAAAGGCGTACATTTGTGCCAACCCTCCATCAGACTGGTGTGGTACGAAATCACCATACATCACATTTGATGAAGGATCACCCTGAATAAAGTTTAGAATGGGATTTCCCGACTGAATCTGGAAGTCCATCCCGCCCATGTCTTTATATATCTGCGACTGGTTGTCAACACGGACGACACTGCTTGTCGAATCGACATACGGGAGGTTATTTGACGTCGTCACCGTATTTGATATGTCATTCGTGTATGGGGGTTGCGTATTTTCATCACGCGGAGGAGCATACCCCTCTCTGCGTGCTGAAAGAATCACCACGGTCAAAATGAGTACCACGAGAGCTACCCACAACGACCAGTGCGCCTTCATCTATTCATTGTTTATGTTTTTTTTTGGGACACGGACAAAGGGAGCGTTTCTCCCTTTGGACTGTTCAACCCAGCAGTCCTGCCGCCGCACTGCCAGCACCGATAGGCTCTGGCACAGGACCGGCGTCAATCTGGACCGCTGGCGCCTTGGCGCGCTCCTCCTCCTGCTGAACACGACGACGCTCAATCTCCTCTGCGATACGGTCGTCGGCAATCTTCACCAGCTCAGGCATCTCCTTGTCGGGAAACTCCTTCTTCAGATCCTCAATGAGCTCAGCTGGGTGAGGAATGGGCGGTACATCTGGCTTGGTGTAATACTTGGAGTTCTCATCTCCGGGCTCGATGAACGGCGTCGTCGACCCCTCGAGGGGCTTGGCGAGCATGTCACGCTTGCGCTTCTCGAACATGGCTGCCGCCTGACGCTGGTTGTCACGGTACTTGGTCATAATCTCCTCAAGCTTCTCGTTGGCGTAGTGAACGTTCTCAATGTTGTCGCGGTCAGGTGGAATCAGTAGCCACTTGTACATGTCGACGACGTAAATGTCGACGAGTGCATCATCCTTCTGTAGGCGCTTGGCGTGAGTCTCCGCCTCATCCTTTGAGGAAAAGCATCCGCGAATCTTCAGACCCATCTGCTCATTCTTCTGAGGCATATCCGGCCCCACCATGGAAATCAGTGCAAAAAGCTGTCCTGGCACCGTCAAGAAATCCTGCTCAAGAGAACCCATTTAAAACTACAAAGCGTCACTCTTTTAAGTGAGACCGTAGGATGGATGAACTACGTAAACGCCACAACCAGGCGAAGCGTGACCTCATAAATCAATGGGTCAGTCCGAATTCCTACGTTCTCGATTGCGGATGCGGCCGAGGCGGTGATTGGCACAAGTGGAAGGCTGTGCGTGCTCGTGTCGCCGCCATCGATCCGGACGAAAAATCTCTCCAGGAAGCGGAAGATCGAGCTATGGACATCGGGATCGGGGTGTGGTTCCTGGGTGCCGGTGATATTCGTCAGGCGGCGTTTGCAGGTCCGTTCGACGTGGTGTGTTACAACTTTTCGATCCAGTACATTTTTGGCGACCACTTCCAACAGAGCATCAAGGCGATCAAGTTGGCAGTCAAGCCGGGCGGACACCTCATCGGCATCACACCCGAAAAGAGTTTCATCGAAAGCGCGAGTTCCCCAGACGCACTCGGAAATGTGTTTGAGGTTCACGGCGACAAGGTGCTCATGAGTCTCACAGAGGGTCCGTTTTACGCAGACGGGCCAAAGTATGAACCCCTCCTCGACGGAAACGTTTTTCGTCAGGCGCTCGAACCAGAGTTTCGATGCATCGCGTGGGGACCTATCTCTCCAGAACAGACGGGACTCGTCACCGACATTTATGCACAGTTTGTTTTTCTACGCCTAGATCAGTAGGATGGCCCTGTCCGGTATCATACAGACGGGACTGCTCATCGTGACCCTCGCGGTTGCCGCGTGGAGCAGTCGCCGTGAAGCGCCGCTCATGACGGATCTTCGTCAGCGCTACGACGTGCTCTTGAATCATCTCAAAAGCACGGAGGTGGTTGACCCACGGTTCGCTCGCCTCAGGAAGCGGTGTATTCTCACAGGAATTCACGGGTCCAGGATGAACAGGGGGACCATAGGCTACAACGTAAATAAAGGGTACGAGATTTACATCTGCCTGGACAAGGATGATATAAACTCGGCAATGAACGTGCTTATTCATGAGCTGGCTCACGTCACAGTCAACGAGTACGACCACTCCCCAGAATTCTGGGCGTCGTTCAAAGACCTCAAGGCGCTATGTAAAACCCTAAGCATCTATACACCCATCGAGGGGTCGCTCGAATATTGCGGCATCATGATTCAGGATTGATTCGCCTTTCCACCGCAGGTGGAAAGTCTGTCGCTTCGCGATGATCTTTTTTCTCACACCATTGTAAATGTCTGGTGGTATCGTTCAGCTCGTCGCAACCGGTGCTCAGGACGCGTGGCTGACCGGTAAGCCAGAGGTGTCCTTCTTCCGTTCCAGCTACAAGCGTTACACGCACTACGCCAACTCACCCGAACGCCAGCTGATCCAGGGTAATCCCTCGGCTGGTAACATCTCCACGATCCGTCTGGAGAAGAAGGGTGACCTCGTCAACTACATCTACCTGATTGCCAAGGACTCGACTGGTTCTCTGATCCCAGGCATCAACTGGACCAACGTCATCGACAAGATCGAGCTGCTCATCGGTGGTCAGATTGTCGACACACAGGACATCAGCTGGATGACGAGCGTCGAGGCGGTGACTGGTGCCCAGAACTTCTCCCAGCGTTTCCTCAACAACAACGGCACTGGCCCCAACAACATCACCAACGGGTTCCTGCCGCTCAAGTTTTTCTTCTGCAAGGACTGGAATGTGTCGCTGCCCCTGGTGGCTCTCCAGTACCACGACATCGAGCTTCGCATCACGTGGAGCGCAAACCTGGGTACGACGCTGGCACTGACGGGTCTGCCAGCATCGGCCACGTATGCCTCGTTCCAGTACGAGGCGTGGACCAACTTCGTCTACCTGGACCAGGCGGAGCGTGAGTACTTTGCCAGCACGCCCATGGACCTGCTTATCACCCAGATGAACCGCATTCCCATCGCCACGACAAACATGCAGGAGCTGGCTCTGGCTCACCCCATCAAGTTCCTCGCGTTCCAGTCCAACAACTACTCGGCGGCGTACACCACCGGTCCTACAAACGGCGTTCCCGCTGTCAACTACCAGTTCAAGACCCAGATCAACGGCGTGGACATCGGCGACACACGCTCCATGTTCCAGTGGATCGATGTTCCCCAGTACTACCACACACCCTACGGCTACAACCACAACAACGCGACGGCGAACGTCGCTCTGATTTCATACTGCCTGGACACGTCAAAGCTTCAGCCGACTGGCACGCTGAACTTTTCACGCATCGATACCTACCGCATCGTCGCACCAGCTGGCGTCTCACTGAGCACTCTGGCTGGCGGCGCCGGTCGCTACTTTTACGCGATGAACTATAACGTCCTACGCATTAAAGACGGAATGGGCGGCTTGCTCTATTCCAATTGAGACCAATTTTTAACCATTTTGGTTTTAGGACTGTTGTAAAGAAACTAAAAATAAAAATGTATGAATACATTATATGCCGATCGGATATATTTATCGGATCGACAATTTGGAAAACGGAAAGTTTTATATAGGTCAGACTATACAGACTCTCCAGAAGAGATGGAATGACCATGTCTCAGATACTAGAAATCTATCTGATGATATGGTAATTCATTTAGCTATGAGAAAATACGGAGTGAATATGTTTACAATGGAACCTATTCACACAGTTGAATGTGAAACGAAAACTGAACTCAAGAAACAACTCAACGAGATCGAAATACATGTAATAGAACAACTTAAACCAGACTATAATGTAGCAAAAGGGGGTCTAGGTCATACAGGTGTTTCTACCCCGCGTTTTGGAACTGATAATCATTTTTATGGGAAGAAACACACGGAAGAAACAAAGCAACGTATAAGTGAAGCAAGTAAAGGGCGCTGTTTAGGTAAAAAGCTTTCAGAAGAAACAAAACAAAGAATAAGCGAAGGGAAAAAAGGTGATAAACATCCGGTCAATAAAGACCCGGAATTTCGTCTACGTGTCATCCAGCATGCACGCGATCTTATACAAGCGAATAAAAAACGTGTCATTCAGTTCACGAAAGACGATGTATTTATTCAAGAGTTTCAATCAGTAAAAGCGGCTGCAGAAAGTATAAACGTCTCCCCTGTTTCTGTAACCGTCTGTCTGAAGGGAAGAACCAAAACATCTGGTGGTTTTAAATGGAAGTACTCTACTTCTTTGGTGGAGGCTTGGCGAATTTGTGGACAATGAAAAAAATAACAGCCGCGATGAATGCGGTGGCGAGCATGCCCGTCGCTGACAGGTCACCTGCGTCGCTCATAAACTTAGGAATCAGATCCGCCAATTTGT
>Ga0315291_10010812_pt1 | contig 11133 bp, 10 predicted proteins | sample YL17G12_20_MG_FD_203070 | JGI IMG/M metagenome (GOLD analysis project Ga0315291, IMG submission 203070) | Sediment microbial communities from Yellowstone Lake, YNP, Wyoming, USA - YL17G12_20 | ecosystem: Environmental > Aquatic > Freshwater > Lake > Sediment | place: USA: Wyoming | collected... | reverse complement strand
GCAGTAAATACTTTGCATAATCCTTGCTGCTCCACGAGTACTAGCCGGGCTATATAGAAATCTGAAGACATCTATTTTCTGCCCGGCTTAGTAAACAACACATCGGCATTTTTATGAATAAGTCAGGCTAGAACCAATAGTTCAGCCCGAACGTCAGGGCCAGACCGCCGAGATCGAAATCCTCGAATCCCACGAACCAATCATCGAACCGGGCCTTGGCCCAATGATAGCGGACCTCTGCCTCGATCGTCGTCCGGAACCCGATGGGGATCTGGAACCCGCCGAAGGCGTGCCAGCCGAAGGCGGCGCCGCGCTCGTAGCCGTTGACGAAATCCACGGGGTAGATGTCGACGTCGCCCAAATCGGGGTCCGTAAAGACCCAGGGGGCGGAAAAGTTGACCATCTCGCCGGACATGCGGACGCTCCACAGGTTCAGGGTTGCGCCGCCGCCGATGAAGGGGATGAGCCTGGTCCTCCGGCCGAGCGGGAGAAACTTGAGGGAGAGCTGGAGCGGCGTCGAGGAGACGCTGAAGGAATGGAGGATGTCGTACCCTTCATAGAGGTCGAAGGGGAACGCGAAGTCGCCTTCGTCAAGAGAGTTGACGACCCAGTTTGTGTAGTAGCCGGTGCGGTTCTTGTAGAAGTGGTCCAGGGTGAAGGCGAGGTTCAAGTTCTTGCCGAGGAAGTAATCGTAGCTCCCGCCGAAAGTCCAGCCGTCGTAATCGCTCATCTTGAAGCTCATCTGGTCGAACTCGATGGCCCAGAGGCTGTCGGGATGGGTGAGGATGTTGGTCGCGGCGCCCGGCCAGAAGTAGCCGACTCGGAGCGAGAACGAGTCGGAAAAAGCGAGGGTCGGGACGAGAAGGAGCAACCCCGCGGCGAGAATGGTTAGCTTTTTCATGTCATTTCTCCTTTTCACCTGGCATTATAGCAAAAAATATGCCAGGCGGGCCCCGGGGGGGCGTCAGGGATCGAAGCCTGGGGGCGATGTGCCCAAAACAGGTCAGGTGTCCTCCGGAACCGGCCCGGGCGGCCGGAATTGACTTTTTGACGGGGGCCGGATACCATCCCGGACAGGGAGGCCAGGCTTGATGAAGACCCGTTTCATCGGGATAGACCCTGTCGGGAAGAACACCGTCCCGGTCGGGGAGATCGCCGCCGCGCTCCTCGAAGACGCGGTCGCCGCCTATCCGACGGAGACTTTCTACGCCCTCGGCGCCGCGGCTTTTTCGAGGACGGCCGTGAAGAGGGTCTATCGCCTCAAAAAGCGCGATGCTGGGAAGCCCCTCTCGGTCATCGCCTCCGACCTGGACATGGTCGGGGAGATTTCGGCCTCCCTCCCTCCGGCCTTTAGGGTTCTGGCCGGGGAGTTCTGGCCCGGGCCTCTGACCCTCGTCCTCCCGGCCGCGCCAGGGCTCCCGGATTTCCTACTCGGGCCGGGCCGGACGATCGCCGTCCGGATTCCGCCCCTGCCATGGCTGCGGGCGCTCGCCCGGGAGCTCAGCCAGCCCTTGACGGCCACGAGTGCCAACCTGTCGGGGGAAAAAGAGCTGGCTGACCCGGCCGAGGTGGCCGCCGTTTTTCGGGGGAAAATCGACATGATCGTCGATGGCGGTCCGGCGCCGGGCGGCGCCCCCTCGACGATCGTGGATTTGACCTCGCCGGAGCCCCGGATCATCAGGGAAGGGACGATCCCCGAAGTCCGGATCCGGGCGGTACTTCAATTCTGAGGCCGTTGCCGGCAGCAGCCGGGGCCGCGGCCGCCTTACTTCACGACCGCGCCCGCCGCGATATCCCGGTCGAAGAAGGGGATGAGGGCCTTGTTATCCGGCGTGATGGCCGCGAGGAGCATGGCCTGGGATTCGATGCCGCGGATGACGGCGGGCTTGAGGTTGACGATGACGATGAGTTTCTTGCCGACGAGTTCCTCGGGGGCGTAGGTTTCGGCGATCCCGGCCACCATCTGGCGCTTCTCCGTCCCGATGTCGACCTGGAGCTTGAGGATCTTCGTTGCTCCGGGGACGCGTTCGGCTGCGAGGATATGGGCGACCCGAAGGTCCATTCTCTTGAATTCGTCGTAGGTGATGATGTCCATCGCTTCTTTTCCCTCCTTCGTCGATTCCGGCTGTGGGGCCGGCGGGGCGGGCGGCGCGGCGGCCTCCTCGCCGAGAAAATCCTTCAGAGCGACACGCGGAAAGAGCGCCTGGGGCATTTCGACTTTCCGGCCGGGGCCGAAGCCGTCGAATTCGAGCCTATCATAAGGGACCTCCGCGGGTTTCTTGTCTTCGCCGAGGAAGCCCCAGATCTTCTCCGCCGACCCGGGCATGACCGGGAAGACGAGGTAGCTAATGCCGCGGATGGCCGCCGCGGCCTGGAGAAGCACCCGGGCCAGCCGCCGCCTGCGGGCCGGGTCCTTGGCCATGATCCAGGGCTGGTTGTCCGCAAGATACTTGTTGACCAGGCCGATGTAGGACCAGATCTCTTCGAGGGCCTTGTTGAGGGCGCAGGCATCGTAGAGGTCGAAAACCCGGGCCTTGAGATCCTCGAAACCGGTCCGGACTTTCAGGTCCGCGTCCGTCTCCTCCTCGGGGTCCGCGATCCCGCCGTCGAAATAGTTCCGGATCATGGTCAGCGTCCGCTGGACCAGGTTGCCGAGATCGTTGGCCAGGTCGGAGTTGACCCGGTGAAGGAAGCCCTCGTGGGAGAAGTTGCCGTCCTGGCCGAGGGGGATCTCCCGGAGCAGAAAATAGCGCAGGGGGTCGGGACCGAAGGCCTTCAGGATGGCCTGGGGGTCGAGGACGTTGCCCCTGGACTTGGATATTTTGGTGTCGTCCTTGAGCCACCAGCCGTGGCCGTAGACCGTCCGCGGCAGGGGGAAGCCCGCGGCCATGAGGAAGGCCGGCCAGTAGACGGCGTGGAACCTGAGGATGTCCTTCCCGACGAGATGGATGTCGGCCGGCCAGAATTTCTTGAAGAGCTCCGGGTTCCAGTCGTAGCCGATGCCCGTGACGTAGTTGTGGAGGGCGTCGAACCAGACGTAGATCGTGTGCTTGGGGTCGCCCGGCACGGGGACGCCCCACTTGACCGTCGTCCGGGTGATGCTCAGGTCCTTGAGCCCGCTGCGGACGAAGCTCGTGACTTCGTTGAGGCGGCTCTGCGGCCGGACGAATTCGGGGTGCTCGGCGTAGAGGGTTAGGAGAAGCTCCTGATAGGCCGAAAGACGGAAAAAGTAGGTTTCTTCGGAGACGACGGAGGCTTTTTTGCCGCAGTCCGGGCAGGTTTTGCACCCTTCCGCCTCGAGGGGCACGTCGTCGGCCAGGAAATTCTCGTCGGAAACGCAGTACCAGCCTTTGTATTCGCCCTTGTAGATGTCGCCCTTGTCGACGAGCATCTGGAAGAGCTTCTGGACACCCTTCTTGTGGAAGTCCATGGTCGTCCGGATGAAGAAGTCGTGCGAAATGTCGAGGGCCTTCCACAGGTCCTGGGCCCGGCCGACGACCGAGTCGGCCAGGGCCTTGGGGGTCAGACCCCGCTCGGCCGCCGCCTTCTCGATCTTCTGGCCGTGTTCGTCGGTCCCGGTCATGAAGAAGACGTCCTTCCCGGCCAGTTTCTGGAACCGGGCCAGGGCGTCGGCGATGATCGTCGTGTAGGCATGCCCGATGTGGGGCACGTCGTTGACGTAGTAGATCGGCGTCGTTATATAAAATGTTCTTTTAGAATTCTTTTCCACTGACCGGCCCTCCTCGGATGAGCATTATGGCTTCGGCGCGCGTGGCCGGGTTCTTCCGGAACGAGCCGCGGACGGCCGAAGTCACGGTGATGGACTTGGGCTTTTTCGCCCCGCGCATGGACATGCACATGTGCTCGGCTTCGATGACGACCATGACGCCCAGGGGCTTGAGGTGCTCGTCGAGCAGGTCGGCGATCTGTTTCGTCAACCGCTCCTGGACCTGAAGCCGCCTGGACAGGGCCTCCACCACCCGGGCGATCTTGCTCAGACCGACGATCCGCCCGGATTTCGGGATATAGGCCACGTGGGCCACTCCCGCGAAGGGGAGAAGATGGTGCTCGCACATCGAGTAGAGGGGGATGTTCTTGATGAGGACCATTTCGTCGTGCTTTTCGTCCTCGATGACGCGGAGGCTCTGCGTCGCTTCGCGCTCCGTGCCGCCGAGGATGTCGGTGAGCATCCGGGCCACCCGGCGGGGCGTCGCCCGGATACCTGGACGGCGGGGGTCCTCGCCCACGCCCTCGAGGACGAGCGTCACGCCCTTTTCGATCTTCTTGATGTCCATGATGGTTCCTCCGTCCTCTCGCCGTCCCGCCGCTAGCTCTTCTTGGCGAACTCGCTGACGGCCAGGCGGGCGATCTCCTTGAGCGGCCGCTTCGTTTTCCGGGCGGCCTTCAGAAGGTCCTCGTACTCCGGCTGGACGTTGACCGGCCGACCGCCGAACGAGGCGATCTTGATGCCGACCTTCTCGCCGCCGACCCGGACGGTCCGGAATTCCCGCTCGAGGACGCGCCGCCCGACGGGGTAGTAGCGGACGCCGATCGACGTCGTTTCCCGGAAGACGGCCTCGATGAGAGCGTCCATTTTTTCGACGCCCGCGAGCAGGGTCAGCTTCGTGCCCAGGCGATTTTTCTTCATGACCACGGGGGAGAGGGTGGCGTCCATGGCCCCCTCCTCGAAAGCCCTCTCCAGGAAGTGGGCCAGCAGCTGAGGCGAAGCGTCATCCAGTGTCGCCTCGATGATGTAGACGTGCCTCGCCTCGTCGAAACTAAGGGCTTGGCCGTAAAAAGCCCTCAGGACATTCGGGATCTCGGGGAATTCCTTCGTCCCCGCGCCACAGCCGATCCTCTTGTAGACGAGCTCGGGGAGCTTTGTGAACCGCTTGGCCAGGGTCGAAACGATGGCCGCTCCGGTCGGCGTGACGAGCTCGGACTCGACCCAGGCCGAGTAGACCGGCGCGTTTTTCAGGAGTTCGGACACCGCGGGCGGAGGGACGGGGAGAACGCCGTGGGACGTCTTGACCCACCCGGAGCCGACGTTGAGGGGTGAACAATAAACGTCGCCGATGCCCAGCTCGTCGAGGAGGAACGCGGCGCCGACGACATCGACGAGGGCGTCGTCGGCCCCGGCCTCGTGGAGATGGATCTCCTTGAACCTCCGGCCGTGGACGCTGGCCTCGGCCTCGAAGAGCCGCTTGAAGACGGCCAGGGCCTTCTCCTTGACGGCCGGCGCGAAGCGGCTCCGCAGGATGACGCGCTCGACGTCGGCGAACGTCCGCTCGACGTGCTCGTGCGTCTTGATATGGACGTCGACCTTGAGCGCGCCAAAGCCGCCGCGGCGGACCCGGCAAACGGAGATGTCCACGGGCAAACGGAGCCCGGCCATCTTCTCCTTGAACAGGGCCTGGTCTACGCCCAGGTCGAGGAGTGCTCCGAGGATCATATCGCCGCTCAATCCCGAAGACCCGTCAAAATAGGCATAATTCATGGCTTTGTCCATTCCCGCAGCTGCCTGTCCAGAACGGGCAGGATCTCTCCGGCCTTTCCCGGGAAAAAGAAGTTGGCATGCGGAGTCAGCGAAGTCGGCTCGAGGTTGACCTCTATGATTTTGGCTCCCGCCCGGGCCGCGGCGTAGGGAAGAGAGGCGGCCGGGTGAACGACGGCCGACGTCCCGATGACGAACATGACTTGACAGGACTCGCTCAAATCGGTGGCCCGGTCGAGGACGACGGGGTCGAGCGATTCTCCGAACCAGACGATATGGGGCCGCAAGAAGGAGCCACAGTTCGGACAGACGGGAGGGATATGCGGCAGGGGATTGTCCCTGACCTCCTCGACCGTCCCTTCCCGGGTGCAACGCAGTTTCCAGATGTTGCCGTGGAGCTCGACGACGTTCTGCGAGCCGGCCTTTGCATGGAGGCCGTCGACGTTCTGGGTGATGACGGCCATCTCCCCGAACAGGCTTTCCCAGCCGGCGATGACCCGGTGCCCGGCGTTCGGCTCGACGGGCGCGATGAGGCCGCGCCGCCAGTCGTACCACTCCCAGACGAGTTTCGGGTCGCGCTCGAAGGCCTCGGGCGTGGCCAGAGTCTCGGCCTTGTGCTGTTTCCATAGTCCGTCCTTGCCCCGGAACGTGGGAACGCCGGACTCCGCGGAAATCCCCGCGCCCGTGAGCACGGCGACGCGGCCGGCCCCGGCAAGGAATTCCACGACCTCTTCGACCTGATATTCGCCCATGGATGCCCGTTTCGCCCCTTAGAATATCGTTTTCCCCGGCAAAAAGCAAAAGCTCGGGAGGCCTCTTTCCCAATCTTGACTTGCCTTCGCCGAAAAGGGTATATCAGTCTGAGGAGCATTCATGCCCGGGACCCAAAAAACCCAGAAGCCTCAGGCTTCCGTCGGCATCCTGGGCGGCACGGGGCTCTACGAGATCGACGGCATCAAAAACACTCGAGAGGTTCGCCTCCGGACGCCGTTCGGGGAGCCCTCCGGCCCCTTCGTCGTCGGGACGCTCGAAAACCGGCGAGTGGCCTTCCTGGCCCGCCACGGCAAGGGCCACCGGCTGCTTCCCGGCGAGGTCAACTACCGGGCCAACATCTTCGGATTCAAGAAGTTAGGCGTCGAACGGATCATTTCGGTCAACTCCGTGGGTTCTCTCCGCCAAGACATCCGGCCCCGCGACATCGTCCTGGCCGACCAGTTCTTCGACCGGACCCGCCGGCCGAACACGTTCTTCGGCGAGGGCATCGTTGCCCACGTCAGCTTCGGCCAGCCCGTCTGCCCGGAACTCGTCAAGGTTCTTTATGAAACTGCGGTGGGGCAGGGAATGAGGGCTCACCGCGGCGGCACCTACTTATGCATCGACGGCCCCGCGTTCTCCAGCAAGGCCGAGTCTCTCGCCTACAGGTCGTGGGGAGCGGATGTCATCGGCATGACCAGCGTCACAGAGGCCAGGCTCTGCCGCGAGGCCGAGATCTGCTATGCGACACTGAGCCTGGCTACGGACTACGACGTCTGGCATGAAACCGAGAAGCCGGTCACCGTCGAGCTCATCCTCCAGAACCTATCGCACAACATCGGCAACGCTAAAATCGTGATCAAGAAAGCGCTGGCGGCGCTCGGCGGCGAAGGCGCCCGCGCCTGCGACTGCGATTCGTCCCTGCGGAACACCATCGTGACCGACCCGGCCGCGATCCCGGCCGCGGCGCGGCGGAAGCTCGGCATCCTCGTCGATAAATACCTGCCTTAGGTTTGGGGAAGACCATGAGTCTCGTCATCGTCGGTTCGGTCGCCTTCGACACCATCCGGACGCCCTGGGGCTCGCGCGAGAGGATCGTCGGCGGGTCGGGGACCTACTGTTCGCTCGCGGCGAGCTATTTCACCCGGCCGCGCATCGTCGGTGTCGTCGGCCGGGACTTCCCGCGAAAAACCCTGGCTCTCCTCAAGTCGCGCGGCGTCGACCTCAAGGGCCTCAAGGTCAAGGCCGGGAAGACCTTCCACTGGGAAGGGAGGTACGAAGAGGACCCCAACCGTCGAACGACCCTCCGGACGGAGCTCAACGTCTTCGCCGACTTCCGGCCGGAGATCCCCGCGCCCTACAGGGGCTCACGCATCGTCTATCTGGCCAACCTCAACCCGGAGCACCACGACTTCATCCTCGGCCAGTTCCGCAAACCCGCCGTCTTGGCCATGGACACCATCCGTCTCTGGATCGACACCAAGAGAGAAGTCCTCCTCAAGGAGCTCGGCCGGGTTGACATCTTTTTTGCCAACGATGAGGAGGCCCGGCTCATCACCGGGGAGATGAACCTCATCAGTGCCGGTAAGGCCCTCGTCGGGCTCGGCCCGTCGCTCGTCCTACTGAAGAAGGGGGAGCACGGGGCGCTCGTCTTCGGCCGGGATTTCGTCTTCGGCGTCCTGGCCCATCCGTGCGAGCGCGTCATCGATCCGACCGGGGCTGGAGACAGCTTCGCCGGCGGCTTCCTGGGCTACCTCGACAAGACGCCCGGGCTGGCCGGAAAGAACGTCCGCCGGGCGGCTGTCTACGGCAGCGTCATGGCTTCTTTTGCCATCGAGGATTTCGGGATCGGGCGTTTTCTGACCCTCGACCAAAGCCAGGTCGAGGAGCGATTCAAGCAATTCCGCAAGCTCTCGACATTCTAGAATGCGATAGGCCCCCGGGATCGCTGGGGGCGGCTGTGGAGGAAAGAAATGGCTGACATCAAGGCCCCCATGGAGCCTTTCCGCATCAAGGTCGTGGAACCCATCCGCCCGGTAGCGCGCCGGGAGCGCGAGGCCCTGCTCGGGCAGTCCGGGTTCAACATCTTCGGCATCCCGGCCGAGAAGGTGACCATCGACCTTCTGACGGATTCCGGGACTTCGGCCATGAGCGACGACCAGTGGGCCGGCATCATGTCCGGGGACGAGTCCTACGCCGGAGCGCGAAATTTCTTCCATCTCGAAGATTCGGTCCGTTCGATCTTCGGCTTCCGCCACGTCATCCCCACTCACCAGGGGAGAGCGGCGGAAAGGATCCTCTTCGGTTCGGCCGTCAAGAAGGGCGACAGCGTCCCCAACAACATCCATTTCGACACGACCCGGGCCAACGTCGAGGTCCTCGGGGCGCGGGCCGAGAACCTGGTCGCCGCCGAGGCCTATGATCCCGATTCGCCCCACCCGTTCAAGGGCGACATGGACGTTGAAAAGCTCAAGAAATTCATCGACAGGCGCGGCGTCGAGAGGATCCCGCTGGTCATGATGACGGTCACCAACAACAGCGGCGGCGGACAGCCCGTCTCCCTGAAGAATATCAAGCTTGTGAGCGAGGTCTGCGCCCACCACGGCATCCCCTTCTTCTTCGACGCCTGCCGCTTCGCCGAGAACGCTTTTTTCATCAAGAAACGCGAGAAGGCCTACGCCAAGAAGAGCGTCCTTGAGATAGCCCAGGAGATGTTCTCCTATACCGACGGGGCGACCATGAGCGGCAAGAAGGACGCCCTGGTCAACATCGGCGGGTTCGTCACCCTCGACGACGACGCCCTGGCAGAAAAGATCAAGAACCTCCTCATCATTAGCGAAGGGTTCCCGACCTACGGCGGCCTGGCCGGTCGCGACCTGGAGGCCATGGCCCGCGGCCTCAAGGAAGGCCTTGACGAGGAATACCTTGAGCACCGAACCGCCCAGGTCGCCTACCTCGGCGGCCTTCTCGACCAGGCCGGGGTGCCCGTCTTCAAGCCGTTCGGGGGCCATGCCGTCTACATCCTGGCCGACCGGTTCCTGCCCCACATCCCGAGGACGAAATATCCGGGTTGGGCCCTGACGGTCGCCCTCTACAGAGAGTTCGGCATCCGGGCGGTCGAGATCGGCGGAGTGATGTTCGGGCAGAAGACGGGCAAGGGAAAACAGGAGGTCTATCCCGAGCTGGAGCTGGTCCGGCTGGCCATCCCGCGTCGGGTCTACACGGCCTCGCACCTGCGGTTTGTCGCCGAGTCCCTGATCGAACTCCACAAGAACCGCGACAAGGTCAGGGGGCTGCGTATCGTCCGCGAGTCGCCCTTCCTGCGGCACTTTACGGCGCAACTCGAGGAAATCTAGGAAAAAGAGGGACAGTCCCCAGGCGAGGGGACAGTCCCCTTTTTCAGGTCTTGATCCGGCCGGCGGACTCGACGCGGAGGTCGAGACTGCCGATCCCGGCGTCGACCTCGACTTCGATGACGACGGCGCTCTTTTCGTAAGCCTCGTTGACGTAAGAGCCGCCTTGCTTGGTCAGGCCGTGGGTATCGATCGAGCCGAGGCCGCCGTCGACCTTGACCCGCACGCCGACCTCGAAGGGCAGATAGATCTTACCGCTGCCGACGCCGCCGTCGATCTTGACGTTGAAACTCTTCTGGTGCGGGCCCTGGAGGTCGAGGGTCATCTCGCCGACACCCATATCGATCTCGACCCGCTGGAGCTTCAGGCCCCGGAGGTCGATGTCACTCTGTCCGGCTCCGAGGTCGATGTCGAGGTCGAGGGGAACCGCCTTGCTCAAATTGAAGTCCCAGCGGTTACGGACCCGGCCGAAGGGGATACTGTTGCGGCGGGAGCGCCGGACCTGGAGGGTGCCCTTGTCGCCGAAGCGGCGATAATCGACGACCGGCCGGTCCCGTTCCCGGCTGTATTCGAACGATGCTTCGAGGAGGGCCTCCTGTTCGGCGCCGCGGACGCGGAGCTCGCCGGCATTCATATGCAGGCCGACTTCGGCCCGGGTCGCCCCTTCGAGCGCGACGGTTTGGGAATCCCTCATGACGTCGCGGGGCTCGTCGCAAGCGGCGACAATGGCCGCCAGGGCGATGATGATCAACCCTATTTTCAGGCGGGAAGCGTTCATCGATAGGCCTCCTGGGTGTCGTTTGCGTCTCATCCCTTTATACGAAGGAGACGGGCCCGGAGTTCCCAGTCTCACGGGGCCTTGACCTTTTTCGCCGGGAGGTCCATCCCCCCCTGGTGCAGGACGAGTCCCGTGACGCGGCCGCCGGCGTCCTTGACGAAATCGACCTGGGCGTCGACGACCTTGAGGAAGAACCTCGTCTCCGATTCGGGGAAGAGCTCGACCTCCGGCTGGCCCGTGGCCTGGGAGATGAGCTGACCTTCCCGCCTGAGGATGGTGATCGAGAAGCCCGGGCTGAGCTCGTACTCGCCGGCATAGAGGTCGTAGATCTTCGGGTCGACGACGGCCACTTTCCTCGGAGAGGGAATAGGTTTGGCGGTCTTCGAATAGACCTGGGCGGGTCCTATCCGGGACTCGATGCGGACCCTGATCACGTTTCCCGCGGCGTCCTTCACGGCCAGGATCCGGGCCGGATTGTCCCCGGTGAAGAACTCCGCCGCCGAGGCGGCCAGGAGCTCGCTTTTCGCGCCGCCCTGCCTTTGGGCGAAAAGCTTGCTCCCGTCGCGGCTGACGTAATATTCCTGTTTTCGTTCGTCAGCGAATACGCCGGTGAGCCGGTCGAGGTCGCTCGCGGGGAGGCTGACGGCCTTTCGTTCGGGCTCGGCGAGGCCCAGCGCCAGCCAGGCGATCTTGACCGCCCGCGGCTCGGGGGCCCGTCGCGGCACGGCGCTGTTGGTCAGGATGGCCAGATAGAT
>Ga0315291_10010811_pt1 | contig 11134 bp, 8 predicted proteins | sample YL17G12_20_MG_FD_203070 | JGI IMG/M metagenome (GOLD analysis project Ga0315291, IMG submission 203070) | Sediment microbial communities from Yellowstone Lake, YNP, Wyoming, USA - YL17G12_20 | ecosystem: Environmental > Aquatic > Freshwater > Lake > Sediment | place: USA: Wyoming | collected... | reverse complement strand
TAAGAGATTTTATTATTTTTGGAATAAGTTCGATTAATAAATCAGAATCAATTTTTGCATTATAGTTAGTGATAATGTCACTAACTAATGTCTCAAAATAATCACAAGTCAAAATGTGATTTTCTCTATATGAACTTCTCAAAATAGTTGTATACCAAGACGAAACATCTTGAACGTTTCCGTAACTATCCATTGTTTGTCCTATTTGTAAATTTGCCAAATTTTTGGCTCTATCAATCAGATCCATTTGATAGAATTATCTCATTTATTATTAGGATAAAAATAAAAAAATAAATAATAAAGTCAAAAATAAAAATGACAAATGATTAAAATTTAATTAAAAAAAAATGATTAAAATTTAATTAAAAAAAATGAAATTAATAATTTAAATTGATAAATATGAATAAATAAAAATTAAATTGAATAATTAAACAAAATTCAATTTAATAATTGAATTTTTATATTTTATGATTGGCTTATCAAATTTGAAACAAAATTTACAATATTTGCATTAACATTTAATACAGAATTGTTAAAAATTGAATGATCTAATCCGTCCAGAGCATTTATAATAGACATTTTTGCTCGTTGATTTGTTACCAAATTTGAAATTATAACATTTAAATCGTGTTGATTTAATTCTTCACCCTTTTTATAACCAATATTGATCTTTTTATTTAAAAAATTTGAAAAAGTTAATCCGAATGCCGGACTTTGTATTTTATTTAAAATTTTATTAATTTTTTCTATGGTTAATTTGAGACGTTCCAAAATAACTTCACTTTTATTTAAAGTGAATTGAAATAAATCATTAAAGTAATCAAACATTAAATCAACCAACCCAGTTGCAAACCCAAAAACATTATTAATTTTTCTTTTTAAATCGTCAATTACATTCCAAACAAAAAACCAAAGTACTAAAATAGCCAATCCTACGACAAAAATTGACGCAATAATGGGTTTACACCAAGTTTGAGTTTCCATTTTATTTAAAGAGTGTTAAATATTTTCATTTTATTATATAATATACTTTAAAACAACAAGTTCATAATTTATATTATTTTCATTCTTGCACAAAAATTTAAAAAGTTTTAAATTATATAACTGTGTTGAATGACAATAAAATAGAATACAATTAAAATTATTTTAATTGTTTTTACATAAACTTTTTTATGGTTTTTTCGTGACTAATAAACCATAATATTTAGTATTTATAAATTTTCATAATACTAAATTTACATAATCTTTTTAATATGTTCAAACATTCTCTTTTTAATTTCTTCTGCCTTTTCCAATTGATCTTTTCTAAGTGCCATTGAACATCCTAAAAGATTGGTACATAAAACACCGAAAAATATTCCTAAATCACCATTATTATAAGTAACACATTCTGAAAAAATACTATTTAATTTACCACAAAGATATTTAATTTCATCATTAGATTCAGATTCAGTAAAAGATCTATCTGATGTTTGTGAATTACTTGACCATTCAGATGTCATTTTTCCAGGTTTATAAGATTTCATTAATTTAGTTAAATGTTTTACATATTCATTTAAAGTCATTTTTATTTCTTCTTTTTCATCTTTACATAAAATTTTAACCATGTCGTTTATTTGATTATTCATGTCCACATCTTCACCATAAGCTCGTGAAAATAATCCACTTGCAAAATTTTGAAATACATTAGATACAGTTTTATCAGATAAATTTGTATCTTGAATTGTTACATTTCCATTATTTTTACCAAATGGTTCATTTTTAATATTTATATTATTTAATGAACCAACATCTAATATTTTAACATCTGGTAATTTAACATTTAAAACAGATCTAGAAGACATAAAGATCCAAATAAACCCAATAATGAAAATTCCAATGAGAATAGCAATAATTACACCATCCATTTATTATATTGTTTTAATTAATGTTTCATTACATAAATCAAAAATTAAAAATCAATAATTCATTAAATAAATTAAAAGGTTTCACACCAATAAAAATCAAATATTGTGTTTGATTTTTTAAAAATAAAGTAATTTACTTACAAAACGACATTCTTGCAATAATAATTAAAAAAAGTAAATTATTCATAATTATAAAATAAAATTTCATAATTTATGATTTTTTTTCGCTTTATATTGAAAAAATGTTCCAGAGTTTAATATTAAATGGTAAAATTACCTGCGACAAGATGTCACTAGCGCAATAATAATTACACCAATAAGTGCTACAATAAGTGATGCTAATGCAGCTTTTCCAAAGTCTAAATTTCCATTACCGTCTAATACATAAGTAGGTTGTAATAAGACAAAAACAATCATTGCAATAATGAAAATTCCAATCAACCAAATAAGCAAACTAGCTAAACCACTTCCTTTCTTTTTTTCACCATTATTTTCAGGAGAAACATCTTCCATTTTAAGTTCATTAATATTTACTTGACTACCTTCCATTTATTCTTATGCAAAATTTTTTAATGATAAATCAAAAAAATTTATCAAGTGAATGACATTATTCACTTTATTCATTAAAATTTTATTCATCACAAAGTTGGTAAATTAAATCAAATTTAATAACTTTATCATCGTCTGGTTTCCATCCAGGTTCATCTCTTACGTTTTTATAAGATATATTTAATGGTTTTCCATTAAGTGAAAGTTGTTTATAAGTAAACGTAATATAGTTTCCAACTACTAGTTTTGGATTTTTTAACCATTTTTTTTTTATTTCTAAAGGTTCTTCTGGTTTTATTGTAAATATATTACCTCTAATATCTTTTAAAACCAACTTTGCACATTCTTTTTCTTTAGAATCTAATACTCCCAAACATATTCCTTCTTCTGAAATTAAATCAACAATTTTTAATATATGTCTAGATTTTCCAAAAATATATCTTGATAAATTATATTCTTTACTATCTTCTAATGTTCCATTTGCCCTTCTTCTAAGAATACTACCTTCAAATCCCATATTATCTACATAATTTCTGTGAATTTTGAATATTTCTTCTTGATTATTAGCAACTTTAATCATTGTTGTAAATAATTTAGTTTTACCAATTAATTCAGAAATTCTTCCACCTGTTTCATATTTTATATTATTTTCATAATTTAGTACGCAAGGAAATATTTTATTTCTATATTTTTTCATTGCTAATTCTAATACAGATCTTCTTATTTCTTGACATTTATCTTCTTCCCACCAAATATCAAAAATATGATATTCCATGTCCTCCATTCTAGGATCTTTCTTTTCGGATTTAATAATCGAAATTATCTCATTTAAATTATAATTAGGATGCCAAATCTCACCATCTATAATACAATTAGGAGGTAAGAACCCTGATAAAACAAAACATTCTTTTAAAATAGAATCTACGTGACGAAATTTAATATTTCCACTACTATATCCATCTATAGTATAAGGAAAATCTGTCGAACACCAAAATCTTAATCCTTCTAATTTAGAATCAACGTCTATTGGATAATCTATTTTGTCTTTTTTAGAATCATATACATATCCTCTCATAATTTTAATTATTCTTTTTTCACCAGAACATGGTGGAAGATAACCTTCTCTGCGTTTTTCAAAAAACATTTCTGAAGCATCAAACCATGCTTGTAAATTAAGATTACACGAAAGATTTTTTTTGATTTCTATCATGTGAGTTGTTATCTTTCCTTCAACTTGTCCTTTTATAATTATTATATTAAATCCATTAAATCCAACTTGCCAAAAGAGATTTTTTTCATTTAAAGATGTTTTTTGCATTTCTGGGAACATCCACCTCCATGTAATCGGTTTATTTTGAAAAAAAATATTAATATTTTCCCATTGTAAAAAGGACATTTAAATTTTTGATTATTTCTAATTTTACATTCAATTTTTGTGAAAATTTAATTTAAATGTATAATAATTTAAATGATATTATTTTTAATATTTTTAATATTTATCGTAATATTTTCAATTTTTATACATAAAAAAATAAAATACTATAGATCTCAATTACAGGATATAATAAAAATAAAATTTCCTTACAAACTGGGTGATTTTATTACAAGACATGAGATGAGAATGATGTTAATCGGTTCTTATAAATATTATTATAAAGATTCAATAGCAGTAGAATATTATAATAATACAAATAGAATTAATAACTTTTTAATATTAAAAGAAATTGTCAATAAAAGAGGTAAAAAAATAGAATTACCGGGAGATGATACATTAGTGGTACATTTAAGAACAGGTGATGTTATTGATTTATCTAAAAATTCAGTTGAAGATTTTTTAACAAATTATGTAATTTTTAAACAAACAGGTATAAATTATGTAAAACCTTTAATTTATTATAACGAATCTTTAAAAAAAATTCCAAAATTAAAAAAAGTTATTATAGTAACGGGCTCACATAAAATTTTAAATGACACAAAAAGTAAAAAATATATAGAAGAAATTGGATCTTTTTTTTCAAAAAAAGGAATGATAGTTAAATACAGAATAAAAGAAGATCCTGATGAAGATTTTGTTTTTATGTGTCATTCAAAATATTTTATTAAATCTGGTGGAAATTTTTCTGATATCACAGCCAATATTGTAAAATTAAAAAATGGACTCGTATATTTATGAAAAAATTAAAATATTAAAAAAATAATTAAATTATTTTTTTCCAATCCACTATTCATAAAATTTAATATTAATATTTTTTTTAATATTTCGTTTGTCTCGTCATTCATTATTGTTTAAAAAAAAATCAACAAAATTTTTTTATATATAAATTTTATTTCTATTATAATAACTGATAATCATAAGAATAAATACATAATGGATGATGATGATGAAATTAATCCAATAACTCCCAATGTTATTATGAATTATAATGACGAAATTAATAATTCATTGGTTACTTTGGGAAGAAAATCAAATTTTTCCAAAAGAACTCCGACTGGAAATAGAGTCTTAAATCGTCATAAATCACCAAAGAATTCAATTGGTAATATTTTACCACCCGATAAATTAAAAAATGAATTAAAATCAACAAATAAAACAGTCCCAAATAGAATTAGAAAAAATGAAACTCCTTCCAATGAAAAAAATAAAAATACAACATCAGACCGAAGATTAGTTACTACTCCTGGAAAAAATGAAATTACACATTTAAAAAGAAAGAGACTTAGAAATGTTGTTAAATCTACCAGATCTAACCTTATAACTAATAGTTATGTATCAAAAAATAAACAAGATAAAAATTCAATAAACGATGAAGAAGAAGAAGAGAAGGAAGAAAAAGAAGAAGAAGAAAAAGAGGAAGAAGAAAAAGAGGAAGAAGAAAAAGAGGAAGAAGAAAAAGAGAAAGAAGAAAAAGAGGAAGAAGAAAAAGAGGAAGAAGAAAAAGAGAAAGAAGATAATGAAGAAGATAATGAAAAAGATAATAAAGAAGAAGATAAAGAAGAAGATAATGAAAAAGATAATAAAGAAGAAGATAAAGAAGAAGATAAAGAAGAAGATAAAAAAGAAGATAATAAAGAAGATAATAAAGAAGAAGATAAAGAAGAAGATAAAAAAGAAGAAGATAAAGAAGAAGATAAAAAAGAGAAAGAAGAAGATAAAGAAGAAGATAAAAAAGAGAAAGAAGAAGAAAAAGAAGAAGATAAAAAAGAGAAAGAAGAAGATAAAGAAGAAGATAAAAAAGAAGAGAAAGAAGAAGATAAAGAAGAAGATAAAAAAGAGAAAGAAGAAGTTGATGAAAAAAAAGAAGAGAAAGAAGAGAAAGAAGTCGATGAAAATAAAGAAGTGAAAAAAGCGAAAGAAGAGAATGAATATAAAGAAGAGGTAAGAGAAAAGAAAGAAGAAAAAGAAAAAGATGAAGAAAATGAAAAAGTAAAGAAAGAAGGAGATAAAGAAGAAGAAGAGGTAGAAGAAAAGGAAGAAGAGGAAGAAGAAAAGGAGGAAGAAGAGGAAGAACAGAAGGAAGAAGAGGTAGAAGAAAAAGAGGAAGAAAAAGGAGAAGAAAAAGGAGATTATGAAGATGAAGAAGATGAAGAAGATGAAGAAGATGAAGAAGATGAAGAAGAGGAAGAAGATGAAGAAGATGAAGAAGATGAAGAAGAAAAGAAAGAGAAAAAAAAAGATGAAAAAAATGAAAAAGAATCAAAAAAAATATTTAAAAGTAATTCAATTATTTTAAAAGAATTATTGGGAGAAACAACATCAAGTAAAATTAAAGTATCACCAATTTTAAATAAAAAAAATATAGCATCACCAATTTTAAATAAAAAAAATATAGCATCACCAAGGAATATAAGAATGAATTCGCCTCATTTAATTTTATCTGAAACAGATTCGGACTTAAAATCTGAAAAAGGTCCAAAAATAGTAAGAAAATCCTCTGGTAAATTATTAATAAAATCTCCTACAAATTTAGAATCAAAAAAAAACAATGAAAATGAAAAAATTTTATCCCCAAGAAATTATAAGATGAAATCTAATGAAATAAATATTATAACGAAATTAAATGAAGATAAAATAAATGAAAAAAAATCTAAAGAAAGACCTCTTTCTCCCAGAAATGTTAGGATGGAATTAAAAGAAGATGAAAAAGAATCTGAAAATCAAGAATTATTTTCCAATACAAAAAAAAGATCAACAATAAATTCTGAAGAACGACCTAATTCTTCCAAAAATCCTAAAATGGAAGTACCTATTTCTTCCTTACCATCTGAAACCGATAATGATAAAAAAGATGAACCAAAATCATCTTCATCGCCATCTTCTGGGATTGGTGAAAATGATAAAAGAAAAACTAAAAGAAGAAAAAAGACAATTAATTTAATTGCCACACAAATTGGTAAAATTCCAGATTACGATAGTTATAGTGAATTAGAAAAGGTAAGAGCATGGACAGCATTAGAAAATAGATTAGATGAATTACAAGCTGTTCATACAGATTGGGATATTCAAAATCCTGATCCACAAAAAGAAACTTTAAAACAATGTCATCATAGATATATTCAATATTTAAATGATCACAAGAGAGAAAAATTTATAGCTGAAAATTCAGAAAATTATATTGTAGGAATGGTAATATTTTGGTTGTTATTAGAAGTGATATGTACAATGATTTTTAATTTACCAGCTGGTGGATATACTATGTTACAATTTTCTATGATACATCGTTACGAAGATATTTTAGTAGATATAGGTGAAGAAGCATGGGAATTAAAAGGTAAAGGGAAAAAGAAAAGAGGAACATTTTGGGATATTATTATGGGTTCATTATTGGTAGCATTAGGATTTGTATTATTTAATTTCTTTTTGAGAGGATTAGGTGAAGAATATGCTCAAAGGATTTCTGGTAAATTAATAACAATGTTGATTGGTAATGTTGCAGATGGCGAAGGTAGCATTTTCAAAATGACTGGAGTTGCAGATGTTATAAAGACTGTTAAAGGACTTATGAGTGGTGATTTATCAGTGTTAACTGGTTTGTTGGGCTAAATATTTGTTTGAGATTTGTCTAAAATACTTGATCCTTCTGGATTTCTTTGAAACTCTGAATCGAATGGAGTGACTCAGATTAAATATTTCTTTTACATATCCACCCATCAAATCAAATATTTGATTGTTTAGTTTAAAAAATTATTTTTTTTTAAATTTTTATCATTTAAAATGATAAAAATCATATTTTATAAAAAAATAAATTTATTATTTTATCCTTTTACAAAATCAGCGTCAAGTTCATCCATTTTAAAAAAATCATTATTATTTTGGATATATGGTTTTCTTGTATATTTATTATATTCAAAAAAATAATATAATCATTTTTAATAAATTAGTTTTAATAATTTATTAAATTTATTCAACATCACCTGAAAGAAAAACTCTAGTCCCGCCATCAATAACTAATGTAATTCCGCTGTCTTTATTAACAATTTCATGATTAGGAAAAAGTGGATTATATACTCGTCCAGATCGTTCGCACATTTGTCTAAAAATTTGTTCATTGGCAATAAGACTTGACATTCCTGGTAATTTAAAATCTGAAAAGCATACATTTACACCACGATGTCTCAAATGTTGAAGTAAACGAGCTTGACTACAAGTGTTTGATGTTCTTCCCCCTTTATCGACGTAAGGAAAATGAACTTGCCATTCATTGAAATCTTTCATTATAAGTGGTGTTAATTCTTGAAGATCATGTAATTTCCATCCCCACAATTTTTTACCAATTTTATTGGCGTGTTTATATAATGATGGATAACCAATGCATTGCAACCCATCATCTAATAATTCAAGTGATGTATTTGGAATTTTACCAAATTCATCAAGTTTTGTTTTTTTTAATTCTTTTGCAGGTAACATTCCGATACTTTGAAATCTTTTATCTAATAAATCATAAACTTCTTCAGGAATATGAACTTTTTCTTTTCCTTGAAATTGAAGTAATTCTCTCCTAAATGTAACTTGGACATCATACATTCTACTACCAGTAAAACTCTTAATACCTTTATGACCAGCCATATTATATTTGTATCTAACAGTTCTACAATCCGGACATATTTGTTCACCACCTTCATCAATATACACTTCAGACATATTATATCCACAACCTACACATTCATTAACATCTGTGTTTATTTTACGAATTACTTGAATATCAACATAACGAGCCACTACATTAAAATACCTTTCAATAATATCAGATATGCGAGCTTTTCTCTCATCTAAATTAATAACTTTTTCAGTTTTATCTTCTGCTTTATCACTCATAAAAGATATATTTTCAGAAACTAGACCTGCTAATGAATATTCTTTTAATAAAGATTTAGTTTCATTTAAAAAATCTTTTAAATATTCACCATCTTCTATTTTTCTTTTTTTTTCTTCCAAAGTTTTTATAGTCTCTTTTATACTATTTTCTTCAATAATATTTAAAGCACGTTCTAATCTTTCATATAATAATTCCAAATCTTCTTCTATATCAATCTCTCCATAGCTTTTTATTCTTTGTATTATGATTTTATTCATTTCATCGATAGGATAACTGTAAGAATATTCAATTATTATTACACCAGATTGAAATGGTATAGCAGAGCCTGAATTAATGTTTACAAAATTTGATAAACTAGTATTTGACTTCATTTTTAGAATTTTACTTGCAATTGACATTTTTTTACACTTTACAAATAGGTTAAAGGGATTTTATCTTTTTAAAAATTTGTGCAATTCAATTCACTTCAAAAAAACATTTGACATTTTTTGTTTATCATTAAAATTATATTGATAGAAAAATACAAAAATATTAATTAAAAGTTAATAAAATTGTTGTTAAAAAAATTACTTAAGTAAAAATAAAATTAATATGGAAGAAATAAATTCAAATATCTGTAAATTTAAAATAAAAAAATTTTATCAAAATGGTCGATTACATCGAAATAATGATTTACGGGTTTCTCCGGAACACGCAGACTTACGTCTGCTGCCATAATATACACAGAAATGATAATAAACATGTCATAATAAAAAGTGATGGAACATTATATTGGTATTAAAATGGTGTAAAACAAGAAAATGGAGAAATAGATGTTGATGATGTGAAAGGATAATTTTAATAAAACATTTAAAGTCACTTTAAATATTTGTTTTTCATTAATATATGATATAAATAAAACCAAAAGAAAAAGGTTTATTTTTTTTGTGCTGATAATATCAAATTATTATAAATTTTTAAACATTTTCAGTGTTCAATTTCTCATTAGGACAAAATTTAAATATTTAAAAATGGCGGTACAATGTTTAATTAATTCTATAGTTTTTTGTGAAGATATTAATTATCAAGAATTTATAAAAGGAGTATGGGATAGTTGTTCTTATAATCAAAAAGAACAAATTTTTAAATCTATTGTTTATTTAAGAAGTCCAAGATTTGGTTCAGGGAATGAAGAAAATGGGTTAAAAGCGATTATTGCATTAATGGAAGTTGACCGTGATTTTTTTTTAGCTAGAATTATTAAATACGCAGAATATGTTTCATGGAAAGATTTAAAAAAATTTTTAGGATATGGATGTGATAATGAAATTATTCAAATGTGGGCCAATCAAATAAATACCGACCTATCTTTTTTAAAAAAAGGGAAAGTAAAAAAGATAACATATGCTGCCAAATATTTTCCGTCAGAAGGTTCAAATTTGGATAAAATTACAAAAGCAAATTTAAAAGCTTGCAAACATTTAAAAATAAATAAAGCATGTTTTAGAAAAACATATCTAACACCTCTCAGAAAAGAAATTAATATAACAGAAACTCATATTTGTAAAGGTAATTATGATAAAATTAATTATGAAACCATGCCAAGACGAGCAAGATCAAAATATAATAAAATATTTTTAGATAAAGATAGTGAAAGATATTTGGAATATTTATCAAAAAGAGATTGGTTTTGGATTCCAAATACATATTGGAATCTAAAAGACTTACCAAATAATATTCCAACTACTAATAATTTACAAAAAAAAGATGAAAATATACTTGTAATGATAGATATTACACCATTGATGAGTTTAGTTGTAAAAAAAATAGCATTTTCATTTCTTCAAGAAATACACAAGAGATTTAATTTATATATTTGTAATTTTTCTGAAAGTGATAAAATTTATGAAATAAATTCTATATTAAAGTTAATTTCAATTTATGAAAAAATATCTATTGTAGAACCTAAAGATTTTAAACCACCTGAAAATTTTTCAGGTTCTGTAATAGTACTTACAACTTCTTACAGAAAATGTAAATTTGATAATTATAATATTATAACTTGGTGGTCTATTACACACAATCCTATTTTTGTAAAAAATATTAGAGGTATTTGTTACATAAATGGTTATTCTAAATGGGTTTATGAAATGTTAGTCACTAAGTTGATAGTTAACAGAAATGAAGTTGCAGATTTACTTATCAATTCTGTTGGTATATAAATTTTATTATTTTACTTAAAAAATAATAAAAAAAATATTTGTCGAACTATAATTATTTTATTTAAAAGATGACTGAAATAAAATTATTAAACTTTATTGAAGTAGGAGATTTGGTCTCTTTGAGAGACGAATTTATAAATGTAAGTTACGATGATCAATTTAA
>Ga0315291_10010810_pt1 | contig 11136 bp, 9 predicted proteins | sample YL17G12_20_MG_FD_203070 | JGI IMG/M metagenome (GOLD analysis project Ga0315291, IMG submission 203070) | Sediment microbial communities from Yellowstone Lake, YNP, Wyoming, USA - YL17G12_20 | ecosystem: Environmental > Aquatic > Freshwater > Lake > Sediment | place: USA: Wyoming | collected... | reverse complement strand
CGAGGTCATCAAGGTCGAGATACCCGGCCAGGGCGACGACACCCGCAGCTATCCCCCCTACGTCGGCGGTCAGAGCAGCTACTTCATGGCCGTCAACAGGGGGAAGAAGAGCGTCACCCTAGACCTCAAGGCCAAGGAAGGGCGAGAAGCCCTCCAGCGGCTGGCCGAAAAATCAGACGTCTTCCTCGAAAACTTCAGGCCGGGCGTCACAGAACGCCTCGGCGTCGACTACAAGACCCTGAGCAAACTCAACCCGAGACTGATATACTGCAGCATCTCAAGCTTCGGCCAGACAGGGCCGTACGCCGACCGGCCGGGCTACGACCTCATCATCCAGGGGATGGGGGGTCTCATGGGGATGACCGGCGAGCCGGACGCACCGCCAGTCAGGGTGGGCATGGCCATAACCGACCTCGGGGCCGGGATGTGGGCGACGATAGCCATCCTCGCCGCCTTGAGGGCGAGGGAGAGGGACGGCGCGGGCCAGTACATCGACATCTCACTCATGGACGGCTCGGTCAGCTGGATGACCTACGCGGCCGGCAACTACTTCGCCACCGGCGAGGTGCCGCAGAGGATGGGCTCAGCCCACCCTAGCATAGTCCCATACCAGGCCTTCGAGGCCGGTGACGGCAAGAGCCTCCTCGTGGCCGCAGGCAACGACAAGCTATTCGCCCTCCTCTGTGAGGGTATGGAGCTCAATGAGCTCCCCGGGGACGCCAAGTACGAGACAAACGAGAGGCGCGTCGAGAACAGGGAGGCCCTCATACCCCTCCTACAGATGGAGTTCAGGAAGCGGCGCAGGAATGAGTGGATCGGATCACTGCAAGCCCTAGGCTTCCCATGCGCACCGGTCTACACGCTGGACGAGATATTCGCCGACCCGCAGGTCCTCCACAGGGACATGCTCGTCGAGATGAAGCACCCTGAGGCTGGGAAGATTAAGCAGATCGGCCCAGTCATAAAGTTCTCAGGGACCCCATGCGTCGTCGAGTCACCGCCGCCGCTCCTCGGGGAGCACACCGAGGAGGTGCTGAGGGACGTGGCCGGCTACGGTGACGAGGAGATTGGGCGACTCAGGAAGGCTGGGGCCGTCTAGTCCTGCGGCGGCCTGCTCCTCTCCTCGATCCTCCTCAGCTCCTCCTCACTGAGCAGCTCGACGAACTCCTCGTAGGACCTGAGGCTCGAGCCCTCGAAGACGAGCTCCTTCTCTTGCTTAAGACTTGGCGTGGGGGGCTCATCCTCGAACTCGGGCTGCTTACTGTCGAAGTGCTCTATCGCCCAGTACTTGCCCTTACGTCGCCTGAGGAGGAAGAAACCGAGGGTTAGGGCTGCGAGGACGACGAAAACGGCGACATAAGCGTCGTAGGACAAAGCTTCACCATTATTTTCGGGTACTGGGATTTATTATTGCCGGTTCCCGTCCCCGGCCCCCATCCGCCTCGCGAGGACCACGGAGAGGGGCAGGATGGTCAGCGACAAGGTGGCGAGGAACAGGTAGAGGGTCCCAGGGGCGTAGAACTCGGCTATCGCGCCCCCCGCCATGGAGCCGAGGCACATGCCGACGCCGTAGACGCCCTCGTGGACTCCCATCGCCGTCCCTAGGGCCCCCTTATCGCACCTCTTCGCGATGATGTCAAGAATCACGGGTGTAACTATCCCAGCGGCTCCCCCATACAATATAAGTGGGACGACGAAGCCCTCGACCGACGAAGAGAAGGAGAAGAGGGTTAATCCGACCGCCAACATCACCGACGCCAGGGCCAGGGCTCTGGTCGAGCCCCACCTGACGAACCTCTCAGAGCTGAGGAAGCCGAGCCCTCTGACGCCGTTCGTCATCGTGACGAGAAGGCCGACGAGGGCGGAGGCTATGCCGAGGGCGCTCATGTGGCCAGGCATGATGGCCATGTAGATGCCGAGGACGACAGTGAACGGGAAGAGGGTGATATAAGCCCACTTCACCCTGCCTAGGCTGGCGAGGTTCCAATTCGTCCCCTCGCCCCTGTTCCTGAGCGTCATCCTCGGCCTGAGGAGGAAGAAGATAACGGCGGCGCTAGACAGCGGTAGAAACGAGAGGACGGTGAAGAGGACCGGGAAACCGTAGGCGCCTGAGATGAGGCCGCCGAGGTATGGGCCCACTATGAAGCCGAGTATCCATGAGAGGTTGTACCGGCCCATGGAGCGGGATAGCTCCTCCTTTGGCGAGATGTCCGCCGTCAGGGTGGCGGCAGTCACCCAGAAGGAGGCCGAGGCGACCCCGAGGAGGGGGCGCATCACGAGGAGATGGGAGATGCTCCTCGCCGCGCCGAAGAGGAGGACGATCCCGGACCCCATGATGCTGGAGGCTAGGTAATACTTCACCCTCTCGAACCTGTCTAGGAGGTAGCCAGAGGCGATGGTGAGTGTCGTGTAGACGACGTTCCCCGCCGCCCCTATGAGGCCCAAGTCGATGTATGAGGCGCCGAGGCCCGTAGCGTAGACGGGGAGGAGGAAGGTCGTCGTGCCGAACGCCGTCGAGGTGAGGAAGATGGTCAGGTAGAGCACCCTGAGTAGCCCCCTCCTCTCACCGTCCATGGAAGTCACCGAGAATAGGGTCCGCCCACCGATTTAACACCCTATCATCCGCCACAGGGGTGGCTATCCGCCCTTCTTTACCTCATCTGCGACGGCGGAGCCGAACTCTGACGTGCTGTTACTCCCCTTGAGGTCTGGCGTCCTGACCTTCTTGGCGCCGAGGACCCTGTCGATCGCCAAGTCTATGCCCCTCCACGCCTCCTTCAGCCTGCTGTCTCCGTGTTTGTTCCCCATCCAGTTGAGCATCATGCCGACCGAGAGGATCATGGAGGTCGGGTTCGAGATCATCCTTCCGGCTATGTCCGGCGCTGATCCGTGGGTGGGCTCGGCGAAGCAGTGGTCGTCCCCCGCGTTCAGGCTGCCCGCCAGCCCCATGCTCCCCTGGAGGGCTCCTGACATGTCGGACATTATGTCTCCGTACTGGTTCGGCATCACGGCGATGTCGTAGAAGTTGGGGCGCATTATGGCGTAGTATGACCATGAGTCGATCCAGGTGGTGTCCTGCTCTATGTCAGGGTAGTCCTCGGCGACCTCGTGGTAGATGTCCTTGAAGAGGTCGTCCCCCTTGCAGATGCCCCACTTCGCGGTGCAGGTCACACGCTTCTTGCCGTCGAGGGGCGCTCCAGCCCTCCCCTTGTACTCGCCTGTCTTCGCTATCTCGAATGCCTTCCTTATGATCCTCTCGCACCCCTTCCTGGTCTGGACGTAGTCGTCGATGGCGAGCTCTGTCACGCCGCCCCGGCTCAGGTATCCGCCTATCCCCACGTACATGTGCTCGGAGTTCTCCCTGAGGACAATGTAGTCGATGTCGCCCGGCTTCCTCCCCACCAGGACGCTGTCGACGCCGGGCCTCAGCCTGCACGGCCTTATGTTGGCGTAGAGGTCTAGGTCCATCCTCATGTTGATGGGCAGATTTGGGCCAGGAAGCTTCCTGAGCAGATCCGGCAACCCCACTGGCCCCTTGAAGATGCCATCGACCTCACGGAAGAGCCCCTCCGTGATGGCGGGGTCCCAGCCCTGCCTCATGTCATGGTCGACCCAGTACTTTGCGCCAAAATCGTATGGGCCGAGGACCTCAAGGTCGAGGCCGTACGCCTCCTCCACGGCCCTCAGCACCTTCATGGCCTCCGGCACTATCTCGCCGGCGATGCCGTCGCCGACGAGCCCGAGGATCGTGTATCTCCTAGTCATTTCAGAACAGATCAAAATAGATCTGTTAGGTTTTAAAATAATGCGACTTTGCCCTCGAATATGGGCTGGGTAGAGCTTATTTATGGGAGGAGTATTGCTATGGTTGGCTGGGCTCGTGGTCTAGCACGGATATGACATCAGCCTGCGGAGCTGGGGGTCGTGGGTTCGAATCCCACCGAGCCCGCCATTTACTCAACCGGACCCTATTTTCTACTTTCGTTTCCAATATAGATATGATTGACCTATCTGGTTCGAGAAGGTGAAGCCAAATTCTATTAATTCCTTAGCTTCTTCTTCTGTTTTTGCGATTTTGCATATCATATCGTTTTTTTGATCCTTGAATAGAGCCTTATCTAATTGTACATAGAGCTTTGTGTGTTGTAATGACGTATGACCAAGGAAGTCCATAACGTAGTAAGGATCCCGTGTTTGATGGTATTCCATCGTAGCTTTCCAAGTTCTGAGGGTTTTTAACATAATTTTCTTAATACGTTGATTTTGTAACTTCTCAGCTAACCGGATTTTTGATCTTTGAAAGCTCCTTCGTATGTGTCTAAGGTGTTTTTGGAATATTCTGTTTGGGTCTTTTATGTAGTTAGTTCCTTTGACACTGTTGAACATTCCAAGTAATTTATCTGAGATTTCAAATATACGTGGATTGCTTCCTTTTTCAGGCGTTACGGTTATTGTTTTAGAAACCGGATCAATGTCATTCCATGTAAGGTTAATCGCTTCTCCCGGTCTCATTGCTGTTTCCTTCATTGTTTGTAATAATAATGCTGTTTTAGGTGAACTACCCGCAATTAATTGATCGATTTCTAATTCAGTAGGTACAAAGGGTATTTTTCTCGTTTCTTGGTATTTTGGTTTTTCCCAAGTTTTATCCTCCATTTTTAAGTATAATGTGTATGCTAAGGCCGCGTTGTTTTTACTCCTTCCAACCCATGAAATCTCTGATAATGCTTTTTTCACGCTTTCTTGATCTTCTAGGCCTGCTCCGATTTTTACTAGTTCTTTCAAGTATCTTTGTCGTCGTTCGATGGTAACGAATTTGTTTCCACGCTTTTTCAGGTAGAATACATAGTTTTCCAGTTGTTTTTCTGTTTTTGAGATCTCCCCCGTAGTCCCATTTTCAGGTACTACGATCAAGTTTTTCGACTCACCGTCGCAGACTTGACAGGATATCTCTATCTCCGAAGATGCTGAAAAGCCTAACGACCGGTTTGAACCGCTGAAACGATATCCACAATTTCTACAGATGAATCTCTGAATTACCTTGCTAGTATTATCCCTTAATCCGTCTCTCCAAACTTTCTCACTTTGACACCGCGGGCAATGCGCTCTTTCGCTATCACCTCCGATCATCCACGAATTCGATCAATTTTCAGCTCTTTAAGCCGTGCTTATAGTAGTAGTACAACATTAACAAAATCAAATATATTGTTTTCAGTTAATTTTCTTCTTATTTGTTTACTTTTTCTTAATTGATATGTACACTTGTTTCATAATTTTATCTCTTTAATATGAGACATTTTTTACTGATTTTTTCTCTCTTTTTACTATAAAATGGTAAATTAACACCTATATCCGAATCCTTTTTTTACAATTTTAATGAGGTATTTTTATTATTTATATTTCATTGAAATTTTATCTATGAAACGATCTAGCAGATTTTTTAATAAGAAACTGGTTTTAATTATGCATAAACGATATCAAGTCGAGTATAAGAAATCCATTAATGGGAAGCACCAGATAATTTAGATTTTAATAAATGAACCATTATTATTTACGAAATATTTTAGAAACGAAAGGAAAAAATAGAATCCTCGAAGAATAGGCTTCAAGTGTGTTGACTAATTAAAAACTACACTAAATGGTAACTCAGGATTGTTCGATAAGCTTATGAAGATATTCCAACATTTTTTCAATTGCAATTACTCGATTTTCAGTGTCCGTTGAAAATATATCTCTAAGCCCTTCATGAAGAATTTTGTTTCTTGTTGTTATCGCGCCTTTACATGTTTCAATTATATTCTCTTCAATTTGTACAAGATCTTTTGTTAACATTTTCAGAACCACGTTTATGTTCCCTGTTAACCCTACTTCTATTATGAAATCGTTTAATTCTTTTTTTGAAATTCTCAGCTTTTCACCTTGTTTTCTTATGAAGCTGTACAAAACAATTTCCAAAGCAGTTACAGCTTCGATAGTTGCAAGTCTGAAGTCTTCTTGTAGGCAGGCATCCTTTGAGTTCAAAATAAAAAGGAGCCCTTCTTCAAGTTCGCTCTCATTTTTAAGTAGGTCTGTCAACTCCTTCATTTTTTCTTCTTTCATTTTGAAAGGATGACCGGTTCCAATTCCGATTCCACCTATACCTGTATCCAACAGAGTCAACCTTCCTGGATATTTTTTTGTTCCATCCCAGTAGAATGCCTCATAAGCTAAGAGGTCTTGGTATCTGGCGGGTTCAACCCAATATTCTCCAGTGACATATCTAACCGTCTCTATGAAACGGTTCACGAATTGAATGATTATTTCTTTAGCCTTGTTTCGTGGAGGAATATCGCCAAGCAGAATAGGGCTCCTTCCCTTTTCTTCGAAATCCACTATCCATTGAAGTGTTAATGTGATGTGACTGAAAGAGGATTTACCATATTTATCGAATTTCAGCTGAATGTTCCCTTTTCCTCTAAAACCTGCAACTTCCTCTCTTTGGACTCGTTTGATGAGCATAATACCTACTCTATTTCGGACTTTGATTTCGTATTTACCATCTGGAACAGGAATAGCGTAAGGTAAATCAAAAACAAAGACTGTTTGCGAGTTGCTAGGTAGAGATATTACCATAAGGATTACCACTTTATTTTAAACTAGAACTAAAGAAAAGTCTTTCGTTTGTGTGTGTTTTTTTTTATTTTTTTGGTTGTTGTTGAGAGAGAGTTAGTAAGAGTAAGAGATTTGTAGAATTTAGTTTGATGAAGTTTGGGTTTGAGGGATAAATTTTGTAATTAACAGTTTTAAATTGCAAGTCGGCTTCGCTCGACTTGCACGGTTGTCCCCCTACATCCCCCAAAGGGGGACTCCCCACCACCCACCCAGAATGAAGATCCTACCTAATAGTCGAGACCTAATTCACCACCTCTCGAACCACCAGTCAAGTATATCTTCTCGTTAAATGTAGATGATGATCTCTTCTCGAAGAACTCCCGATAAGAGAGATCCTTCGACAAGACTCCAAGATCACCACCCCAGAATCCAACAAGATACCACCGGAAAATAGGCTTCAATTCAAGATCCACCTGCTGAACCAGCTTACCCTTAACGACCCTCCCAACAAGCAATCTGAAACTACCAGAGATCGAGAAAGCCCTCTTCCTGAAAATCGACAACATCGCAAGAGTCAGAACAAGCTTAGAATCCGACTCCTCATCAATCACTGACTCGTGAACCTTATTCAGGTACTTCACAACATAGCTTATCCCAGAGTGAAGAGAGCTAATAGCCTGAACATCAACGAAGCCCCAAGGCCACCTATCCTCGATCTCCTCTTTATCACGAATCCTCCACTTACTCCCATAATGGAAAGCCTCGAACTCAGAATCGTGAAAGTAGAGCAGAAGATGAATATGTGGAAAACCATCCCTCTGAGCTTCGAATGATCTAATTATGCTAATATTTCCGTATCTTTTCCTCATTGAAGCCATGAAGCGGTTATCGTCTTTCCCACACTCTTCCCAAGCGTAGTAGAGCTGTCTATCCCTACGATAAGTCAGGGTTACCAAGAGAATGTTTGATGTATGTTTACTTGATCTATCCTTGTAATTGAATTTCTTAACCTCTGGAATATCGTAGAGATGCCTTAGCCTCTTCCTTAGCCTGAGGCTGTAGATCTTGTTTCCCCTCTTAGAAGCCTGAACAGCTCTCCACTTCTTCTCTAGCGTATACCTGTTCTCGATTCTGAATACCAGGTACTCCGTGTATGTTGACCACTCCTTGAAGTCGTTGACTAGATCATCTAGGTCTGGATCTTCCCTGTATGCCTTGACTCTTATTCTGTCGAGTCTCGGTTTTCTCTCAATTTTTGACATATGCGGGGCAAGAAGAGCCCGCCCTTGATGTCAGAGTGAAAAAAGGGAGGAGAGACGGGAGACATCTCCAAGGCCGGCAGGGTGCGAATCCCACCGAGCCCGCCACTTCTCCGTGTGCGCGCGTGAGGGGGGAGGGGTGTATGGTCGTCGTCGCTGCCTTGCTTGTTCCGTGGCCGTCGTTCTAGGTCTTCGGCGGTGAGAGTAATTCTAGCCCTCGGTAGCCTGAGGTGGGTGTTCTCGGATCATAGCCTGTCTGACCGGATTCCCATAGGGTATCGCCTCGATTTTAGGCGTTATTTTCATCCTATAATCGATACCCCCCTACGTTTTTTTGCACGCCCCGGTCCACGCCCGTTGTTGGGGGAGAAGCGGAAGCTCGGCCTCTTTCTTATCCTGAGCCCGATGTTCAATGAACGACGCCGATTAGAGTAAAGGATGTGTCCGTGTCATGGATCGAGGTCGTCGAAAGTACAATGATATAATTATGGCGGTAATCGCGCCTATCATAATTGATTCAGCCATGAACCCCGGTATTCCCGTCTGAGTGCCTCCATTCCCCTGCGGAGGCTCCGTGCCGGATGGGGTTGATTGACCCTTCTGCGGATATTTATCGACTGCGTGCGCAGAGCCGTCGATGATGTACTCCCCTGTCCCAGAATAGTCCGACCACACGTTGCCCCTTTTATTTTCGGCGTCGTACCATACGTTGTTGCTCCCAGCATCAAAGGCCTGGTGTTCAACCACGAAGTTGTAGATGCTGTCCCAATCGTAGCTCTCTATCTTCGCGTTTCCGATGATGGTGTTGTTGAATATCTTGTTAGAGGCGGACTCCCTGATGATCAGCACAGCGTACGCTCCGTTGTTCGATATTGTGTTAAGCGTCACGACGTTGTTGTCTGAATAACGTAGGCTTATTCCGTGGTAGTGGTTGTTCGAGAAGTTGTTGTCCCTGATCATGCAGTCTGAGGCGTAGTTAGTATGAACTCCGTCAACGAAGTTCGTGCACGTGTTGTTTGACACGAGCACTCCGTCTGCGCCTAGGACGATGCCTCCTCCGTCACTGGTGCTTGATGTAATAGTATTGTTGATGACAGAGGCGGTTCCCGGAGAGACCGCCTCGACCAGGATGCCTATGTAGGAGGCGGTTATCTGGCAGTTCCGTATTATGAAGTATTTGCTTGTGCTTCTCACCTCGATCGCGTTCGTCATCGAGCCGGTGGATGTGATTTTATAGTTCTCCATGATGTATGGGTCCTCCCTTGTCCCTGTTCCTTGGAATTGGTTAGAGGTGAAATCATTGTCTGAGGCAATCAGTATGGGCTGATGTTCAATTTTCTGGGCGACACCGAAGGGTGACCTGAATGCTCCTATCAAGATAATTAATAGAGATGTGAGGAGTACGCTCCTCGCCATATTCTTCAATATCAGTTGATCGACCTGATTTATGGTTAAGATGATTTGTATTTAACAGCTACATAACTTGGATAGTGAAGCTCCAAGATCGATCCTCTGGCGCGAGGCGGCTGACGAGGAGGCAGCTGTAGGATGCCTTTAGGCGTCTTCGGGCAGGTGAACGGTGATCCTGCAGACGTCGTCACCCTTAAGAACCGACTCATGCACCTCGACCCTCACAGGCCTCTGGAGGATGTACTCCCAGATCCCCTTGTAGAAGCCCGCGCCGCAGTAGCAGTAGGTGACCGGGATCGGCTCGCCCCCCAGCCTCATCGACTCCCTTACTCTGTGGCAGTGGCAGTACCTGTACCGCCTCTCCTCCGGCGTCGAAGCCTTCCAGTACTCGTGGAACTCGTACGGCATCTTCGTCGCCGTTATCACGCTGCTTTTCCTGACGCCCGCGACTCCCCAGCCCCTCCTGACGATGTCCTTGAGCTGGTCGTCGGTCAGCTTCAGGAAGTCCTTCGTCGTTGAGAGGAACTGTTCTTGGAGCATGCCGTGGACGAGGCCGAGGTCGTGGGTCTGCGCGTACTTCTCCCTGATCGGGTCAAGGCGCTGCCTGGGGTACTGGCAGGCGCATCCCGTCAGGACCTCCCCGGCCTTCTCCTCGCCCGCGAGGGCCTCGAGGCGGCCAACCGCCCCACGGGTCCAGTCGATGACCTCCTGCTTGGCTGAGCCGGAGGAGAGCCCGTCTGAGCCCTCCATGACCCTCTTCCTAGCCTCCTCGCCGACGGCCTCGTCGAGGCAACCGGAGAGCTTCGCGAGCCACCTCCTCTCGAAGTCGCTGTCCTGCGCTCCGCGCTCGAACTCGAACTTCCTGGACATTCATTTCCTGAAAGGTGAATCAACTTTATATCTTTTCAATAATAGCTGCTGAGGCTCCAAAACCTATTATGCACCACAGAAAAATTCCCGTTTTCAGCCAAAACCATTTTCTAATCCCTCAACCCACCTTAACCAAAAGGTGGCGCCATGCTCAACTCGAAGACGATCAGGCACCTCATAGAGACGCAGCAGCTCGTGACGGACTACGTCGACCTCGATAAGCAGCTCCAGCCGGCAGGCTTCGACCTGAGCCTGAAGGAGGTCCAGGCGTACACGGGCGGCGGCAGCGTCGACTTCACCAACAAGGAACGCGTCGTCGCCGAGACGGAGCCAATAAAGCCTGACCCCAATGGATGGTTCAACCTAACCCAAGGCTGTTATGTCATCGTCTACAACGAGGTCGTCAAGATGCCCCTGAACCTCGTCGCCCTGGCCAGGAGCAGGTCGACGGTCCTCAGGAACGGTACGGCGGTGGAGACCGCCGTCTGGGACCCGGGCTACCATGGAAGGAGCAGCAGCCTCCTAGTCGTCCACAACCCCCACGGCGTAAGGCTCAAGAAAGACGCCCGCATCGCCCAGCTCGTATTCTACACCACGGACGAGGTCGAGGAGGGCTACGCCGGCGTCTATCAGAACGAGAGGATGAAGGGTTAGGAGCGCCCGGACCCAAGCCTCAGGGGCATACCGGGCAGCGCCCCCGTGTGCTCCCCTCCGCTGATCACCGCGACCCCGTTCACCAGGACGTGCTCCATCCCAGTCGGATACCTGTAAGGGTCGAGGTACGTCGCCGTGTCGGCGATCTTCTCGGGGTCGAAGACGACGACATCCGCCCAACATCCTACCCTGACGAGCCCCCTGTCGCCCAGCTTGAGCCTCCTCGCGGGCAGTGATGTCATCTTCATCACAGCCTCCTCCAGGGAGACCACCTTAGCGGCTTCGTCGTAGACGAGCTCAGGCCGTGAGACGCCCATGACGTACTTGCGGATGACCATGGGGAAGGTGCCGT
>Ga0315291_10010808_pt1 | contig 11138 bp, 9 predicted proteins | sample YL17G12_20_MG_FD_203070 | JGI IMG/M metagenome (GOLD analysis project Ga0315291, IMG submission 203070) | Sediment microbial communities from Yellowstone Lake, YNP, Wyoming, USA - YL17G12_20 | ecosystem: Environmental > Aquatic > Freshwater > Lake > Sediment | place: USA: Wyoming | collected... | reverse complement strand
CAGCCCTCCGTGTATACCGCAGTTTCACCCGTTCGCGTACTTGTCCAACTCGGATTCGAGCAGGTTCTTGTACGTTTCGTATTCGTCTTGGGACAGCGTGGCGGACATGGTGGCGTATGGACTGCCCATGACGCGGGCGCACGGCTTGACCTTGTAACCCTTTTCGCTTATGTAACGTTTGAAGAACCCCGTCGCGTTCTTGGAGCGCATGACAAGGAGATTTGTGGACCACTGCGCCTCGCATGCGCCCGCGACGTCGCCCTTCTCATAACGGGTTTGAATAGCATTGAGAATGCAGGGATTCACGGAAGCGCCTTGGCCGATGACGGCGCGCGATCCGGAGATCAGTCCTGCCAGAAAGGCGGTTTCCGCGCCGCTGATAAACGCGAAGTCCTTGTCCTGGACCGCGTGCGTGATGTTGAAGATGTAATGGGCGTCGTTCGTGGATGCCTTCATCCCGGCAATGTTGGGGATGTCGGCGAGGCGTCGCACGAGGTCGATCGTGAGGATATACCGTTCATCCGTGCCCGGCGACTGGTAGATGAACACGGGCAGTTTCACCGCCGCGCAGATTATCTCGAAGTACCTCATGATCACGTCTTCGACGGTTTCCCGCGGGCCTGGCTGGATCGCTTCGGGAATCGTGTGCACGACCCCATCGGCGCCCAAACCTTCCGCGTACTCGCTCAACTCGACCGCCTGCCGCATGTACACCTCGGGATCCGGATACTTCTCCCGGTTGCGATCCCAGATGCCCGCGCACCCGATCAAGACGGCCACGTTCCCTGCGTGCAACTCACAGGCGGTCTCGGTGATCTGCCGAACGTCGTCGTAGCTGAATGAAAGCATCTGCCCCATGCCTGAGCGCACGAAGAACGCGCTGACGGCCTTAGTGCCGGCCAGCCAGCTCAATATCGAGCGCTGCCCGTCATCGTCGAGGCGGCCATCCTCGTGAAAGGCCGTAAACACAGGGGCAATCGAACCGCGGACAAACTTCGGGATCATCTATTGACTCCTTCCATCAATTTTGGATTTTAGATTTTGGATTTTAGAAGAGACTTGCGGGCCGTGCTCGTAATCGAAAAGAGTCATTGACGACTTACCATGTTTCATCTTGCCGGGAGTAGCTGCTTGAGAAAACAAGATCCTGAGTGACAACAGCACGAGGCACAAGCTTGGCCGATGCGCAGCGTTTGACGAGCCATGACGGGCGAGACTGGGGGGGCCGCACAGTCTACTTCGCCTTTCGGTAGTTATATTGAATCGGTTTCTTCTTGGCGTTGGCGGTTTTCTTTCTGGGCCGGCGGGCACGAAGCGGCCGAAACTTCCACATCAGGACGAGAACGACAAACACCAATGCGATTTCAAAGTAAAACAGCCACTCCGGGTTGTACTCCTTCCGTTTCCAGAACTCGAGGATGGGCGTTTTCCATCCGGGGTTATAGTCGGTGCCGAGAAGGCCGCGCGCCCGCTTCATTGTCGACTGGTCCTTAAACCACGAGGCGAAGACAACTACGCCATAGGTAAGGCAATGGAGCAGGGCCATGTAAATGCACAACTCCATGGCGTACATAATCGTGGGCACCGAGTATCGCCGAAATAGGATGATGACAGGCAGAACGCACAAAGCGCCCATCGCGTAGTAACCATAGTATTGCTTGAAATGATCTACGAGGGGCTCCATCGCATCTCCCTCTCTGCCTGCATACGAAAGTCTAACACAGCAACCGCTGATTTGCCACCGGCTGTAAACCGTAGGCAGCAGAGAAATGCTCAACGCTTAGCGTCAACGAGCTTCTGGAACCGTTCGTGGCGGCGGAGGGCCTCGAGGCGGGGTTCCTTGGCAAGCGTTTCCCGAAGGTTTGGAGCGCACGCAATTGCCGTTGCGAATGCGTCAATGGCTTGTTCGACGCGCTCAGGGCCCTGCGACATAAGCAAGAAGCCCAGGTCCAGAAAGCCGGCGGGGTTTTTCGGTTCGAGTTCCGCGCCGAGGCGGATGCATTTCTCGGCTTCGCTCAGCTTGCCTCGCCTCGCCAGTACCCCTCCGAGCAGCCGGTGCACCGGCGCGGCAATGGGCATCATGCGCGCGCACCGGCGCAACGCCGCCTCCGCGGCAACCCAGTTGTTGTCGCGCACGGATTCCTGCGCTTGCGCCCACAGGCGCCGAAATCGCATCAGACGCCAACGCCCAACGGCGAATCGCGCACCCAATATGCCGATCAAGATGACCAGACCTAGATAGTAACTGTTCAACGGCGCTCCTGTGATCCCTTCGACAACAGACAAAGCGGAGCCGCCCCGAAGCGCATGCCTTGCGCCGGGCAGTGGCCGTGATAGTACCTGATTGCGCCGCGCAATCGCCAAGGTCAGCCCGTTGTTCCTGCGGCCGCTCTGGCGAGTCGGACCAGTCGGACAGGTCAGACGGTGTTTCCGGCCCACAGGGAGTTTCCGCGCTTGAGGGGAATGCGTTACAATAAGGGCAAGTGGCCAAGTCGCAACACCAGAGCCAGAGGTATGTGAATTCCTTGTCACAAGAGGCGGCGCTTCCCGCGTGCATGTCTCTGACAAGGGTTCTGAACACGTCTACCGGAGTCTCCATGAATGAAGAGAGTAGTCCTTATGGTGTCCCTGTCGCTTTTCCCGCGTCTCCTGGTTGCCCAGGAGCTTGATGTCGCGTCGCTCGCCGGCGACAACTGGTATGGCGCTTACTTGAACGGCCAGAAGGTCGGGTACGCGCTGAACTCGCTCACGATCGGTTCCGACGGCGCCGTTTCGCTCGTCGAGGATGCCCGCTTTCGGATGACCATGTCCGGCGTGGAACAGGAAATGAACGTCTACGTCAAACGGACCTACGCGAAATCCGGGAACCTGCTCCGAATCGAGCAGAAAGTGGATGACGCGGGTGGGGAGAAAACGTTCAACGCCACCGTCCTGGACGACAAAATGGAAGTGGTCACCAAGATAGGCGACACGCCGAACACGCGGACGTTCCCAAAGCCGAAGGAATCGCTGAAGGACGCATTGAAACAGGCGGATCTGATCAAGGAGGGCGCGAAGATCGGTGATGAATTGACATTCAGCATCTTCGAACCCATGTATGAGCGGGAGACGGCCGGACTGAGCCGGATCGAGGGAATCGAGGAGCAGATCTTGGACGGCGTGCCGACGAAGGTGTTCAAGGTGCACTCCATCATGAAGGATCTGGGACTGGACAGCATCGCTTATGTCACTCAAGACGGGAAAACTCTGCAAGATCAGATCGGCAATATCATCACGATGCGCCTCGAACCCAAGGAAATGGCTCAGGACGTCACGTACAGGAATGACGTGATCATTTCCAATGCGGCTCCCGTAAACCAGTCCATCAGCGACCCGCGCACGCGTTCCTCCTTGCACCTTCGCGTCTATGGCCCGCTCGCCGCCGAAAAACTCTTCAACGATGAACGACAGAAGATGACCCAAGAGGAGGGATACATTGACTTCGTCGGGACGCTATGTGACCTCAAGGGTTTCCAGGCCGCCAAGCTTCCCGTGACGGAGCCGTCCGTGCAAGAGTGGCTGAAAGCCACAACCTTTGTGCAGAGCAACGATCCTCGATTGGCGGCGAAGGCCAAGGAGATCGTGGGCGACGAAAAGGACACGTTCTCCGCGTCGACCAAACTGTGCGAATGGGTCTACGCCAACGTACGGACGACCTATTCCGCGCGATTGTCCAATGCGTTGGAGGTGCTCGACCATCCCGAAGGGGACTGCACGGAACACGGCATTCTCTTTGTGGGACTTGCACGTGCGGCGGGTCTGCCCGCGCGAGAAGTGGCCGGGCTGATCTATGTCTCGGACGGCAAGCCGGCCTTCTACTTTCATCAATGGGCGAAGGTGTGGATAGGCAAATGGGTCGATGTGGACCCGACGTTCAACCAGCCGTTGGCGGATGCGACGCACATCAAGCTTGCCGAAGGCGACCTGTTCGAGCAGGCAAGAATCATCCCCACTATCGGCCAGATTCGCGTTGAGGTGGCCGAGGGAGCGGAAGGCGAAACCAAATGAGCCAAGGGACCCCGACCCGCCGGTGGAGGAAGTGGCTGCTGTGGCCGCTTCTCATCTTGCTGGCGATCATCGTATTCGCGGCGGCGCTGCTCATGACGGGCTTGCCGCAGCGGACCCTGCTGACGAGAGTGCTCGGCGACGCCCTGAACGCAAACGTCGAGATCAAGGGGCTTTCGCTGCTCAGCGATATCAACATCGGAGAGTTGAAGGCCTTTGACAAGAACGCGGACGCCTCAAGTCCTCCGATACTCGACGTCTCGGGCGTTCAGATCGGCTACACGCTCCTGCCGCCGGGTGAAAGGAAACGCTACGTCTCCTCGATGAGCATTGACGATCTTGCCGTCAGTCTGGATCTAAGTAAACGCGCCCCGCCTGCCGCGGCTCGACAACCGAAATCTTCGAAGAAGAGGAAGGAGAGGCGTGATGCCTTCCGGTTCGTTCCAGAGGCGGTTAACATCACGAACATGCGGTTCGCCGTGGCGGCGCCGTCGTTGGGCGCTCAGATTGCGGGGATCCAACTCGGCGCCACGGTTGAGAGGTGGAGCGACTGCGAGATACGGTTGGACGGCAGCAACGTGTCCGGGTCATGTTGGGCCGAATCGCGTGAAGTGGGCTTGAGTTTCAACGACGGTTCGATCTCCGTAAAGGGCATAAGTTCCGGCAAGAACATCACTATCGATCCGCTGTACGTCAGTCTTCCCGGACTCCTTGAAGTAACCGCTCATGCACAATACCAAGATGGCAATGAGACGGACATCGATGTCGGCTTTGAGAGGTTCCTCGTAAGTGGTATGGACTTTTCCTCGGCGCCCACCGATGTGCTGCCGGTTCCATTCCGTTTCAAGAAGCTGGACATGTCCGGGACCCGGATCAAGAGCTCGGCGGCGTTGAAGGCGTCCAAGGCTTCCATCGCTGACACGAGAATCAATGTGGCAGCGGAAGATCTTGTGCTTGGGTCCAAAGGGCATGAGCTTTACGAAGGCAATCTCGCGATCAGTGGCGCCGCCGGGCCGAGCACCGACCTCGAACTGGATCTCGAGGCGACGCTGAATCGCGGCCAGAAGCTTACGACGAAGCTGTCCGGGACCTTGAGGGACTTCGGCCTTCACACCTCTCTGACGAACTGGTCGCGCGAGGACTTGTCGGCCGCGCTGCCAAGAGACGTGCGCGCCGGATTGGGGGCGCTGCCCGGACTCGACGGACTGGCCGCCGCCGCACTCGATGTGAACATCCAACTCCTGAACCTCAATGTGACGGCAAGCGCAAAACCGATCTTCCTCGATACCGAGGGCGCCGCGGAATCCGTCGAGATCTCACTCGATTCCTCCGGGTCCACGCTTTCTCTCTATACGGGCTCGGGCCGGTTCCTCACCAACGCGCGCGGCAGGGTCGGCGATGGCTCCGTTGCGCTGTCCACGGTGCTCGGCCCGGCGCCGCGCAGGCGCGCCAAGTTCACGCTCGATCGAGTGGAACCGGCACGTTGGCTGCGCGCCATCGCCCGGCGGCATGATCTCGACGCTCTGAACACGGCTTTGAGCGGCACGGTGGACATCGATGCGAGCCCGGATTGGAAGGTCATCAACGTCGCGATGGATCTGTCGGCGCCGACGCTCCGATACGGATCTTGGGCCGCGCCGGAGGGTCATGCCTTAGAGCTCACGGGCAACGTCATGGCGGATAACACCACCTACTGGAAACTCGCCATCCCAACGCTCGACGCCCGTCTCGGCGACCAGGCATCGGTTGTACTCAAGGACACGACGGTGGACGTTGGGTCCATCACCGTGAAATCCGATCTCACGGCGGAATGCGACTTGTCTCTGCTGAGCCATGGGTTGAGTGGCCGCGCGAAACTCCATGCGCCGATCAAAGACGAGCGCGGCATGGTAAGCGCGGACCTCGCTCTAACCGTCGACGGGCTCGCCTTCGGGGCATTCACGATGCCCGGCGATGCGCCGGTGTCCGCGAAGGGCGCCGTGGTCTACGACAACATCAACGGCTACACGAAGAGCGGTAACGTCGATCTGAAACTCGGCGAGGGGACTTCCTTAGCCCTTGGCAACATCAGCTACAATGGATCTCCGCTGCGTATCGAAACGCCGTTCTCGCTCAGGTCTGACATGCAGCCGTTAGTGGGCATGGGCTGGCTCGACGCGGCCAAGGGCACGGTATCCGCATCGGGCGTCTTCAAACACGATGAGTCGGTCACTTCCGCGACGTGCGATATCGATGTTGCGTGCGAATCCTTGGCCGTCGTTAAGGGACGTGCCGTCCTGGAGGGCGTGTCTTTGAAAGGCGCCTTGGGCTGGCAAAGTGACAAGGCGCTCAGCGGCCAAGGTGAAGCGAGAGCCGCCAAGCTCGTAGTGGGCAGCATCGCACTGAGCGATATCGCAGGTCCGATTCAGGCCGAGGGCGGCGTGATTAAAGCCGCGGGCCTTACAGGGAGTGCTTTCGGAGGAGCCGTCACGGGTGACGCGGAGTTCGGCGCGTTTCAGCCCGGCCTGCCCGTTCATTTGACTGCGCAACTCAAGGGTGTCAATCTCGAGAGCCTGAGCCGCGGCCTCGCCATCCCTTCGCTGTATGTCACGGGGAACGCGGACGGCATGATAAGGTTCGCGATGGAACAGGAAGGGACGATGGATCTCCAGATCACCCTGGAATCCGTCGGGGACGCCACCGTCAGCGTGGCGGCCCTCGAACAACTCCTGGCCTCTCCGTACATGCAGCAGTTCGCGGGCAGGAAACAGTTGGAGCGGATTGTGAAGGAGGTCGGGGGCAAGGAGAAGCAAAGCTCATTCGATTCGGCGAAGCTGGCCCTCGCGTACGGCGGGGATCGCTATATCCTCCGTGTGACACTGGTGAATGCGAAGGTGAACCTGACAGTGGACGTGCTTGTCGACGTGGCCGCGGTTATGGACGCCCTGAAGTTGATTCAGTAGACGGGCGCCCCACGCTAGAGAATATGAACCGAGGAGTTTCGTCTATACTGGCGAGGAGGTGTTTGACATGAGAAAGACCTTAAGTGCAGTCCTGGCGATCGGGTTTGTGGTGGCCCTGGGATGCTCGATTGTCCCGAAAAAGTTCGAGGCGCACATCACAATCGATATTCGACAGCACATCGAACAGCAGGCCGCGAGCACGCTCGACTTCATTGAAGGAAAGACCGATGCGCCTCCGAGCGCGGAGACGCCGCCTAAGAACGGCAAGACCTCATGGCTTCATCGAGTCGGAGAAGCGTTTTCGCCCATCTCGATCGCGTACGCCGCGGAACTCAAGTCGGCGTCGCCGGAAGTGACGCGAATCGCGGAGGAGCTGCGGAAACGCAACCCCGCCGTGCAGAATTTCAAGAGCAAGCAGATCGTGGGCGAAAGCAGCCGGGCCTATCTCGAAATACGCCCTTCCGATCAGTTAAACGATCCGAACGAGCGAAACGAAGCCCAGCGCCTGGTGGCCGCCGAGAACAAGGACCGTAAGGCGCTCTATGAAGAGATCGCCAAACTAAACAAGGAAGAGAAGGTGTCCGTTTCTACGGTCGAGAGCATCTACGCGATCGAGCGGCTCAAGCGTGCAAAACCGGGCGAGATCTTCCAACTGCCGCCGGAGGGGTCTGACTTTGATGCGTTCAAAGCCTCGTCCGCGGGACAGAAACTCGGCTCGGAGTGTGTGCCCGGAGCCTGGGTGACCATCAAGTAGACCGGCCCAATGCAGTAAAGGAGTCCCATTGTCGAGTCAGCCAAGCGCAAGGGATCTGATCAGCGCCGAAAGAGACGACATCCGGCTCGTGTTGGGGAGCCGCCTCGAACGGCTCGGCATGGTCATCCGGTATGTCGCTTACATCGTGCTGGCGCAGGTGTTTCTGCTCGGCGCCGTGCGGGGCCACTACCGGGATCTCGCCATTATCGGCGCCGCCGTACTGCTGCACAACGTGTTTGTGCATATTGTGCTTTGGAGGCGCCGGTACCGTCTTTTCGCCACGCCGTGGAACTTCCTCATTCACCTCACGGAAGCCTCCCTTGTAATTTACTTCACCGGGGCCGATGAGAGCGAGTTCTTCTTCCTCTACATCTTCATTCTCACCGGATACTCCGTGTTTCGCCGCGAATCCGCGCGGATCCTTGCGGCGTCCGTTGTCTGCCTGCTGGCCTACAGCCTGGTTGTCACGGTCGAGTACCTCTTCGCGGGCATCTCGGTAGCGCCCGGGATCATCGTCGTGAAAATGACCAGCATTCTTGTCTGCGGCTGGTTCGTGGCAACGATCAGCCAACTCTGGCGGAAGATTGAGGATTCCGCGACGGCCCGGGCGATAGCCCTCGCGTCCTCGGAAGCGACGCTCCGGACGATCCTTGACAGCACGGTCGACCCCATTCTCGTCTACGACGAGAGCGAGGCCATAACCGAGGTGAACGATACGGCTTGCGAGTTCCTGGGCATGACGCGAGAGGAAATGCTGGGGCGGCCGTTCCGGAATCTCTTGTTCGATGACGACTCTTTGCAGGAGCGCCTTGCGGAGGCCAGGCTTCGGGAGGAGTATCACGGTGAACAAGTTTTCGTAAACGTCGAGGGACTTGAAAGGACCGTAGACCTGCATATCAGGACCTTCGTCCGCCGGCAACGGCGATTCTTTGTGGCCATCGCTCACGATATCACGGAACGGAAGAATCTTCAGGAAGCCATGCACCTCGCAAACGCGAACCTCGCCCGGCTGAACCGCGAACTGCAGCAGGTGAACGAGCTGAAAACGGGCCTGCTGACAACGATCTCGCAACGGGTCCGGTCACCCCTCACCGCAATCCTCGGCTTTCTAGACATGCTGGTGAGCGACGAGTTCGGCGCCATCACCCCGGCGCAGCGCAAACCCCTGCAAAGCTGCCGGCGCACCACCGCCCGCGTATTCCGGCTTATTGACGAGGCGCTGGGGGCGCCCCCAACCGACGCTCCCCAAGAAAAGGACGGAATCCCGACCCATTATTCGCACTGATGGGAGCCTTTCTCTCAGAGCGTGGGTAACCGCTTCGTGCTTTTGAACGGCGCTGGAACGGCGTGATAGCATGCACTGATGAACAAAGAGATAACCCTAGATTCGGCAGTCAAGATTGAAGGCGCTTTTCGATATGATGGACGGCATGGACTTTATGGATGACATGGACACCGAAAAGATTCACCTGCGAGGTTGTGTCCATTCTGTCCATAACGTCCATTCCGTCCATTACTTGGACAAGTTCTATTGGCTCTAACTGCCGAATCTAGGATATCACACGAAGAGGGGAAGCACTTTATATGAAGATCGTCGTGATCGGAACAGGTTACGTGGGGTTAGTGGTGGGAACGGGGTTGGCGGAGAACGGGCATTTCGTGACGTGCGTGGACCGGGACGCCGAGAAGATCGAGATGCTGTCCGAAGGGAAACTGCCCATCTATGAACCGGGCCTCGAGGAGTTGATCACGCGGAACATCGAGGAGGAACGGCTGCGGTTCACCACGGACCTCGAGGGGGCCGTGGGGGGGGCGCTGCTGGTCTTCATCTGCGTGGGGACGCCTTCATTGGAGGACGGGAGCGCCGACGTATCGGAGGTGATGTCGTGCGCGGAACAGGTGGCGCGGGCGATGACGGGGTACCACATCATTGTGCTGAAGAGCACGTGTCCGGTCGGAACGGCGGACAGGGTGAGGGACATGATCGCGGGCATCTCGTCGCGGCCGTTTGACGTCGTGGTGAACCCGGAGTTCCTCAAAGAAGGCGCGGCGGTGGATGATTTCATGCGGCCGGATCGGATTCTGGTGGGATGCAACGAGGTGAGGGTGCAGGAGATCATGAAGGAGCTTTATGCCCCGTTCCTGCGGACGGGCAAGCCGATCCTGTGCATGAGCGTCCGCAGCGCGGAGATGACGAAGTACGCCGTGAACGCGATGCTGGCGGCGCGGATCTCGCTGATAAACGAGCTCGGGAATATTGCCGAGGCCCATGGGGCGGACATCGCGGAGGTCCGCGAGGGGTTGATGGCCGACAGCCGGATCGGTTCGACGTACCTTTTCCCGGGCCTGGGCTTCGGGGGCTCGTGTCTGCCGAAGGACTTGGTGGCGTGCGCCCGATTTGCCCGTGAAAAGAACGTCCGCAGCGACGTGTTGGACGCGATCTCGTCGGTGAACGATCACCAGCGGGAGATCTTCATCAAGCGCATTCTGAACCACTACGGCGCGGGGATCGCATCGAAGCGCATTGCCATTTGGGGCGTGAGCTTCAAGCCTCGGACCGACGATATCCGGTGTGCGCCCGCGTTATATGTCATGGACGCGTTGTTGGAGGCGGGCGCCTCGGTGGCGGTCTACGATCCCGTGGCGGGGCCGAAGGTGCGGGCGCACTACGGCGACCGTGTCGTTGTGGGCATGAAAAATTACTCGGTGCTGGAGGGCGCCGACGGACTGGTGATTGCGACTGAATGGCGGGAGTTTCACAACCCTGATTTCGAGCGGATGGCCTCGGTCATGCGTGAACGCACGATCTTCGACGGGCGCAATCTTTACGCGCCGAAACAGGTCGCCGCCAAGGGATTCCGCTATTTCAGCATCGGGCGTCCAACGGGGTAGGAGATGGCCGTCAAACACGCAGATGCCTCACGTGTGGATCAACTGCTTCGCGTTGGCGTGGCCGTTCTTGTGTTCCTTGTCGTATTGGCCCTGTGGCCCTACGTGCGCGACGCCGCAGTCGACACGAAGATCCTGCTCTACACTTGGGGCGCGGGCATCCTGACGGTGATCTTGATTATCCGGCACGGATTTCAGGGCGTGCCGTTGCGCCGGCCAGTGCTCTTTCACGGCATTCTTCTTGTTTTCCTGGCGCTCTTCACGATCTCGGGACTGTTGTCGCACTATGTCGGCAACAGCGTTCAGGAGATCTGCAAGTTCCTCGCGCTCTACCTGCTGTATGTTGTAGCGTCCCAGGTTTACACAACGCCGAAACAGGTTGGCGCTTTGATGTTGGCGACGTGCAGCGCGGTGGGCTTGTCCGTCGTCTATGGAATCCTGCAGCATCAGGGCTGGGATCCTTTCCCGTGGAATCCGAACATGACCTCCGCGCTGGAGGAGGCGCCAGG
>Ga0315291_10010806_pt1 | contig 11139 bp, 12 predicted proteins | sample YL17G12_20_MG_FD_203070 | JGI IMG/M metagenome (GOLD analysis project Ga0315291, IMG submission 203070) | Sediment microbial communities from Yellowstone Lake, YNP, Wyoming, USA - YL17G12_20 | ecosystem: Environmental > Aquatic > Freshwater > Lake > Sediment | place: USA: Wyoming | collected... | reverse complement strand
TATAGGACCTATAAGACTTACGAACGCCGCGGCGCATCCCTGTCAGTTTTCTATTCATCTTTCATCCTTCGTCCTTCATCCTTCGTCCTTCATCCTTCCCATCACGGTTTTTCCCACCCCTCCTGGTACCCTCGTCCGAGATAGGCGCGCTGGACGTCCCGGTTGTTGCTGAGGACCGAACTCTCCCCTTCCAAAACGATCTGGCCCGTTTCGATCACATAGCCGCGATCCGCCGTGTTCAGGGCCAGGTGCGCGTTCTGCTCCACGAGCAAAATGCCCGTGTCGTTGCTCCGCAGCTCCCTGAGCGAGCGGAAGATCTCGCGTGCCACCTTGGGCGCGAGCCCCATGGATGGCTCATCCAGCAGCAGGAGAGAAGGATTGGACATGAGGGCTCTGCCGATCGCGAGCATTTGCTGCTCTCCACCGGAGAGCGTGCCCGCGGCCTGCGTGCGGCGCTCCTTAAGGATCGGAAAGAGAGCGAAAACCGATTGCATGGACTCGCGCACGTCGTTCGTCTTTCGGGAGTAGGCGCCAAGCAGCAGATTGTCCTCGACGGACATCGGCGCGAAGAGTTGCCTGCCCTCCGGCACCAGGGCCACGCCGCGGCGGACCAGCTTCTCCGTCGGCAGACGCGTGACGTCGCGCCCCCTCAGAAGAATCCGCCCGGACATCGGACGCACCAGCCCCGCCAGCGTGGCCAGCAACGTGCTCTTGCCGCTCCCGTTGGCCCCGATCAGCGTCACGATCTCGCCCCGCCCCACGTGAAGCGACACTCCCTTGAGCGCCACGATCCGGCCGTATCCGCTGGTGAGGTTCTCGATACGCAACATTCTCAGGAATCCTCCCCGGTTCCGAGATACACGGCGATCACGGTCTCGTTCTCCTGAATCTCGCGCGGGGGACCCTCGGCGATGGGAACCCCGTGGTCCAACACCAGGACCCGGTCCGAATGCTCCATCACCAGCGACATGTCGTGCTCGACCAGGATGATCGTGACTCCGCCGGCGCGAATCGCCTGGATCAGGTCCCCCAGTTCGACCGTCTCGCGCGTATTGAGCCCCGCGGCGGGTTCGTCCAGCAGAAGGAGCCGCGGACCGGTCGCCAGTGCCCGGGCCAGCTCGACCCGGCGCTGCTTGAGAAAAGGCAGGCGGCCCACGGGTTGATACGCCAGATCGGGGATCCTCATCACTTCCAGGCAGTGCAGGGCCCGCTCGCGCAGCCGGCGTTCCTCCCGTCTTTGCGAGGGGAAGCGAAAGATTGAGCCCCAAACCTCGCCGCGGCCCCGGCAATGGCATCCCACCAACACGTTCTCCAGGACGGACATGTGCTCGAAGAGGCGGATGGTCTGCCAGGTCCGCGCTATGCCCGCCGCCGCGATCCGGTGGGAAGGAAGCCCGGCGATCTCGGCGCACTCGAACACGATCGAGCCGGTCGTCGGGCGCTCGACGGCGGTGAGGCAGTTGAAGAAAGTCGTTTTCCCCGCGCCATTTGGGCCGATCACCGCGAAGATCCGCCCTTCCTCGACGCGGCAACTCACCCCCTCGAGGGCGTGCACGCCGCCGAAGTACTTGCTGAGGTTCTGAACCTCGAGCAGAGCGGCGCTATTGGGTTCCGGCAACGCCATTACCGTCCGCCTCTCTCTTCAGTTTTCCAAACAACCATTGAACCAAATCACGCGTGCCGAGGAGAATGCCCTGCGGGACGAACATCATAATCGTCAACAAGATGAGCCCATAAATAACAAACCGCCATTTCTCCAATTCCGCAAGAAGGTCGGGCATAAGACCCATCACGCACGCCCCAACCACTGCCCCCCACACCGACCGCATTCCTCCCGCGATCACCATAATGATGAACAGGATGGAATGCTCGACGTCGAAGGGGCTCGGACTGATATAGCCGCTCCAGTGCGCATAAACGCTTCCCGCGATCGAAGCGTACACGGAGGACAGCACGAGTACCTTAACCTTGTAGGCGTCCGTCGGAACGCCAAGGACGTTGGCGGCCTGCTCGCCGTCGTGAATGGAACGCAGGGCGCGGCCCACCCGGGAATGGATGAGATTCAGCGCCACGATCAGGCCGATCAGCACGATCCCCCACACGAAATAGAAGGCCTCGCGGTCCGTGCCATAAGCCCGCAGGCGGAATCCAAACGCCGACCACCTGGGGATATCGCCGAAGCCGGAGGGGCCGCCCGTCATGTCCACCCAGGCTTTGGCGATGACGCTCACGATCTCCCCGAAGGCCAGGGTCGCCATGGCCAGATAGTGTCCGTGAAGCCGCAGCGAAGGCAAACCCACGGCCAGCGCCACGATCATCGAGAGCGCCACGCCCACCCATATCGCCAGCCAGGGCGACCAGCCCGCCTTCGCCGTCAGGATAGCCGAGGAGTACGCCCCGATCGCGTAAAACGCGGCGTGGCCGAGCGAGATCTGTCCCGCGTAGCCAAGCAGCAACGACAACCCGATGCAGATCAGCGCGTAGATTCCCGCTTGGGTCAACTTATAATACCAACTAGAGCACAACCACGGCGCCAACCCCACCAGCAACGCGAGAACAAGCAGAGCAATGCGGTTACGCGATCCCATTTGTCATTCCTAGAATTCCGAAAGCCGACTCAGTGAGGCCTTGCCGAACAAGCCGCTGGGGCGGATGAAAAGGACCACGAGAAGAATGCCGAGTGACATGGCGTCCTTGTAGGCCGAGGAGACGTAGCTGGTCAGCGATTCCAGGATTCCGAGCAGAATACCCGCAACCACCGCCGCCGGGTTGTTGCCCAGCCCGCCAAGGACCGACGCGCAGAATCCCTTCAGGCCCAACAGGGCCCCGTCGTCGTACTGAATCCCCGTGACGGGCACAATAACCGCTCCGGCCAACGCCCCGATGGCCGCCGACATCGCAAAGGACATCATGACCATCGTGTGCGCGTTGATGCCCACCAGCCGGGCGGCGGTCCTGTTGAAGGAACAAGCCCGCATCGCCTTGCCCGTCAGAGTATAGCTGAAAAACGCCGCGAGCGCGGCCGCCACCACCAGCAGCGTCCCGAAGATCAGGACGTGCTGCCGTGTGATCATCGCTCCAAAGATTTGGACGGGTTGTTCTCCGAGGAACGACCCGACCGAATACACCCGGTCTCCCCACAACAACAACGCCGCTCCCCGCATAAGAAACGAGCCCGCGATGGTGATGATGATCAACACAAGGACCGTTGGATTGCGAAGAGGCCGAACCGCCGCGCGCTCAAAGAGGATCCCGATCCCCGCGACCATTGCGACGGATACCACAACCGCGGCCCAGACCGGCAGGGCCAGCGACTGGTTCGCCCACACCATCAACATGCCCCCCAGCATCACAAACTCGCCCTGGGCAAGGTTGATGATGCCGGTGGCGTTGTAGATGATGTTGAAACCGATGCCCGCCATCGCGTAGATACTGCCGAAGGCGATCCCGCTCAGAAACAGTTGGGCGAGCACATAGGTCTCGGTTTCCTGGCCCATGTATAGTCCTCAGTCCATGCTTCGTGGGGCGAAGCGGCCCGTTCACATAAAAATCCTCCCGCCGTCATGGTTCTTGCCGTGGCAAGAACCGTGACGGCGGGTGGAACAGAACTTCGGCGCCAATGGCGGGTTATTTCGCCGGCTCGGCAGCGGGTTTTGCCGCCTGTAGAATGGCGAATTTCGCATTGCGAACCGTCAGCATCTCGAGCGAGTCCTTCTGAAGCCCCGTATGGTCCTCGGGCGAGAAGTTGAAAACGCCGGTGACGCCCACGAACCCCTTGCAGTTCTCGATGTAGTCCCGGATGTCTTTCCGCGTGGCGCCCTTTTCTTCGCACGCCTTGAGCACGAGCCAAAGCGCGTCATAGGCATGGCCCGCGAACGTGCTCAGCGGCTTCTTATACTTGGCCTCGTAGTCCTTTTTCACTTTGGCCAGGAGCGCCTTCTGAGGATGATCCGCCGGCAAATCCTCCACCACCAGGGCGCGCCCGCAGGGGAAGATCACGCCTTCCGCCGCGTCTCCCGCGGCCTGCAGGTAAGCGACGTTGCCGAAACCGTGGCTCTGGAAAATCTGCGCCTTAATGCCCAACGTCTTCGCATTTTTCATGATGATGCTCTGGGCGGGGCCAATGGACCAGTTGACGATCGCTTCCGGATTCAGCGCCTTGATTTTCGTCAGCTGGGGAGTGATGTCCGTGTCCTTCTGGCCGTATGCTTCGGTCGCGACGATCTCAATCCCATACTTCGGGGCCATTTCCGTGAGTTTCTGCTTGCCGCCGTCTCCGAAGGCGCTACTCTCCGAGACCACGGCGATCTTCTTTGTGCCATGCTCCTTCATGTAGTCGAGGATGCGTTCGACGGCATGGGTGTCTTTGTTGGCTGTCTTGAAAACCCATTTGCGGTTCAGGACGATCTGCTCCAGAGCGGCGCAGGAAACCAGCGGCACCTGTTCTTCCTCGCATATAGGCGCCACCGCCATGGACGTCCCGCTCAGGGATGGTCCGACAATGGCCACCACGTTCTCGCGCAGCAATTCCGTCACCGCGTTCTTGGCGCGCGTTCCATCCGCCTGGCTGTCCTTCACGATCAACTCGATCTTGCGGCCTTTGATGCCTCCTTTTGCGTTCACCTCGTCCGCGATCATCCTTACTATGTTGGCCTCGGGTTCCCCGAGCCAGGCCGCCAGGCCGGTGATGTCCAGCACTGCTCCGATCTTGATGGGAGCCGCCGCCTCCTTCGGTTCCGCGCCGCATCCCGCCCAGCACAGCATGAGTACCGCCAACAACGCCCATCCTGAGAATACCAGCCACTTCCCCTTGTCTCCTGTCTTCGTGTTATGCAACATGGTGCCTCTCCTTTCTCCGCCGCGGCGGATACGTATGAATAATGCGCTAGAGATATCCGGTCTGCGAAAACCGGGCATATACCATCGAGGCGGTCAGAGCTTCGAGATCTCCTCCGCCGTAAAAACCTTGATGTTCGCCTCGCGCAGGACCTCGGCCGCCTTTTTCGGCTCCTCGAAACGGAACACCAGGATCGCGTTGTCCTTGTGGCGCTCCAGAAACGCGTACATGTATTCGACGTTGATCCCCGATCCCTGCAAGAGCGCAAGAATGGTGGCGAGTCCGCCGGGGCGGTCCGCGATCTCCACGGCGACCACCTCCGTCGCCCGCACGGTGAGCCCCGCTTCGCTTAGCCCGCGGATCGCTTTGTCCGGGTCATCTACCAGAAGGCGAAGGATCCCGAAATCCGAAGTGTCGGCGAGCGACAGGGCGCGGATGTTGACGCCGGCGTCGGCCAAAACGCGCGTGATCTCGGCCAGTCGCCCCGCCCGGTTCTCCATGAAAACGGATAGTTGTTTGAGTTGCATGGTGGTCTCCTTTTTCAGTTCGCCAGTTCGCCAGTTCATAAGTTCGCCAGTTCATAAGTTCGCCAGTTTGCCAGTTCACAAGTTTGCCTGTTCGTAAGTTCGCCAGTTCGCCAGTTCATAAGTTCGCCGGTTCGCCAGTTTGCCAGTTCATAAGTTCGCCGGTTCGCCAGTTCGTGAGTTCGCCAGTTCGCCGGTTCGTAAGTTCGCCAGTTCGCCGATTCGCCGCGTCACAAGTTTGCCCGTTCGACGGTTGCCCGGCTGTCCAGTTTCCTTGTCGTCCCTATGTTTGTCTGCTTTCAAGTACCGAATCATGCCGTCAATCATCTTCCGGACTTTCTCACAATGCTCGTACGTGTTCCGGAACTCGCTCTCTTCTATGTAGTTCTGGTCGAGAGAAACGTATAGGCAATTCTGGACCTCTGAGCAGGATCGCCTGGCATATCCCAGAAATCGGATGAACTCATTCTTGGAGCCGGCGTCAAAACCCTCGCTGATGTTGTTGATGATCGAAATCGCGGCTCCGGTAATCTGATCGGACAGCCGGAAATCCCGGCGAAATCCCTTTCGGTTCGCAAAACCATAGATGGTCCGGGCCAGAACCCTGCCTTCCTCCCAGCATTTCAGGTCTTCGAACCGTGAAATCTTCAATCCGTACCTCCCCTTTCCTTCCGGGTACCAAGACTCGTCTCTCGAACAAAGTGGAGATTCCCCGGCCAACTCCCAAACAGCCCGCCAACTCATCAACCACCCAACAGGCGAACCGGCGAACTTACGAACTGGCGAACTTACGAACCGGCGAACTTCCTCATCCCTTCCTTTTGTCAATTACCCGCTTCGCCTTGCCCTCGCTGCGCGGGATGGATTTCGGCTCCACCAGGCGGACCGTCGCGCTGATGCCCAGAACGCTCTCGATCTCGCCCTGGATGCGGCTGCGCAGTTCCTCCAGCCGCTTCACTTCATCCGAGAAGACCTCCGCGCTCACTTCGACCTTGATTTCGAGCTCGTCCAGGACGCCCCGCTTGTCCACTACGATCTCGTAGTGCGGCTCGGTCCCTTCTATTGCCATAAGAACGCTCTCGATCTGCGACGGGAACACGTTGACGCCGCGGATGATGAGCATGTCGTCGGTGCGCCCCGTCACGCGGCCCATACGCACGAGCGTGCGGCCGCACGGGCACGGCTCGCGCATCAGCGTGGAAATGTCCCGGGTGCGGTAGCGGATCAGCGGACACGCCTGCTTGGTGATGCACGTGAAGACCAGTTCCCCCCTCGCCCCGTCCGGCAGGGCGTGCCCCGTCTGGGGGTCTATGATCTCGGGGTAGAAATGGTCCTCATTCACGTGCAGACCGTTCTTGTAACGGCACTCGCACGAGACGCCCGGTCCGATGATCTCCGAGAGGCCGTAGATATCCACCGCCAGAATTCCCAGACGCCGTTCGATCTCCTCGCGCATCTCGTTGGACCAGGGCTCCGCTCCGAATATGCCCGCTTTCAACTTCAGGTCTTTCTTTGGGTCAATCCCCATTTCCGCGCACACGTCGGCGATATACAGCGAGTAGGAAGGCGTGCAGCACAGAATCGTCGAACCGAAGTCCTGCATGATCATGATCTGCCGCTTGGTGTTGCCGCCTGAAACCGGAATGGCCGTGGCGCCGAGCCGCTCCGCCGCGTAGTGCAGCCCCAGGCCGCCGGTAAACAGGCCGTAGCCGTAGGCGATGTGCACGATATCGTCGGGAGTGCCGCCGGCACAGCAAATCGTCCGCGCCGCCACCTCGGCCCACACCTCATGGATATCGTAGCGCGTGTAGCCGGCCACGGTGGGTTTTCCGGTGGTGCCGGAGGAGGAGTGGACACGCACCACGTCCTTCATCGGAACCGCAAACATGCCATAGGGATAGGAATCGCGGAGGTCGTCCTTGGTGGTAAAGGGCAGCTTCTGCAGGTCGTCAATGGACCGAATATCCTCCGGTTTGACTCTCGCTTGCTCCATTTTCCTGCGGTAGGGCTTGACGTTCTCATAGACCCGCCGGACCGTATCCCGCAGTCTCTCGGACTGCAATTCATGTCTTGCGGCGGGGGTCATACATTCGTATGTTTCGTTGAGAATCATGACCGTTTGTCCTCTTCCGAAGATTGATCTCTACCCTTATTACTACCGAAGTCCGGCAAAATCAAGAGTCTATTCTCAGTTTTTTCGATCCCGGGAACCGACCCGCCGGGATACGGAACGAGCCCGCAGAGCGCGGGACGGACGGACGCGGGCAAGCACGGACGAACACGGACGGAATGGTGAGGTAGCATGGTATTTCGCAAGACCCTCCTGCCTCCGATCGGTCCTCATCGCATCGCCTTGCGGCCAAAGGCAAAAGCCTCGTGGTTGACCGCGTGGATCTTCGGATTCAGGTTCGCGTGCAGGGACTCGATCCAGGACGACTCCGGAATGTCCAGATAAGCGCTCAAGACCCCCAGCAACGCCACGTTCAGACTCTTGCGGTTGGGCAGGGTGGCGGGGTCCACGGCGTCAGGGGTGATCATCACGCCGCCCTCGCGCAGCATGTGGCGGTTCGGTTCCACCTGGGTGGCTTCGAGAACCACGAGGTAGTCGGCTTCTCCGGCGGGCACCATCGGGCTGAGCACCTCCGCCCCGAAACGCACGTCGCTGCTGACCGAGCCGCCCCGTTGGGCCATTCCGTGGATCTCGCTCTTCTTGACGTCCCTGCCGGCGCGAAACGCCGCATCCGACAAAATATCGGAGGCCTTGAGCACCCCCTGGCCGCCCAGGCCGGCGATGATGACGTTGACCACTCTTGATTGTTCCCTCACCTCGGTTCTCGTCATGGTCCGATCCTCTTTATGTGTTCTCCCGCTTTAGTTGGTCCCTGTAATACCTAAGGAATCCGCTCGGAGAAAGAGTCGTGACTCCATGACACAACTTTGGGGGAAAATGCGCGTGATTCCCCGTAACGAGGCATTCCGCCCGCCCGGCAACGGCAATCTCGAGAAAAGGTTGGTCGCCCGGGTCCGGCAACAAAGTGGAAAGCGGCGAGGAAGCCACAATCTGGCCGCGGCGCTCGATATGGTCCAGGAGAACCAAAACCCTGTCCGTCTCAAACCGAAACTTGGGACGACACAGAACTTCGCTGTATTCGGACAAAACGCGCGAATCGAAGCACAGCGTCAGGTCACCGGACGAAACCATACGAACAATCTCCGCGCACGGACCGAACGGAGAGAGGAGACCCGCCACAAGGACATTGGTGTCGAGGACTATCTTCATCTCCCGCGCTTTCTGCGCACCGCCTTGATCTCGGCGTTGATCTCCTCCAGGGAGATGCCGTCGGTGCCTTCCTTCACCGATCGCCGCTGAAGACTCGCAACCGCCTCAACGGCCCGCGCCTGGCGGAACGCGGACAGGGATTCCTCAAGGTTCGATTCGTTGACCGCGGCAAGGATGGCCACGGGTCGGCCATTGCTGGTGATAACCATTTCTCTCTCGCCTGGGAGGCTTTTCCAGACCTCGGCGGATTTCCCCCTTAGATCGCGAACGCTTACGAATTTCATGGCCGTGTTCCTCCAATCGAGCGCCCTATTGTGTACTCAATTGTCACCCGGTGTCAATCAAAAATGGATATCATGCCGCGGATAATCGGGCTTCCAAGGGCTTTTCTTTGCGGAAACGCGTAACCCCCATGATGCTGAAGCCCAGAACGTGGCCTTGCTCATCCACGCGTTCCATGACGGCGTCGTGGGCGGTTTCTTTCATGTAGCCGGGAGCGTCGGAAAAACGCACTTCCAGATAATCCGCTTCCGCGTCAAACCAGACTTTCACTGAATCGGCCATAGGTTTTCCCCCGTCTTCGGTTTGTCCGTCAGATATGCCGTAACGACAAACGCGCCTTCCCGTCCATATTCAACCACAACGCACAGCCATTTTGCACCAATGATTGTTTCCAGTGTCGCGCCACGATGCACACTCGCGCCACAATGATTGTTTCCTGGTAAAACTTGTCACTATTCTCCAAAACGTTTCCCCGAAGGGGAAAAATACGAATAGCCGTGGGTGAAACCCACGGAAAGAAACCGTTTCTTTTCTGCCCGACCCTGAATGGGTCGAACATCCAAATCCACCCCGTTTGTACCCCGGAATGTTCAACCCCGTTCAGGGTTGGGTAATAAAGGGTACAAACCGTGTCCGTGGGTTGCACCCACGGCTATTCACATTGGACTCCTATCGGAGTCCCTTCTACGCGATCAGATAGCAAAACACCAGTGGACTCCTATCGGAGTCCCACAAACCCGGTTGCCGGTCCGTTCCATGAGGATTTCGCCACCAGTTGTCAAAAGGACGGATATGATCGTGTATCTCGTTTTGGACAGGAATGTCGTCATTCATCATTCTGCATTCATCATTTCTTCGCAGCCGCGAGGATGCACGGCCTTCGCGCAATGATCAGGTTGAGCCGCCCATTCGCCAGGCACTCGCGCACCAATGTCTGGAATCCTTCCCGGTCGCGAGAGGGATCCACGACGTGCACCTCCTCAATCCCCATCGCCCCGGCCAGTTTCTCATAAACGAGTTGCCTGGCGGGCCGCCGGTCCAGCGAACGCCCCGTGCCGGGATGCTCCTGGAGGCCCGTCATCGCCGTGGTGCCATTGTCGAGGATCAGGAGCACGTGGCCGGTCTTGGGCGGGTTATAGACCATCTCCACCAGCCCCGTGATGCCGCTGTGAACGAACGTGCTGTCGCCGATCACGCTCACTACCCGCCGCGCCTGCTCCGCCGGAAGAACGTGCCGCAGCCCCAGCCCCACGCCGATGCTCGCGCCCATGCACACGCACGTGTCCATCGCCTGGAACGGCGGCAGGACCCCCAGCGTGTAGCACCCGATGTCCCCCGTCACGATGCAATCCAGGTCCCGCAAGGTCTCAAACACGGCACGGTGCGGGCAGCCCTTGCACAGCTCCGGGGCCTTACCCCTCGGCGGAACCGCTTCGGGCGAAGTGTCACCTGCCAGTATCCGCCTGACACGCTCCACGTTCAGTTCGCCGAACCGGTACATCCCCGCTTTGCCTTCGGCGGCGATTCCCGCCGCGCGGATAGCGGTGACCAGATAAGGATCGCCTTCCTCGATCACCACGCACCGCTCCACGCTCTCGGCGAACCTACGAATGAGGCCCATCGGAAGGGGATAGGTCACGCCGAGTTTGAGAATAGCGGCTTGCGTGGCGGCTTCGCGGGCGTGGACGAAACAAATGCCCGACGTGATGATGCCGAGCGCCTTGTCGCCCGCCACGCGGCGATTGAGGTCCGTGGTTTCCGCCCATTCGGCGATCCCAGCCAGTTTCTCCCGCAGGCGCTTGTGGGCGGGGCGGGCGTATGCGGGGATCATCACCCGGCCCGGGATATCTCGTTTGAAATCAGGGGTCGGCGCGGCGGCGGGGGAGGGGTCTGTCCGCACGATCGTCTTGGAATGGCAAACCCGCGTGGTCAGGCGCAGCAGAACCGGAATCCTCCACCGCTCGGAGATCTCGAAGGCCCGCAGCGTGAACGCGTAGGCTTCCTCTGAGTCCGAGGGTTCCAGCATCGGGACGCCCGCGGCTTCGGCATAGCGCCGATTGTCCTGCTCGTTCTGGCTCGAGGCCATGCCGGGGTCGTCCGCCGATACGATCACCAGCCCGCCGCTAACACCCGTGTAGGCAACCGTGAATAGGGGGTCGGCGGCCACGTTGAGCCCGACGTGCTTCATGGTGGCGATGGCGCGGGCCCCGCCGAAA
>Ga0315291_10010803_pt1 | contig 11142 bp, 7 predicted proteins | sample YL17G12_20_MG_FD_203070 | JGI IMG/M metagenome (GOLD analysis project Ga0315291, IMG submission 203070) | Sediment microbial communities from Yellowstone Lake, YNP, Wyoming, USA - YL17G12_20 | ecosystem: Environmental > Aquatic > Freshwater > Lake > Sediment | place: USA: Wyoming | collected... | reverse complement strand
ATCACTGCTCTTTCGGCTTCTTCGGCGAGATGGCGATAATCACAACAAGCCCCACGATGACCAGCCCCACGATGATCCACAGAATCGGCGCGGGCCCGCCGGGAGATGGCTTGGGCGCGGGCGGCGCGGTGGGGCTTGGCGCGATGGGAATGGGCACCGGCGTGAACGTGGCCTCGGCCTGCATGGTGGGCGGAGGCGGCACGGTCGGCTGGCCCTCAGCCGTCGGCAAGGCTGGCGGCTGGTCAGCCGTCGGGAACGGCGTAGGCTCCACGACGAACACCGTGGGCGTGGTGGGCACGGTCGGCTCGTCGGTGACGACAGGCGTATTGGTGGCAGTAGGGCCTGCAGGGGAAATCACGGATTGGAACAGGGACGAAGCCCCCGACGCACCCAGGCTGCTCGCCAGCAGCCCGGCAAAAACGAGGGCCAGGACTACGAGGACCCAGACCACTGAGTCCCCACGCAACTGCTTTCTCATGACTGAACGCTTGCTCATCGCATTTCTCCTCTGTACAAATCGCAGGGCTGCATCAGGCGGGCCTAGACAACCTTCTCGCGCACAATGGCGCTGGCGTAGTCCATAATCGCCACGACCAGCGCAATCGCCCAGACCGCCGTAGCCGCCTGCCGGTACTGCAACAGGTTGATCCACTGAATCAGCAAGAACCCGACGCCGCCGCCGCCCACCAGACCGATGACTGTGCTCATGCGAACGTTGATGTCCCAGCGGTAGATGGTGAACGAGATGAAGGGCGGGATCATCTGCGGAATCACGGCGTACACGATAGTTTGCAGCCGCGTCGCGCCGGTGGCGGTGATGGCCTCAATCGGGCCGGGGTCTATGCTTTCTATGGCCTCCGAGTACAGTTTAGCCAGGGAGGCGACGGTGTGCAGCGAAAGCGCCAGCACGCCCGCAAAGGGCCCGATGCCCACCCACACAACGAAAATGAGCACCCAGATCATCGGCTCAATGGCCCGGAAGATATTCATGACGGTGCGGGTGATGTAGTAGACCACAGCGCTTAGCGGGTTGTGAATCATCAGGTTGCGGGCGCTCAGAAAACTGAGGGGAATGGCGAGGACGACCCCAAGCGTGGTTGCCATGAGCGCCAGGAAAATCGTCTCCACCATCTTCTCAATGACCAGCCGCAGTGTCCTGGATGCCTGGTACGGCCCGGTGGGCACAGCAATGCTGACTTCCACCTCGTGGATTTCGTAGTCCGTGCCGCGCACACCCAAAGGGATGTTGAAGTTGTACTGGAATGTCCCGTCCGGCTCCACCACAATGCCGCGAATCTGGTCCGCCATTCCGATGGGATCCACCCAAAACAGCGTGCCCTTTGCGTTCGGGGAGAAACCCTCGCCGCGGACACCGATCAGGTCACCCCTGTCGCCGCAAGTACCGCCCCGCGTAATCACCATGGATGGCTTGTCCGGCTCTATCTTGGCTGGCTCAGGTGGCGTGGCCGAGCAGGGGATTTGATACTTCACGCGAACGATCTGCTGCACGGGCGACCGCTCAAACAGGTCAGGAGTCACCAGGTCAATGAACAATGGCTTGGCATTATCGGCGTCGGTAAGCAGCGCCTTGAGGTTGATCTTGGTGATCACCCATCCGGTCGTGTAGGAAAGAATCAGTACAGCGAGAACGAGCGCGCCCCACGAGTGCGTGTACCAGGGACGGGGGCGTATGCTGACATCTCGGAGCTCTTTGACTTCGGGCACAGCCACCTGAATGCCCGCGAGTTTGTCGGGAATGGTCTGGCCTTTGGGGTCAATGAGCGCCCACAAGAAAAGGAGCAGGAGCAGCAGGGCCGCCAGTGTGGGAATCCTGAATGACGGGCTGTGGGTGTGAAGCCACCACAGGCCCAGGTAGGCGGGGGCCATGCCGATGATTTTCAGCACCCCGTGCAGCAGCCGCCATCCGACAGGGATAGACTTGCTGCCTTTGCGGAAGTAGATCGTATTGCCCAGCCGCCCGCCCAGGGACATAGCGAGGCTCCCCCACAGACAGGCGACAGCAATCGCCAAACTAATGATGACCGCCCAGGGCAGATACAGGACTGGCGTGCCTGGATTCTGTAGCGCCGCCTGCTTTGCAGCGGGAAACTGAAGGAGCAGAAGCCTGACTGTGGCGTAGAAATAGGTGAGAGCCAATACATCGGTAATCAGACCCAGTACCCGGTGCAGGCCCACTCGCACACTGCCCGATTCGCGCGAGATAATCACTTTGTCGCCCCGGATGGTTTTGCCTTGTTCTTCGCTCATCAGCGTTCACTCCATCGGAGAGAATTCCGTACGTCAGGCAATTTCTACTTCTATGGCCTCTTCGCCGTAGATTGCGCGGAACCGCGCCCCATCAATCTCCGCCGGCAGGCCGGCAAAGACAATCTCCCCCCCTTTGAGGGCGATAATCCGCGTCCCATAACGCCGCGCCAGGCTCAGAAAGTGCAGAGCGCATATCACGGTGATTCCATCTTCTTTGTTCAGTTGCTCCAGGTATTTGAGAACGGAGTGAGACGTGGCAGGGTCCAGACTGGCGACCGGCTCGTCGGCCAGCATCAGTTTGGGATTCTGCATGAGCGCGCGGGCGATGCCGACACGCTGCTGCTGCCCGCCGCTGAGGGAATCGGCGCGGTTGTATGCCTTCTCGCGGATTCCGACCCGCTCCAGACTGGCCATGGCGTGAAGGCGGTCTTGCTTTGGGAACTGACCGAGCATGCTGGTGAAGTCGCCAAGATAGCCCAGACGGCCCGTCAGGGCATTTGTTATCACTGAAGAGCGCTTCACCAGGTTGAATTGCTGGAAGATCATGCCAATGTTCCGGCGAATCTGGCGCAATCCCCTGGGAGATGCCGCCGTGACATCCACCCCATTCCAAATCACTTTCCCCTCGGTCGGCTCCACCAGGCGGTTGATGCAGCGGAGAAGAGTGGACTTTCCGGACCCGCTCAATCCAATCAGGATCAGGAATTCGCCGTCCCGGACGGTGAAACCGATGTCGTGAAGAGCGCGGGTCCCGTCCTCGTACACCTTCGTCAAATGCTGGATTTCAAGCACGTGTCTCCTCCCGGCGCGGATTGTGAGAACAGAAGCCTTTGCAGACGCGATGATACAACAAGTTGCGCCCGTCTGCAAGAAGCGCGACCGCCCTCCCGCAAGTTGCTCCCTGCCAAAGCAAGCCGTTAGCCTGCGTTGGGCAAATTTCAAATTTGCCCTACATTCTCAGAACTGCTGCAAGGTCACCTGCTCCGCCCCCAGCCGGTCCGCCACCTGGACCAGGGCGGCAGAAATGGCTGTTGAAGCCTGCGAAACGACCAAAGGCGAACCCAGGCGCAGAGAGCTCGCGCATTCTTCTGGCGCAGTCGGAATCACGCCCAAAAGACCCAGTTCCAGGAATTGCGAGACCTGCATGGTGGACATTTCCGCAGCTGACCGCGCCCGATGGACGATCACCCCGCCGACGCTCGCCGGGCTGATGCCATAGTCTTTCATCAAGGCCAGCAGCATCTTGGCGGATGCCAGCGAGGCAGGCTCCTGCTCCGTGACCATCGCGATGAAATCGCTGCGCTCCAATGCCTCACGCCATCCTGGCGAGGCGCCCACAGGCATATCCAGTATCAAAGACTGCACCGAGCCTGCCAGAGAATCTATCACAGAGGATACAACCACCGGCGTGATCTCCACGTACTCATCCGGCTGTTGGGGGCCAGCGAGCACTTTGAGACCACTCGTGTGCTGCATCAGGGCAGTCACAATCTCCCTGCTGGTGCGGTTCTCTCGTTCGTAGAAGAGTCTTCCCAGGGAAGCCCGTGGACGCAAATTAAGGTGCAAGCAGCCTGTCCCGAAACTACCGCGCAACTCCACAAAGGCCGTGTCGCGTCCCATCTTCGCCATGTGGACACCGACGTTCACCGCCACCGTCGTCGTACCGACTCCGCCTTTCGCACCCACGAAGGAAATCACACGGGCCTTGCGTGCCTGCGCGTAGCTGGCGCGAATCATCAAGGCCCCTACCCTGGCGATCAGTTCACCCGGATCGGCAGGCTTGACAACGTAGTCGTCTGCGCCCGCATGGAACCCGGCGACTTTGTCCGAAACCTGCCCTTTGGCGGTGAGCATCAGGATCGGCAACTGCGCGGTCAGAGGATCAGCACGCAACTGACGGCTGACTTCAAACCCATCCAAATCGGGCATCATGACGTCCAGGATGATTACGTCAGGCCGCAGTTCCCGCGCCTGAGACAGCCCCATCCGCCCATTGGAGGCGGTTGTCACGTCATACCCTTCCTGCTCCAGGGTATAGCTGATCAACCGCAAGGCGGTCGGATCATCGTCAATCACCAAAACACGCCTAGCCATACCGTCTCCTTGCTATTCCAATCACACTATGTTGGTTCAGCATATTTCACGAACCCGCGTTCTGCTCCCGCAAAGGCAAAGCAAATGTGAACATAGTACCCTTCCCCAATTCACTTTCCACCCAGATGCGCCCGCCCAACCCTTCTATGATCTGCCGGACGATGTACAGTCCGAGGCCCACACCGCCAGCCGAGCGGGTGGCCGACGAGTCTGCCTGGAAGAATTTATCAAACACGTGAGAGATGCTCTTCGGCGAAATGCCGGGTCCCCGGTCTTCCACCTGCACCCAGACTTCTTCTATCGTGAGCAACCCCCGGATATACACCTTCCCACCGGGCTTGCTGAACTTGATAGCGTTTCCGAGCAGATTCGTCATCACCTGCTTCAAGCGCATGAAGTCGCCGGCCACTTCCGGGAGGGGTTCCTTGATTTCTACCTCCAGCGCCACTCCATCCTGCGTCGCCAGACCTTCTGCGTCGGCGACCGCCTGATGAATGAGGTCTGCGACAGGGACTCGCTCCTTCTTCAGAACGAGCGCGCCTCTCTCCAGTTTGGAAGTGTCCAGCAGATCCTCCACCAATTTGCCGAGATGCTCGGTCTGATCTCGTATTATGTTGAGAAACTCACCGCGTACCTTCGGGTTCTCCGCCTTTCCCTGGAGCAGGATCTCTATGAACCCTTTGATGTAGAACACCGGCGTGCGGAGCTCGTGAGACACGATGGAAATGAAATCTGACTTCATCCGCTCCAATTCGCGCTCGCGGGTGATGTCGCGTACAACTTTCACCTGCCCCAGCGGATTCTTCGCCGCGTCCCTCAACGGGGAGGTATAAATCATAAGAGTCCGATTCAACGGTTCTGGCAAGGCAATCTCGCACGTTGTCACAACAGGCAGTTCTGACTCCGACTCGCCTTCTGAACTTTCCCGTTCTGCCGAAGCGCCGGATGACACTGCAATCTCCCACAAACCCGATAGACCGGAGACGGTGCTGTCCGCAAAGTCGTGGATAGGCCGCCCCATGACCTGCTCTGCGGCAATGCCGAGGATGTTCCGAAGGGCAGGATTGCTCGCGGCGATGCGGCCCTGCTTGTCCAGAACCAGCACGCCATCGGCCATATTCTGGATGATTGCTTCTGTGTGCTGGCGTTGGGTGACCGCTTCTTCAAACAGATGAGCGTTCTGAACGGCGACGGCCATCTGCTGGGCGATAGCTACGAGCAGCGCGCAGTTGGCCTGGTCCGGCCCCTGAGGCGAGCCGCACGCGACTGCCAAAAGCCCCTCGGCTTCTGCCTTGGCGACCAAGGGCACCAGTGCCACAGCAGGAACGCCATTCGCGGCCAGAGCGCCCCGCATGGCATCTGGAGCCTCTGTTGCCGCAACAGTTGCCGCGCCGCGCCGGGCATTCGCCAGGAGTGCGGCATCCAGTGTCTTGGGGAATGGGGGCCTGCGCCCCACGCTCACGCTTGCCGCGCGGGTCAGTTGCTCCGAGTGGAGGAGGTAGACTGCTCCAGCGGGCGATTCCGCCGCTTCCAGGGTCTCGGCCAGGGCGGCCTGCAGGGTGTCCTCCAGGGTCAGTGAGCCAGCCAGGATCGCGCCTACCCTATTGAGCGTGGCGAGTTCAATGTTGCGTCGCTGCAACTCCGCAGTCCGCTCGCGGACCTGGCTCTCCAATTCCTCTTGATAGCGACGCTTCCGCTCCTCCAGTTCGTGGCGGGCATCCATCAATTCCTTCTGGTTGACGGCACGCCTCACCGACTGGCGCAAAACGTCCAGGCTGAAGGGCTTCGCAATGTAGTCATAGGCCCCGTGCCGCAGGCTTTCCCGCGCGCTCTGGATGTCGGGAGCGCCAGTAATCACAATGACGGGAGTTTCTACGCCCTGCTCCTTCAAGTACTTGAGGATATCAAGGCCGCTGACTCGCGGCAGCAGGACATCTAAGATAATCGTATCAGGGGGAAATTGTGGAAGAATTTGGGCAACTTCGTTGAAACTGCCAGCAGTAGAAACTTCGTATCCTTCTTTTCGCAGGATAGTAGACAGTGTGACGCGAATGCTCTCTTCGTCGTCCACAACCAGGATGCGTGTCATAGCCTTTCCCTTCAACCGCTGACCGGTAGTCCTGCCCGAAGCACCAGCCTTTCACCATTCTGCTCTGCATGGAGTGTGCCACAGAGTTCGCCCAGGTGTGCCGCGACCGCGGCATAGAGCACGCTCTCGCGCGCTGGAAACCTGTCTCTCTCAGCGAGCGCTGCGATCCCCTCAAGTGAGAACAATGGCAGACCTGCGCCCGCCGCCACAATCTGGATTTGCGCGCGCTCCCCCGAAGCATCCGACTGTCTGCGCGCGATGAGACTCAGGCAACGACCAGCGCTTGCGCCCGACTGGAGCAATGCTCCACGCCCCAGAAAGATGAGGCTGAGCCAGCATTGGAGCAGCCGGCCGAGGTCCGCGATGACCTGAATGCCCTCAACCTCCAGAACGCTGTCAAAGGCGATTCGGTCCTTTTCAAGCCGCCGCTGCACGAGGCCGCACGCAACTTCCAGATTCGCCTGCAAGTCCAGAGGGCCTGGATACGGGGGAGATTCGTGAGAAAGAGCCAGCAGGCGGTTGGCGAGGGTGCTGACGCGGCGCGCTTGCTCCAGTGCCTTATCCAGATGCGGCCCAGACTCGCTCCATGACGGGAGGTCCATCTGTGCCAGTTCGGCGTAGCTCATGACCCCTGTCACTGCATTGTTGATATCGTGCGCAACAATGGATGCGACCTCGCCCGCGCAGGTCAGTTGCGCCCACCGCAACAGATGGCTGTGGACTTCCCCTTCATGCTCCAACTCCATCATCAATCTTCCTCACTACGGCTGGCGCACAGACGCTGCCGTTGGAATTCTGCGGTCCTTTTTCCCGGCCTCGGCCCTGCGCGAAACCCACTTGGTGATCTCGGCCACGGTCGCCGGGATGAACATAAGCGGGACAATTACGGCCCACTCCCTTAGACCGAGGAACGCCGTGTCAAAAATCGGATCCAGGAACGGCAAATAGATGATCGCCAGAATGATCACCAGAGACGCCAGCACGGCCCACTGCATGACGCGGTTGGTGAAAACGCCGACAGAGAACAAGGAATGTCGCTCCGAGCGCGACGTATAGGCTCGGAGAAGCTCTGATATGGACAGCGTGGTGAATGCCATCGTCTGGGCATGGGCTTCCGTGCCGCCGAACCAATTCCTGCCGATGAGGAACGCTCCCAGCGTGGCTGCGCCGATAGCAAGGCTCTGGGTGATGATGCCGATGATCATGGAGCGGTTGATAACCGGCTCGTTTGCAGGCCTGGGGGGCCGTTCCATAATGTCCGGATCGCCTTTCTCCAGCCCCAGCGCCAGAGCAGGAGCGCCGTCCGTCACCAGGTTCAAAACGAGCAATTGGATCGCCGTGAGCGGCAATCCCCAGTTGAAAATGGTCGCCAGAAAGACAACCAGAATTTCGCCAACGTTGCAGGACAGAAGGTAGTAGACGAACTTGCGGATGTTCGAATAGATGATTCTGCCTTCTTCTATAGCCGAGACGATGCTCGCGTAGTTGTCATCTGTCAGCACCATGTCCGCAGTCTCTTTGGAAACGTCAGTGCCGGTGATGCCCATCGCCACACCGATGTCTGCTCGTTTCAGGGCGGGAGCGTCATTGACGCCATCGCCCGTCATCGCCACGATGTGGCCGCGGTTCTTGAGCGCTTCCACGATTCGCACTTTGTGGCGGGGGGAAACGCGGGCGAATACGTCCACCTCTTGGATGATCTCCGCCAGTTCGGTATCGGTCATCTGCTCCAGTTCAGAACCCGTGACCAACTGACGTCCCGGGGTCAGCAGGCCGAGCTCTCGGGCGATAGCCATGGCCGTTCTTTCATAGTCGCCGGTGATCATGACTGTTTTCAGTCCCGCTGCCCTAGCCTTTTTTATGGCTTCCCCGACTTCCGCACGCGCCGGGTCAATCATGCCGATGAGCCCCAGGAATGTCAGCCCGCGCTCGGCCTGTTGTACAGTCTCCTCGGCTGGGACCGAATCCAGACGGCGATAGGCGACTCCAAGAATGCGCAGCGCATCGCCCGCCATCTGCTCGTGAGCCTCCAGGATCGCGCGGCGGACCTCGTCGGTCAGCGGGAGCACATGCCCGTCGCGCTCGTACGTATCGCACAAGTACAAAATGATGTCGCCCGCGCCTTTGGTATAGGCGGCGTAGCCCTCCTCATGCTTGTGGATGGTCGTCATGCGCTTGCGGTCGGAGTCAAAGGGAATTTCGGCCACGCGAGGGTAGCGCTCCTCCAAATCGCCTTTCCACAATCCGGCCTTCGCAGCGGCGACGACGAGCGCACCTTCAGTCGGATCCCCGACCATGCGATACGTCTGCATACCCGATTCGGCGCCGCCGCTGGTCTCCAGGCGGGCGTCGTTGCAGAGGGTCGCCGCCAGCAGCACATCGCGGACGCCTCCCTCGCGGCGCACGTCCACTTCCTGCCCGTCTTGCAGGAAGTCGCCCCTCGGATCGTATCCTTTGCCCGTGACGGCGATCATGCCGCCATCGCTGTAGACTCGGACGACGGTCATCTCGTTCTTGGTCAGCGTGCCTGTCTTGTCCGAGCAGATGGTAGTCGCGCTCCCCAGCGTTTCCACAGCGGGAAGTTTCCGCAAGAGAGCGTGCCGCCGCACCATGCGCTGCAAGCCCAGAGCCAGACAGATGGTCACGACAGCGGGCAAGCCCTCGGGCACGGCAGCAATCGCCAGACTCACGGCGGTGATGAACATGGTCATCGGCGCGATGCCTCGAAGCACCCCCACGCCAAAGACAACGGCGCACACCGCAAGCGCCCCAATGCCCAGCCACTTCCCCAACTGATCCAGTTTGATCTGCAGCGGCGTGGGTTCTTCCTCAAAACTCTGAATCATGTCGGCAATGAGGCCGATCTCGGTGTGCATCCCGGTGCCCACGACGATACCTCGCCCGCGCCCGTAGGTGACCATCGTGCTCATATAGGCCGTGTTGCTGCGGTCGCCAAGGGGAAGTTCTCGGTCCAGCACGACATCCGCGCGTTTTGTGGCGGGCAGGGACTCGCCAGTGAGAGATGCTTCCTCAATCCGCAAGTTCACGCTTTCCACCAGGCGCAGGTCGGCGGGCACGTAATTCCCTGCCTCAAGGATCACAAGATCGCCTGGAACCAATTCGCGCGCGGGGATGGTGAGTTGCCGCCCGTCGCGGAGGACTTTGGCTTCGGGCGCGGCCATCCGCTTCAGAGCCGCCAGCGCCTCTTCGGCGCGGGACTCCTGGACGACTCCCATCACAGCGTTCAGCACCACGATCGCCATGATGGCTGCCGCATCCGTGTATTCACCGATGGCAATGGAGATAACACTTGCCACAATCAGAATGATGATCAAGAAGTTGGTCAGTTGATCCCACAGCCTTTGGAGGAATCCCGGACGGGGTTTCTCCACAAGTTCATTGTGCCCACATTCCTTCAGCCGAGCCTCCGCCGCTGCCGTTGTAAGACCCGCCGCAAAGTCGGTGCGCAAATCCTGGGCCACTTTCGTGATAGGGTGGGCATGCCAATTGCTCTGTGGTTCTTGTGGCCTGCACAGGCCATTCACCGTTTCCGACAAGGATAACCTCCGAGGATGCGATTGCGATGTACAGGGCATATTATACGTCAAACCAATCGGTTTGCAACTCCGAAATCCCTTTGCCCAGGGCAAGAAAAGATGCTATAATCCGACAGATTCTTTCGGGATGAACTCTAGCATGGACGATCTCCAAACATTCGGCAAATTGCCCGATTCATACGCGGAATGTATGGCCGCCGGCATACAAGCCGCCGAGACCGGTCAGCGTAGCCTCGCGCGCCGGCTGTTCCGCCGGGCCGCCGAGATGGACCCTAACCAGAAGGATGCGTGGCTCTGGCTTGGCGGCCTTGCCCGCGACCCCAAAGAAACCATTGAGTACCTGCAAAAAGCCCTGGCGATAGACTCCCACGATGAGGCCGCCCAGGAGGGAATGCGCTGGGCAACCGAGAAACTCGCCCGCCAGCCCGCCGCAGTGCGCGAGACGCCCGCCCCATCTGCTCCGCCGCCCGCTGCGCCCGCACCCACGCGCGAGGCAGCGCCTCTTCGTATCCAGCCTTGGGTGTGGGTCGTGGGAATCCTTGCGCTGGCGCTCGTCGTGTGTCTCATTCTGTTCGGCCCCGCAGCCTACGAATGGGTCGTGGCGTCCGGGCGGCCCACATCCACCCCGACCCCCACTAATCTGGAGCGCATCGCCCAGTGGCGAGGGCCGCTGGAGGATGCCTGGCAACAAGGCGATTGGACGGTCGTCATCACCATTCTGGAGCGGGTGCGTTCCCTGGAACCGGACTACGGCGGCGTGAGCGACTGGCTGACGGCTGCGTACACCAACTACGGCCGCTCTCTGGTGGATCAAGAACGCTGGGAGCAGGCTCGGAAGGCCTTTGACGAGGCCCTGCGCATCCAATCGTCCTATCTCCCGGCGCGGACGCAGGTGCAGGCCCTTGACCAGTATCTCATCGGCCTGGAGCGAACCGATGTGGGAGACTGGCAGGGCGCGCGACTGGCCCTCCAGGCAGTCTACGAACTGGATCACAACTATCCCAACCTGCTGGATCTCCTGTACACCGCCTGCTACCGCCACGGCCTGCAGTTGCAGACCTCCGGCGACCTGAAAAACGCGAAGGCGGCTTATGAAGCGGCTCTGAGGGCCGCTTCCGAAGCGCAGGAAGCCCA
>Ga0315291_10010802_pt1 | contig 11142 bp, 24 predicted proteins | sample YL17G12_20_MG_FD_203070 | JGI IMG/M metagenome (GOLD analysis project Ga0315291, IMG submission 203070) | Sediment microbial communities from Yellowstone Lake, YNP, Wyoming, USA - YL17G12_20 | ecosystem: Environmental > Aquatic > Freshwater > Lake > Sediment | place: USA: Wyoming | collected... | reverse complement strand
GTCTACCCGATATTTGATACAACTGTATTGCAACCATTATCCACCTATTGTTGGATTAGTTGCTATCACGTTGCATTCAATATAATGCCTGGTATCTACGCATTCGAGACAACCTTAAACGCAGTCGAAGTCATCTAGGGAGTCAACTCCCTTTTTTTTCTTTTTTTTACTATTAACAGACTAATAACCTTTATATAATTCCAACCCCATTTGTATAATGGTGGTAGAATGAACGCAGAGAATACAAAAAAACTATATACCGATTTTCTCGAATTCTTTAAACATCGTGACGACTTACAATCATCACTAATGACTTTTGACTTTGCATACTCCGATGGATGGTTTGATTTAACATATAAATTGTGCAAAGATATCAAAGAGTTTTATAAAGGTGTTATACCAGACCACTTCTACGTTGTCCAATGTAAAGAGAAGTTCGGTGGATTGCGATTTTACATTACATGTGCTCCAACAGAAGTATTCAATATGATTCACAAAGCAGAAGATGATTCGTATAAGATTTGTGAAGAGTGTGGCAAACCAGGGAAATTACGAAGAGACTTGGCGTGGTGGCTTACGTTGTGTGATGAACACTACAAGGAGAAGAAAGATGTCAAACTACAAAAAATCTAAATGGGCTATTCAACAAATCGTTCGGGAGTCAGGTCTAGTTGAAGACGTCTGTGAACATGGTGTTGGACATCCAAACATCGAGTGGTTACTAAAATATGATGTATCTAATGATTTAGGATTTTGGATTCATGGTTGTGATGGTTGTTGTTCCAAAGAAATGAAGGAAGCAATTAAAAAGGTGAAAAATGAATAACCTTAAAATAGTTAAATGGATTCTTATAGCATTTGTAGTTACTACAATTTCTTGTTGCATCTACACTCTAAATGATGTCACTACAAAAAGTTCTAATTGGGAAACCAAAGAAATCACTGGGCAAATTCGTGAACTCAAACTCATCACAACCTTCCCAGACGAAGGTCTTCTCATATGCTTTATAGATGGCAACTTCACCTTTATTGATATCAACTATTACTGGACTTATTCCCATCTGCTTCCCATCAACTCCAACAACTCCGTAAAACTCACATTCGCTACCAATGGCGCTGGTCAGACGAAAGTAATAAGCATTCAGGAGCTACCTTATGAGTGATGATATTGAATATCCTCCGCGTCAGCAACAACCAACTGACGCAAAATTCCAAAGCAAACATCAATGCGGACTTTGTCAGCGTCCTCTCCCATTCAGTCCCTTCAGTGGCATCGGATGGAGAGATGTTATCTTAGAGTCTGGGAAGCGAACACGAACACGCATTTGCAACGAATGTTACATCTCATGGCGCAAAGCCAATCCTATCAGTCCCCGGTCATCAAACATTAAACTCTGGAATAGAGTAGTTTCTATTGGTGCGCTTGTCCTCGCTCTCTACGGTCTATGGGCGTTTACTCAAACCGGACTTACAAATTGGATGGACTTCCTTACAGGTCCCGCAATAGTCTTAATCGTTGGGGGAATGTTCTTATACATCTTCTATGGCATCATCAATAAGCGAATAGAGTTTGCTGTTCCCTCTGCTCAAGACAAATCCAAAAAGCCAAATTGGAATTTTAACTTCCCAAATCCCGCACACGCAGAATCTATACTTCAACCCAAAGCGAAAGAAGAAGCAACCAAAGATATCAATGATGTTCCTTCTACGCTAAACTTCGAAGAATCTCATACTTGCGATATCTGTGGGCTTGAAAAGCAAGAACAAGAACTGTTTGTTCATCCCAACGGCTTTAAGATTTGTAATGATTGCATCGTCAGGAAAAAGCACTATGAAACGAACCACAATTAATCTCATCAAATACCCGGGCTTCGCGTTTATGATTGTTTCTACGATTATGTTTTATAATCATCTCTTTACAGCCGCTGGGAATAAGGGTTTCTTTGTTAACGTTTACTTCGATATGATGGGAGAGGGTCTATTCGAGTTAATGTTTTTCCTTATTGCGCTTCCATTTATTTGGATAACAATAGCGTTAGAGTTCATATCACTAAGGAGGGAATTAGATGGAAGTAGAAGTAAGAGCAATAGTTAAAGATATGTATAATGGGAAAATAACTAAAGTTGAAATAGATGGGGATATCCTTGAGAGAGTTGGATTTAATTCTGCTCCAGTGGAAGATGGAGAAGTCTTCTTCGACGCAAAGTATCGTATTCATATCTCAAAAGAAGATATCAACAAAGTAAAAAGCGCCATATGTCACGTTGAGTGCGATTGGGTTCCAGACTTTAGGAATATTAAAAAATTGACGAAGTTACCAAACGTTAAACTCCAGCGGATTTTGCATTATATGAAAGAACACAAAATGATTAAGATGATTACGAAGAAAACCCCAAAAGAAGAGTTTGGGATTTTAAGTGGCAAACTGAGGTTGAATAGAATTTATGAAACTGTGGCTTCGCAAACCAATGACCCTTGAAACAAGGCAATCTTGGGACTTCTTTTTTTGGATGGTTTTAATAACGTTAGTTGGAACCATAGCAATAGGATTTCGATATGTAAAGTTCGTAGGGTTGCCTATATTTATAATATCTATACTGGACGTTTGGTTGCTTGTCACTAATAATAGTATAGCCTTAAAGGAGATAAAAGTTCAAAAGGAGAATAACAGTGAGTCAAAACATTTGTAAATTCTGTGGTTCATCTTTCCAAGGTCACCAAGGAAACCAAAACATATGTAATAATTGTAAAAATAAGGTTGAAGAAAGAAAATGTATTACTTGTGAGAGAAAGTTTACAGTTAAAGTTAGATATGATTCTGGTCGTAAGGAATGTTTAAATTGTATTTTAAAAGCTGCCCATCATTTAAAAGATAGAGAAAAAACTTGTAAAGATTGTGGAGTTAATTACATAAGTAAAACAAATACTGTTAGATGTGATAAATGTAGAAAAATATTTTATGATAAGATAATGATTCATTCTAGAGCAGTGAAAGATAAATGTATGAAATGTGGAAAACATGGAATTGCTAAAGGTTCAAAATATTGTCATGGATGTAAAGTTTTTAGGTTAACAATTGATATTAAAAAAGAAAAACCAAAGATTCCTTTTAGTTATAATTGGGGAGTTACAATTTATAATGATGGTATTTGTGAATATTGTAAAATTAGAAAGCCACAATCTTTTCATCACATCTACCCCAGAGAGTTTGGTGGTCCTACAGTCTTAGAAAACTGTATTCCTCTTTGTAATCCTTGTCACGATGAAGTAGAGATTTTAACTTATGACCTATTAGAAAGGAAACCCAGTTTTTCTATAGATGATTTAAGAGGGTTTATACTACAACATAATTTTCCTAATGAAGAGGTTTTGTTAGAAGAATATAGTATCTTCAAACTTGCAAGCCCTGTACAAGAGCCATAACAATCTTATTTCTAAAACCTCTTATAATATAGTATAGATACCAAAATGGGCTACAGTAGGCTAAAACCCTTTTTATATACTATTAAGGTGACCACAATCCTTATATACTGGATATTCCTTAATAGTTATTAGAGAAAAAGAAAGGTGATAAGAAAAATGGAAAAGAATTTGAAAAGTCTTTACGGGGTCTACCCGAATTGGGTCGTCGTCTGTAAGGGCGGAGAAGTTTGCTCCCAATGTGGAGAGAAGGCAAAAGAAGGCGAAGGTCGGACGTGGGTTTGTCACCCCGATATAGATATGATTGTCTGTAGTGAGTGCTGGGGTGGAGTCAGTCCGTGGAATCGAGAGGATTGTGAAGCTGATGTGTGTAAAGATTGTGGACATAGGAGTGTGTAGAGAATGAGTGACCGTGAAGATTATGAAATTTATTTGAAACTCCATAATGCAGTCGTTGGCATCTATTGGGATATGGTGAATAATGTCGCGGGCAGAGATGAAATTGTGGCTCGATTGAAGAAAGCAGTTGAAGCGTCCGCTGGAATGACAATGGAAGATGTTGACCGACTTATGATTGGAATGAAGGAGGAGTAAAAATGCAAGATGATTATAAAACCCCAGCTGAGAGGGAATTTGATAGAACTCATAAGTGGTTACATTTAGACCCTGAAATATATTATGATGATTGTAGAATGACAAGCTTTGTTCTGTTAACCCATGAACAATACGACTTGGTTAGAAAGTGGACGCTTGAGAGTATGAAGAAATTCAAAGAGATGACAGGGAGAGATGGATTTGTTGAAAGTGATTACGAAAAGTTAGAAGAAAAAGAGGATGCATAAAATGCAAGGAATTCAAAAAGTAGTTTTTGATATTATAAAGACCAGCCGGGAAATGGGCTTACCCTTTGTTACGAAATCCGCCATAGTCGAAGAAGCCAAGTCAACATCCCTTAATGAGTTCGCCGACAAGCATCACACCAATGATAAAAACTCCGAGCTCGTCCGGAAAGTCGACCAAGCCCTATATCAGCTCAAAAAGAAAGGCCTGATTAAGCAAAGGAAAGTCGGTCATTGGACTGTTGATTTATCCTCCGCCAAATACAAGCCGATTATCTGTAAGGCACTTGTTTCGGAATTCGAGACCCATTGCCCTAAGTGCGACACTTATAGTTACAAGAAGGCAGCCCATAAAGAATCACTGGGAGGAAAATGTCCAACCTGTGGGAAGGGACGCCTAACGGTTCAGTTCTACCGCTGGTATTGTCCAGTCCGAGAAACCTATATTGGAGACCCAATCCGCCAATGTGAATTGCTTCATGGGACGAATATGCACACTTTGTCTAAGGCGGTCTTTCCAATGAAGAATTGCTATTTTGAGAAAGTCCCGACGAAAGTGGAATTGGAGTGGGCGCAGATAAAGATTAAGAAGGAGATTGAGAAGGCTGAGATAGATGCCCGGTTTTACGAGAGGGATAGTAGTGACCCATTGAGCAAATTCTATTTGCCGAAACTCCATGAGAAGAAGGAGAGTGAGGAATAATGTTCACGGAGGAAGATAAAAAGCATATTGCTAAAAATCCAGGAAAGTGTTCTCATATGAATTGTAAAAACAAAGTTATCTGTTCCGCTGACCAACCATTAATTGATTCGGTTTTTCCTGGTGGAAGTTGTTTTGAAAAAGAGGATGGTGAGAAATAGTAATTTTTTTCTATCCCTGGGGCTCCTTCCTTCACCGTAGACCCTTAGTCCTTTTTAGATATAATATAGAAGGCGTTTAACCTATGGCTCCGTACGGCTCGTTTATATAAGACTATTAAGGTTACCACAATCCTTATATATGGTTATTATAATAGGGTTAATTGGTGATATGAAAGTGGAAGAAGATTTGGAACGAAAGCAAATAGTAAAAGCCTATTACCCAGTCGTTGGTAACGATGGTTGGGAAATTGGAATAGCTGTTTGGGGTGAACAAGGATACTACCCCACCGGTAGAATCTTTAAAACAGAGTCAGAAGCTGAGAAGTTCTGTAAGGAGATGAATACTCACATAGGAATCAATGAAAAGCAAGCCTATATGGTTGTTGCGAAAACAATGTTCCCCGGGTGCATTTATACTCTTGAGGAAATCATTAATGCTGGAAGGTCGAAATAATGCCTATCTGTCGCTGTTGGCAATGTGGATTCGAAAAGACTGTAGAGTCCCTAGAAGAAGCCCAGAGACTTGCCCGTGTTCATATGGGCGCCGTTGGGTGTATCATGGTATTCGGTTATAGTGACGCCAAGTACAGAGAGGCTCTGGGGCTTGATGAAGTAGAGTCAAGTGAGATGCTTTCTGGGAATTGGGAGGACTGAGGAATATGGGTTACCTTTGTCCGAAATGTGAAAGAGAAGTATCTGGGTCAGAATATCAAAGGCACATTCGCAGTTGTAAGAAAACAATGAGTGATTACGCAGAGCAAGATGCAGAAAGAAGGTTTGGTGCTTAAAATGGAACCACAAATACACTTTGATTATTTAGAGCAAGAAAGATGGACTAAGAAATCATTGAAACAACTCCATGATGAGATGGATGAACTTCGAAAGAAAGTTCGCATTGCGTCTGGTTATCATTGTGACAATAGTCATTTCTTCATTGATAGCGCATGTGGTCGTCCAGCTCTTCAAGTTGGATTCTATGAAAAAGCCATTTGCTTTTGGAACGCAGAAACTGGGACTGCAATGGAAAACTTCACGGAGTATGGAGAGAAGGAAGCAAAAAAGGTTATGGGATGGGTTCATCATATTGAAGACCACGAGACACAATGTAATGTTTGTAAAGAGTGGGTCAAGAACAAAGAAGATGGATATCACTATTCCTTTGCTGGCTTTGTTTGCAACACATGTTATGACCCAAAAGTTCATCTGCCGCCAGACACAAGAGGTGATTAAGATGCCAAGATACGTAGTTACAATTCTTTATAGAGTTGCAGTCACTGAACCAAACGAAGAAGAAGCGGCAAGAGCGGCGTGGGAAGCAGTTGATGATAACCCTGATGGAGCAAAGATTACCATAGAGGAGGATGATTAAGATGCTGTCTAAATGGGTATGCACATCATGTGGACAGGAGAATTACAGTGAGGTCAAACCCACTATGAATTGGTCAGATGGACACCGTTGTGTGTTTGTAAAGGAGGATGATTAAATGATTAGTTACAACCTATGTATCATAAACCTCGATAAGCTCGATAAAGCCAAACTGGAACAGCTTCGAAAGTTCCTTGATGATACCAATATTGGGACAGCGTCAAACTGCGTTACGGATAGAAGTGGAGTGGATAGAATATGAACTACCAAGAGTATATTGTGGCAATAACTTCAGAAAATGGTGTAACTCGGGAAGATGTTAGTCATGCATTAATATTTGCTTTACCATCAGAATCCAAGGTTTCAAAAGTTGAGGTGGTATAGAATGGAGCAAGTCAAGTGTCCACAATGTGGAACTTTACTAAATCACCATAATCTTGGTGAACCCCTGTTCTGCACAGTCTGTGGCTACGATGAGTCGGATAACTTATATCAAAGTAATACAATCTTTGGAGGTTAGAGAATGCTAGACCTCCCCAAACAATCCCGCGAAGGCTTACACCAATTGTTCATAGATATCAAAGGTCTTGCGAAACACCAACCCTCGTCTGAGATTCCCCTTGTCATCCATTCGCATAACATTACCATCCTTGGCACACTCAAGTTAGTAACCTATGTCTTTGTCCTGGGCGTAGTAGCCGGCGTCGGTTATATTCTTATCACCAACCCCGCCGGTTTACTTCTCAGGCTCTTTGAAATCTGGCAAACACTTACGGGGTGGATTTAATGATACTTCAAACTCCCGGATTAACAATAGACATACACATCAAAGACTCTGATGGCAATGAGACTCTTACCATTGGTGATATGGATAGATTGCTTTCAGTCTACGATGGCTATTTGGATTTAAGCGCTGGGAAGATTAGGATTGCTGGCGTAAGGGACGATGTTGGAAGATGGAGGCGGATTGTAAATGACAAACTATGATACTCTTATAGTTGATGGTCCGTATCTTTCTCATCGCTCATATAGTGCCCCCTACCATCTGACAACTAAAGCTGGATTAGACGCAACCATGATTCATTCCTTTATGCGTTCACTCAACGCCATCCGAAAGAAGTTTAATCCCCAACAAACAATCATCACATGGGAATCACATGGAACGCCGTCTTGGCGACGTCAAGAGTATCCTTCTTACAAACCTGGGAAATCAATGGACATGGTCTTTATACAGGAGTTAAAAGACCTCCAACTCCTTATACATCTTCTTGGAGTTCCCCAGTTCTATAGCCCCGAAAATGAGGCGGACGATGTCATAGCAACTCTCGCAGTCAACAACTCCGATAAAGAAATTCTCATATTTACGGTTGATAAAGACCTTACGCAACTCATTAATAAAAATACTCATGTTTATGATGGTCACCAAATTTATGAAACGATAGATGTTCAAAGTAAGTTTGGTGTAACTCCAGATAAGATTCCCGACCTCCTGGCGCTTTGTGGAGATAAAGCAGATAATATAGAAGGTATAGAAGGTATTGGGATAAAGAAGGCTGCCCAGATTGTTAACGAATATGGTTGTGTTGAGAACATTCCCTTTCCAATTTGTTCGTATAGTAGAATCAACTTGAGTCAGTATGTTGTTCTACGAAACAAAAAGTTAACTTTACTTAACAAGAAGTGCGAACTAAAAGCCTTTGAGCCTGACCGGGAGACAACCATTGACGCAATCCTCGATAAATATGAATTGAAAAAGATGAAGTTAGATATCAAGGAGTATAGTAAAATAGGAAAGTCAACAACATTGGAAGATTTCTTTTAGATAGGGACACAAGTGAAGTCAAACCTTTTTTCCATCATCCACGTATCACCTTTTGATTTCACTGTCCAAACTATCTAAAACTATTAACATAGAAATAACCTTTAAATATCTCAAACAGTATGGAGTAATTATAGAGAATTAAATTATGCGTTTGATAACCTTTCTTAAATACATTTTTATAATTCTTGTAGCAACCATTATCTTCCTTGGGACACCAATAATAGTAGGATTATTTACGCTAAACAAAGACGCCTTAATTTTAAGTTTCTTTGGTGGTGGATTTATGGCTGGAGTTTTTATCACTTATATAGCGCCAGTCATTCTGAAACCAACTATTGATTATTGGCATAAAAAAGAAAAGGAGAAAATGCATGAGTAGAAGACGTGGGGGAAAATTAATAGAATACGTTCATCATACTAGCAAAGAAGAACAAACACATAAGATATCACGGGATTATACTAAAGTCATAACAGCCCTTACTCTAGTTAGCATATTCTTCCTTGTGATATTTTTAACTTGCTATTTTAATTTTAACTCGGGAACAGCGTTCAACTCTCAAGGCACAACGCTAGGCACACGGTTCTTCTTGGGAGGACCCGACCCCTATTTGAATATGCGTGAAGCTGAGATTACAATGCAAACAGGTTCTTATCCCTTTACACAACCACATACTTTAAATGGCGATGACCCACTCCTCAACTACCCTGTCGGTCAGCGAGGTTCTCGACCACCACTCTTCACTCTGGTAACAGTCGCTTCAGCACATATTCTCAATAACTTCATGTCCAGTATGGATGCTCTCGGCTTCTCTATGCTTTTCCTTCCCGCCATCTATGGGGCCCTTTTAGTATTCCCTGTCTATGGGATTGCCAGAACACTCTTCAATCGCAAAGTAGGCATCTTAGCGGCTCTCCTTGTAGCATTTATCCCTGTTCACATCGGTGGCTCTCATGGTGCGTCGCTCGGTCTCTATGACCATGATTCTTTCATCTTACTACTCTTCGCTTGCCTTTACTTCTTCATAATCAAAATGTTAAAAGAACCAAAACAATCAAAATCCTTTTTATACGCTGGCTTTGCTGGCACCGTAGTTGGTGCACTATACATGACTTGGGCGGCATCTCAACTGGCGTTTATGCTTCCTCTCGTTGGTCTATTTGTCATAATGCTCTTTGATATCTTTAAAAACAAAACAAACATCAAAAACCCGTTATCCTTTGTAGTCTTGTTTTTGGTTGCATATTTGGTTGCTCTTCCTTACGCAGTCATTCAAAATGGCGTTTTTGATTTGCCTTTTATTTCCCTGCTCGCGTCAGTTGGAATTTTAGGTATATACTTTGTGATAAATAAAGTTAAAATTCCCTGGATTATTTCAATACCAACTCTGGCGTCAATAGGCGCCATCGGTATGACTATATTATATCTAGGGAGTATACAAATAATAAAGTTAAGTGGATTCTTATACCAGTTGGCGGTTAACGTATTCGGTGAAGGCATTTATGGTAGCAAAGTATCTCAGACAGTAGCAGAAGCGCACACATTTGGAATTAGTCAGAATGTTATGTCTTTCGGGCCGGTGTTGTATTGGATAGCGTTTGGTGGACTAATATTATACATAGTTAAAACATACAAAGATAAGTGGAAAGCAGAAAACCTATTTTTGATATTTGTGTTTGTCCTGGACTTTTATCTCACAACCACCTCCGGTCGATTCCTTAACGACCTTGTTCCAACATTTGTAGTCTTCGCTGCGTTCTTCATATGTTTAATCATGGATAAAGTTAACTTAAAACAAATGTTTAAGAGTATGAAATTTCTTAGTGGGCTTGAGAAAAGGAAAGCAATTAAGATATCACATATTCTTGGACTTCTGTTTGTGGTCTTTTTATTAATAATACCAAACGCTATCTTGGCGTTAGATGCATCAGTTCCAGCTGAGGCGAAAGAGAAATACTTTGGAGCAGGATGGCAAGGTGCGTTTGGAATTAGTCTTTCTAAAGAGTTTTACTGGGCAGATGCTTTTAAGTGGTTAAGTCAGCAAGATACAAACATTCCTCTTGACAAGGATAAACCTGCGTTCATCTCATGGTGGGATTATGGATTTTACGAGGCCGCTATGGGAAAGCATCCTACGGTTGCAGATAATTACCAGGTGGGAATGTATGCATCAGGGAACTTTAAACTTTCTACCACTGAGCAAGAAGCAACTTCAGTTTTGATTGTAAGATGCTGTGAGGGTGCGAAAGTTCACAACAATGGAACACTCCCAGGCGCAGTAAAAGACATATTTAGATATTATCTTCCGCCAGTAACAACAGAAGTTGATTCGACAATAGTTAACAAAACAATAAATGTAACATCATATCCCGCTGAGTCACTTATACAATACATCGAAAACCCAACAACCTGTCCGACATATAATACTCTGGATTCACCTCAATATGGTAATACCATTTTTAGGAAGAGAGCCGATAACGCGATGTATCAAGACTCATGGCAACTTATGAAGAACCTAAGTGATAATGATATCACAAATATGTATAAAGATATTCAACAAGCGACAGGCTATTCAATTCGCTATTATGGAACAGAACAATATGATACTCAAATATTCGGTGTGTTTACGTTTCTAACAGACAGAGGCTTTCAGGGCTTTGCTGAAGGTTTAATGGAAGATGATTACTTTGTTGGAAAGTGGCAAGACGCAAAAACGGGAACCATTTATACAGAGCAACAACTCAATAATATGACTCAAGAAGTAGTTCAGAATATGAGTTTGCAACAATACCTTGAAAGAAAAGATGCTCTCTATAACACATTGTGGTATAAAAC
>Ga0315291_10010799_pt1 | contig 11143 bp, 10 predicted proteins | sample YL17G12_20_MG_FD_203070 | JGI IMG/M metagenome (GOLD analysis project Ga0315291, IMG submission 203070) | Sediment microbial communities from Yellowstone Lake, YNP, Wyoming, USA - YL17G12_20 | ecosystem: Environmental > Aquatic > Freshwater > Lake > Sediment | place: USA: Wyoming | collected... | reverse complement strand
GGTGGGCCCTATGGTGGGCGCTACGGAGGGCACGGCGGTGGCCGCCTTGGTCGGCGCTGCGGTGGGCGCTGCGGTGGGTACGGGCGTGCCGCAAGAGGCGGCAACCAGTCCAGCGCCGGTCAGGGCCGCGCCACGCAGGAAGTCAGCACGAGTTACAGATTTCTTCTTGCCCATTTCTTCCTCCTTGTTGTGCTCGATTTCCGGAAACCCTGTCGAACGTTTGGCACTCACTTCGTTTTCCTCCTTTTCCTTTTGGAGTTATGGGAGCCGGTCAAACCTTCGATGTCGCTTTCCACCTCCTTTGCTATGTGTCGAAACGGTTCCTCTCCCCAAGGTGTGGGCTCTCGTCCCTCCGCTCTCGCAGCCCGGCAGCAGACAGCGCAAGCCGGGGAGCAATAGGGATCAAGGAGCTGGGACACCGATTCGACTGTTGGAGCCAGGATTCTACAACGAATTGACTTCCATGCGGTCGAGAATGAGCCCAATCAAGGGCAAGCTGACAAGCCTCGGAGGATGAGGCGCGGTGAGGTGGCCTGAGATGGAGCGCAGCACAGCCGTCTTCAGCGTGTATCAGTCGCACAGGCCCTCTGAGCAGTGGGGTCTATTCCGATTGTGAACGATACGATCTAGTGGCTAGGACCGAACAGATTTGGCCCCAGGGAGTGTATCACGATATCTCCGAACCAGCACCTGGGCCCTAACTGTCTCAAAATAGAAGACGCGGTTTTTCGACTGCCCACTCGCCATCAGAACGCGACTTGATTTCTGGTGACACTTTGGGGACAATGGTAGCACAATTCCCGATAAATGTCAAGCTGGACTCACGCACCATATCATGCGCTCGCGTGGCGAAGGTTCTCATGTTAAGGGGACGGTGTTCCCTCGGGCATTCGAGGCACGGTGCAACCTACAAGGGTCCTGTGTCGGAGAAAGGGCCCGAACCAGATCGAGGGCCGAGGCACTGTGCGCCGACTTTGCTCCAGCGCCCCGCGTCAGAACTTCCTCCGGCAACTCATCGAACGGCATGGAGCCGAAGGGCGGATGAAGCGCTGCGGGCAGAGTTGTTGAGCAGAGTGACTATCCCGCGGTCAAGGAGGCGAGATGCGTACTTTGAGAGAAATGATCAACGACAATGCTCAGGCATACCCGAACAAGATCGCTTTCATCTTCGAAGACAGAAGGCACACGTTCCGAGAGGTGAATCGGAGGGTCAACAGTCTGGTGAATGCCCTGGCCGATCTGGGGGTGGGAAAGGGTGACCGGGTGGGCGTACTGGCCTACAACTGCCCAGAATACTTCGAGGTCTTCGGTTTGGCCAAGGCCGGCAGGGTTTGCGTGCCGCTGAACTACAGGTCGGTGGGTAGGGAGCTTGCCTACCTGATCAACAACTCCGAAATCAACACCCTGGTCCTGGAGAGCGTGTTCGTGGATGTAGTCAACTCTATCCGCCACCAGCTGGACGCGGTCCGGAATCTGATCTGCCTAGGTGCAGAGGTGGAGGGCATGACCAACTATGAACAGTTGATCACCAGTTTCCCTCCTAACGAGCCAGTCGACGGGGTGGCTGTGGATGACCCAGCCGCTCTGTACTATACCAGTGGCACCACTGGCCACCCCAAGGGCGCTATTCACACTCACAAGAGTCTGATGGCGGAGATTGGGAGTCACCGTGGCAGCTTTGGCTCTGACGACATCGTCCTGTGTGTAATGCCTTTCTTTCATGTTGGCGGATCTGCGGCACACCTATTCCCTGCCTTTGCCAACGGCGCTACCATCTTGATCCATAGGACATTTGATGAGACTGAGGTACTTGATGCGATACAGAATCACAAGGTGACCTATGTCGGTCTAGTGCCGGCAATGATCATCCGGCTCCTGGAACATCCTGACTTGGATCAGTATGACCTCAGCAGCTTGCGCACCATCATGTACGTAGGAGCGCCGATGCCTCTAGAGGCGTTGAGGAGAGGCATTGAGCGGTTTGGTCAAGTCTTCAGCCAGCTGTTCGGACAGACCGAGACCCTGAACGTGGCTGTACTTGAGAAAGAAGACCACAGACTGGAGGGCTCAGCGAAGGAAGTCAAGAGGCTCGAGTCCGCGGGGAAGCCACTTGGGCAAGGCGAGATGAGAATCGTCGACGCGCACGGTGATGACGTTTCTGTAGGAGAGGTCGGCGAAATAGTGGCTCGCAGTGACAGAATGATGAAGGGCTATTGGCGGATGCCAGAGGCGACAGCAGAAGCTATCGAGGACGGCTGGCTTCACACAGGGGACGTGGGCAGGATGGATGAGGATGGCTACATCTATCTCGTGGACAGAAAAAAGGATATGATCATCAGCGGAGGAGAGAACATCTATTCTCGAGAGGTAGAGGAAGTGCTGTACATGCACCCCGCGGTCCTGGAGGCGGCGGTCGTGGGAGTGCCGGACGAGAAGTGGGGCGAGTCCGTGAAGGCGTTGGTAGTCCTGAGGCCGGGGGCGGAAGCCTCCGAGGAAGAGATCATCGAGTTCTGCAAAGGCCATATGGCGAGTTACAAGAAGCCACGCTCGGTGGAGTTCTGGGACGATTTTCCCAGGACTGGCAGTGGCAAGATCAGGAAGTCGGAGATCAGGGAGTCATACTGGGAAGGGTGTGAGAAACGGGTCCACTAGCCCGGGCTGAAGAAGGTCGAGATGAATAGGGGACGGAGTCCCGACCTGCAGGATTGAAGCGCGGGCGCAGGTCTCAGTCCACAAGGGCGCGGGTTTGCGACTGAGTAGCTTCGATGAACTCGACCGACCCTACCGCGCGGGAGCCCGACAGGGGGGAGGCGTTCAGGCTGATACTATCTTGGGGGCGGCAGGTTCCTCAGCTTTCTGCGGCTCGAGGTCAGAAGGGAGTACCAACCTTGACTTGGTCGTAGACCTGCCCCGGATTGAGATCCTCTGACCAGAGTGTCGTGCAGCCCAGTTCGATGGCGCTGACGACGATCATGGCATCCCAGAAGGACATCTGATACCGGCGTTGCATCAGGATCGCGTCGAGAACGTCCTCGACGCCAGGGCGGTGCACCTGCCAGGCTGAGAGGTCCGACACGATCTGGGCTGCCACATCGGAAGATAGGGGCTTTGCCACCTTCTCCGTGACGTTGACGTAGAACTCCTGCAAGACCTGTACGCTCAGGCACCCCAGCCCAGACTCCCAGAGGTCTGTGATCAGCTGTCGAGCGCGGCTATTCTTCTCCCCGGCGGTGGCGTCGTGGGCGTAGATCAGCACGTTGGTGTCCACGAATTGCAGGTCTTTAGGCTCGCTCATGAAGTTCGTCTCGCTTGGTCAAGTTTTCGCCGCGGGTGCCCAAGTCCGCCCCTTTCTGGAGCCACCGCACGTGGCGGCGGCTGGCGCGATCATAGGCATCTTCCTGCTGAACCAGCCTCTCGAGCATCTGGCTCAACATGCGGGAAACGGAGGTTTGTCGTCGTGCGGCAATCACCTTGACCTTGACGAGAACCTCCTTGGGAATCGACAGAGTGATGTTTTGTGTGTCCATCGCGCCCTCCACGAGGAATAGTGTACCACGAGAACACGTGGAAGACAAATCCATCCCGCCGCTTGAGCGTATAGGCGATGCCCAACTCTGCAGAGCCAGCTGGGCGGCAGGTCATCTCGCCGCACCGGTCGCCTGGATGACGCACCGTGCCAAGCTTGTTCCACCAGGTTGGGGGTCTGGCCAGACCCTCCCCGACGCCAAAACTGTGGCCACGATCTGTGATGTGGTGGCTCTCTCTGGGCTGTTATCGCGGCACGTTGCAGGCTGGGCGCCCGGCGAAGCCTCAGAGCTCGGTCCTTATCCAATAGTGCCCACCATCGGTCACCAACTCTATGCTGCCATCTTGGTCGGTCCGGTAGGTAGGGAGTCCTTCTAGCTTGTCCACAGTGACCTCGTCTGGATGGCCGAAGCGGTTGTCGGCGCCTACGGAGATGATGGCCACTTCTGGCCTGACGGCCTCCAGGAACGGTTCGGTGAGAGAAGTGTCTCGGACGTGGTGGGGGACCGTCAGCATCATTCTCTCCCAGCGCCGCGCGGCCAACCGCACTCAGGCCCCCGCTCTCACGGTGAAGCACCGCCTGGTGAGTTGCATGGAGTTGCGATCGTGCTGCCGTGTGGCGGTGCTCACGGGTGGCAGTCACGATCCCAGAGTCCGAGAGTCTCTGTTGCTTCGGGTAGCCGATCTCATGTTGATTTCGCACCGCACTTGGTGCATATTCCTTGTGCAAGTCAGGCTTCAATTACCAGATTCGTACGTCACTAGGATGGAGGATGAGTCATGTCGACGCGACAGTTCACAGCAGTTATCCAACGTGATGAAGACTGGTACGTTGCCTTCTGCCCGGAATTGGATATCGCGAGTCAAGGAGAGTCAGTAGAGGAAGCGCGCCGCAACCTGATTGAAGCCATCGAGTTGTTCTTCGAAGTAGCGTCGGCTTCCGAAATCCAGGAGCGCATCCACTCGGAAGTCTTCGTGACTCAGGTAGGGGTCGACGTTGCCTAGGCTGCGCAGATTGTCTGGTAGGGAAGTCTGCGGAATCCTTGCCCAGCATGGTTTCGCTCAAGTGCGCCAGCGTGGCAGTCATGTCGTCATGCAGAAGAGGACGGCGGACTCCACCATCACACTGCCAATCCCTGACCACAAGGAACTGCGTTCCGGCACATTGCGCTCCATTATCCGCCAATCAGGGCTATCTCGCTCCTTGTTCGAAACGGATTGACCGCTCCAGATTCGTCTGAGTATGACACAGTGTGGATTGATCGATCCGGCTCTGTCGTTTGTTGGCACAGTCGCGGGTACAAGAAGTCTGGTGCTAATCCTCACAGCAGAACCCCGGCTAGAGCAGCCTCTCCGGCAGCACCCGTGACCTGAACCTTGGCTTATATGTTGGAGATCGACAGAGGTAACTCGGTCTGGCACGCGGCGCTGGGCGGCCCAAGCCACCCGTGCTACCGTCCTCGCGCCAGATCTCAGAAGGCCAGATCGGAGTGGGCAAGGGGGGTGGCAGGTGTGCCAGCAGGACATTCTGCGCAAGCTTATGAGCCATTCAGCGCCCCGTAGCGGAGCAGACCGGTGCACGTGTGAGGCCAGCTCAGGGAGCGTGTGCGACGTGGTCAAGCAGCGTCGAACCTGGGAGGCCGTCGGCCGCTCTCGGGCACATGATAGCCGGCGCTCCAACTGGCGTATGCAGGAAGGACGCCGGCAGTCATTGTTCGGTTGAGATCCAGTACCTCAGCCCGTCTGTAACCAGTTCCACGCTACCGTGCTGATCGGTGCGGTAGGTAGGTATTCCCCTCAGCTTCTGCAAAGTGAACTCATCTGGATGGCCGAAGCGGTTGTCGGCGCCCACGGAGATGACGGCCAAGTCGGGGCCAACCGCTTCTAGAAAGGGACGGGTTAGCGAGGTGTCCCCGCCGTGGTGAGGCACCTTGAGCACCAGGGTGTCCAAAGGTTGTCCGGAGGACAGCAGCACTTGCTCTGCCTCCGCCATAACGTCCCCAGCGAGCACCGTGGAGAAACGGCCGTACTCCAGACGGAGCACCATGGAGTTGTTGTTGATGTCCGATGCGGTGTTGGTCATCAGTGGGGTGGGTGGGTGCAACACCTCGATCTGCACGCCCTGGTCTAGCTCCAGCCTCATCCCCGACTGTGCCCTCCGGTAGGGAATCTCCTTCTCCTCGATCAGGGCTGTCCAGGCGTCGCACGTGGCACTGCTGCACTCTTGGCCGGAGTCCATAACCAAGCTCACGTCGTACCGCGTGAGCACTTCTACCAGTCCACCCAGGTGGTCCTCTTCAGGATGGGTGAGTACGACCAGGTCGAGGCTGTGGTCCCAGAACGGCATTCTTCTACCCAGGTGGGAGAGCAGCACGGAGGGTTCAGGGCCGCCATCGACCAGGATCTGCTGGCCATTGGGGCACTGGATGAGGATGGCATCTCCTTGACCTACGTCGAGGAAGTGGACGTGTAAGCGTCCGTCGGGCATCTGGAAGGCGGCGATCCAGGTTAGGATAACTGCGAGCGCCAGGCCGCCGATCAAGAGCTTAGTGCTGAGTAGACGGGTGAGGCTTCCCCAGATCTCTCGAAGGCGCGACCGGTCTTGCCTCACCGCCAGGACCGCACCGACAAAGAGCGCGTAGTACAGCCACATCGCTCCTGCGCTGAATCCGCCCAGCTCGAGACCCGTGAGGGGCAGGCGAGCAGTGAGTTCCACGACCCCGATGGTGTAGGCCAGGAATAGCCAGGCCACCCAGGCCACGGGTTGGCCTAGGAGGGGATGCAGCGCGCCCAGCAGAGTGGCCAGGCCTCCGACGATCATCACCGCCGGCTGGGCCGGGATGATCAGGAAGTTGGTGAGCGGCGATACCAGAGAGAGCCGGTGGAAGTAGTAGAGGGAGATGGGCCACACGGCCAACTGCGCCGCCGCAGTGATCAGGAGAGGCCCGCTGAGGAGCCGCACCATTCCCGTGGCCCGTTCCTCGGGTACCCAACGTGACAACAGGGCCCGGACCCCTTCCTCCCAGGGTCGGACCAGCAGCACCAGTCCCAGCGTCGCGGCGAAAGAGAGCTCGAAGCCGACGTCCCACAGCAGCAGCGGGTTCCAGAGAGTCATCAGGAGCGCCGCTGCGGCCAGGGAGGCCAGGGCGAAGGTCCGCCGCCCGGCGATGATGGCCACCAGAGAGATGGCTCCCATGATGGCCGCGCGAACCACGGCGGCTTCGGCACCCACCAGGATGGTGTAGAGGGCTATGGCCAACATGGAGACCAGGGCAGACCTGTAGGTGCCCAGGAACTTCCTGGTTAGCAGTCCGATGGCTCCCCCCACGATGGCAATGTTGAAACCGGAGATGACGATGATGTGGGTGGTGCTGGTCTCGTTGAAGTCTTCCAGGAGAGAACGGGGGATGCCTGTCTCCACGCCCAGCAGGATGCCCGTGAGCAGCGAAGCGCTTGGTTCCGGGAACAGGCGAGCGATGGTCTCCTGGAGGTGGCTCTTGATGGCGTACACGACACGGTGAAAAGGGTCCCCGTGGCCCTGACTGAGAACCGTGATCCGCCCGTACCGCATCATGGAGTGCATGCCCTGGCGGGCCAGGTAGTCCCTGTAGGAGAAGTCCTCTAGCTCCGGCGGCGTTTCCAGGCGGCCCTCGATCTGCAATTCATCGCCATAGGCGTATGAGGGGTGGCGACCGGTCTGCACCAAAACCAGGCCCTTAACGCCGTGTCTCTGCCCCTCGGTTTCGAGATAGCTGGCCGAGACCTTGAGGTTTACATAACGGTCCCGGACATCCGGCTCTTCGGCTATGAGCCCGACGACAGTGACCTCGCCGGCCCCATTGTGGTAGGCCAGGGTGCTGGCATCGAAAGATGGCAGGCTCGTCTCGTAGCGGAGTGCACCGAGCAGGGCAAGCAGAGCGCAGGCCGCGCACAGCCGGACGCGCCACTCACGCCACCAGAGGAGGATGATCGCGACGAGGAGAGGGGTTGCCAGCCAGAGGAGCCAGGCTGGCACGCGCAGCACCGACGCTACATAGATGCCGCCCAACCAGGCGAAAGCGAGATAGGGAAGGGTCATTCCATCACGGCCCAGGGATGGTCGCGGTCCAGCATGGACCAGGAGACTTCTCCGCCGCAGTACTCCCTCACCAGTGGGACGAGCTCTTCCATCGCGGCCTGCACCGCGGCAGCTTCGATGTGGTTCACCCCTTCGATAGTGAGAAGGGCGTTGATGGTCTGAGGGGTAGACTTCCCCCTGTCGGACTGGCGCCAGGTCCAGCGGCGGGACAGCGCACCCTCGTCGTCGGTGTACACTACCTCCCCGGGGGTGGGATACTCGATCTCCTTCGCGTACAAGGGCAGGAACGGCTCGTCGCCCTGGGCAAAGCGCACCTCGACGGGACCGGAGACGTGCTCCAGGTCGTACGCCGCCACGGGGAGCACGTACTTCATGGAAACGTAGTTGCAGAGGTCAACCAGCTTGTTGATGTGGGGCACAGTCCCTCCCTTGACCACGTGGCGCAGCAGTGCCTCGACGGCGCAGCGGTACTGGGTGGGCTTGACGCCAAAGCTGGAATAGGCGGCTCGCCAGGAGGAGATATGAGGATGGCTGGACAGCGGAACCGAGGCGAATTGGGCCATGACCGCTTGCTCCTGAGCACGGACGAGACCCTCGGCCGCCCTCTCGTCAGACTCGTTGTCTATACGCAGTGCAAAGGCGGCGGCAGCGACGATGGTGGGGAACTGAGCGAGGAGATCGGCGTGGTATCCGAAGCGATACTGATCCATCACGGTCCTCCTCCGCGCGTGAGGCAGGAGCAGCAGATCCCTGGAGCGTAAAGTGCCCGAACAGCCCTGTACACCAGGCCTACCGCCCCCTCTCCGGGCGCTATCGCTGCTTGCGATAAGTGGTCTCGCTCCGTCTGACCACCCGGGCCACGATGATCACTTGCTCATCATCCAGAACCACATAGATCACCCGATAGTCACCCACCCCGATGCGGTATGTCCCCTTCGGGGCTGCCCGTACGGTGGCACATCCCACCGGTCGCGGATCTTCAGCCAGGGAGTTGATCGCAGTCATCACCCGAATCCGGTCCCCCTTGGGGAGACGGCCAAGAGCCTGGTGCGCCCGGCGCTCTATCTCAATCCGATACGTCATCGGTGCCCTCGGCTAGTTCCCCCTTGACCTCGTCCCAGGGCGTGGTCTCTCCCCCCTCGTGGGCTTCCAGCGCCTCGTGGGCCGCTAACGCATCCTCCAGTTCCTCAAGGCGGCGCAAGTCCTCTATGCTGATTACGGCCGCCTTGGGCTTGCCTCGGCTGGCAACGATGATGCGCTCCCGTCCGTATGCCGCGCGGTTCAGAAACTCCGATAGTGCGCTTTTCAGTTCGCTTATGCTAGTTGTGCTCATCCTACTGCGCTCCTACCCTTTGTGTCCTTTAAGGCTATTATACTGTCTTTGGCCTGGTAGGTCAACCATACAATCGTGTGCCGGATCGCGCGGCAGGCAGGCAACCGGCGCTGCGAGCTCGAGCCGTGGCACTGCGAGTCCACCTGACCTATGGTATACTCCCCTGAGGCCCATGCGGCACACACCAGTGAGCATTCGCGTACTGTGTCAGGATGTGAGCTCATGGTGGTAGGAGTATGCCGAGTGTCAACCTCCTAAACTGGCTCCTCGCCCTGGCACCCATCATCGTCGTGCTGGTGCTGATGATCGGCTTGCGCTGGGGCGGCTCCAAGGCAGGGCCCGTGGGTTGGCTGGTGGCTCTGGCGGTGGGCCTCTTTTTCTTCGGCGCCACGCCCCAAGTACTGTTCTACTCCCAGGTCAGGGCCGTGCTGCTCAGCCTCTACGTCCTGTACATCATCTGGATGGCCCTCGTTCTATACCACGTGGTCAACGAGGCGGGGGCCATCTCCGTCATCGGCAGGACCATCGCTCGCCTGACTGGGGATCGGACACTTCAACTGCTCATCCTCAGCTGGGCCTTCAGTTCTTTTCTACAGGGCGTGGCCGGGTTTGGGGTGCCGATAGCGGTGGTGGCCCCTCTCCTCATCGGCATGGGGTTCAGCCCAGTGGTGTCCGTGGCGGCGGTGGCCATCGGCCACTCCTGGTCGGTGACCTTTGGGGACATCGCCTCCTCGTTCCAGGCGCTGATTGCCGCCACCGGCATCGAGGGCTACGATCTGGCACACTGGTCCAGTGTCTTCCTGGGGCTGGCCTGCTTCGGCTGCGGCCTGGCAGCGGTCCATTCCTACGGCGGTCGAAAGGGCCTTCGTAGGGGACTGGTGGCCATTCTGGGCATGGGCGCAGCGATGAGCCTGACGCAGTACGTTCTGGCGGTCAACGGTCTGTGGAGCGTGGCTGGCTTCGTCGCAGGACTGGCAGGGATGGTGGTTGGAGGGGCGATGGCCAGATTGCCCCTCTACCGGGGCAGTGAGCGGGACGATATCCTGCCGCAAGAGACCGACGATGGTTGGAAGCGCCCCGGACCTCTCCTGGCCATCTCAGCCTACCTCGTCCTGGTGGTCATCGTGACCGCTGCGGAGCTGGTGGCCCCTCTCCACGATCTCCTCAACCAGGCGGTGATCAGCATCCACTTCCCCGCGGTGGGCACGACCCTGGGCTGGGTGACAGAAGCGGGGCCTGGACGGACGATCAGCGTCTTTGGGCACCCGGGCGCTCTGCTGGGATATACCTGCATCATCTCGTTTCTCATCTATCGGTGGACGCGCCACTACAGTCCGGGCGTCGGGCGGCGTATATGGCACGGGACCGTGTCCAGCGCGGTGCCCTCGACCATCGGCATCGCCTCCATGGTGGGCATGGCCATAATTATGGATCAGTGTGGCATGGTGCATCTCCTGGCCCGGGGGCTCAGCGAGAGCGTGGGTCCTGCCTTCCCCTTCTTCTCACCTCTGATCGGCATGCTGGGTGCCTTTATGACCGGCAGCAACACCAACTCTAATGTCGTTTTCGCCCCTCTTCAGCTGGCCACGGCGCGGCTGATCGGGATCAACGCCCTGGTGGTTCTCGGCGCGCAAACCACCGGGGGCGCTCTGGGCAGCATGCTGGCCCCAGCTAAGATCATCGTGGGGTGCAGTACTGCCGGGTTGGCGGGCCGCGAGGGTGAGGTGATGAGGAAGACCTTTCTCTACGGCCTGCTCATCGCGGCCTTCATCGGTCTGTTGGCCTTGCTGGTCGTCAACCTTGGATAGAGTTCGATTCGCCCACTGCAGTCCCACAGTGCCTTTGTCCAAGACGCCTGCGTCAACTTCGAGCAGGACCTGCAAGGCGCCGTCAGGTATATTAACCTTGACACGGGGCTGGTGCCCAGAGAACTGGTGTCCAGGGTGAGAGAGTGCCCGGGTATTGTCTCGCTGGACGAGGAGCACAAAGGGATAACGAACTACATCGCCAGCTCGTTGAGCAGGAACGGGAGCGATGATCTCAGTGCGTATGCGCCGAGGGCTGCGAGTCTGAGAAGGTTCGTGGGCTGAAGTCGAAGTGACCTGTGCCTCGGGGGCTCGCTGTGCGGCGCCGGGCAACCAGGCACGCGGTCACAGGAGAATGCGGGTGCTGAGGAGGGCGGAGAGATGGCTGGGGAGACGATCAAG
>Ga0315291_10010798_pt1 | contig 11143 bp, 6 predicted proteins | sample YL17G12_20_MG_FD_203070 | JGI IMG/M metagenome (GOLD analysis project Ga0315291, IMG submission 203070) | Sediment microbial communities from Yellowstone Lake, YNP, Wyoming, USA - YL17G12_20 | ecosystem: Environmental > Aquatic > Freshwater > Lake > Sediment | place: USA: Wyoming | collected... | reverse complement strand
CCCAAAACCGCATAAGTTTTCCCTTCTTTTGCCAGTGCTCCTAAATGTGCGCCTGTATCTATTCCTCTGGCTAAACCGCTGACCACCATCACTCCTCTTTTAGCCAGCTCCTTTCCTATATCAGTTGAATCCTTTATCCCCTCATAGGAGGCGTGATGAGTCCCCACCACTGCCACAAAGAGTCCTTCAGGCAAGGGGAATTGTCCTTTGAAATAAAGCACAGGCGGGGGGTCATTTATCTGTTTCAGACTTTGCGGAAAATCCTCATCTAAGATGGTTTTGATTCCAATCCCCTGCTCTTCCAAAAAAGATATATGTTCTTCAATCTCGGTGAATTTTTCCTGGGATTTGTAAATCTCTTTAGCCTTCTCCGGGCTTATTCTGGTAAGTCTGGAGATTTGTTCTGAGGTCGCCTTGTACACGTTTTCCGGAGACCCGAAGGCAAGCAGAAGCTGTTGAAACCCCTTGGGACCAACCTTAGCTACCTCTCTTAATGCTATGATGTATTTTCTACAGTCCTGCTCCATACTGGATTATAAACCTTTAGGTTTATCAAAATGTTTTTTCAATCATTCGAAGGTAAAGCTGAAGCTTTACACTCCACTCTATAGATTGCAGCGGAAGGCTTAAGCCTTCCATAAATGGAAACCTAAAGGTTTCCGCTACATTTCTTATTTAATATAATCTGTTTTGGTCAAAGTCAAAACATAAACTTTAGAAGTTCCAGAGGGACTAAGGAAAAGCATTATAATCATCCCGCCTTGGGGGCAAGGCGGGACTACCAGAAGAAAAAGTCCAACATTCCGTAGGCCCACGTTGCCCTCAACGTGGGCACGTTTTACTGGAAGACGCCTTTTATGACGCCTCTCCCGCCGCGAAGCTCAAACTCCGTCCCGAAGATAGATGAATCTATCCGCAATCTATCCAGTATTTCCTGAGCCATCTCACCTTCTGCGGGTTTTGGTGAGTGAGGAAAAGTCACCAGCTCAATCGGGATTATCTCAGCCCGGAGGAGTTTTTCCCTATCAAAAGTGATTTTCAGTATAATGCTCTGGTTATTTTTCAAATCTTTCTGATCGAAGACAAAATTCCCCAGGCTATAGGCGATGAGTTTCCCCTTGTAAAGTTCTATCCCTTGAAAAGTATGCGGGTGGTGTCCCACGACTATATCTGCACCGCAGTCAATTGCCATATGAGCCAAGCTCTTCTGATGCTCAGTTGGAAAATCCTGATATTCTATACCCCAGTGAAATGAGACTACGATGAAGTCTGCAGATTCCTTAACCTTTTCGAGATCTTTAATTATCCAGGCATGCCTCGCCTTGGCTACACCTGGATGGTCTTGTCCTGCAGGGAATGCACCTGGAGAAAGGTCGTATCCCAAGAAAGCTATTTTCAGATCACCCAGATCGAAAATTGCGGGCATTCTGGCTTCTGTTACATTTTTACCCGCACCAATTACTTTGATGTTGTTCTTATTCAAAACCTCAAGCGTCTGCTCAAAAGCCTTTTTGCCATAATCGTATGAATGGTTATTTGCCAGATTGAGCACCTTAAACCCAGCATAGACCAACCCTTTTACTGACTCCGGATCACCGCGAAAAGAATAGAGCTGGTCCCCTCTGGCTCCCCGGGTGGAAAGGGGAGATTCTAAATTTCCGAAAGTGACCTCTGCAGAATTCGTGATCTCAGCGATATTTTTGAAAGGGTAAAGATAACCTTTGGTCCTCATAGCGACATCTACACCCCGCGAGAGCATTATATCTCCAACCAGAATCAGCCCATGTTCTCTTACTAAGAAGGGATTTTCCTGCAGGAGTGGGGCTTCTGACTTCCAAATGAAGGGAGAAATAAAATTGAACAAGAAAAAAAGGAGAAGCGATCTTTTTGAAGAAAGCATTTTTGAGAAGGGTTTTAAGTAGGGACAGAATCCGCCTCAGGCGGATTCTGTCCCTACACCACTATTAAAAAAACGTCCTCACAGGAGTGAGGACGCTACAGAAAACATTTTATTCAGCAGAGGCAAAAGTAAGCTCATTAGTTAGAAGATTCAGAGCGTAAAGGAGGTTTTCCTTTTTAGAGTTGAAATCAGGCAGGCAGTTACCCTTAACGGGCCTGGCTGAAGGCAGGTTCATCTTTAAAGGATTAACGTACCTTCCGCTAACCATGCATCTGTAATCCAGGTGCGGGCCGGTGGTAATTCCGCTTGTTCCAACCCTGCCGATTATCTCGCCCTGGGTAACTCTGGCACCATTACTGATTTTCAGGGCAAAGGAGGAGAGATGTCCATAAGAGGTCATGAAACCATTGGCATGCCTGATCTCGATTGTCCTTCCCAGACCTCTTTTCCAGCCGGCAAAAGTAACCATACCATTTGCGGAGGAGACCACTGGCGTGCCGTAAGGGGCAGCATAATCTACCCCGTAATGGGGCCTGTAGGTTTTAAATACCGGATGGAGCCTGGAAGCCGAGAAGGTTGAGGTGATTCTCCTGTAGTTGAGAGGCGACCTTAAAAAAGCTTTTCTCAAAGATTTTCCTGTTAGATCAAAATAGTCAGCCTGTCCCTCCGGGTCCTGGTATAGTATGGCATCATATTTTGTCCCTGAAGCTTCGTATTCTGCTGCCAAGATCTCGCCGTAACTTACGAACCTCCCATCTTTTTCATATTCCTCATAAATCAGCTTGTATCTATCACCTTTCTGGGGCTCATTTAAAAAGTCTATCTGCCAGGCGAAAATATCAGAGAACTTCATTATTAGCTCTGGATTTTCACATTTACCCCTCATATCCTCCCACAGAGAATTTTTTATCTCACCTTCCAGACCTTTCACAATCCGGGTTAACTTGACTGGCACAGAATAAGCTACTAAATCTCCTTCTTTATTAACTACTTTATACCTCTCTAAAAGTCCTTTCTGATACTCAAAAGAGAGGAGCAGATGGTCAGGTGAGGCTAAAAGGGAAAAAAAATCTCCAGGCTTGCATTTTCTCAAATCTAAAACCTTGGACAAAGACCTGGTGAGCTCCGAGATCAGCTCTGAAGGAAGCCCTTTCTTAAAAAGTGAAATGGCTAAAGGCTGGTTTTTCTCTATGGTGCCGGAAAAGATGCACCCTAACTGAAACTCTGAGGAGAAGGCATTATTTTCCTCTAATAGAAGGTTCGGAATCGTTTTCTGGACAGTTGGAGGAAGTAGTGGCCGGGTGAAAAAAAGGCTGAGAAAATAAAACAGCACAATGCTGAAGACCAGGCTTCTGGCTATCTTGGCGACCTTTCTCATATCCCTCCTTTACTCGAAAATCCTTTTCCGGACTAAAATACATCTGCCGAGAAAATATATACCTCAGTATCCTCATCCTTCCAGCAGTCTTTATCGTACATACCAGCCTTAAAGCAGGTCTGCTCCAAAAAAGTTTTCCGGTCCCAGTTATTCTCTGTGGCTACCTGAGGCAAAAGGAGCCCGGAATAGTAACCCTTTCTGATCAAAATCCCGTGCGTTCCTACCTGAATCTGGCTCACATCCGTTATTCTTTTCAAAGGAGTAAGAACTGAAATCTCAATTTCCAAATCTTTTAACTCATCTTTAGTTACCGGATTGAACCTGGTATCATGCAGAGCTGCGGCTTCTGCCATCTCCTGAACGGTTTGATAAAGCGGTTTTATTGCCTGGATGTAACCGATACAGCCCCTCAAGTCCCCGTGTTTTTTTATGGTCACAAAAGCGCCTCTGTTCTCTTTAAGCACCTCTGAGGTTATTTTATAATCCGGGCATCTTACACCTTTTACCTTACATTCAATCGTCTCCTTGGCCAGCTTGATCAAAAATGTTTTGTCTTTATCCGAGATCCTGGAATCTGTGTCTTTCTTTTTCTGGACCTCCTTTTCAGCCTTTTCCTTTGGAGGATCATCTGAATTTTTCCCTGTGTCATAGAGAACCGCAGACATATAACCCACCACACCGGACTTGTCCCCGGTCACATCTCCGGAATTGGCATATTTGACTACTTTGGACTTGTCTGCTCCCAACTCCTTTGCCGCTATCATAGCTGAGATAATCGGTCCTCCGCCACAGGCTTCGCACCGGTCAGAGGTAAGGTCTTCAAAAAACGCCCTGGGATTAAAGGCGTTCACATTTTTTATGACTGTGCTGTCCAGCCTCTCTGCTTCTGCATAAGGATGATAATGTGAAAGGTCCGAGCTGGCAACAATCAGAGCATCTTTGCCTTTCAAAACGTTTGCCAGGGCTTTTCCCAGAGCCTCATAGGTTCCGTAATCGTCATCCGGACCAAGAACAATAGGAATGAGCTTGAAATTACCCAGGACTATCTGCAAGAAGGGCAATTGTACCTCTAAGGCATGCTCTGGCCTTTGCCCAGAAGTCGAGTGACCAACATCCGAAAGATAGATTCTTTTGTCCATTTTCGACAGCTCCAAAGCCAACTCCATATCAACCAAAATCGTCCCTAAAGGGGTCTGATAAGCTTTTCCGTTATAGATTGAAGCGCCTTTAAGATAAACCGCGTGGGTGGGACAGATGACTACGACTGTCTGGTATTTTAAACCCTCTAAGGTCTTATACCCATAGGCTGCTACCTGGCCTGAATAAATGTAGCCTGCATGTGGTGAGATCAGGGCAACTATCCTGCCCGGGATCTCCTCCTTTTTTGCCTTATTATAGAAATCGGCAATTTCTTTGGTTAACTTTACAGGGTCTTGAGGATAAAAACCCCTTAGAGAATCCGCCCAGGCAGACTTTCTTATCTCCTCAGTCTGCTCTCCTTCTTTGGTCATATCGTTACCCTCCGCCTTCAGGTGAGAGGTACATTTGAAGAAAGATAATAAAATGGATAAAACTGCAAAAGCCAACAAGATTCTCTTTGAAATTCTCATAGGAAATTCTTTGCAGTATAAAACTTTAGGTTTCTCGTAACCGTAGCGTCCTCACTCCCGTGAGGACGTCCCACCGTCGCCATAGGAATGGCGACGCTACCGTCTCCAAAATCACATCAAATTCCTTTCCCTCAAGCTCACGTAACTTTCATTCCCGATAATTACATGGTCCAAAACGTCTATCTCCATCAGCTTTCCAACTTCCACGATTTTACGGGTGACTTTCAGGTCATCCTCAGATGGATCCGGCTCGCCGGAGGGGTGGTTATGAGCCAGAATCATTGCCGCAGCACCATACTCGATTGCCGGGCGGAAAACCTCCCTGGGCTGGATGATATTAAAGGTCAGACTTCCAATAGAGATTACCTCATCATGGATTAAACGATTTCTGATATTCAGGTAAAGACCGCGGAAATGCTCCTTCTGCAATTTCCTCATCTCCTCTAAATATTTATAAACGTCCTCAGGAGTCCTGATAGTAGGAATCCTGCCCTTATCCTCCAGGAAAAACCTTCTTCCCAGCTCAAATACCGCAACTATCTGGCAGGCTTTAACCTGAGGTATCCCAAGGGTCTCCATTAACCTGCCAACGTCCTTTTCCTGAGCAATCGCCTTTGAGCCATAATCTTTTATTATCCTCTCAGATAACTCGATTACATTTAAACCCTTATACCCGGTGTTCAGGACAATTGACAAAAGCTCGCTGTTCCTGAGAACATCCGGCCCGTATTTTATCAGCTTCTCCCTAGGCTTCTGATCCTCAGGTAAATCTTTTATCCTGATCTGGTAATTTTCCTGCATGATATTTTCTTTTTTCTTTTTTTTAAAGCTTTTGTTATGTCAGGTCCTCAGACCTGACATCCCTGTGAACGGAGAAGGTTCTTTTGTAAAGCTGGAGAAATTTAATAAAAGACTGGTGAAAAGGAAAGGAAAAAATAATAAAATGACGAATGACGGATGAAGGATGATGGATAAAAGAATAAAAATACGATAGCGTGATTCGTTTTTCGCGACCGTAAAAAAAGTAGGGGTTCGATCCATCGAACCCTAATGGTCAGTAGGGGGTTCCCCGCTCCTTTTCTTGAAAGGTGGGACAGGCATCTTGCCTGTCCTTCGCGAAAGTGGAGTGCAAGAGCTTGCTCTTGCGTTATTATCAAAAAGCATCAACAAGCTGATGCACTCCGGTTAATAATCCATCACAAATTACACGGTAGTGGCCCACCTTTGAAAAGGTAATTAATCTTGTAAACCACATCCGCCACTGTATGCTTGTTATCGCAATTCACATCCCCCACCTCAGGCGGAAGAGGAGCAGGACCACCTTTGAAAAGATAGTTAATCTCATAGACCACATCAGAAACAGTTGTCTTGCCATCAGCGTTATCATCCCCGTGCACAAAAGCCGCAGTATTAACATACCCCTGCCGGGCAAAAAAACTCGAATCCTTGGAAAGCCCAACCACCGACGGCTGACCACCAGTCCCTATTCTCAAAAGATAGTTAGCAGATTGCGCCCTTCCTCCAAATTCATCTAAAACATCGGTAAACATTTTATAGTTTTGGCTTTGGGATTGGGAAAAAGAGTTAAAAGAAAAAAGTAAAAAGAACAACAGGAAAATTATCCCGGATTTTATGATAATAGATTTATGCACTTTTACCTCCTGCTTTTCTCATGTTTCGTAGCGCGAGGCTTTTAGCCTCGCATTGCGAACCTGAAAGGTTCGCGCTACGTAATCCAGCTACATCCCTTAACGGTTGGATTCTAACTTTTCCAGCTTAGCCTTCAAAGTTTCAATTTCCTTTTGCTGTTCTTTCACTATCTCCAGCAAGTAAATTGCAACCCTGTCATATTTCACTGCGTCAGGATTACCTTCTTTGTCGTACATAACTAAATCAGGAATAGCCTGTGCAACATCCTCTGCAATCAGACCTATGTCTTTGTTACCAGTTGATTTCCAATTAAATTTAACTGGCTCCAATTGGAAAATCTTATCTGGTTCGATTCTAAGCTGTTGTATATTTTCTTTGTATCTCTTGCTTGAAGAAGCCCTATATACTCTGGAATTAGGTTCCGCGGATACGCTGATAGCATAAAAACTCTCAACAGGAAGGTTATGAAATCTAACATCATCACCAGATACATCAAAGTCAACTGTATAAACATTCCCCCATCTGACTCCAGATCCACCCAAATAATATGTGGCATCTACTGCAGGATTTATTCTTTCAGCTGTTATGGTATTATTTTGAGCATCGAGAGTTAATCCTCCAACTCCTGACCTTAATGTAAGTGTGCCATCACTTGTTCCAATTACGCCACTCACATCTAACTTATATGCTGGGCTCGTTGTTCCGATACCGACGTTTCCATCTACGATTAGGTTATCAGTCCCTGGGTCAGATGTTCCACCAACATGAAAACCACCTGCTGCAGTTCCATAATCCGATAGATTAACCCTATTAAATGTTGGATTATCAGTAGTTCTCACATTCTGGTCCATTGCATAAAGCTCATAATTCCCCTGACCTGTATTCACGGTGTTTGCGGAAAAGGCACCATCCACATCTAGTGCCTCTCCTATGTTTACAGTTCCGTCGTTATAATCTTGAATTGTTCCACCTACATAAACTATGGCATCAGGGTTGCTATATTGAAGGTAAATGTTATCTTCATATACCAAGAAATCCCAGTCGCCACTGTTTAGAGCATCGATTCCAAAACCATTTGGCATCGCACCAAATTTGTTAGTACTGGTGTTACGAGTATAAAAATACCTGGCAACATCATCAATTACCGCGGAGCCGTCCACCAAATACCCACTAGAGGCATTCACACTTCCGGACACATCAAGTTTAAATGCCGGACTTGTTGACCCTATACCCACATTACCGGTTCCTGAAGGAGCGTATAATCGTCCATTATTAATAGATATGTTATCCGGGACTTCTCCGTCATTATCTGGCACATCATCATCAATCCCTCCAAGGTTATGGAAATCATTTGAACAAGCGATTTGAACATTTCCTATAGTTGTTGGCCAATTAGCACTATAGTGGTACTCATCCACCTTATCGGCATTCTCTACAATACCGGAAAATCTTCGAGCATACTCTGCGGTATCAGATTCAAATGACTTATAAGCATACCCCACACTCACAATCGCCTTTCTGGGAGTCATCTCATTGTCATTTCCAACTTTCAAACCAAGGTATCTTGAATTCCCATCAAAAACTGTGGAAGGAATAGAATTAACACTTCCCAGCAAAACGCTGAAAACCCCATATTCAACTTTGACTGAGGACTGAGTTTCAGTCCATAAAGCAGTTCCTCCGGTGCTGTCTGCATAAATGGAGAACACTATCGAAAATGTGTCGCTAATTAAAGCCCCTTGCGGTGTGGTAATCTTCCCCTGGTAATTAATCATCTTGGGCACTTCGGCATAAGCCAAAGTTGAGAAAACCAGGATTGCCACCAGGCAAACCAGCAAAATCTTTACCGATTTCATTTTAAACCTCCTTATCTTATTTGTCATTGCGAGGAACGTAAGTGACGAAGCAATCTGCCTCCTCTGGTAGAGTAAATGGATTGCTTCGTCTCGCCTTCGGCGGACTCGCAATGACGGTTTGACTTCGTTAACCCGACACAGAATCGTCGGACGTTACATTTCTATCGTCGGGCATAAAGTCCGACGCTACAAGTCTTTCAGCTTCGCATTGCGACCCTGAAAGGGTCGCGCTACTAATTGCATTGAGACGCATGCGATGCGTCTCTACGTTCCACCCCACCAAAAAGGTAAAGCTATCCGCCTTGGCGGATACACTCCAGAACTAATATCACCTCCCTTGAATAGGTCAGAATTCACCCTCTTTTTTGAATTTGATTCTTGATATTCCCCCTCAGTCTTAAAACCCAATTTTGTGTTATGTCAGGTCCTCAGACCTGATTCGCCTGAGGCGAACTGGCAGGAGTAGCTCCTGCCAGAACAGGTAATCATTTGTTTACGAGCTATCATATATTTTAGAACAAAAACCTTATTTGTCAAGGAAAATGACTGTAGTTTCTAAATTTTAGATTGGAGTTGAGGTAAGAGGGATAATAAAATTCACAGCTGTCGATAAAAGCTTTACGACCCGTAGGGATTAAGCAGATTAAGCGGATGTTTGGAGCAGACTTATCAGCCTCAAGGTCAAATTCGACTTAATCCTTACAATCAGCTGTGAGACATTTTGACCGTAGGTGCGGGGTCACCCCGCTCTACTTGACTGCATGTCATTCTGAGCCCAACGGGCGAAGAATCTACCATCCACTTGGACTTTGTAGATTCTTCGGTCGTCTCGCCCGTAGGGACTCCCTCAGAATGACAAAAAGGGGCGATCACAGAGGGTCGCCCCTACAACTCACGTCTCACTTCTCACATCTTACTTCTTACTTTTTTTCTTCTTCTTATCCAGGGCCAGCTTCAGAACCTCATCCACTGTCTCCACAAAGATGAATTTGATTTTCTTCTTGATCTCTTCCGGGACTTCTTCTAAGTCTTTCTGATTATGTTTGGATAATATGATGGTCTTAATCCCTGCCCTGTAGGCAGCTAACGCTTTTTCCTTCAGCCCTCCGATCGGCAGAACCTGGCCTCTTAAGGTGATTTCTCCGGTCATAGCCAGGAAAGATTTTACCGGCCTTTCGGAGAGAAGGGAAACAATCGCTGTAACCATTGTGATGCCGGCAGAAGGTCCATCCTTGGGAATTGAACCGGCTGGCACATGCACATGGATATCATATTTTTCGAAGAAATCCTCTGAGATTCCCCATTTCCCAGCAGTGGAGCGCACATAGGACAAGGCGGTCTGTGCAGATTCCTTCATCACCTCACCTAAATGTCCGGTCAGGGTCAGGGATTTCTTCCCCTTCATTTTGGTTGCTTCGATAAACAGTATTTCTCCACCAGCCGGAGTCCAGGCCAACCCGGGTACAACCCCTATCTGGGCAGACCTCTCCACTATCTCCTGGAAGAATTTTGGGGGACCAAGATACTCGTGCAGGTTGTCCGGGGTTATCTCGACTTTCTTCACCTCATCCAATGCCACCTTCTTTGCCACTTTTCTGCAGACCGTAGCTATCTCCCGGTCTAAATTCCGCAAGCCCGATTCCTTGGTATAATCGTTTATTATCTTTTTCAAAGCCTGGTCCTGAAAATTCAGATTCTCCTCTTTTAGACCATGATTGGAAAGCTCTTTTGGTATCAGATATTTTTTGATGATCTGCAATTTCTCTAAATCAGTATATCCTGGAAGCTCCAAAACCTCCATTCTATCCTGTAACACCGCAGGTATCGGGTCTAAGATATTGGCAGTGGTGATGAACATCACCCTGGAAAGGTCAAAGGGAACTTCTAAGTAATGATCAGAAAAGGAATGGTTCTGTTCCGGGTCCAAGACTTCCAATAAGGCGGCTGCTGGATCACCTCTGAAGTCCTGACCGATCTTGTCGACCTCGTCTAACATAAAGACCGGGTTATTTGAGCCAGCCCTTCTTATCCCCTGGATGATCCTGCCGGGCAAAGAGCCGATATAGGTCCTGCGGTGACCTCTTATCTCGGCTTCATCGTGCATGCCTCCTAAGGAGATGCGGTTAAATTTTCTTCCTAATGCCCGTGCAATTGACATACCTAAAGAGGTTTTACCCACACCTGGAGGTCCTACAAAGCAGAGGATTGGACCTTTCAGGTCAGACTTTAATTTCCTAACTGCTAAGTATTCTAAGATCCTTTCCTTGACCTTTTCCAGGTCATAATGGTCTTCATCTAACACACGTTTCGCATCTTTTATATCTAAATTATCCTGGGTTCCGATGCTCCAGGGTAGGTTCACCAGCCAGTCAAGATAGGTTCTGGATACGATATATTCTGCCGCAGCCGGGTTCATCTTGGAGAGCCGGTCCACCTCTTTTAAGGCTGATTCCCTGGCCTCGTCCGGCATCTTGGCCGCTTCGATCTTCTTTTTGAACTCCTCAACCTCCTGGGTCCTCTCATCTGCTTCACCTAATTCCTTTTGAATCGCTTTGAGCTGTTCCCTTAAGATATAATCCCTCTGCATCTTTCCCATCTCAGTTGCAGCCTGGGATTGGATCTTTCTGGAAAGCTCTAAAACTTCCACTTCTTTATTTAGATAAAGGGTCAGTTTCTTAAGCCTTTCTTTAACCTCTATAGTTTCTAAAAGCTCTTGTTTCTCAGCTATGGTGATGTTCAGGTTTGAGGC
>Ga0315291_10010796_pt1 | contig 11144 bp, 8 predicted proteins | sample YL17G12_20_MG_FD_203070 | JGI IMG/M metagenome (GOLD analysis project Ga0315291, IMG submission 203070) | Sediment microbial communities from Yellowstone Lake, YNP, Wyoming, USA - YL17G12_20 | ecosystem: Environmental > Aquatic > Freshwater > Lake > Sediment | place: USA: Wyoming | collected... | reverse complement strand
AAAGCCGCGAGTCCGGCCAGGATACGGACGCTTCGTCGATTTTCCCAGAGGGGCATGGAACCTCTCGAGCCGCCGCGGCCCCGACCTCAGATGAGCGAGATCTTCTTCAGCAGGTACAGGTCATCGAGCATCTTGCCGGCCCCGAGGACGACTGTCGTTAGGGGGTCATCGGTGATGAACACGGGCAGATGGGTCTCTTCGCGGATCCTCTTGTCCATATTCTTGAGGAGCGCCCCGCCGCCGGTCAGGATGATGCCCCGGACGATGATGTCCGCCGAGAGTTCGGGCGGCGTCCGCTCCAGGGCGATGCGGATGGCGTTGACGATGGCGGCCACGATCTCCTCGATGGCCTCGCGGATTTCCTGGTCGTCAACGACGATGGTCCTCGGGATCCCCTCCCTCAGGTCCCGGCCCTTGATCTCCATGGTCATCGGCTCGTCGAGGGGGTAGGCCGAGCCGATCTGCATCTTGACGATCTCGGCTGTCCGCTCGCCGATGAGCAGGCTGTACTTTTTCTTCAAGTAGTGGATGATGGCATCGTCCATCTCGTTGCCCGCGACGCGGATACTATGGTTGAAGACGATCCCGTCGAGGGAGATGACGGCGATGTCGGTCGTGCCGCCGCCGATGTCGACAATCATGTTCCCGGTCGGCTCGGAGATGGGAAGGCCCGCTCCGATCGCGGCCGACATGGGCTGTTCGATGAGGTAGACCTCCGAGGCCTTGGCCCGCATGGCGACGTCCTTGACGGCCCGGCGCTCGACCTGGGTGATCCCGGTCGGGATGCCGATGACGATCCTCGGCCGGAGCAGGAAACCGTGGTTGCCCATGGCCTTCTTGATGAAGTGGTCGAGCATCTTCTCGGCGATCTCGAAGTCGGCGATGACGCCGTCACGCATGGGTTTGATGGCTATGACGCTCGTCGGCGTCTTGCCGAGCATTTCTTTCGCCCGTGAACCGAAGGCCTCGACCTTGCCCGTCAACTCGTTGACGACGACGATCGAGGGCTCCTGGACGATGATGCCCTTGCCCTTGAGGAAGACCAGGGTGTTGACCGTCCCCAGGTCGATGGCAAGGTCGCAAAAAAATCTGTCTTTCAACCAGCTGACAATGCTCATCTTGCTTCTCTCCTCAACGAGGCCTTTTTAACATAATTCGCCGCCCGAAGCAAATCGAGGGGCCTCCGGCCGCCGCGGGCGTTTCTCAAGCCAGGCTTGACTTTGATTCCGGGTTTCAAATATACATTAGGAAACTTCGGAAAGGAGCCCGCGATGAGTCATCAATCCTACGTCCCCGAAAAAACGGACCAGAGGGAGTTCACCCTCCGGGCCATCCTCATCGGCCTCGTCCTTACGGTCATCCTCGGCGCGGCCAACGCCTACCTCGGCCTGCGGGCCGGCATGACCATCGCGGCCACCTATCCGGCGGCCGTCATCGGCATGGCCGTCCTGCGCATCATGAAGGGCTCCATTCTCGAGGAGAACATCGCCCGGACCATCGGCTCGATCGGCGAGTCGATCGCCGCCGGGGCCATCTTCACCATCCCGGCCTTCCTCATCTCCGGGGCCTGGCTGAAGTTCAACACGGTCGAAGCGTACCTCAAGTCCTCGGCCCTGATGTTCGTCGGAGGCCTCTTGGGCATCATGTTCGTCACCTTCCTCCGCCGGGTCATGGTCACCGACCCCGACCTCGTTTTCCCCGAGTCCGTCGCCGCCTCCGAGATCCACAAGGCCGGACAGAAAGGCAGCCAGGGCTCGAAGTTCCTGTTCCAGGCCATGGGCCTCGGAGCCCTCCTCTACTCGCTCGGCGTCGTCCAGATCTTCGCCGCCAGCAAGGATTTCATCATCAAGGTCGGCAAGCTCGGAACGAGCTTCGTCCGGCTGGGAGCGGCAAAAGACGCGGCCACGGTCGGCGCCGGCGGCACCGTGGCCGTCTCCGGGCCGGGCATCTTCCCCGCCTACATCGGCGTCGGCTACATCATCGGACCGCGCCTGGCCGCCCTCAACTTCGCCGGCGGAGTCCTGGCCTGGGGTCTGTTCGCGCCCCTGCTGATGTTCTTCCTCGGGCCCCAACTCATTGGCGCGTTCTACGGACCCGGTGTCGCTGCGGCCGACGTCAGCTGGCCCAGTATGGTCGAGAACGTCTGGAAGTTCATCATCCGGCCGATCGCCGTCGGCGGCATGCTCGTCGGCGCCGGTTTCACCCTTTACCGTATGCGGAAAAGCCTGGCCACGGGGATCAAGCGATCGCTCGGCGACGTCAAGAAGGCCGCCGGCCAAGCGGAGGCCACTTCCCGGCTTGAAAAAGACCTCAACATCAAGGTCGTGCTGGCCGGGCTGACGGCGACGTTCGTCCTCATGATCTTCGTCTACAAGATATTCGCCGGGGCCTGGCCGCCGGCCATTCTGGCGGCCGTGGTCATGGCCATCGCCGGGTTCTTCTTCGCCGCCGTGTCGGGGAACCTCGTCGGGACGATCGGCGCCTCGAACAATCCCATTTCAGGCTTGACCCTGTCGACGCTGATCATCGCCGCCCTGCTCATGGTCGTCGTCGGCGCCACCGGAATGAGCGGCGTCGCGGCCGTCCTCGGCGTCGCCGCCGTCGTCTGCGTCTCCTCGGCCGTCGCCGGCGAGATGCTCCAGGACCTCAAGGTGGGACATATCCTCGGCGGCACGCCCTGGAAGATGCAGGCCGGCAACATCCTCGGCATCCTCGTCGCTTCTCTCGTCATGTACTTCCCGCTGATGCTCCTCCACGGCGCCTTCACCTTCGGCAGCAAGGAACTGTCCGCGCCCCAAGCCGGCCTCATGGCCGCGCTGGCCAAGGGCATCGTCGGAGGCGAGATGGCCTGGCCCCTCGTCATCGTCGGCATGCTCATGGGCTTCGCCTTCATCCTCGTCCAGGTCAAGTCGCCGATGCTCGTCGCCGTCGGCATGTATCTGCCGCTCGAGACGACCTTCGCCATCTTCATCGGCGGCATGTTCAAGGGACTCGTCGACAAGGCCATGGCCAAGAGGAAATTCAACCCCGCCCAGACCGCCCGGGCGACCAACGTCGGCATCCTCCTCGCCGCCGGGCTGATTGCCGGAGAAGCATTGATGGGCCTCCTCAAGGCGGCCTGGAAATTCTTCTTCCTCCAGAACGTCATCCATTCCGATATTCCAACGCTCTTCAAGAACGGCAAGTACTTCGGCGTCGTCGATCTCTATGTCGGCGGCCTGGCCGTCCTCGTCCTCATCGGGCTTTATCTCGTCAAGGTGCCGCTCAAGAACGCCGGCGCCGCCGACGAACCGGCGCCGCCTTCGGCTATCATCTAAGAAGGAGGCCGCGAGGATACCCGGCACGCAATCCACTCATTACCGCTCCGGGTATTCTCACCGGCGGCCGCGGAGGGGGGCCTCGGGCATCGTCTTCGTTCGCTGCGGTGATTCTTTACGCCTTCCCGGTCCGGATTCGATGGGGGGAGTCCGCGTATCCGTCCCGGGATGGCTGAATCACCGCTTTATGCTTCCTCCGACGACACCCTCAGCCCCTTTTTCCCACGGCCTCCTCTATGAACACCCCTGCGCGATGTGGATTCCTGCCGGGCATCCCCGCGGCTCTCATTGAGATAGACCACCGCCGTGGCGGCATAAAAAACAATATGGATTTTGCCAGCACGGGCCATTTTCAGGTAAAATGAAGGCGGAAAGGAAACCATGGCTCTGCGTGAAATTCTCATCATCGGGCACCCGACCCTCGTCAAGAAGGCGGAGCCGGTCGACCGGGTCGACGAGGAGATCGTTCGGCTCGCCGGAGACATGGTCGAAACGCTGCACGCCGCCCCGGGCATCGGGCTGGCAGCGCCTCAGGTCGGCGTCAGCAAGCGGCTCATCGTCGTCGACCTCTCGGTCGGCGAGAACGAGGACGACCTGATCGTCCTCGTCAACCCGGAGATCTTCAGGAAAGAGGGCAAGGTCACCTGCGAGGAAGGCTGCCTGTCGGTCCCGGACATCCGCGAAAAAGTCGCCCGGCCCCACCGGGTGACCGTCAGCGGCCTTGACCTCGAGGGACAGCCGGTTGAAGTCGACGCCGAAGACCTGCTGGCCCGTGTCCTCTGCCACGAGGTCGACCATCTCGACGGGATCCTCTTCGTCGAGAAGCTCTCTCCCCTGAAGCGGAAGCTCATCCGGAAAAAACTAAAAAAAGACGCGGCGGCCCCCAAAAAAACATGAATATCGTCTTTTTCGGGAGCCCGGCGGCGGCCCTCCCATCTCTTGGCGCCCTCCTCGGGGCGGGGCATGACGTCGAGCTCGTCGTCACTCAGCCCGACAAGCCGGCGGGACGCGGCCGAAAGCTCTTGCCGTCGGCCGTCAAGTCCTTCGCCGTCGAGCAGGGCATCCCCGTGATCGAGCCGGCGAAGATCCGGACGGACGGATCGGCCCTTGAACGGGTCCGGTCGGCCGCGCCCGACGTCAACGTCGTCGTCGCTTACGGGCAGATCATTCCGAACGCCATCCATTATTTCCCCCTTTACCATTCCCTCAACGTTCACTTTTCCCTCCTCCCGAAATACCGCGGGGCGGCCCCCGTCCAATGGACGATCCTCAACGGCGACGCGGAATCCGGGGTGACTATCATCGAGCTCGACGACCGAATGGACGAGGGCGACATCCTGGCCGTAAAGCGCGTTCCCGTCGGTCCGCGCGAAACGGCCCGGGAGCTCGAAGACCGGCTGGCCGGACTGGGCGCGTCACTCCTCCTCGAGACGATCGAAAACATCGACGGCGTCAGCCGCATCGCTCAGGACCACAGCCTGGCCTCCCTGGCCCCCAAGATAGAGAAAGAGGTCGGCCGGATTCGCTGGGAGCACGCAGCCCCGGCCGTGGACCGGAGGGTTCGCTCCCTGGCCGACAGGCCCGGCGCTTACACCTTTTTCCGGGGCAAGAGGCTTAATGTCCTTCGCGGCCGCCCCCTCGAAGCGAGGCAAGCTGCGGGCGAACCGGGGAGGATCATCGCCGTCGGGAAAGCCGGGATCACGGTCGCCTGCGGCGGCGAAACGGCCTTCCTCGTTGAGGAACTCCAGCCGGAGGGCAAAGGCCCGATGGCAGCCCATGTCTTTTCCCTGGGGACAAGGATCGACCCCGACGATTCCTTGGGGTCGGGGCAGCCGGCGGCGGGCTATTCTTCGAGGAGATAAAACCTGGGATCGACACGCTTGCCGTCCCGCCAGACTTCGTAATGGACATGGGGGCCGACGGCCTTCCCCGTCTGGCCGATGTAGCCGATAATGTCCCGCCTTTTCACCCTTTGCCCCGCCTTCACAGCGAAGTTGCTCATGTGGCCGTAGACGGTCGTGAAGCCGTTGCCGTGGCTGATGGTGACGTTCTTCCCCAGGTACTTGTCCGTCTGGACATTGATGACGATGCCGTCGGCCGTGGCCATGATGGGGTTGCCGACGTTGGTCGAAATGTCGATCCCGTAGTGCATCGTCCACTCCCCCGTGAAGGGATCGTTCCTGTGGCCGTAAACCGAGGCCAGCCAGCCCACGGCGGGCACGATGGACGGCGTCGAAGCCAGGCGGAGGCTGTCGCTCTCGAAGAAATTGAGCAGGCTGTTGAGGTTGCTCTCGATGCTCAAGGCCTTCTGGCTCATGTTCTGGATCATCCCCTGGGAAAGCGTCTGGGGGCCGCTCGGGACGGGCGCCAGTTCGGGCTCGGGTTCCTCGCCCTTCCCCGGGTCGCCGCCGCCGATCCCGGCCGGGGCGGTCAGGACGTCGGGCGACTTCAGCCCGGCCATAACGTTGAGCTTCTTGGTATAGCTTTCGAAGTGAGAGATGGTCGCCTGGAGCTCGCCGATGGATTTCTCGTAGTTGGCGATCGTCGTCTTCTGTTTGGCCGTTTCCGCCCGGAGGGCCTTGTATTTACCGCGGATGACGCTCATACGGACGTAATCGACGAGCATGGCCGCGAAGGCCAAGCCGAGTACTGCGCCGGCCACGGCCAGGATCTTCAGGGCCCGCTGGGAAAAAGACAGGGTTCTGGTGCTGGTTTTCGTGTGCGGGACGAAGATGACAGACAGGTGATTTTTAGCCATTGTTTTACCCTTTATTACCACATCAGAACAATAAGTGTCAAGCCCTTTTTAGGGGGAAATTACCCTCCCCCCAATTGGCTAGCCAAAATTCGCTACCCGCCGCAGAGGACGGACCCGCCGTTGACGTCCAGGATCTCTCCGGTGACATGCCGGGCCAGGTCCGAGGCCAGAAACAGGATCGGCCCCGCAATGTCTTCGGCCGGGGGGATCCGCTTCAGGGGGATGGTCTGGCGGACCTTTTCCTTGAAGCCGGGCTCGCTGAAGGAGGGAGCGCTCATGTCCGTGTCCACCCAGCCCGGGGCCACGGCGTTGACCCGAATGCCGAACGGGGCCAGCTCGACGGCCAGGGACTTGGTCAGGGCATGGAGGGCACCCTTGCTCGCCGCGTAATGGGAATGGAACGCCTCTCCCCTGACGCCGGCCGTGGAGGTGACGTTGATGATCGAGCCCCGCCCGTGCTCTTTCATGGCCGGGACGACCGCATTCGTAGCGTAGAAGACCCCATCCACGTTGATCCCGATCGTTTCCCGGTAGACGGCCTCGTCCATCCGGCCCATCTCGAGATAAGTCCAGACGCCGGCGTTGTTGACCAGGGTGTCGAGCTCCCCCCATTTGGCCAGGACGTCTCCGACCATCCTGTCCACGTCGGCCCGAGAAGCGATCTCCGCCTTGTAGACGAGACACCGGCGGCCGAGCTTTTCCACGCTCTCTAATACCTTCTCGGCCGCCTTTTGGTTGCTGACATAGTTCAAGGCGACGTCGGCGCCCGCCTGGGCGAAGAGGAGCGCCGTCGCCCGGCCGATGCCCCGCGACCCGCCTGTCACCAGAACCTTGCGGCCGTCGAGCCGGATCATCGGACGTATCCCAGGCTGAAGTCGCCCATCTTGTGGAATTCGAGGGTGCGGTAGATCTCGTCGGCCTTGGGCAGGACTTTTTCTCTCATGACGGCCATGTAGTCATCGACCTTGGGGATCTTACCCTTAAGGGCGGTCAGGGCCGCGAGCTCCGCCGAGCCCAGGTAGACGCGGGTATTATCGCCCAGCCGGTGGTCGAAATTCCGGGTCGACGTGGCGAAGACGGTCGTCCCTGCGCCGACCCGGGCCTGGTTGCCCATGCACAGCGAACAGCCGGGCATTTCGATCCGGCCGCCGAGAGCGGCGAAGATGGCGTAATACCCTTCGCGCATGAGCTGGGCGGCGTCCATCTTGGTCGGCGGCGTGATCCAGACCCTGGCCGGGGGAATTCCGGCCTTGTCGAGGATGCGGCCGGCGGCGCGGAACTGCCCGATGTTGGTCATGCACGAGCCGATGAAGACCTCCTGGACCGGGTCGCCGGCGATGGCCGAGAGCGGCCTGACGTCGTCGGGGTCGTTGGGGCAGGCGACCAGGGGCTCTGTGATGTCCGCCAGGTCGATCTCGAGGACGGCCTTGTATTCGGAGTGCGCGTCCCTCTTGAGGAGGACGGGGTTCTTCAGCCATTCGCGGCAGGCGGCGCTCCTCTTGCGGAGCGTATCGGCGCTCTCGTAGCCTTCCTCGATCATCTTCTCCATGAGGGCGATGTCGCTCTTGAGGTATTCGGCGACGCGCTCCTCCTTGAGGGAGATCACGGCGGCTGCGGCCGACCGCTCCGCTGAGGCGTCGGTCAGCTCGTAGGCCTGGTCCACGGTCAGGTCCTCGAGTCCCTCCATTTCCAGGACGCAGCCGTTGAAGATGTTCTTTTTGTTCTTCTTTTCGACCGTCAGCAGTCCTTTCTTGACGGCGAAGTACGGGATGGCGTTGACGGCGTCGCGCCGGGTGATGCCCGGGTTCATCTTCCCCGTGAACCGGACGAGGACGGATTCCGGCATGTCGAGAGGCATGAAGCCGAGCGCCCCGGCGAAGGCGACGAGCCCCGAGCCGGCCGGGAAGCTGATGCCGATGGGGAAGCGCGTGTGGGAGTCGCCGCCCGTGCCCACGGTGTCGGGCAGGATGAGCCGGTTCAGCCAGGAATGGATGACGCCGTCGCCGGGCTTGAGGGAGACGCCCTTGCGGGCGACCATGAAGGGGGGGAGCGTCATATGCATCTTGGCGTCGGTCGGCTTCGGATAGGCGGCCGTGTGGCAGAACGACTGCATGAAGAGGTCGGCCTGGAATTCGAGGCAGGCCAGTTCCTTGAGCTCATCGGCAGTCATTGGCCCGGTTGTGTCCTGGGAGCCGACCGTGGTCATGCGCGGCTCGCAGGCGGTGCCCGGCAGGATGCCGGCGACGCCGCAGGCCCGGCCGACGATCTTCTGGGCCAGCGTGTAGCCTTGCTTCGGCTTGGGCTTGGGATTCTCGATGGCGGTAAAGAACTCCGCTTCACCGAGCCCGAGCGCCTTGCGGGCCTTGGCCGTGAGCTGGCGGCCGATGATAAGGGTCAGGCGGCCGCCGGCCCGGAATTCGTCCTTGAGGGTGGGGGGCTTCGTCTCGAGCTTCGAGATCTCTTCGCCGCCCGCGCCGAGGATGACCCCGGCCTTGAAGTCGAGGGTAATGACGTCCCCCGTTTTCATTCGGGTCACGTCGGCAACGAGGGGCAGGCCGCCGGAGTCCTCGGCCGTGTTGAAGAAGATCGGGGCGATCAGGCCGCCGATGACGACGCCGGCGCGCCTCTTGTTGGGGACGAAGGGGATGTCCTCACCGATGTGCCACATGAGCGAGTTGCAGGCCGACTTACGGCTCGATCCCGTGCCGACGACGTCGCCGACGAAGGCCACCCGCCGGCCCTCCTCGCGGAACTTCCTTATGACGTCGTTCCCGCCGGGGAAGCGGGTCTGGCCCATCGACTGGGCATGAAGGGGGATATCGGGCCGGGTCGGCGCGTGGCCGGCCGGAGAGAAGTCATCGGTATTGATCTCGCTGTCGACCTTGAAGACCTTTAGGACGAGCTTCTCCGGGAATTCCGGGCGGGACAGGAACCACTCCCCTTTCGCCCAGGATTCCAGGACGGCCTTGGCCCGGGGGTTCGTCCCGGCAAGCTTGACGATCGTCTCGAGACGACCGTAAACGAGGACGATTCTCTTCAGGGCTTCGGCGGCGGCCGGGGCGATGTCATTGTCGGAGAGCGCCTCGACCAGGGGCTCGACGTTGTAGCCGCCGAGCATCGTCCCCAGCATCCGGACGGCGTCGGCGCGCGAAACGGCCGGCGACTTGACGCTTCTCTTGGCCACCGCGGCCAGCCATTCGGCCTTGACCTTGGCCGCGGGGTCGACGCCCGGCGAGACCCGGTTCTCGAGGAGGCCGCGTAGAAGGGCGGCCTGGTCCGGGGCAGGTTTCTCGAGGTTCCGGCAGACTTCTTCGACCTCGGCGGGCGTCAGGGGAGGCGGCGGCAGGCCGATCTTTGCGCGTTCTTTCTCTTGCTCAAAATATGAGTCCAACATGGCTAATCTCCCGGCTTGCGATTTTCGCGCCGGTCCGGCGCCCCCTAGATATAGAATTTTTGGTGCGTTTTGTCAAAACTACCCAAATCCGGCCCTTCCACCGGAGACGATGCCCGAGGCCCCGCCGCGGCCGACGGAAAATAAGGCAAGATTCCAGTTGCAATCGGATGCGAATATCGTTAGAATTATTTTCCTGATTTTTTACCCCAATTTTCAACGAACGGAGGGATTCACAGAATGGATATCGCCGCTATCGACAGAGCCAAGGAGCACTTCGGCAAGCTCCTCGAAGCGCAAATGAAACGGATGGAGAGGGTCAAGGCCTCTCCGGACTGGATCGACTACTCGAAGCTCTCGCCGCTCAAGATCGGCATTCTCGCCGGCGACGGCATCGGCATCTCCATCGCCGCCCAGTCGAAGCGCGTCCTCGCGTTCCTGCTCCAGGACGAGGTCAAGGCCGGCAAGGTCGTCATCGTCGACATCGAAGGCCTGACCATCGAGAACCGCGCTGCCCACGGCTGCGCCATCCCGGCCGACGTCCTGGCCGAGATCAAGAAGTACCCCGTCACCCTCAAGGGCCCCACGACGACGCCGCGCAAGGGCGATCCCTGGCCGAACGTCGAGAGCTGTAACGTGGCCATTCGGAAAGAGCTCGACCTCTTCGCCAACGTCCGGCCCGTCCGCATCCCGAAGCAGGGCATCGACTGGATCTTCTTCCGCGAGAACACCGAGGATCTCTACGCCCTCGGCTCCAACGGCATCGACGTCGACGCCGACATCTCCATCGACTTCAAGCTCATCACCGGCCCCGGCTCCGACCGCATCTGCCGCCTGGCCTTCGAGAACGCCAAGAAGAACCGCCGGAAGCGGGTCACCTGCGTCACCAAGGCCAACGTCGTCAAGACGACCGACGGCCGCTTTCTGGAGAATTTTTACCGCATCGCCAAGGAGTACCCCGGCATCGAGACCGACGATTGGTACATCGACATCATGACGGCCAAGCTCGTCGACGAGAAGCGCCGCCGCGACTTCCAGGTCATGGTCCTGCCCAACCTCTACGGCGACATCCTGACCGATGAAGCGGCCGAATTCCAGGGCGGCGTCGGCACGGCCGGAAGCGCCAACATCGGCAAGCAGTACGCCATGTTCGAAGCCATTCACGGCTCGGCGCCCCGCATGGTCACCGAGGGCCGGGCCAAGTACGCCGACCCCTGCAGCATGATCCGGGCCGCGGCCATGCTCCTCAACCACATCGGCCATACCGAGAAGGGCAAGGACCTTGAGATGGCCCTCGACCTCACCGGCCAGTACGAGAAAAAGCTGCTCATCACCGGCCGGGCGACAGGAGTGACGGGAGCGGAGTTCACCGATTACGTCATGGACTGGGTCAAGAACCCCAAGCTTCAGCACGCCTGGGAAGGCTACGTCAAGGCCTGAGCCAGGCAAATTCATAAAAAGGAGTTCGACATGCGCAAGAAAATCGCACTCGTCGGCGGCGGACAGATCGGCCAGATCCTGGCCCTGCTCGCGGCCCAGAAGGAGCTCGGGGACATCGTCATCCTCGACATCCCCGAACTCGAGAACCCGGCCAAGGGCAAGGCCCTCGACCTCATGGAGATGGCCCCCCACGGCAACTACGACGCCAATATCACCGGCACGTCCAACTACAAGGACA
>Ga0315291_10010794_pt1 | contig 11145 bp, 6 predicted proteins | sample YL17G12_20_MG_FD_203070 | JGI IMG/M metagenome (GOLD analysis project Ga0315291, IMG submission 203070) | Sediment microbial communities from Yellowstone Lake, YNP, Wyoming, USA - YL17G12_20 | ecosystem: Environmental > Aquatic > Freshwater > Lake > Sediment | place: USA: Wyoming | collected... | reverse complement strand
AGCCAGAGCTATTTTTAAAAGCTGTTTCTATCCCTTATGCTATCGTCAGGGATGATAAATCGTGAGGGGACGAAATGTCAAATTGCATTCGAGCAAAAGGACTCCGACCCCGGCCTGCCCGAAGTCGAGGATGCCAGATAGAGGCTGGCTGGGCTCTAGGGCAAAGTTGACTTGCCCCCCATTCCTTGATAACCTTTAGCCACACCTGTTAGAAGGGACCAACAGTGGCCATCAAGTGCCCAAAATGTCATTCTGACAATCCCGATTCGTTGAAATTCTGTGGCGAATGCGGGACGCAACTTATCTTGTCTGAAAGCCCCCAGGTCTCCAAAACCCTGACGCTCGAAACCAAAGCCGATGAACTCAGACGAGGGACTATCTTCGCCGGCCGATATGAAATCCTGGAGGAGCTGGGCGGTGGAGGGATGGGAAAAGTTTTCCGCGTCCTTGACCGGAAGCTCGAGGAGGAAGTAGCGCTCAAGCTCATCCGTCCCGAGATTGCGGCCAACCGCATGGCGATCGAGCGCTTCCGGAACGAAATCAAGATTTCGCGAATGATCACCCACAAAAACGTCTGCCGGATGCACGACCTGGGCGAGGTAGAAGGCACCTCCTTTATCACGATGGAGTATGTGCGTGGGGAGGACCTCAAGAGCCTCCTTCACAGGACAAAGACCCTTCCCGTTGGGACAGCTCTATCCGTCGCCCGCCAGGTTGCGGAGGGCCTTTCAGAGGCCCACGGGCTCGGCGTTGTCCACCGGGACCTTAAGCCCGGCAACGTCATGATCGACAAGGAGGGGAACGCCAAGATAATGGATTTCGGGATCGCCCGGTCGCTTTTGGGGAAGGGGCTAACGGTCGAGGGCGCGATCATCGGGACGCCTGAATACATGAGCCCGGAGCAGGTCGAGGGGAAAGAGGCGGACCAGCGATCCGATATCTATTCTCTGGGAGTCATCCTCTATGAGATGGTCACGGGCCGAGTCCCATTTGAGGGGGGCACGCCTCTTAATATCGCCCTCAAACATAAAACGGAGATCCCCCGCGACCCGAGAGAGTTTAGTCCTCAGCTCCCTGATGAACTCAGCGAAATCATTCTGAGATGCCTGGAGAAGGAGACGGAAAAAAGATATCAGAATACTGAAGAATTGCTCTCCGATTTGAGAGGAGTCGAGAGGGACACAACGCCGGCCGAAAGTCCTACACCCAAGAGCCGACTGATCATATCAAAAAGAACGTTGGCAGGGGCAAGAAAAGCGACCTGGAAGAAAGTGGCTGCTATTGGGGGAGCTGCTGTTCTTCTGGGTTTGATCGTCACGGCCGGGATTCTCTTGCTCCCCGGCCGCGGCGAGGTTATCGATTCGATCGCCGTCCTTCCCTTTAAAACCGTGAACGTCGATCCGGAAACGGCCCTTCTTTGCGATGGAATAGCTCAAGGGTTGACTGATAGGCTCTCGGAACTGTCCGGTATGAAGAAGGTCATCCCTTTCACGACCGCTCTCCGATATAAAGATCAAGACGCGGGCGCCGATGAAATTGGTCGCCAGCTCAAAGTCAAAGCTGTCTTGATCACCCGGATGACACATGTGGGAGACCAGGTTTCACTCAGGCCGGAGCTCATTAAGACCGAAGATGGGAGTCTCATTCTGGGGCAGACCTATGATCAACCTTTAAAAAACAGCCTTGCCTTCCAGGAAGACATCATGCGGAGGCTTGTCAGTAAGCTGCGGCTAAAACTGAGTGATGAGGATAAAAGGAGAATAACCGAGCGGCCGATTGCTAACGAGCAGGCCTATGAATACTATCTGAAAGCAACGCAGGAAATTCACAAATTCACAAAGGAAGGGTGCGACCGGGCCGCCCAATATCTTCAGAAGGGACTGGATCTCGTCGGCGAAAACGCCCTGCTTTATGCTGGTCTTGGCTATGTGTACAGCCAATACGCCAATCTCGCCATTTCAGTGGACGAAAACAACAACAAAGCAGAGGAATATGCAAAAAGGGCCATCGCTTTGGATCCTGAAGTGCCCGAGGCGCAGTTAGTTCTAGGGTTTATGCAGTGGGGGCGCTCTGATCTCGGGAAAGCGCTTTCCCATTTTAAGAAGGTTCTGGCCCGCAGGCCGAATGATCTTGAGGTCCTATTCTGGACCTGCGGGCTTTATGGAGATCTGGGAAAGATGTCTTTGGGTGAGCCTCTGCTCCAAAGAATGCTGGAGATTGATCCCTTTGGCGTCCAAACGCAGAGAATGCAAATGCTGTACCACTACTGGAGCGGGCGACTTGATCTTTGGACTAAGATGCTATCTCAGATATATGATGAACATCCCGAACTCCGACAACAATTTTGTTTGTGGCGTTCAAAGTCGCTCGCAGCCCAAAATCGTATGAAAGAAGCACTCGAAATTCTGGCACCGTACACCAGTAACCCCCAGGAAGCCATGAAGGAATGGCTTTCGCATATGGCTCTTCTTTTGGAATGCGCATTGAAAATGGATCGGAATGGTTTCTTAAGATACCTCACTCCGAACATCGTTGAGGAAGCAAGAATAGATCCCGAGAACTCGGTTTATATCGCTGATCTTTTTGCTTTGCTTAAAGACAACGCCAGCGCTCTGTTTTGGCTTGAGAATGCCGTGAAAAAAGGCTTCATTAACTATCCGTTTCTCAATGAATATGATCCCTTTCTTAAAAATATTCGGGGCGACGAGCGTTTCCAGAAGCTCATGGAGCGGGTGAAGTATGAATGGGAGCATTTTGAGGTGTGATAGAGGAAGGCTATATGATCGGCAAGACCATCGCCCATTACAAAATCTTTGGGAAGATCGGGGAAGGGGGGATGGGCGTTGTTTATAAGGCCGAGGATACCAAGCTCAAGCGCACAGTCGCCCTCAAGTTTCTGCCGCCTGAGCTAACAAGAGACTCCCAAGCCAAGGCTCGTTTTGTCCAGGAAGCTCAGGCCGCCGGAGCATTGGACCATCCCAATATCTGTACTGTTCATGAAATTGGCGAGGCTGAAGGCGCCACTTATATCGTCATGCCCTACATTAATGGTCAGAACTTAAAGGAGAGGATCGCAGTTGGGCCCTTACCTATGGAAGAAGCTCTGGCCATTGCCGGCCAGGTTTGCGAAGGCCTCAAAGAAGCCCATGAGAGGGGCATCATCCACCGGGACATCAAGCCGGCGAACATCATGCTGACCGAAAAGGGGCAGGCGAAGATCATGGATTTTGGCCTGGCGAAGTTAGAGGCAGGAGTTGACCTGACCCGAACGATGGCCGTGATAGGAACGGCGGCCTATATGTCTCCTGAGCAGGCACGCGGCGAAGAGGTCGACCATCGCACTGACATCTGGTCGTTTGGGGCGACGCTCTATGAGATGCTGACAGGACAAAAGCCGTTCGGACAGAAACACAACCAGGCTCTTCTCTATTCGATCCTGAACGAAACTACGGAGGTCGCGAGCCGGATACGCCCGGATATCCCAAGCTATCTGGAGCGGGTCATCCAAAAGTCCCTAGAAAAGGACAGATGCAGGCGGTATCAAAACATGGGGGACGTCCTTAAGGACCTTAGGTCCGAGAGTGCTCCTGGGTATTCAGGGCTGAAAGCTGAAAAATCCATCATCGTTTTGCCCTTTGAAGATATGAGCCCGGGTAAAGACAACGAGTACTTCAGCGACGGTCTGACCGAGGAAATCATCACGGATCTTTCTCATGTCCATGACCTTCTTGTCATCTCAAGAAGCTCGGCCATGACGTTCAAAGGCACGAAGAAGACGATTCCAGAGATGGCCCGGGCGGTCAATGTACGCTATGTCCTGGAGGGGAGCGTCCGGAAGGCCGGGAATAGCCTGCGCATCACGGCCCAGCTCATCGACGCCGCCCGGGATGTCCATCTGTGGGCGGAGAAATACACCGGAAATCTCGACGATGTCTTCGACATCCAGGAGAAGGTCTCCCTCTCCATCGTTAATGCTCTTAAGATCAAGCTAAGCGCAGGAGAGAGCATAAAGATCTCAGAGCGTCCTATCGATAATGTGCAGGCCTATGATTATTATCTCAGAGCGAAGCGGGAGATTTTCGCGGGCACGGCGGACGGCCTCACGCAAGCGCTCTGCGACCTCGAAGCCGGGCTGGCCATCCTGGGCGATAACGTCCTCCTGAACCAGGGCATGGCGGAAGCCCACCTCCACCATTATGAGTACGGGGTCAAGGCGGATGAAGAGACCCTGCAACGGGCTGAGCACTTTGTTAGGAAGGTCATTAGCCTGAAGCCGAACTCCGCGGAGGGCTATTATCTCCTCGGAAGGATCGAGAGGTTCCGAGGGACGGTCGTTAAAGCTATCGATTACTTTAAAAGCGCTCTGGCGGCAGATCCCAATCACAGCAGCGCGCTGCTTTTTCTGGCCAACGCCTACGGCCTCCACGTCGGCAAGGCCGGCCTCGCGGAGCCCTTGTTACAAAAGCTGCAGGGGATCGATCCACTCACTCCCCTTTTTCTTTTTATCTCAGGATACATTCAGTGGCTGAACGGCAAGCTCGACCATGCGCTGCTGACGTTTCAATACATGACCAATATGGAGCCCGATCTCTCGTGGGGCAGGTTCATGACAGCCCATATTTTTGCTTGGCAGGGGAATTATGATAAAGTCATCAGATTGGCCGATGAATTGGTCCTGCGCTGGCCTGACGACAATGTCGCCTTGTGGACACTGGCCTTGAAATATGCCCTGCAAGGCGAAAAGAAGAAAGCTCTGGACACGTTCTCCGAAAAGGCGAGGGAATTTATCTGGAATGATCCGGAGGTGGTATGGTTTGGAGCAAGCCTTTTCGCTCTTTTAGATGAAAAGGACGAAGCGCTCCGCTGGCTCGAACACTCGATCGATCGAGGATGGATCAACTATCCCCTGTTTGCCGAGCGAAATCCCCTCTTTGCCAATATCCGCGGCGAAGAGCGGTTCAAAAAGCTCATGGAGCGTGTGAAATACGAATGGGAGCATTTTGAAGTGTGAGGACGCTGACCCCGGCCTGCCCGAAGTCGAGGATGCTAGGAAGAGGCTGGCGGGGCTGAAAAATTGAACTCGTGCTCAGAATTGAGGAAAAACATATTAATCTGCGAGGGTAAAAGCGGAACGCTCCAATTGGTCGGCGTCAACCTCTTCCTTAGGTCTATTCTATAGAAGGAGATATTCAGTGAAAAATTCAACGGCGATGTCACGGCGTGAAGCAATGACCGTCATTTGCAGCGGAGCACTGATCCCCGTTGCTTCATCATTTGGCCGTTTCCCTGAAGTTCCACAGGCAGTGCGTACTCCAAACAAGGACGATCTTATCTTTATGTCGGCAACTGCTTTGGCCGAAGCCATCCGGACAAAGCGGGTTTCGTCGGAGGAGGTTGTTCGCGCTCACATCGAACGCATCCAAGAGGTTAATCCCAAGATCAACGCTGTCGTGCAGTTGGTTGCTGATAACGCCCTGAAGCAGGCACGCGAGGCTGATGCGGCTCTGGCACGGGGTGAAATTAAGGGTCCGCTCCACGGTGTCCCGGTGACGATTAAAGACTCGCTGGACACTGCTGGTGTGATATCGACGGGAGGAACCAAAGGACGCGCATCGTTTGTGCCTAAAAAGAACGCGACCGCAGTCGCACGGATACTCTCCGCTGGTGCGATCCTTTTGGGGAAGACAAATACTCCAGAGTTTACGTTTTATGGTGAAACCGACAATCTTGTCTACGGACGTACCAACAATCCATATAATCTTTTAAAGACGCCGGGTGGCAGCAGCGGCGGTGCGGCTGCGATAATCGCTTCAGGCGGCTCTCCGCTCGATCTTGGAAGCGATACTGGCGGGAGCATCCGTGCTCCGTCTCACTGCTGTGGTATATCAGGAATCAAGCCTACCTCCGGCCGCGTGCCGCGGACGGGCCATATCGTCCCTTTTGCTGCGGGACTGAGCGATTCACTCACGCAAATAGGTCCTCTGGCAAGGTACGTAGAAGATCTTATCCTTGCTCTGCCGATTATCGTGGGACCCGATTGGCGTGATCCAGCCATCGTCGGCATGCCTCTTGGTAACCCGCACAATATCGTGCTCAAAGATCTCCGGATCGCTTATCACACTGATAATGGGATTACCACTCCCATCCCAGAGATTGTCGGGGCTGTTAAGAGAGCAGCTGAAGAGCTGGCCAAAACTGGTATCCGATTGGAGGAACGCCGCCCCACGGGGATCGAACAGACCAAGGAGCTTAACGATCAACTCTGGGCGGCATGCACCGATGCTGAGGTGCGCCGCTTCTTCCAAGCAGCTGGAACTTCCGAAAGCGAGATATCTCCCTTCCTTCGAAAAGCAATCGATGCGATGAAGCAATTCAAGCCCATGACGGCGGGGGAAGTTGACGATTTGATGGCCCGGCTGGACCTGTATCGAAGCTCTATGCTCTCCTTTATGGAGGGCTTTGATGCCATTCTGTGTCCTGTAAACGCCTATCCTGCTTTGGAGCATGGACTCTTCGGCGATTGGGACCATGATCCGGGTTGGACATATACCTATGCCTACAACCTCACAGGATGGCCTGGCGTTGTTGTCCGAGGGGGAACGACAAATGAAGGCATACCGGTCGGAGTGCAGGTTGTGGCACGTCCGTGGCGTGAAGATGTCGCGCTGGCTATTGCTCTGCATCTCGAGAAGACTCTTGGGGGCTGGCAAAAGCCGCAAATTTGAACTTGTGGCTGGGAAACCAGACGGTCCGGCCTCCTTGGTCCCGGGATTGGCTCTCAATCTGGAAGCACGCCAACCCCGTCCACTCCGAAGTTGAGGATGCCAGGAAGAAGCGGGCGGGGCTGAATCACTAAGTTGACTTGCCCTCCCGTTCCTTGATACCCTTTAGCCACACCTGATAGAAGGGGTCAGCAATGGCCGCCAAGTGCCCGAAATGTCATTCTGAGAATGCCGAGACCAAGCAGTTCTGCGCTGATTGCGGGACGCAATTGATTCCGCCTCAAGGTCCCCAAGTCTCTAAAACCCTGACGTTGGAAACCAAACCTGAGGGACTCACGCGAGGGGCCGTCTTTGTCGGGAGGTATGAGATCCTGGAGGAGTTGGGGGGCGGAGGAATGGGGAAGGTCTATCGTGTTTATGACCGGAAGATAGAGGAGGAGGTGGCGCTGAAGCTCATCATACCCGAAATTGCCGCCGACCGAAAGGCAATCGAGCGGTTTAAGAACGAGCTGAAGGTTGCCCGTAAGATCACCCATAAGAACGTCTGCCGGATGCACGACCTGGGTGAGGCGGAAGGGACCTCCTTCATCACGATGGAGTATGTTCGGGGGGAGGACCTAAAGAGCCTCCTTCATAGGACAAAGACCCTGCCGGTGGGGACAGCCGTTTCCATCGCCCGCCAAGTTGCGGATGGCCTATCAGAAGCCCACGGGATGGGGGTGGTGCATCGGGACCTCAAGCCCGGGAACATCATGATCGACAAAGAGGGCAACGCCAAGATCATGGATTTTGGCATCGCCCGCTCGCTTCTCGGCAAGGGACTGACGGGAGAGGGGGCAATCATCGGAACGCCTGAATACATGTCTCCCGAGCAGGTGGAAGGAGAGGATATTGACCAGAGGTCTGATATTTATTCTTTGGGAGTAGTTTTGTATGAAATGGTGACGGGAAAAGTCCCGTTTGAAGGAGCGACACCTCTAAGCATAGCTCTGAAGCACAAGACAGCGGAGCCTCAAAACCTAAGAGAATTCAACACTCAAATACCCGAGGACTTAAGTCTGCTGATATTAAAATGCCTGAATAAAGATAAAGAGAAGAGGTGTCAAAATGCGCAGGAGCTCATTTCCGAGCTCAACAAGATTGAGAGTGGAATACCGTCAGGACCTAAGGCTACCGAAAAAAGAAAGCCCTTTTTCCAGTCCTTTCTAAAAACATTAAGAGAGAGAAAAATAATTGAAATCCTGGCTGCCTTTATCGGAAGCAGCTGGCTCATCCTTGAAGCTGTCCATTGGATTCTGATCGATCATTATCACCTTCCGGAAAAATCTTTGGATATTACACTTGTTTCTCTTTTGGGCGTCTTGATCTGCACCTTGATCTGGCGTTTTTTTAGAGGGGAAGAAAAGAAGGCTAAGAAAACAAGGATAGGATTCATCCTCATCTCCGCCATTCTGTTCGCTACAATTATCTTTGACGCTTTCATCGTGTTGAAAATAGAAAAACCTGAATCAAAGCCCAGTCGTGCTGCTGCGCTGCCCGCCCATAAACAACTGACGTTTGTCGGGGATGCGACAAGGGCTGCGATATCTCCAGACGGCAAATTAATTGCTTACGTGACCGGCCGACCAGAGTCGGGACAATACGTAGGCTTGGCAAAAAACAAGGCATGGGTTCAGGACGTCGCGGGCGGCCATCCCATTGAGATCTTTAGCGGCGGATTCATTGGCTCTCTAAAATGGACCCCAAATGGTTCTGATGTGACGGTATCTTCCGTGTGGCCATGGGGCGGTTTTCTCGTGCCTCGATTGGGCGGGACACCACGTCCCATGGATGATATCAATATTGCCTGGTCACCCGATGGTTCTCGGTATGCGGCAAGAGGGGACTCTCCAAAACAAATCAAGATTGTGGACAGATTGACCGGCAAATCATCCTCCATAACTTTAAACGGACAGATTGAAACCTTTGTTGATATCGACTGGTCGCCTGTGGATGAGCGTTTATTGATTCAATCGATAGATCAAAAACAATTTACAGTGTGGACAACTAAAACCGATGGAACCCAGCAATACAAGCTCGTCGAAGAGGACATGCCAATTCTGTCGCCAAGATGGTCTTCAAAAGGGGATGCCATTTATTATCTTCGGGGCAGTGGGCTCGAACAAACGGCAACGGAGCTCTGGAAGATTCCGCTCTCCCGAGAGACTGGGAAAGCGGCAAATTCCAGTTCGCTTGTTTTTTCGGGCCTACAAATGGGCGATACTATTTCCCTGACAAGCGACGGAAGATATCTTTTATATACAAGAGTATTCCAGTTCTCCAACCTCTGGCAGGCAACGATTGAAGGCTCAGGAAAAAGCCAAATCGTTAGGACAAAGCAACTCACATCAGGGACTTTATTGAATATCCACCCCAGTTTTTCTCCCGATGGCAAATTTGTTGCCTTTTCCAGGGGGAGCGGAGAAACCAGCAACATTTATGTGATCTCGACTGAAGGAGGGAATCCTACCCAATTAACTTTCTTGAACTCTACCAATGTCAGGCCTGTGTGGTCTCCGGATGGCGGGGAAATCGCTTTTTGGTCCAATGAAGGAGGAGAATATAGAGTCTGGAAAGTCAGTGCTCGAGGCGGGAGACCCTATCAGTTCGCCAAAGCTGAATTGGGCAGAAGTACACAAATTACCTGGGCTCCTGGTCCAAATATCATTTATCCTAAGGGCAATAAGGAAGATGCAACGGGAAAAACCAATTTTACAGTTCTCGATCCCAAGACTGAAGAAGAGACACCGCTTGTCAAGGGTGAGTCAGAAGTAATTTTGATGAACGACCCCCGTTATTCTCCGGAGGGAAAAAGAGTAGCCGTGTTTACACATCGTGGGCTTTGGATCATTTCCCTCGAGGATTCCTCTAAGAAATTGGTCGGTCAACAGGATCAACGTTTATTTCCATTTGGTTGGTCAACAGACGGGAAATGGTTGTATGCCTATGAAGAAGACATAGAAACTGGCAAAAGGAGATATTTCATAGGTGATACAGAGAACGGCAAGGTCAAACCCCTGCCAACTATCGCCTTCACAATAGAAGGAAAAACCTATTATAAGGTAGCTGATGACAAGCCCGAGATTTTTATGGATGAAAAAACGCACTCCGATGTCTGGGTTATCGAGAACTTTGACCAGATAACTAGGTGAAAGCGACAGCTGGAATGATGGAACCTGCAAAGATGCCGACCCCGGCCCGCCCAAAGTCGAGGATGCCAGAAAGAGGCTGGCGGGGCTGAACCAATAAGTTGACTTGCTCCCCCATTCCTTGATAACCTTTAGCCACACCAAATAAAAGGGGTCAGCTTTGGCCACCAAGTGCCCGAAACGCAGGTTCAATCCTTGGTAAGAGGAATATAACATGGCCAGTGAAACAGCTTTGCGACGCATGGTGTATACTGCAACCGGGCTAGTTATTGGAGTAGCTGCATTATTTGCCTTTGTGATCGTACCCCGGCTTGTAGTGCATCCGCAGGCAATTGCTGACCGTGCTAATTTCTCTTATATAGTTTTTTTTATAATCCAACTGGTGGCGGTGGCTGTTTTGTTGACTTTTATCATTCGAAGCCGGCATGGCGGCAGGAAGATCGAGGGGTTGCTGCTTCTTGCGGGGATCGCAATAATTTTGCTGGGCTTCATAGTGTTTAATGGTGCCGTATATATGATGCAATTTTACCAAGGGTTTTATGGAGTGGCGATTTTGATGTTGGTATGTGTTGGAGCAAACCTGATCGCCGGAATTCTGGCAATAATTTCGGAGAACAAGTTACGGCACTTGACAAAGACAAAGTAAGGGGGAGAGGACGTCCTGAGCCAAAAATGGTTGGCAATCGCCGGTTCGATCCCGGTCAGCTCCACCATCTGTTTCCCCTCGTTTCCCCTGATATTTGAGCCTTCTTCTGGATTCTTGTTTTTAGCCTGAGTCACTTAGGCTGAGCCATTTTGGGCAATTTTGTCCACGCCGTGTCCATACGGGGAGAGGTCTGTTTTCAGTTGACTATGCTCCCCTTTTCTTGTTACCCTTTAGCCACACCTGATAAGAGGGACCATCAGTGGCCATCAAGTGCCCCAAGTGTCATTTTGAGAATCCTGAGGACACTTTTTTTTGCGGGAAGTGTGCTACTCCACTTCCACAAGTAAAGGATATCCCCTTAGCTCAGACCGAAACCCTTCAGAGTCCCGTTAAAGAACTAACCACCGGCGCTACATTTGCCGGCCGCTACCAGGTCATCGAGGAGCTCGGCCGGGGCGGGATGGGCCGCGTCTACAAGGTCCACGACACCGAGCTCAACGAGAAGGTGGCCCTGAAGCTCCTCCGGCCTGAAATGGCCGCCGACGCCGACACGGTCGAACGCTTCCGCAACGAGCTCAAGTCCGCCCGC
>Ga0315291_10010793_pt1 | contig 11145 bp, 19 predicted proteins | sample YL17G12_20_MG_FD_203070 | JGI IMG/M metagenome (GOLD analysis project Ga0315291, IMG submission 203070) | Sediment microbial communities from Yellowstone Lake, YNP, Wyoming, USA - YL17G12_20 | ecosystem: Environmental > Aquatic > Freshwater > Lake > Sediment | place: USA: Wyoming | collected... | reverse complement strand
AAGGCTGAGGAAATGGACGAATAAGAACAGCGATCCTATGATTTTGCTTCTCTTTTTTTCTTAAGCCTTTCAACCATATCCTGCATTTTTTTAACCGCCGCGGCTTCCTTGTCATCTTTAGGCAATGTCCACGGCTGCAATACCCGTTGCGTGAGTTTTCCGGAGAGTGGGGCTTCAGGAAAAGCTCCGATATCGTACAAGCTATAGCTCTCGAAATCCACCGGGTTCTCCTGATAGCAGGACCAGACTGCCTTGCGGATGAGGTCCGGGGTACCGCGAAACTGCAAATCGATGAGAGCAACCTGTTGACGAAAGCGCTCGATGAATTCCATTGGAAGGTTGTACAACAGGGGATGAGGAGAATTGGATCCTATGATGCGTTTTTTTTCGTCCACCCCATTCTTTAGCAATGCCTTGAAGGCTTCACCCGTTAGATGGCCTTCCGACTCAGGACCGCTCAAAACGGCGTACCGGATGTTCGGGTTGGCGACAACGTTACAGATGATCTTTTCAAAACCTATATTTTCGGTCTGTACCGTGCCGGCAAGCGCTGCACCGCTTTCCACGCCAACTCGCACCAGCTCTTCGATCTCCGCAGGGATTTCTTCTTGTTTGCGGTTCAAAACAATAACCACCACGACAGGAGAGAAATCATTTCCGCGGATGTACCTTCCTTCCTCCGGAGGGTAATCGGGATGCGGGGTTACCTTCAGCATGACGTGAAGCGCTCCTTAGTCGTTGATCATTCTTGCGGAGGTTTTTCACTGTAGACAGCATATTGGGCTATTACCGCTTCCGCATATTCATCTTCCAGACGCGGTATGATGTAATTGTACTCTCGTATGGCCTGGATGATTTGGTCTTTTGTCAGCTCCTGGGCCTTTTTGCCGCCGGCCTGCCAGCCTTGGAAGACTTCCTCCAGCCCGGCGATGCCCACTGGTGAGCCGCCAACTATGATTCTCCATCCAGAAGGGTTCATTCCACAGGAGCATTTCATGGAAATACCTCCATCGGACCATTCGGGCTTATTTGGCAATATAGCCAATAGTCTATCTTCTGTCAAGAAAAGCATAGCGAATTGCCTCCAATCAGCCGCCCCTGATAATCGCTTCTTCTCTCTTTTCTGAACTCAGCCCGTCGATGTCGAGCTCGCTCGACCCGATCATGAAATCCACGTGGAGATGGCTCTGATTCCCTCCAGCAGCGGTGAATTCCGCAGTGGAAAACCGGCCGCCACTTCGCAAGGAAAAACGATAAGCTCTGCCGAGTGCAAGATGGCACGATGCGTTCTCGTCGAATAGCGTGTTGTAGAACAAACGGCTTTCGCTGGCGATCGGTGAGCTCTGCGGAACCATTGTACCTCGCCTAGCCTGGGAGAGCCCTCAGCGATATCCAGCTTCGCCGTAGCTGAAACAACGCGCCCCTGTTGAAAGGTAATGGAAAAATCTTCGATGATCTCCCCGTTGACCACCAACGGAAGCGTCCCTCGCACTATGCCTTCCGCCGATCCCAGGTGTGGGATGGTGAAGACCTCCTCCATCGGCAGGTTGGGAACGAAGCGCAGGCCCCGGTAGCCAAGGCGAGTCAGAGACTTGATTCTTGCCTGAAGGTGGTCGATTGGAAAGGCCAGGCAATTGCATTACCTTTCTTCATCAGACGACAGAAGTTAACGATGTCCTCCCAAAAGTGCAGTCGAAAATCAGAAAAGGCTCGCCCTTGGCCGCTTCCTCCGCCAGGTGAGCCGCCGTCCATTCCGAACTACCCTTGCCTATTTCACCGTTTTGCTGCACCATCCGCAGGAATCGAAGCCGATCGTCTTCCCAAAAAATCTCCACCTCTCGCGCGCCGGACCGATACGCCTCGTCTACCAAAGTTCGATTGAATTCCTATGCTTCCACCGGCGCTGCCCAGATGTAGAGCTGCTGCCCGGTCTGAAGGTCCAGGGCCGTTCGTATGAGGAGCTGCGCCTGCTTGAGCTGTACTTGAGGGATAGTGCTCACGCAATGATCGGTTTCAGCAACACCCCGAGGGAACGGCAATTGCAGAAAAATCGAGGCCGAGCACCTCAAAGATCTGTTGATTGCATTCCTGCAGCAGCTCAGCCATTTCTTGTTGGGCATGCAGAAGCTCTACGGTGCGCGGATGCAGGTTCAGATTCGCTTGGAGGGTGCGAACCCGACTGATCTCCTGCTCCGTAAGCGTGCCTGCGGCCTGCTTTTCCCTGAAGCTACGAGCTGCCTGGTTGAAAGCCTCTCTGGACCGAGAAAGCTCCGCATCGGTTTCCAATTTGCGCCGCGCTTCAAAAAACCGCGTTACCGCATCCGTGGATTTCAGGCTGCTAGCAAACGACAGCACGGCGTTGCGCAATACCTCGGTCGGCATCCCCATACCTCCTAGCAGCATCCACCGGCAGGCTTGGCGAGCCGGGCAAAGTCAAATCCCAGGTCTTCTCTGAGACTTGTATTTAGCTCCTGGATCAGGGATAACAGTCTCTCCTGGCTATCGAAATACTTCCGCAGCTTCGGATGCTGGAACACCTTTTCTTCCAGCTCACGAAACTGCTCGTTGTGATGCGAGCTGCCTCCCGACCAGCTCTGCAGCATCCGCAGGGTTTGCTGAGCCTCCTGATACTCAGTCAGCAGGGTCCTCGCCGACGTGTCCTCCCTGATACTCCTTGCGGCCTTCTCCTGCTCCCGGAACTGTGAGGACTCTCCAATCGCACGGGCGAAGCCGCGCGCGGCTTCCAGAACTACGGTTCGTGTCCCGGTCGCCATGTTCTCTTTCACTGTTCCTCCTTATTCCAATCAGCTCCAGCTCTTCCTTGATTAATCGCTCCGAGAACTTGCCGCCTTTTTGGATAAGCCGCCCATTCACGGTCACCAACGGCGGCTGGCTGTCCTGCTGCAACAGCAACTTCGCGGCGTGCCGCCAGCTCCTTTCCGGAGCGCAGGCAGCCAGGGGCAGCGCGTAAAACCTCACCACCGCTGCGGCTGAAACATCCTGCATTAAGCCTTAGTCTCTTTCAGCACTGGCCGGGCCCGCAGCCGCAACCCAGCGATGGTCTACCGCGGCTCCTGCCTCCGATGGCGAAACTCCCCATGGCCTGGCGGCTATCGCCGGAGCCGCAGGCAGGGCAGACGGCCTTAAGGCCTTTTTCCTTCTCCGCGACCGTCGCCCAAATCTCGAAATGCTGGTTGCAGGCTTTGCAAACATACTCATAGATCACACGGCCACCTCCGTTTTTTCGGCGATCTCACTTTTTGGCGCATCAATCCCGTAAAGGCTCCGACCAGCTCGCTTCACCATTTCCAGGCCGGTTATCTCCGTCTCGAAGAGGGGGAGAATGGCCACTGGCAGCTGGAACCGCTCCCGGATTTCCCGCAAATATTTGTCCTGCATCCGGTTTCGGCTGCGGAAATAATCATTGGTGCACTTGCCAGGCTCAAGCACCTGGTTGGCTACCACGAACTGGGCCGTCATTCCCGCATTCTTGAGATCTAGAAAAGCCCGGTGCGCTTCAACAACCGGTGTCGACTCCGGGTACATGACGAAGGCGAAAACCGTCCGCTGCGGGTCTTTCAAGCGCGCAATCATCCGGTCGAAGCGTTTCTGCGTTTCCGTTTTGACTCGGGCGCTGCGTGCCGTGGTCGCCACCATCAGCCCTACTTGCTCCTTGTAATCGAACGGAAGCTCTAGCAGTCGCAAGGTGTGCCCGGTCGGAGCGGTATCGAAGACGATCGCCTCATACTCCGCGCTCTCTGTATAGGAGAGAAACTTCTCAAAGGCAGCCATTTCCTCGGTGCAGGGGGATTCCAGCTCTTCCTTTATCGCCAGAAGCATATCATCGTCATAGTTCTCTCGTGCCTCTTCAAGAATGCGCCTCTTGTATTCTTCAACTGCCGTTTCCTGGTCAATCTGGACTGCGTACAGGTTCGGAACGTCGGCTATTGGCTGGATGGAGTCCCCGACTGGTCGCTCCAGGACTTCGCCAATATGCGCGGCCGGGTCCGTCGTCAATAAGAGCGTTTTATACCCTTGCGAGGCCAAAACATAGGCGGTGGCACAGGACACGACGGTTTTACCCACCCCGCCCTTGCCGGTAAAGAAAATCGCCTTTGGGGAGCTCTCCGGTCGGAGTAGGTGGAAAACAGGATCCGTCGTAAGCCGGTTCGCATTGCGATCATTCTGTCCCCCGTCCTTCCGCAAAGACAGACCCTCTCGACCCTTTTCCTTCGAAAAGAGCTCTTCCGCAATGCTTTTCACGCCATTGAACCCTTTTATCTCCCAATCTCGGAGAAAGACCATCCGCTTTGGCTCCGCGAACAGCGAATCGATCCGCCGGAGGTATTGCTGCTGCATCTCATAACGCCGGCGGAAAAAGGGGGCCACGCATACTTCCTTCGGGAGCATCCCGTTTACGATCAACTCCAGCCCGCTGATATTCAGGTGCGCGAGTTCCTGCGCGGATCGTCGGGTTTCCCACAATGATGTCCCCTCCGGCTGCAGCACGAAGAAAAACCGGGTGCTCTTGCGATCTGCCAACAGCCGCATCGCCTCGTCATACTTGACTTTGTTCTCCTGAATCGATGCCACCGGCCCGATGCACGTATTTCCTCCGCCTTTGGCGCTCTCCTCAATATGCCGGCTCCAGTCTACGGGCAATTCCAGGAGGCGGAGTGTATGACCGGTGGGTGCCGTGTCGAATACGATTACCTCGAAGTGATCTCCGTTCCGTGATGCCCCATCGCCCGCGATGAAGTCGACAAACCGGTCGAACGAGGCAATCTCGGTAGTGCAGGGAGAACGGAATTGCTCCTCGAGTACTTTCAGCACCTCAGGAGGCAATACGCTGCGCATCGGCGCCAGTATGCGTTCGCGGTATTCCTCGGTCGCACGATCCGGATCGATCTCCATTGCCCAGAGGTTTTGCACGTTCAGGGGCGTTATTTTGTGGCCGATTTCCGCTTCGAACACGTCCGCCAGGTTCGAAGCGGGATCCGTGGTGATGATGAGCGTCCGAAACCCCGCTTGAGCGTAATGGTAAGCAGTGGCACAGGCCATAGTAGTCTTGCCTACCCCGCCTTTCCCGGAAAAAAATATAAACTGGGTCTGACTCATTGAGCGTTTCCTTTCTGAACGATGTAACCCTGCAACTCATCGTAGGTGGGATAAACCTTCTGCTTTACGACCTTTCCGTTGATCGCGGTCACGGGGAGGGCGGCAGTTCCTTGGGTATGCAGCAGCTCCAGGACTTCAGGGTTCTGCAGGAACTTCGTTGTTTGCTGGGTCAGTAGGTAGCGCTCGATCTTCACTGTACCATCGGACTCTTTCTTGATCTTCAAGATGGCTTCATTGACGTCGAGCAGAGCCGGATCGATGGCCGGCCCGCACATTCCGCTCGGACAGCACATCGGTGGATCGAAGATTTCGATCATCATATTAGACTCTCCTCTGATTACATTGTTTTTACAAATGCAGGCTTCCTCAACATATTCATCTGGGCGAATCCGATCACGCATTTTCCCCCTTCTCTTCTGCTCAAGCGCTGACGTATTCCGTCGCGGTCTGCGGCAAATATTCCCTCATTAAGATAGCCTCTCAAGAATGTAAAAAGCCGCTTGTTCCGCTCTCTATGGGTGGGTAAGGAATAGTAGACCCATGTCCCCTTCCTAGCGGCAGACACCAGCCCCATGCTTCTGAGCAGGAACAAGTGCTTCGATACCTGGTACTGTGGTACTTGCAAGGCATCCGTGATCTCACATACGCACAGAGAGGCTTCCGTTGTTAGCAGCACGTTGAGGACTCTCAACCTTGTATCGTCGGACAGGACTTTGAACATAGAAGCTTCTTCGGTCATCTGCACCTTCTTGCTTACATGCGCTTACAGGCATATAAGGTACAGCCTTGCCTTCTTTCTGTCAAGTATCTTTGGATACAATTCTCATTCCTCGGTCGGCTCGCTCCGAACCGCAATCCCATTCCCTGGCCTTCTTGACGGGCGCTTTTAGACCTGTTATATTGTGAATAATGATTCACATAAGAAAGGGCCTTGATCCGTTTCTTATCAACCAGCTAGCTGGCTGCTTCAAGGCACTTGCCTCGCCCGCCCGAGTGGCGATTGTCATGTCACTGGCCGAACAGGAGATGAGCGTCAACGAGCTCGTCGACATGCTTGCCCGACTCGATTGCGCCTGCTCCTTTGAGCGTACCAACATTTCCAAGCATTTGGCGGTGCTGCGGGAAGCTGGCATCGTGTCGTGTGTTGAAGACGCCCAACGCCGGCTTTATCGGCTTGAAGCCCGCTGTCTTCTTCAAGCGATCTCATGCACGGTGCAGCTCGCGCGAGGAACGGCGAGCGACTAATACACTCGGAGGTTTCATGAAATGAAAATCCAGATTTTGGGCATGGGATGTCCAAAGCTGGCGGTCGATGGGCAGGTAAAAAGCATTGGAAGGATCCTGAACAAAGACCAAATTGTCAGCATTCTCAACGAAGGCAAGTAAAATGATCGGGGTGCAAAAGAAGAAATCACCGATCACTGAGGAGCCTATAGCTTCGCTGACGGCGGCAATAAAGGAGCGGCTGTAACGATGGCGACGAAAGAAATGAAACCCAATACCAAACTCCTGCTCGTGCTAGGCGTATTCCTGGCGGCCTACTTCACGCCCTTCGGAGCGCCTCGGGTCCTGGCCTCGATCAATGAGGCGTTCCAGATGCTCTCGGAGTACGCTCGCCAGCACGTGCTGCTATGCCTGGTCCCTGCCATGTTTATTGCCGGGGCCATCACCGTGTTCCTGAACCAGCAGGCCGTCATGAAGTACCTCGGCCCGAGGGCGAACAAGTTCGTCGCCTACTCGGTGGCTTCGGTCTCCGGGGCGATCCTGGCGGTCTGCTCCTGCACGGTGCTTCCGCTATTCAAGGGCATCTACAAGAAGGGCGCGGGGATTGGGCCGGCGGTGAGCTTTCTTTATTCCGGGCCGGCGATCAACATCTTGGCTATCGTGCTGTCCTACAAGATCTTCGGGTGGAAGCTGGGAGCAGCCCGGATGATCGGGGCGATCGTCTTCGCCTTCGTCATCGGCTTGCTCATGCAGCTTTTCTTCAAGAAAGAGGATGAGGCCAGGCTTGCCGATGAGCGGCTATTTCAGTACCAGGACGCGGAGGGCGGTCACACCCTGGGGCAGATGATCGTATACATGGCCTCCATGATCGGCATCCTGGTGTTCGTGAACTGGGCGCCTTCCAAGGGCGCGAGCAAGCTTTGGGACTTTATCTTCGCGTATAAATACTGGATATCGGGCGCGTTCGGCGCTCTTCTCCTGTTCTCACTGATCCGGTGGTTCAAAAAGCACGACCTCCGGCAGTGGACCGCGGTCACCCGAGACTTCAGCCTGCAGATCCTGCCGTACCTTTTCTTCGGCGTCCTGATCGCCGGCTTCCTGCTGGGGCGTCCCGGCCATGAAGCGCTCATCCCGAACGCCTGGGTTGCCGCTCTGGTCGGAGGCAACTCGATCTTCGCCAACTTCTTCGCTGCGCTCGCGGGTGCTTTTATGTATTTCGCCACCCTGACCGAAGTCCCCATTGTGCAGGGACTCCTCGGAAGCGGGATGGGACAGGGCCCGGCTCTGGCGCTGCTCCTGGCCGGCCCCTCGTTGTCTCTGCCGAGCATGCTGGTGATTGGCGGCGAATTGGGTTTCAAGAAGACTGCCGTATACGTTGCGCTGGTCGTCGTCCTCTCGACGCTGGCGGGCTTCGCCTTCGGGTTCCTGGCCTAGAACACCAGAGAGGATATTGCAGGCCCGCTTATTGCTCCTCCTTTTCGATCGTCACCGAAGCAGCAACCCTTGAGGTGAGTCCGCACGGCTTTGAGAATTCCCCCCTCGAAACCGTCGCCGGTTTCCTGGAACGAGTCGACCTTGGCGATGTCTGCTGACAGCCCGCGGATTTTTTCGCAAGTGCTTACGATAGCGAGTGTCACATGCCGCTACGCTTTGAATAGACGTTTCTTGAACCACAATGCCACGTTCACCAATCCTATAAGCACCGGCACCTCTACCAGCGGGCCGATCACCGCCGCGAAAGCCACTCCCGATCCGATACCGAATACGGCGACCGCCACCGCGATGGCGAGCTCGAAGTTGTTGCTCGCCGCCGTGAAAGACAGCGTGGCAGTTTTGGCGTAGTCGGTACCGACGGCCCTGCTCATGAAGAAGCTCACTAGGAACATCACGGCGAAGTATATGAGCAGTGGAATCGCGATGCGTACGACGTCCAAGGGGATCTGCACGATCAGTCTTCCCTTAAGACTAAACATCACGATGATCGTGAAGAGAAGCGCGATGAACGTGATCGGGCTGATCTTCGGAATGAACCGGTTGTGATACCACTCCTTGTTCTTCAAGCGGATCAGGACGAAACGCGTGATGATGCCGGCGATGAAAGGGATGCCCAAGTAAATGAATACACTCTTGGCAATTTCTCCGATCCCGACGTTTACGGCAGTTCCTTTCAGCCCGAAGATAGGTGGCAGCACGGTAATGAAGATCCAGGCGTAGATGCTGTAAAAGAAAACCTGGAAGATGCTGTTGAAAGCCACCAAACCGGCCGCGTATTCGGTGTCGCCCTTTGCCAGCTCGTTCCACACGATGACCATGGCAATGCAGCGGGCCAGGCCGATCATGATCAGGCCCGTCATGTATTCGGGGTAACCGCGCAGGAAGATGATCGCCAGCGCGAACATGAGGATCGGCCCCACAATCCAGTTCTGCACCAGGGAGAGACCCAGAACCTTCCAGTTCTTGAACACGTCGCCCAACTCTTCGTACCGCACCTTCGCCAATGGCGGGTACATCATGAGGATGAGGCCGATCGCAATCGGAATGTTGGTCGTTCCGACCTGGAATTTATTGATGAACGCCTCGACACCCGGGATAAAGAACCCGGTGGCGACCCCCGCCGCCATAGCGAGGAATATCCAGAGGGTCAGGAACCTGTCGAGAGACGAGAGTTTCCCGATGATCTTTTCTTCCATGCCATTTACTCCTTCCGATTTTCAGATCTTGGCGTTGACCTCTTCGACGAACGTCTTAATCTTCTGCATCGCCTCCTCGGTGGGAATGTTCCTCAAGTCGATCGCGTGCACTTGGGTGTCAAAATTGCATCCGACCTCTGCGAGGGCGTCTTTGTACATTTTGCGCTGCATCTTGGGGTCGCAGCCGGCGACGATGTAAGCCGCATCTTTTTTCGCGTAATCTTTCCAGAACCTGTCGCCGTCGTCCACGCACATCTGCGGATGCGTGATCGCGTATTCCACGTCCAGTTCGTTGCGAACATAGTTGATGAACTTCCAGATGTCAAGCTTCGCGAAGCCCGGGCAGTCGCCGCGGCAGACGCACAGAAGAAACCTCGGCTTCTCTTTCATGATAGATCTCCTTCTTGGGCTATTTCGGCGGATATCGATCCCGAAGTCCCTTGATGACCTCCTTCACCTCGGTCTTATGTGGGAAAGAGATCGCCTCTAGGCTGCACTGGAACTGGCAGCTCTGGCAGAAGACTTCGCAGGAATAAGGGTTGGCTACGAACGCCTTTTTTTTCGCGATGTCGAAACTATACACCTCGTGCTTGCAGGCCTTCACGCAGATCGAGCAGCCATTGCACTTTTCTTCGTCGACCGATGGGAACCAGGGGATGAGCCTTCTCGGAATCCCCAGGTAGTCCTTGAGCTCCCCTTCCATGCCGGCTACCTTCCGATGCCTTTTAGAATTGTCAGCGGCGGAAACGAGATGGCGCCTTCCTTGCACATTCCTGCGCAGGTGCTGCAGCCGACAACGCATTTGAATGGTTGAGCAACGACTGTCTTGTCGTGGGTTTCGTCCCAAGCGTATACCTTCTGCCGACAGAAGTTGAAACACTCCTTGCATCCCGCGCACTTCGAGATGTCCACAGCGGGGAACCAGGGTATCTGTTCCCGCGCTACGCCTCTCCACGTACCGCTGTTTTCCATAGGGCTAGGCCTCCTTGACCAGTTGTTTGATCTGCTCGACGGTCGGGATCTTTCCCTGCAACGCGAGCTTTCCGTCGATCACCAGCGCCGGGGTCCACATGACTCCCTTCTCGATGATCGCGTCGATGTCCGTCACCTTCAAAATTTCCGCCTGGATGTTCAGCTCGGCGAGGGCCTTTCTCACGTTCTGTTCGGTATTCATGCACTTCGGGCACCCAGGACCCAGCACTTCTATTGTCATTTTTCCTCCTCGATTCGTGGCCTATTTGCCATGCCCTTTTCGTTTCCTGCGGCGCTTAGATCTGCGCACTTGAGGAAGTCCAGGATGGAGGGAAGGCGCAGAGTATAATAGACGGAGCCACCTCGCTTCTCTCCTATTACGATGCCGGCGTTTTTTAGTATACGGAGGTGCATGGAGGCGGGTAATAGGTCGCTTCCTACTAGCTCGGTCAACTCGTCAACGCAGCGCTCATGTCCCGATAGCATTTCAACCATGTAGAGGCGGCTGACGTGGGAAAGGGCTTTGATGACCTTTGCCCGCCTTTTACAGGTTTTTTGTACTTCGGTCTCCATGGTTAATTGGCAATATTACCATATAAATGAGAACTGTCAAGTCACTCAGGTATAGCTTTCTCAAATGCAATATACTCAAGATGAAAAACATGGGAATGAAGCCGGTAATCGATGAATGTCTCCAGCTCTTGGAAAAACTGGAAACGGAATTCCCTGACGAACCCGACCTGGAAGCGTTACACTCTGTCACCGGAATCTACGCCAAGCTAAAAAAATACCGAGATAGAATCAGCGAATTCCCGATCCACGTGCGAGTTTTCTGCGAGTTTATCCACGTTGTAAGATGCCCAAGCGCTGAAATAGCGACTTTCCTGGATTTCATGCGAAATTCCCCGGGAGCCTTTTCGTCGGCGGAAGGAGGGACTTTTCTGGAAAAACGTCAAAGAATCGCGGCAGTCGCTGAGCGAGCCGGGCTAGAGCCTGCCCGATTGTTTCATTTCATCAGCATGGCGAGGCTCAAGGGCCTTTTAAACAAGAAAAACGAGTTGGTGGAGGAGTTCGGCTCGTTGATCGCGGATTACCTGGGATCCTAGCCGGAGGTCCCAATGCGAAGAGGCCGGCGCCAACG
>Ga0315291_10010792_pt1 | contig 11147 bp, 11 predicted proteins | sample YL17G12_20_MG_FD_203070 | JGI IMG/M metagenome (GOLD analysis project Ga0315291, IMG submission 203070) | Sediment microbial communities from Yellowstone Lake, YNP, Wyoming, USA - YL17G12_20 | ecosystem: Environmental > Aquatic > Freshwater > Lake > Sediment | place: USA: Wyoming | collected... | reverse complement strand
ATTGCTATGGACATCAGCTCCGATATAATATGTTGTCATAGTGGGCTCCTTTCGTATAACCGTTATGGTCTAGCGAATTATACTTGAGGATGCCCTCTCTTTATATCTTCACAGAGAGCATAGAGAAAAATAGCCACGAATTAACACGAATGGGACAACCTCCGAATAATTTAATCGCGGATTCCGCCTTCGGCGGACAAGTGGCGCAGATTCCGCCAGACGGAGTGGCGGACAAGTGGCACGGAGTTTATTAGCCACGAGGACGCGAAGGCACAAAATCAAAGAAAGAAATCCGAAGCACGAAATCCGAAATGGTTCGACATGCTCACGGCCCGAGCTTGTCGAGGGCAGTCGAGCCGAGCATACTTTACCCGACTCATAGTCTTTTCGATTAATCGAAAAGACTATGAGCATCTTACAAAACTTGAAATCAGAATCTTACAAAACATAGAATCAGAACTGCCAGGGGTGGATAAATCCGCCAAACCCGCCACACGAATGGCGGATAAACTTCGGCTACGCCGTGACAAGAAGGCAATCCGGCTTCGCCCCGGAAGTGATTCATCTATATAAGTATATGCGTATATACTTATGGACTGCACTATGAATCGAGGCCTTAGGGGAAGTGGTTATTTAATCGCAGAGAACGGGTTTTGAGCAGATTTTTTGACTACTACTTTTGGGGCAGGCCCCCGATAGAACCATTCGAGGGCAGGCGGGGCAAGTTTTAGGTCTTGAAAACCGGGCGGGGGGTAGATAAAATTGAAGATTCGTGGGACTGGGTGCAGATTTCTATGAAAGGATATGAAAAATGGCAAATCTATTTTGGAAGACGAGGAGCTCAACCCGAAGCTTGCTTGCCACACCATTCAAGACAGAGGAAGAGTTTGAGCGCATCGTGTTCGAGACACCTGAGATACTCGAAGATATTTTCCTAATTAAGAGACAGGTAAGGCGAGGCGGAAAATCTGGGATTCCTGACATAATAGGAGTCGACAACGACGGAAATATCTGCATAGTCGAAATGAAAAATACCACGGTGGATAGTTCGATAATTATTCAGATACTCGAATATGCAAACTGGGCTGAAAATCAACCGGATTCTATAAGGGCGTTGTGGCTTGAATGTGAAAACAAACCCGAGGATATATCAATAAACTGGGAAAACCCACAGATTAGAATTATTGTTATTGCCCCCAAAATAGACAGGTCAGCTTTAAGCATTGGCAGCAAGATTGACTATCAAATGGATATGGTCGAGATTCAAAGATGGGTTGAGGGTAAAAACCAATTACTTCTGGTTAATAAATTAGAAGAGAACCTCAAACGTAAGGTAAAACCTGTAACCGGATTAGTGGCCTATGATGAGGAGTTCTATAAACAGCAGCGCAACAAAAACAGCGTGAATGAATTTATGAGGTATATAAGAGAGGTCGAAGCGATCATTAAGAAGAAGAAATGGACATTGGAAACCAAGTTCAACAAATACTATTGTGGTTTTAGGGCCGGGTTCTTCAATGCATTCGGCATCAAGTGGGTGGGAACAAAGACATTCGCATTCTTTTTCAAATTAAGCCAGAAGGAAGCGAAGAGAATAAAATTGCCAATGACAAAATATGAGAACCTCTGGAAAGAGGCCGTTTATTACATTGATCCTACCAAAACAAAGACCAAACAATTCTTGCCTCTTTTCCAAATGGCATATCAAAAACTTACAGGAGATTAAGCCTTTACTAGTTGTATAGTAAATCATGGAGGATCAATCCTAATGTCCTCTTGCAAATTATTGGGCAGGGATTACACTAATGGTCTATGGCAAAGAAACCTGCATCTGATTCCAAGAAAACCCCGGCGGGCGGTAAGCCCTTCGACGTTGCTCAGGGCAGACCGTCGGCGTTGGTCGATACGCGGGTCATTTATTGCGGAGATAACCTCGAACAGCTTCGCAAATTTCCTGATGAGTGCATCGACCTTATTTATATCGACCCGCCATTTAACTCCAACCGCAACTACGAGGTCTTTTGGGGCGAGAGACAAAGGAAAAACGCGCATTCGAGGACCGCCACGCCTCGACGCAGGCCTATATCGACTTTATGCGGCCTCGCTGCGTAGAACTGCACCGCGTTTTGAAGAAAACCGGCTCGTTCTATTATCACTGCGATTGGCACGCCAAAGCTGTACACGAACCATCCTGCTTTGAGGGGCGCTAATGGGCGATATCGGGATACTCAATTCAATCCATGCGTGGCAACGACCCACAGCCCAGCATCGCGATGCATGGCTCATTTATGGACCTTTCTACGACAAACGCTGGGTGAACGATGGCACTATTTCGCCCCTCACCCTGTACTGTTATCTGAAGGCACGATTTGGATCGCCCAACGGCCCGACAATGGCTGTCCGACATCCCTCGCCCAGCAATATATTCCAGTGGCATTACGTGGTCGCGCATAACGATCGCGTGATGCACTTCATTTGCCGAACTGACAACCTCGAACTGATACCACAGTGCGACATCGCCCCGACCCCGGACGAATGGCGAAACTTTGTTGTGTCTCTTAAGACCGAGTTCAAGAAACACGGCCCTGAGATAAGCGCCATACGGAAAACCCTTGAGAAGTGGCAACTTTTCGTAAACCCGTTTGCGCGACTCGAGCAGATTATCCATTCCTTTGAGACCCGCGTTGCTGGCCGAACCCCACCGATCCTGCCACAACTGCCAAGTCAGGCTAGCAAGGCGCGCGTCAAAGAACTTTCTGCTGAACTTGAGCGGTTTACGCAAGAAATGGTCGCCCTGAAAGCTACCTGCCTCGCTCTCAAGATTCTTGCTCCAGTGTGGGGAGAGTCCTTCGTCAATTTGTTGTTGCTCGTCCTCGCAAAGCCTGAGTTGAAATCTGATGAGCGATTGTACGGTAACCTCATCCGACAGGAGATTGACATTCGTATTCGGTCACTGCATCTTAACTGCGTTGGCTTTACGACTGCCGTGGACCCCGATTCGGGCGAGTTCAAACAATTCCACACGCTGATGAACGAGCGCAACGACGTCTTGCACGGCAACGTCAATCCGACCGCTCTGCAATTCGATCACGTATACCTTGACAGCATAAGCTACGATTCCAATGGCCCACACCACCAGATACCCTTGTTCGAAGACGAGCGGAACCTCGCGGACCGTCTTATGCAAGGATTGGCGTATGATATCACTTCGGAGCGTGTCCTTCGTGATGTGGATGTTGTCCGCAAATTCATCGCATCCGTACTCGCGTGCATCCAGCCATCCTACAGAGAGCCGCTTCAGATCGTGATGGCGAACCCCTATCCCGGTTGGAGAAAGGATATTGGTCGCATCGACGTACTGTTCGACGATGCCCTCGTGTTCGGCCTCATTAGTGAAAATGGACCCTGACATGTTTTCCGCCCTTGTCGTTCGAGGCCTGCCGTGGAGCGAGGAACAGCTTCGCAAAATAATCAAGAATCACCGAGCGATTCTTTGACCTGTTTGTTAAACATACGCAGTTGGGTATCGATGGCGCCGATGACCCAATTGATATAGTGGAGCGTGTGAATGGGCTGGTGGTGACCTTCGTTCAACAAGCCCGCCTGGACGGTCTCGATAAAACGGCTTATACTTTTTGGGCTGATTTCGGCAGGTTCCAGCGCCCATTGTTTCAAGGCCTCGTACTGGTCGCACAATCGCTTGCTGCGCTTTAGCTGTTCGGCGGTCAAATAATCGCCCGGATTATAGGCCATCTGCAGGCCCTTAAGGCACAGGATTAGCGGCTCATAGCTGGCCCTTTTTTCCAGCCGGATGAATTTGTACTGCTGAACATAGGCGGTCGCCTGAGACGGGGGCTTGTCCGCGATTTCATCTCTGCCAAGATACCACTTGCGTTTGCTGGTCCTGGCAAAGACAAGCTCCTCGCCCAAACCACATTGTATTATTTCATTATCGCCCATTCTTGATATCCACAGTTTGCCGCTGTCTCTAACTTTTGGGCCGCCGCCGAGCGCGAGCAGGCACCTGGCAAAATCGAGTGGCAGGACTTTTTGGCTGCCGATTTGGTTTCTGCGAAGCTGGAAGGAAATATGGAGACTGTGCGGGCGGACATCGTAGAAATCGGCAAGCTCGTTTATCAACTGGCTGAGGACCCAGGGGTCGGCGGTCGCCGGGCGTGACAGCTCCCCTTCGATATTCAGTCTTCCGGGAGCAAGCTCGAGGAAGCCGCAACGGCGGGGCTGGTCGGTGGCGCCGGTATGGTCATCGATATATCCGCCGAGTTTCCAGGACAATACATCGAGGCGGAAATCATAGAAGTACCTGAAGCCATCGTACACCGGGTCGAAGACATTTTTGGCGCTTCGCAACGGCTCAACGGCTGCGGCGCCGAGATTGCTCATCTCAAGCTCGATTCCGAGCGGCACAAGGCCGGGCTGGAGATTCGAGCGGATTCGGTTCAAGTGCGCCTCGGCAACGCGGGTGTCGAACAGACTTTTTGCGGCACCGGCGGCATACTTAACGTAGTCGATGAGGTCGTACTTGTGACAGGGCATCGTCCGGAGGCATTTTTTGATAATCAAATCGACGGCGGCGCTATTCGAATTTATGATTTGCAGCGAGGCGAGCAGACTAATCGTTCGGGCGAAGTATCTTTCAGAAGGACGGATGCGCTCCAGCTCAAAGCGATAGCGGGACTGGAAATGTTCATCGAGCTGATTGAGAAGGACCTGCTTTACGACCAGGACCAAATAGTTATTGATGAAGGGCCTGGCCTGCGGGTCATCGTAGAGGTGCTTTATGCTCGGCCGGGGGCGGTCAAGCTCGTGCTCAAGGTAATAATCGCTGATGGCATCGCTACGGTAATGGCTTATGACCAGGTCGCGTTCGGTGGTCGCCAGAAGCTCGCGTTCGGCCTGGCGTTCCATTTCGGCATCCGCGGTGCGCTCGCCGGGGCGGGTGTGCTTTTTGATGAATTTTGCGATTCGTTTTCGCAGCCACAGCTCGTGGATGAGATTGACGTGAAATCTGTCGCCGAAGTGTTTTCTCATCAACTCATGACTTACAAGGTAGGCCTGCGCTTTTACGGGACCGGCGGCGGTGTTGACCCGCACGGTCTCTCTTTTGTAGCGCTTGCCCTCGTATCTATCGATTTCGGCCATTGCGGAGAGAGGGACATCGTGAACCACAACGCCTTCGATTCGCGAAGACAGGGCGCGGACGGCGTAGAAATAGACGTTGTCGGGACTGACCCTGCGATGGCGAGGGAGAAAGGCTGGCTCGGCAAAAAGCATCCTGTCATCGACCTTCGCGGTCTTTTTGGTAAAACTCAAGCCGCACACGGATTTGAAAATATGGGGGTCGAGGAGCGAGCCATATATGAAGAGATTCACTTTTGTTTTGTCTGTTCGCGCCATTTTATATTCCGGCATCCGCCGGCGAATTTAACCATTAGTCATCGTTCAGAATCCGGCGACGCAATTTTAGCATCTCTCTGAACGCACGAAATATTACGCGCAACTTTGCACCTGTCTGCGACCCTGCCGTTCGCGGATAATGATGCACTCCCTTTTCGGTTATCGAGCAGCCTTTTCGGGCAGCGCGGGCCAGGATTTCGGCGCAAATGAGCGCACCTGTGCTGGACAATTTAATGTTGTCAAAGATTTCTCTTTTGAACAGTTTGAAGGCGCAATCCATATCCCGGACCCTTATACCGAACAGCCAACACACCAGTTTTGTCCAGCACCAGCCATTGATTCGGCGTATGAGATTGTCACTGCGGTCCAGCCGGTAACAGGCAACGATATCATACCGGTCTATCAGCGGCAGCAGAGACGGCAGCTCGGCGATATCAAATTGGCCGTCGCCGTCGGTATAAAAGACGAGGTGTTTTGTCGCGGCCTTAAAGCCGGACCGCAGGGCCGCTCCGTAGCCGAGGTTTGTGCGATGGTGCACCACCTTTACTTTCGGGTTTTGTCCTGCGATTTCGTCGGCGAGCCGGCCGGTCCCATCGGAGCTGCCATCATTGACGATAATCACCTCGAAGTCGGCCCGCATTTCTTCGAGGACGCGAAGGGCCTGCTTGACGGTCCGGACGACATTGTCCTGCTCATTATAACAGGGGAAGAAAACGCTGATAGAGACGGGCGCTTTATGATTTGAACCAGCCTGGTCTATTGGCCAGTTGCTCTTGGTCACAGGTCACCACCTCTGGGTTTCGGAGAGCCGGTTTCGCTCATTTTCACAATTTTGTATTTGGGCGGCGTAGAAGCCGGCGAGATTCGTATCGTTCCGTATCTGGGCCACCTTCTGCGAATGGATGGAAGCCAATCGAATCGCCTCGAGTCTGAGGCGGTAGCCGTTCTGCCCAGTGTAGAGCATTTTATTTTTTACAAAGTCGTCAACGACCTGTTTGCAGAAATCATCGACTCGCGGTCTCGTCTCAGAAAACCTTGCGGCAACAATGACCACCTCAAACATTGCCGCCGGCGAGGGATTTACGCTGTAGGCTTTGAAGACCAAATCCAGCCCCTGATTTTTGGCGGCAGCCCCCTTGCCGAACAGAAGCAGGTTGTGGGCGAGGGTGAGATTTTTGCAGAAATCATCAGGGAAGACTGTCTTTCCATTGAACATCCCGTCGTAGAGGTCTCTGCCCCGAGGTGTGGTGACATCGACGAACAATCTGTCTTTGTTATTCATCAATACGAGCGGCCAATTGGGGCAATAGTCAAGACCTTTTGCAAAGGGACTGTCGAATTGCGCCGCCGGCATAAGGACGACCCAGACGTTTTGTTTCTTTAGCTGCTGGTCTATCCACTCGCCTACTTCCCTGTAATCTTCGGTAGTCAACGTATGTCCTCTGACGTGAGCGCTCTGGACGGTGGGGCCGCCGGCCATAATAGCGGTCCAGAGGTTAAAGGCGGGGACGTTGTAGGCCGCCTGTGCCCTTCCATCCATAAAAAGTTTGAGGCCGATGTGGCCGGTATTCGGGTCGGGCTGCTGGCCCCAGGCGATGAAGCCGCCCTCGGTCCAGTAATTGAACATTTTCCCTTTCAGGTTGTTATCTTTAATGAACTTGCAGGCGCAGAACGGCTTGGCATCGGATGCGCTCATTCTCATAAAGACGGAGGTGAGGTTTGGGTCGGCGGGCCAGGGGTCAAGGTAAACACGTTTGAATTTGAAGCCCCACCAGATACCGAAGAACAGAACCGCCACAACACCGGCACAAGCGAAGGCCAACCGGAGATTAGCAGGCATTGGCAGGACTGCCAGGCGGCTGCGTCTGCGGAGATTCAGGGTTGCGGAAATTATGCGAATTATCTGGTCAACAAACATCGCTATAACGGGGCAGGCGGCAACGGCTGCGATGGGGATAAATCTGCGGGAGCGAATGGCCAGATAAATTGTAAGGGCGGCAATTAACAGCACCGGTAAATCGATTTTAGGCCATCGATACTCCTCGGTGGCGGTTGCCTTCCGCTTCGGGGATCGAGTGACCGAGCGGGAGGTTAATATCAAAACAACAGCCCATACGGCGAGGACCACCAACGCGATAATAAACATCACCAGAAAAGGAACTGCGGTACCAACGGGATTATCCCACGCAAAAGCGGGATGCCATTCGTGGACGTCACGCCACCTTTCGGCATCTTTGCTGACGCTGATGACGAAAGTATGAGTCAGATTCGTTAAATGAAGGGGATTAAAAATAATCACGGCCAAAAAGGAGACAATTGTCGCAGCAACTATATGGCACAGGGCCCGGGGGCTAACCGAAACAATTTTCTGTCTAAAAGCGTGCAGTATCGCAGCCATAATCAAGTAGGCCAAAACCATCAGGAAAATCAAAGGTCCCGATATCCCAAGTATTTTGGCCACACAAACAAGGAAGAAGACATAAACGGCTACTGATAAAATAAGCGGTTTTTTCTTCTGTATCGCCGTTGGCAGATGCAACCCGACAAATGCAATCAGCATTATAAACGCGTAGATGTAGCCGCCGTGGACGTTGCACCAAAAGACCGTTATGGGCACAAGAAGCCATATATACAGGATATTTCGATAGGCGGCGAGGACAAGGATTAATAGAAAGACCGCCACCAAAAGGTTTGAAAAGCCGGCGGGACGAATGTCGAGGAACGAGCGGCCAATGAACATTGCAAAGCAGGCGAAGACTGCAGAAAGGGCCGGATTGACACCTAATTTGACGCCTGTGTAATAAACACACACCACAGTTAGAATGTAAACGGCAAATTTCCAATAGACCAGGGCGTTGGATGTGAAATTCAGACCATCGGCATAGGAGGATTTTGGCACCAGCAGATAAAAGATGACGTGCGTCAGCCAGTTCTGATTGACCCAGCCGGTCGGATGCCAGTACTTAACGATGTCAAGGCCGACTATATCCGTAATTGACTGCGCCCATTTAGGCCAGGTCTTGACTTCTTCCGGAGTGGGGCCTGGCTTGTGGGAATTTGCGCTGAAGGGTTCGTTCGTATCGACACGAAACGGCAGCAGCCCTTTGGCCGCCTGGCCTCTATTTACGAAATGCCTGCCACAGGCCATCGCGACCCAGGTGTCGCCGGCAGCAACCATGTGCGTGCAGGCGTGGAGGGCAAAGATAAGCATTCCGACCCAGGCGACAATCATCGGCCAGCCGGAGAAGGCACCGCCCTTGCGTATCTGCATCGGCTGGGGCGGAGCCATATTCTCAACCCGCAAGATGGATTGGTCAGGGCGATTTTTGCCCTTTATTGGCTGAGCCATTTTTCGAGTCTATCCAATCCTTTGGTAATCTGCTCAATTGAGCAGGCGAAACTCAAACGAATGTTGTTGTCGCAGCCGAACGGCAAGCCCGGAACCAGAGCGACGTTTGCCTGCTCCAAAAGCGCCTTTGCAAAGTCCATACTGCCGTTAATTTTGGCACTATTGATATTTCGGCCATAGTGACTGGAAACATCAGGGAAACAGTAAAAGGCGCCGGTGGGTTCGGGGCACTCGATGCCCTTGATGCCGTTCAGCCGCTGGGCCATATATTTACCCCGACGCTCAAATTCTTTTCTCATTTTTTCCACGATTTCGTCCGCGGATGCATCCTCGATTGCGGCAATCGCAGCATACTGTGCAAAGGTAACAGGGTTGGAGGTCATATGAGACTGGAGACGACCCATCGCCTTTATGACGTCCAGCGGCCCGGCGGCGTAACCGAGGCGCCAGCCGGTCATAGAGAAGGTTTTGCTCAGGCCGTTGAGGGTAAGTGTCCTGTCATAAGCATCTTTAGACAGCGAAGCGAAGCTGACAAATTTAGTGTCGCCATAGATTAGCTTTTCATAAATTTCATCAGAAAGCACGATGACTTTTGTTCCCTCGAGCACTTTGGCGAGGGCCTTTAGCTCTTCGGGCGTATAGGTGAAGCCGCCCGGGTTGCTGGGCGAATTGAGCACGAGCATCGCCGTGTTGGGGGTTATGGCCTTCTTTAGCTGCGAGGGCGTGACCTTGTAGCTATTTTTCCTGTCGGTTTCGAGAATCTTTGGAGTGGCGCCGGCGAGCTTTATCGTCTCCGGATACGTCACCCAGTACGGCGAAGGCAGAAGGACCTCATCGCCCGGGTCGAGCACCGCCTGCATTGCCTCATAGACGGAATGTTTGCCGCCGATGTTGACGATAATCTGCTCGGGTGTGTATTTGAGGCCGTTTTCCCTTTCGAGCTTGGCGGCAATGGCGGTCCGCAGCTCGACTATGCCGGACTCAGCGGTATATTTGGTTTTGCCGGCCTTGAGGGCCTTTATTGCGGCTTCTTTGATATAGTCAGGGGTATCGAAATCCGGTTCGCCTGCGCCAAAATCGACGACGTCCACACCCTTTGCTTTTAATTCTTTTGCCCGCGAGGTGACGGCTAAAGTTGCCGAGGGCGGCACAGCCTGGGCACGTTTACTGACTTTCATTTTTGACACCTTTCACTTGGACCTTTCAAATTGAACCACTCTTTTATCGTATTTCGTATATCGTATTTCGTATATCGTAACAGGCAACGACCTTGGTAATTAAAGACTAAATTACAAATCCGGTCAAGAAAATTGGTCTTACGATGCTCCATTTTGAGATGAGGTTTAGCTATAAAGAGGGGTTATTTCTGCCAGTTGCTTATTGACTTATTGGTCGGTCCTCCATACAATAACCTGCGCACAGCACAGCCAGAGTGCTAAAAAAAGGGTATAAAAATGAGTAACAAAGTTAGAACTTCAGATAAAGGCCGTAATCCGGGTTTGCTGGAAAGGAATTTGAAACGGCTGAAACCGACTCTCATTCACAGGTTCAAGGTCAAACGCCTCGGGCTTTTCGGCTCCTACGTCAAAGGGCAGGCACGCCGGTCCAGCGACATCGATATCCTGGTGGAATTCTCCAAAAGCATAGATTTGCTCGATTTTGTCGCGCTGGAAAAATATCTGGCAGAACAAACAGGGGCTAAAATCGACCTGGTTTCCATAAAAGCGCTCAGACCTGAATTCAGGAGCACGATATTAAATGAGGTTGTTTATATATGAAACGCGACTATTGCGTTTATTTGAGAGACATTCTTCAGGCCTTCCATAATGCCAGCCAGTTTGTTGAGGGCTTTCTTATGAAAATTTCATAGCTGATAGAAAGACAACAAGTGCTGTCATAAGAGAGCTGGAAATCGCAGGTGAGGCAACCAAGCAACTGCCCGCATCAATCAGAAGAAAATATCCGAATATTCCGTGGTCGGATATGGCAGGTATGCGGGACAAATTGATACACTTTTATTTCGGCGTCGATACGGAAATAGTCTGGGAGACCGTTAAGGTCCGTATCCCTGAGCTTGAACCACTTATAAAGAATGTCTTAGTCGACTTGGAACAATAGTAACTTTATGTAGTCAAGCAAGACGGGTCTTATCCAGCATTGTCAAAGTCAACAGATTATCCCACAGAGAAATAAAAAGGACCGCGAGCTTCAAACCCACAGCCCATTCTAAATTCTTTAAGGTCAAATCGATAGTTGCTTCTTATACCAATCAGAATAAATTTTTGCGCTCGGCATAATTTGCCATTGGCATAATGTCCAGACGGGAATCTGGATTCCCGCCTTCGCGGGAATGACATATTGACCATTCCCAAACATACATATT
>Ga0315291_10010791_pt1 | contig 11147 bp, 9 predicted proteins | sample YL17G12_20_MG_FD_203070 | JGI IMG/M metagenome (GOLD analysis project Ga0315291, IMG submission 203070) | Sediment microbial communities from Yellowstone Lake, YNP, Wyoming, USA - YL17G12_20 | ecosystem: Environmental > Aquatic > Freshwater > Lake > Sediment | place: USA: Wyoming | collected... | reverse complement strand
GGCAATTGCGTAGGCCAGGTACTTGTCAAAGGCCGCTTTGGCCTGATCGAGCGCCGTGTACTTCTCAATGCCCTTCAGGTAGCGCTGGAAGGCGCGCCACTTGGCCGCAGCCAGGGCCCCTTCCTTGCTCTTGCGCGGCATGACCTGACCCACGATCAACACGGCCAGGCCCACGAAGAACAGGCCCACGCCAGGGCAGATCGCAGCCTCGGCGTACTGAAAGAAGAGCAACCCCCCGCCCAAGGCCAAGAGACCCGCCGCAACCATCGCCAGCACGCCCAGAACCACATACTGCGTGCGCACTCTCCGTGGATTGCGCGGAAAAAGGCCTTCCTTGACCACCTCCTCATACATCTGAGAGGTGATGTCGGGAATGGCGGTGTAGAACTTTTCCTTGAGGTCAGACAGCTTGATGCGCGTGCCGCCATAGCGGAACAGACTGGCGAGCAGTGTCTTCTCGTAGGCGCGCAGGGGGCGGTCCTGCTGCAGCCATTCGAAAAAGAAGTCCCTGTGGGTGCCGATGCCCAGGAACCCGGGCCTCGACTCTTCTGTCATGCTGATGACGCCTCGTCGCGCCAGATCGATGATCGAGGCGATGATGTCGCGCATGTCGACCTTCTCATCCAGCAGTGTGCCCACCAGGCCAGCGGGAAGATCAGAGGGCGGCTCGGCCAGATAGTCTGCCACCACGCCCACGGACACGTCCCGTCCGCGCGAGGACCAGTGCATGTACAGCCCGAGGAATCCCAGAATGGGGATCAACAGTCCCAGCACGCCCAGACCGAGATTGACCAGGCCACGGTAGCGCTGGTCGTACTCGGTCATGCGGTCTGCGGAGGCCTGCCAGGCGACCGGTTGCCCCTGGACGACGCCATGGGGGAACTGGACACGCACCTCCAGCTTCTGGTTCGGCGGAATGTTCTGCGCGGTGAAGACCACCGTGCTACCATCCACAACCTGCGCGTCGGCGGAGGCGCCGTAGGAAGCGGCCTGGAGCGATTCGCGGGCCATTCCTGCCGGCAGGTGCACCGTCACGCGCGAAGACTGCACCGTGAAACTGCGGTCGGCAAAGACCGCCTTCCACCACAACTGGTCGCCACCGGAATAGTAACGCAAGCCGCCCTTGACGGTGTAGGCGATCGCAAAAGTGCGCGCGGCATTGCTGGTATAGGGAAAGTACCAGGTAATGCGCAGGTCGCCGTTGCTCTCGCGCGAGGTCGTAAAAGTGCCGGCAGTCTCGGTACCGGGGCGATAGTCCTGCCCGCCTTCGCTCACGCTGACGCTCGTGACGGCATCGAGGCGGCTCGTGGGGATGTTGCGATAGGCAAAGTGGAAGCTACCGCTCGTGAAGACGTACTTTTGTGTCTCCACGATGCGCACGTCGCCGTTGTCCAGCACCGTGATGTCGACGTTGATTGAGTCCCAGTAGTACACCTTGTCCTGGGCCCAGGCCGCTGGAACGAGCGCAGCCAGGAACAAAACAGCCAAGATCACACTCAGCAGAAGACGTCTCTTCATCCTCAGTCCCTCCTTTGGCCGGCTAGCGAGACAACACGCCGTAGCCCGTAAGTGCCATCCCCCGCTGCCGTGCGAAACAAGAATCGGCCGGCCCGATTTTACCACCTGCGGCCACAAACGCGAAACCCGCACAGCGGATCCTTGTGCGGGTGCCTGCAACCCTGGCCTGAGACGCCAGGACGAAGGCACGCTAGGTTCTTTGCGCGCCCTTGGCTTCTGCACGCTCCCTGAACTTGACCAGGTTCACAATCATGCGTTCGTGGATGCCCTCGCCGATCTTCTCCACGTCGTCAAAGGCTTCCACCCGAAAGGTCAGCTTGCGGCCATCCACGTGAGTCAGCTCGGCGCGGGCGCGCACGGTCATGCCCAGCGGGGTAGCCGCCAGGTGAGTGACGTCCACTCGGATGCCGACAGTGCGGTAGCCCTCCGCGAGCAAGTGATCCACGGCGCTTACGCCGGCCATCTCCATCAGGCGCACCATCTCCGGGGTGGCAAAGACCGACACGTTGCCACTTCCCAGGTGTCGGGCGGTATTGCCCACTTCCACCTTGACCTCTCGCTCTCCAACCAGGCCCGGTACGATGTTCTCAAACATTGCTCCTCCCCGTTCGGGCCGGCGCCCGTCCCGACGGGGCGAACGGCCCACAACGTGACAAAAGACATGCCGGATACCGACACCTCATCAGCACCCGGCATGCCGTTCGCTGCGCGCAGACGCAGAGACGAAGCAGGCTCGTCATTTCAGGCCATCAAGGCTTCGAGCTCTGGTCCTTCGAGCGTCTCCACCTCGATCAGCCGCTTGGCCAGATTCTCCAGCTTTTCGCGGTTGTCCTTCAAGATTTGCAGCGCCTTCTGGTAGGCGGCATCGATGATGCGCTTTACTTCTTCATCGATCTGGCGGGCGACCTCTTCGCTATAGTCTCGCTGCTCCGAGATCTGACGCCCCAGGAAGATCATCTCCTCCTTCTGCCCAAAGGTGCGCGGGCCCAGGGCATTGCTCATGCCGAATTGCGTCACCATGGCGCGTGCGATCTTGGTGGCGTTTTCGATATCGTTGCGAGCACCGGTCGTCATCTCGCCAAAAGTCAGTTCTTCTGCAGCACGCCCGGCCAGCAATCCCGCAATCTCGTCCTCGAACTTGGCCCTGGACTCCAGGTAGCGATCGTCCTCCGGCAAGTGAATCGTGTACCCCAAAGCCATCCCGCGTGACACGATCGAGACCTTGTGCACAGGATCTGCTTTGGGCAGGTGGCGCATCACCAACGCGTGCCCGGCTTCGTGATGAGCGATGATGTTCTTTTCCTCTGCGCTGATCCGACGACTCTTGCGCTCCGGTCCGGCGATGACCCGTTCCACAGCTTCGGTTAGCTCGGACATGCTCACCGACGTCTTGTTGCGCCGTGCGGCCAGAATGGCGGCTTCGTTCACCATGTTTTCAATGTCGGCGCCCGAGAAACCCGGTGTCTCGCGGGCCAGTTCCACCAGATTTACGTCCTGGTCCAGTGGCTTGCCGCGCACATGCACCTCCAGGATGGCCTTGCGCCCGTTCATGTCAGGCCGGTCCAGCACAACGCGCCGGTCAAAGCGGCCAGGTCGCAATAGGGCAGGATCGAGGATATCGGGCCGGTTGGTGGCGGCGACTACGATCACCTTGGTGTCGGTGTCAAAGCCATCCATCTCCACCAGGATCTGGTTCAACGTCTGCTCGCGCTCGTCGTGGCTGCCGCCCAGGCCCGCTCCGCGGTGACGTCCGACGGCATCGATTTCGTCCACAAACACGATGCAGGGGCTATTGCGCTTGGCCTGATCGAACAGGTCGCGCACCCGGCTGGCCCCGACGCCCACGAACATCTCCACAAATTCGGAGCCACTGATGCTGAAGAAGGGTACTCCCGCCTCACCAGCGACGGCGCGTGCCAGCAGGGTCTTGCCCGTGCCTGGAGCGCCGACGAGCAGCACGCCCTTGGGGATGCGCGCCCCCAGCGTGGTAAACTTGGCTGGTTCCCTGAGGAACTCAACCACTTCCTGCAGTTCTTGTTTGGCCTCGTCCACCCCTGCCACATCCGCGAAAGACACCGTGGGTTTGTCCCCGGTGAGAAGGCGCGCCCGGCTCTTGCCGAAGGATATGGCCTGATTGTTGCCACTCTGAGCCTGCCGCAGCATGAACAGCAGGAGGAGCCCTAATCCCAGCAGGGGCAAGAACTGAATCAGCGCCCCAACGACGTCGCGCCACATGCTGGGCGGCTGCTGCGAGATCTCCTCAACTGCCGCGATCTCTTGGGGCGTCACTCCCAGGCCGCTCAGGGTCTCGGTCAGCCCGACGCCCTGCTCCTTGCGTGAGAGCACCTTGGCCGGCTGCTGCCCTTCCTTGAGCCAAACGGTGATGTCGTCGCCAGAGACGCTGATTTTCTTGACAACACCCGCTTTGACATGGCTGGCAATCTTGCTGATTGGCTCTGTCGGCAAGCTTTCGCTCGGAGCAACAAAGTTAAAGTAGATCAGGGCCGCACCGGCCAGTATGATCAACAGGTACACAAACCCATTCTTGGACCAATTGGTTCCCACAGTTTCCTCCGCAAGGCATTCACGAGGGGGAACGTTCCCCCCTGAACCCACAATACATACGCCGGTCGCCCGGCATGCGCTGCACTGTGTCTGGGATTATACCCCAGATTGGTGCGCTCCGAAAACACAACGTGCCTGCAGCCCTGGTGAAGGCCGAGGCCTGCCATGGCAATGACTTCGACGCGCAGGTAGCAAAAAAGCCGCCCCCGTAGCGGCCGGAAATGAACTGCTCGTCAATTCCGAGTGGGCCCACCTGGATTCGAACCAGGGACTACCCGGTTATGAGCCGGGGGCTCTAACCACTGAGCTATGGGCCCCAGTGCTGAGCGGGTGACGGGATTCGAACCCGTGACAACCTACTTGGAAGGCAGGCACTCTACCACCTGAGTTACACCCGCACGTGTCGGGGCGAGAGGACTCGAACCTCCGACTTCAGCGTCCCAAACGCTGCGCGCTACCAACTGCGCCACGCCCCGGCAGGATGCTAGTATAGCCAATTTGTCAGGCTTCGTCAATTCTCGTCTCGGAGCGGCCGAGAACCCTCCAGAGGGGTAGCGTTGCCTTACCCTCTTGTAAGGTCATTCCATTCGGTGTGGCGATGCTGTTTCGTCGCCAACAGCAGAGGCTACGGTTTGCGGTCGAAATAGATGCTCTTGCCTGTGACCGACAAGGGAATGCCCATCACGAAATCCGCATCGATCAGGCCGATCTCGCGCGCCACCGCGCCGGCGCGGTACATGATGCGGTTGTCCACATTCAAGAGCGCTGCCGTCTTCACCGCGGAACCCAGGGCGATGCCCATGTCGAGCAGGCGAAAGGCGCACTGTGGCCCCTGGAACTCACCCTCGAAGGTATTGGGCTTGATGCACTTCTCCGAGCCACACGCGCTGCAGTTGAGGCCGGTGGGCTTGGCGTCCTTGATTCCAATCAGCACGACCACAGGCGAAGCCTTGACGTTGTTCCCGTCGCGGTCAAAATTGTGTTTGCCGGTGCGTTCCCCAAAGCGGATCATAGCGTCGCCCAACTTCTGGCATTCATCGCCCTCCACAATCGCGGTGACTACATAGTCCTGGCCGGCAGCCTTGGGCGCCGTCCGCGCCGCGACAACCATCAGCTCTGCCACCGTGAGCAATGCGTTGGACATGCTCAACTCCTCCATTTATGACATAGTAGAGCGAGGACGTCACCGTCCTCACCCTGCTGTTGCTTTGCCTGCCTAACTGATGACTTCGATCTCCGGAGGCTGCGGGCTGGGCGCAGCCGCAGCAGCGCTCGGGCGGCAGAGCTGGCCGAGCAGGTGCGGTCCAACGAGCGTAGACCAGAACGCAGTGAAGACCACGCCGATGCAGCAGAAGATCAGACCAAACGCGGAGATGAACGAGGCAACGATCATCAGCAACAGACTGATGATGTACTCGCCGAGATGAGACGCCACCAGGTGGAAGATCTCGCCCACACGGAAGAAGGCAATGAACTCACCCGTGACGGCGTAGCGCGCCATCGCTGCTGGCAATAGCACCCCGATGCAGAACCCATAGAGCACCATCATGCAACTCACGCTCATCATGCACACGGCAAAGACGTTGGATTGCGAGTCCCCGCCTCCGGCCAGAGCGCCCAAGACGGCCATGACCATCGCGAACGCCATCATCGGCAGAGTCCAGATCAGAGATGCCAGCGTGGTCATGAGCCCCTTCACGAAAAGGTCGCCGAACTCGTCCCAATTGGGCAGCGGCCGCTCCACGCCGTCCGCAACGTTCTTGATCACCTTGATGGCATAGCCGACGACCACCAGGTTAACAATCGGGATGAGGCTCAGCAGGCCCCCGATGAGGATCTTGGTCACCCACTCGTCGTCCTCAAACGGGAAGGTAAATGACTTGCCAAAGTCCATTGTGCTTCTCCTTTCCTAGTCGTCTGGTCCATTCCCCGCTGCTGATTATAGCATAAAGGGAGACCAACGCCAATTGGATGAAAGTGTGGAATAGCCTCCCGAAGAGTGTCGCAGCCACGTGCAGCACCCACATGACGACGCGCTCCGGGAAAGTTCCTCGACGAGCGCATGAGCAGTCGCCATTTGACAACCGCCTCAAGCTACCGTATATTTAGGCCCAGCTAAACTAAATCCAGTGCAATATTAAGGATAGACAAACATGACAGATAGCACAGGTGTACTGAGCGAGAGTGTCCAGATGTACATGGTAAACATACTACGATTGGCGAAGCATGGACAGCCGGTGCCACTCTCCCAGTTGGCAGCCAGCCTGGACGTGTCACCGATTTCTGCCAACCAGATGTGCCGCAAGCTCCAGGACGAGGGACTGGTGATCTACGTGCCCTACAAAGGTGTCTCCATCACACCGGTGGGTGAGCAGGTGGCGATGCGTGTCCTGCGCCGCCATCGCCTGTGGGAGGTTTTCCTGGTGGGGAACCTGCGCATGGAATGGGCAGAGGCGCACGAGACCGCCTGCCGCCTGGAACACGCCACGCCAGACGAGGTCATCGAACGGCTGGACGCGTTCCTGGGCCATCCCAGGGTCAATCCACAGGGTGACCCGATCCCTGCTGCGACGGGCGCACTTCCGGCGGCAGCGACACGCACACTGGCAGAGCTAGAAGCCGGACAGAGGGGATGGTATCTGCGCTGCACGGGCGACGAGGCCGCGTGCAGTTTTCTGGCCGGGCAAGGGCTGCGCCCTGGCGCGGAACTCCATGTGGTAGTGGTGTCGTCCGAGAGCCTATTGCTGGACATCGCCGGGCAAAATGTGGCGGTGAGCCGTGCGGCGGCCAACACGATTCAGGTGGAACCAGACGGCCGTTCAGTTGACCCAGCGCAGGTGCACACGCAGAGTGTGGAGGAACCTGCGCCGGATCGCTTCCACCAGCCGCAGAGCACTGGGTCCACGCTCAGCACCCTTGGCGTGGGGCAGTCGGCTGTCATTGAGGACCTGCATGGAGGCCACGGCTTTCGCAGCCGTCTGGCTGCGCTGGGATTCACGCCTGGCACCGCGATCACGATGGTGCGAAACCTGCGTCGCGGGCCGATCATCGTCAGCGTGCGCGACACACGCATTGCGCTGGGGCGCCAGGAAGCACAGCAGGTCCTGATTCGGCCGGAAGGACGAGACCATGACAACGCCAAGCAGTAAGCGCATCCGTGTGGCCCTGGCCGGGCAACCTAACGTAGGCAAGAGCACAGTCTTCAACCTGCTCACGGGCTTGAGCCAGCACGTTGGCAACTGGCCAGGCAAGACCGTGGAACAAAAGTCCGGCACGTGCAGCTATAGAGAGTGGACCTTTGACCTGATCGACCTGCCGGGCACCTATAGCCTGAGCGCGAACTCGCCAGAGGAGTTGGTTTCGCGCGACTATATCATCAGAGAGAAGCCCGATGTCGTGGTGGCGGTTCTCGACGCCTCCGCTCTCGAACGCAACCTCTATCTGGTGTCAGAGCTGCTACCTCTTCCCGCTCCGGTCATCATTGCCCTCAACATGGTCGATGTGGCCGAGCAACAAGGACTGAAAATCGAACCCCATGTGCTGGAGGCAGCCCTCGGCGTTCCTGTAGTGCCCCTGATTGCCACCAAGGGCCGGGGCATCCACGAGCTGCTGGCCCGCATCCAGGACGTTGTCTGTGGCACCGTAGAGTACCGCCCGAACATCCCCAGCATTCGCGCTGACCACCAGTCGGTGCTGGAGCAGATTGAGGCACTGCTCGGTGACTGCATCCCGGCAGACTATCCGCGCACCTGGGTGGCGCTCAAGATCCTAGAGGGCGACAAGCAGCTCACAGCAATGCTGCGCGAATGCCTGCCGGCAAGCCAGTGGAGCCAAATCAACAACATCCTGCGGCAACACGAAGACGCCTGCCTTGCGGTGGCCAGCGGGCGCTACGAATGGATCGGGCGCATGATTCGCGCCGCCGTCTTCAAGCCTAGGAGCGGGCAGATCACGCTCACGGACCAACTGGACCGCTGGGCCACCCATCCGTTCTGGGGTTTGGCCATCCTGGCCGGCATCCTGGGGGGCACTTTCTGGCTGACCTATGCCGTCGGGATGCCACTGCAGCGCTTGATAGACCGGTACATTGTGCACACTGCGGCGGTGCTGGCTGGCCACACGCTGGCGTCAACGCCCACGTGGGTCACGGGTCTGGTCGTCAACGGCATGATCAACGGCGTAGGCATGGTCGTCAGCTTCTTTCCCATCCTGGCAATCTTCTTTGCAGTGCTGGGCACACTGGAGGACGTAGGTTACATGTCCCGTGGCGCATACGTGATGGACCGCTTCATGCACTGGATGGGATTGCACGGCAAATCGTTCCTGCCGCTGTTTCTCGGCTTTGGCTGCAATGTCCCGGCCGTGATGGGAACGCGCGTGATCGAGTCGGAGCGCGCGCGCCTTCTCACGATTCTGATCGCTCCGCTGGTGCCCTGCACCGCGCGCATGGCGGTGGTGGCCTTTCTGGCACCTGCCTTCTTCTCCGCCCCGGCCCTGGTTTCGTGGGGGCTACTCGCCATCAACCTGCTGGTGCTGGCCCTCTCGGGCGTGCTCATCAACAAGGTGTTCCTGAAGGGCGAGCATGTCGCATTCATCATGGAACTGCCCCTCTACCATCTGCCCAGTCCGCGCACCATCGGCTTGATCACCGGGCAGCGCCTGGTCTCCTTCTTGCGCAAAGCAGGCACCGTCATTCTGACCGTCTCGGTCATTGTCTGGGTGTTGTCCACTCTACCGCACGGGGACATCGAGAGCAGCCTGCTGGCCAACTTCGGAAGACTCCTGGAGCCGTTTGGCAAGTGGATGGGGCTGGATTGGCGTATGATTGTGGCCTTGCTGAGCAGCTTTGTGGCCAAGGAGAATGCCATCGCGACTCTGGGCGTCCTGTTCGGCACCGCTAACCAGGTCAGGCTGACCACCCTGCTCCGCTCCGCACTCACACCGGCTGCCGCGCTGGCCTTCCTGGTCGTGCAGATGCTTTTCATTCCCTGCGTCGCGACAGTGGGCGCGATCAAGCAAGAAACGAACTCGTGGCGTTGGGCAATGGTGAGCGTCTTGTTTCTCCTGGTCGTATCGCTGCTGGGAGGCGTGTTGACCTATCAGGTAGCCAGCCGCCTGCTGCATTGAGGGCGTCGAAACACCTTCTCGCAGGTGGCACCGTAGCACCTGCGGGCGCTTGCAGAGCGCCCCCTCGGCAAGGTCATCCCATCCCATTACGCGGCTTCAACCTGAATGCCATGGGGAGGGCAGAGAGCCATGTTGAACAGGCTACTGCAGATCATCGCCTCGGGAGGCGTGCACACTGTGCCGCGGCTGGCGCAGCAATTGGGCGTCAGCGAAGCGCTGCTGGACAGCATGCTCGAAGAGCTGGTGCGCATGGGTTACCTGACATCCGCAAGCGCTGGATGCAGCGGTCAGTGCGACCATTGCGCGATGGGTGGCGCATGCGCTGTCGGCGCTCCGGGACGCATCTGGGCGCTGACTGCCGCCGGTGAACGGGCGGCACGCTGAGTGTTAGACATTTATATGAATCGCTATAGGAACCTTGACAATGACTCACTAAGGCAGTAGAATAGCATTGTAGGTCGAGCGGAGCGGCCCGAACTCTAGCGTGGGGTCATGACATGGAAGACACTCAGAATGGGATGAACGGCGAGCAACACAACGATTTGCAGCAAGAACTCCAAGCGGCGCGCCAGGCGGCAGCCGAGAACCGCGACAAGTACCTGCGCGCGCTGGCCGAGTCCGAAAACATGCGCAAGCGCCTGGAGAGGCTGTGTGAAGAACGCATGTGGCAAGAGAAAAAGCGTCTGGTGGGCCATCTCCTGGAGGTCTCCGATCAACTGGAGGCAACGCTGAAATACGCCTCCGCTGATGATGCCCTGGGAACAGGCGTACGCCTCACCTACCAGCAACTGCAGCAGGTTCTGAATCGCGAAGGCGCACAGGCCGTGAGTTCAGTTGGAGAGGCCTTTGATCCCAGCATTCACGAGGCGGTTGAGTTGGCGGACAACCCCGGCCACGAGAACCACATAGTTCAAGAGTACCGCAAGGGATACACACTGGATGGCAAGTTGTTGCGTCCAGCGCGGGTGCAGGTCGCAAAGAGCTCGTAAAAGAACTTGATTCGGCGATGGCGGCGCAGTTGAGAAGGCAGGTGCAAAGCCCATGGAATACAAGGACTACTACAAGATACTGGGCGTAGACAAGAAAGCTACGCAGCAGGAAATCAAGAAGACCTACCGCAAGCTGGCACGCAAGTACCATCCGGATGTGAACCCGGGCGACAAAGGTGCCGAGGCACGCTTCAAGGAGATCAACGAAGCCTACGAGGTGTTGAGCGACCCGGAGAAGCGCCAGAAGTACGAAGAGCTAGGAAGTAGCTACCAGCAATGGCAGCGCACGGGTAGGGACCCACGCGGCTTTGACTGGAGCCGATGGGCCACGGGCGGGCAGCCCGGTGGCGGCCGTGTGCACATGGAGTACGGAGATCTCAACGACCTGTTCGGCGCTGGCGGGTTCTCGGACTTTTTCCAGAGCGTTTTCGGCAACGCGGGTGGTTACGGGGGTTCTGACCAAAAGGCGCGCAGCCGACGTGGGCAGGACCTGGAGCAACCCGTCGACATCACTCTCGAAGAAGCCTACAGTGGAACGAACCGTGTCCTGCAGATGGACGGACGCCGGCTGGAAGTCAAAATACCTGCGGGCGTGGACACCGGATCGCGCGTGCGCATCGCCGGCGAGGGGCAACCCGGCATCGGCGGCGGAGCGCGCGGCAGCATCTACCTGAGCATCACAGTATTGCCGCATCCAACCTTCCAGCGCAAGGGGGACGATCTCTACTGCGCGCTTCCTGTTGACGTCTACACCGCAGTCCTGGGCGGCGAGGTAGCTGTGCCGACCCTCAAGGGGCAAGTCATGCTCAAGATCCCGCCGGAGACGCAAGGCGGCAAGCGCTTCCGTCTCAAGGGCCTGGGCCTGCCCAACCTGAAAGACCCCAAGGTAAGCGGCGATCTCTATGCCGAGGTGCAGATCGCCTTGCCGCGGGCGCTGAGTAAGCAAGA
>Ga0315291_10010787_pt1 | contig 11149 bp, 10 predicted proteins | sample YL17G12_20_MG_FD_203070 | JGI IMG/M metagenome (GOLD analysis project Ga0315291, IMG submission 203070) | Sediment microbial communities from Yellowstone Lake, YNP, Wyoming, USA - YL17G12_20 | ecosystem: Environmental > Aquatic > Freshwater > Lake > Sediment | place: USA: Wyoming | collected... | reverse complement strand
TATAAACCAGGGACACTCAAAACCTGATCTCCCTTGCCGACACGCCACCCTTCCCCTGCCCGTCTTACAGCCAGCCTTCGCCGTCATAGTGGAGCACAATCTGCTTGTCCTTGAAGCCCCGCGCCAGAAATGCAAACCTACAACACCGAAGTCCGAGGAAGGACAACGTCCCCATATTAGTCGTGCTGCACTCTCTCAATAAACGACTTGAGCCCAGGCAGATCGTCTTTGCAGGTGTCCCAAACTACCTTGGTATTCACTCCAAAGTACTCATGAATCAGAAAATTCCTCATATCTCTCATTCGCCGCCAGAGCACATCAGGATGCTTTGCGCGAAACTCATCGCTAAGATTGTTCGACGCTTCACCTATTATCTCAAGCTCTCTTACAACAGCATCTACTATCATTTTGCTGGACGCGAATCGCCGGTAGGAGACACCTTCAAGATACTCGCCGATAATTTCGATGGCTTCTCGGATATGCGTCAAATACGTCCGGTCATTTCTCATAAACGTACTCTGCCTGGGCAAGAACCTCATCTCTGAAGTGCTTGCTTATCGCCTGGGGAGTGAGAAGGTCAACCGACTTTTTCAGGAAGGACTCAAAAACATGCTTGATATCGGACATCGCAAAGAAACCTATTGCCGATGCGGGTTCAAAGTCTATCAGTACATCAATATCGCTGTCTTCGCGCGGCGTCCCATTGACGTATGAGCCGAAAATGGCGACCGATCTTATGGAGTCCAGATGCGAGCTACCCTTGACCGCTTCCGCCAACTGCCTTTTTAGTTCCTGCTTGTCCATACTCTTCTTGTTGTTCCGAACAGGCCAAGTCTTTAGTCCGTCGTCTTGAGCCCGGGCCACGTCCCTTTTACAGCCAGACTTCGGCGTCGTAGCGGAGCATAATCAGCTTGTCTTTGAAGCCGTCAAAACGGATCACCGGCTTTTTGCCGAGCACTTCCTGCAAAATCCACTTGGGGAAGTTCGCCCCCGCCTTGATTGACAGGGGGACGCCGCCGCCGAATCGCGGATTGATCTCGATGAACTTGACCTTGTCGTCGCCTGTAAGGAACAACTGGATGGTAATAACGCCCGGCCCGGCCCCAAGCGCCTCGACCAGCCGAGCGGCCTGGCTCATAATATGAGCATTCTTGACAACCTGCGCCTTGCTTACCTCGCCCGCCCGCACCTCGATCCGTCTGCGCTGAACAACGCAGCGGACCTTCATCCCGAAGTCCACATACACATCACAGGTATGTTCGCTGCCTTCGATATATTCCTGGCAGATGACGTTTGGTATCTTCCTGGCGTGCAACCGCAGCTCGCTGCGATTTCTCACGATTGCGTTGCCTCTGCTGGCGTATCCGTCCCACGGTTTGAGAAAGCGGGGCCAGCCCAGCTTCCTGTCGGACAAGGCCGAGCGAACGCTCATAGTGACGGGACTATCAAAGCCTTCCCTGACCAGGAAACGATAGGTCTTTCTCTTGTCCTGGCAGACATCAACAACGCCCGGCTTCGAGACGAGGACGCGGCAGCCCAGCGCCGAGAACTTAGGCTCGTTCTGGGCCAAAAGCTTCAGGTCCAGATCAACTGTCGGAACCAGCAGTCTGACCCGCTGCTTCTTGACAATCGACAGCAGTTGACCAATGTAATTCGAGTGTGTTACCGGCTTGACCAGCACACGCGTATCACACAATTGCAGCGCGGGACTGAGCTGGTCTTTGTCCGTTCCGAGAAACGAAACGCTTAGCCTCAACTGCCGCGCAGCCTCACGAAAGCTGTTGAGCAGCGAGACGCGCCTGCCGATGCACGTAAACAAGACGCCAAAACCATTGGCCCGCCCTGCCGAACGCGACACACCGCACCTGGGATAACGTGCAGCCGATTGCGATTTCGTCATTTTTGCTCCTGTTCTATCTTCGCCACAGCACTACAAGAACCTTTAATATAATAAGCTGCACGCGGCCAATTGTCAAGGGAAAATAGTCGTCTGTCCGATGGTATTGTTTTGACAATTGGGCTGTCCGGCTCTAAACTGTTTTGTTTAGCCCAGCCTCAGTAGGATTTGTGAAAGGTCCTGATGCAGATTCCACTTCTGGATTTGAAGGCGCAGTATAATACGTGCAGAGACGAGATCACGCAGGCGATAGCCGAGGTCTGCGAGAGTCAGGCATTTGCCCTCGGACCGGCCGTGTCGGCGTTTGAAAAAGAGATTGCCGCCTACTGCGGCTGCAAGCACGCGATAGGCGTTTCAAGTGGAACCGATGCGCTGCTTGTCAGCCTGATGGCGCTGGGTGTCGGGCCGGGCGACGAAGTCATAACCTCCCCCTTTACCTTCTTCGCCACCGCCGGCTGCATCGCCAGGCTCGGCGCAAAGCCTGTCTTCGTCGATGTGGACCCCGACTCCTACAATATCGACCCGGCTGCTATCCGGCGGAAAATCAATAAGAGAACAAAAGCCATTTTGCCGGTGCACTTATTCGGGCAGATGGCCCAAATGAAGCCTATAATGGAGATAGCCCAACGCCGGAACATAGGGGTCATCGAAGACGCCGCCCAGGCGATAGGCGCCGCCCAGGATGGCGCGAAGGCCGGGGGCTTCGGCGACTACGGATGTTTTTCATTCTATCCGACCAAAAACCTCAGCGCGTTCGGCGATGGCGGCCTGGTAGTCACCAACAGCGGCGAAATGGCCGAGAAAGTCACGATTCTGCGAAACCACGGCCAGAAGCCCACGTATTTCTACAGGGTGATCGGCGGCAACTTCCGCCTCGACAGCATCCAGGCCGCGGTGCTGAGCGTCAAGCTCAGGTACCTCGACCTCTGGAATGAGAAACGCAGGCGGCACGCCGCCCTGTACGACAAGATCCTCGCTGATTCGCCCGTCAAGCCGCCTAGGATCGAGTCAAACAACTTCTCCATTTACCACCAATATACAATCACCGCCCCCGATAGAGACCGGCTGCAGAAATTCTTGGCCGAGAACAACATCAGCTCCGCGATATTCTACCCAAAGCCGCTGCACCTGCAGGACTGCTTTAGAGACCTCGGCTACAAGGAAGGCGACCTGCCCGTAGCCGAGAAGCTCTGCGATGAAGTCCTGTCGCTGCCCATCTACCCCGAACTTACGCCGGAACAGATTGAATACGTCGGCAAAACGATACTCAAGTTTTATGCATCCGATTGACCGATGCAGGAGAGCCGGGTTGCTCAAAACAAGTGAAAATCCACCGATAATTCTGCCGGGCGCTGAGTCGATTCGTGATTTCGCCGGGCGGTGGTGGGTCGCCCATACCAAAAGCAGAAATGAAAAGGCTTTGGCCCACGATTTGGTCCATAGAAACATCAGCTATTTTCTCCCGATGACCTGGAAGGTTCGCCGCCAGAGCGGCAGGACCCTCAGGTCGCTTCTGCCGCTCTTTGGCGGCTATCTGTTCTTCTGCGGCGACGAGAGCCAGCGCGTTGAGCTGCTGCGAACAAACCGCGTGGCCGGCCTGATCGAGGTGAACGACCAGCAGACGCTGATCGACGAGCTTGTGCAGATTGAGCGCGCCCTGCGAGCCGGCGCGCCGCTGACGCCGCATAGATATATCAAGACCGGCCAACGATGCAGGATTATAGCCGGGCCTCTTGCCGACCTGACGGGGATAGTCCTCAAAGTAAGAAATACCACACGCCTGCTCCTGCAGATAGACATGCTCGGCCAGGCCGCCAGTGTCGAGATAGATGTCGATATGATAGAGCTGCTCGATGAACAATAGGAGACTGCAAGATGAAGATTTGTGTTGTTGGAGTTGGTTACGTCGGATTGGTCACCGCAGCCTGCCTGGCTGAAGCCGGCAACAACGTGGTCTGCGTTGATAAGGATGCGGACAGAATCGCCGGCTTGAAAAACGGAATCATACCCATTTACGAACCCGGGCTGGCCGAAATCGTCAGCTACAACCAGCGCCTCAATCGACTGCAATTCACGACCGATCTGAAACACGGCATAGAAAACTCGCTGGTCATTTTCCTTGCCGTCGGCACCCCCTCAGCCCCGGACGGTTCGCCCGACCTGTCCGCAATCCTCTCGGTTGCGGCCCAGATCGCCGAGAGCCTCACCGGCTACCGAATCATCGTAACAAAGAGCACCGTGCCGGTCGGCACGCATCAGCGGATCACGGACATCATCAAATCGAAAACCCAGACGCCCTTTGATTACGTCAGCAACCCCGAGTTCCTCAAGGAAGGCGCCGCTGTTGACGATTTTATGAGTCCCGACAGGATAATCATCGGAACGACCAACCCGGACGTCCGGCAGATAATGAAGCAATTGTACGATCCGTTTATGCGAAAAAGCCGGCGCGTCCTGTATATGGACCCCGCATCGGCGGAAATGACAAAGTATGCAGCGAATATGATGCTGGCGACAAGAATCTCTTTCATAAACGAAATCGCCGCACTGTGCGAGAGGCTCGGCGCCGACGTCGAGCTGGTCAGACAGGGCCTGGGCAGCGACTCGCGTATCGGCTCGGCCTTTCTATTCCCGGGCGTCGGCTTCGGCGGCAGTTGCCTGCCAAAAGACATCCGCGCAATAATCCACACCGGCTCGCAGCACGGCGTGGAAATGAAGATCGCCACGTCCGTTCAGCAAGTCAATACGGACGCCCAGGAGAGATTCGCAAACCGCATAATGGGTTATTTCGGCGACCGTCGGGCCAAGACCACGTTGGCCGTATGGGGATTGGCCTTCAAGGCCAAAACCGATGACGTCAGAGAGTCGCCGGCAGTGTATTGTATCCGCAAGCTCCTCGACTGCGGGATGAAGATCAAGGCTTATGACCCTGAAGCGGCCTCGGCGGCAATGGCGGCCCTCGACGGCAAAATCCAAATCTTCCCCAACGGATACGATGCACTGGACGGTGCCGACGCACTTGTAATCTTCACCGACTGGCAGGAATTCCGCAATCCCGACTTCGAGGCCATCGCAGCAAGGCTCAGAAAGCCTGTCATTTTCGACGGCAGGAATCTGTATGACCCCGAGTTTGTCGAGAAGGCAGGTATCGAATATCACAGTGTCGGAAGATGAGCCTGCCCGTCACAGGCGCGACACCCGCCGGAGATGTTATTATGAACATATTGATAACAGGCGCCGCAGGATTCATCGGCTCGCATTTGGCTGAGCGGCTTCTCGCCGACGGGCACGCGGTAACCGCACTTGACAACTTCGACGAATTCTACGACCCTCGGATCAAACGCAGAAATATCAGCCGTTGCACCGAGAACGACAAATTCCGCCTCATCGAGGCGGATATTCGCAACGCCGATGTTATGGAGAAGGTCGTCGCTGGCGGTATCGAAGTAATCGTGCATCTGGCCGCCAAAGCCGGCGTCCGCCCGTCAATTGCCCAACCCCTGCTCTACGCCGACGTGAACATCAACGGCACAATGGTCCTGCTCGAGGCCGCCGCAAAGAACAACATCAAGAAATTCATTTTCGCGTCGAGCTCGAGCGTCTATGGCAACAACAAGAAACTCCCCTTCTCGGAGGATGACAACGTCGATTTCCCCATCTCCCCTTATGCCGCCACAAAGAAGGCCGGCGAGCTCATCTGCCACACATACCATCATCTGCACGCCATCGACATAACCTGCCTGCGCTTCTTCACCGTCTATGGCCCCCGCCAGAGGCCCGACCTGGCCATTCACAAATTCGCTTGCCTCATCGAACACGGTAAGCCAATTCCCGTCTATGGCGACGGCACGATGATGCGCGACTTCACCTACATTGATGACATAATCGACGGCGTTGTCGCCGCAATCGGAAAATGCGCCGGCTTCAACATCTACAACCTCGGCGAGTCACGACCGATAACAGTCAATGATTTGGTCGCCAGAATCGAAGAGGCCCTCGGCAAAAAGGCCGTTAGAGAATTCCTTGCCATTCAGCCGGGCGACGTCGAGCGCACCTACGCCGACGTAACCAAGGCCGTCGAGCAGCTTGGATACAACCCCCGGACGACTATCGAGGCCGGACTGGCGAAATTCGTCGAATGGTTCAGGCAGGATAGTCGCAAAAACCGCTGAAGCCGCCTGTTTTTCCCAACAACCGCCCCGCCAAATCTGCTATAATAGTGGATATTGGTCACTGAAACTTATCAGTTCTGCAAAATTGCAGGTAATCAACAAACGATTTTTTCTTTTCTAAGTAGGCCTAACCTGCAATTTTGCAGAAGCCTTTGGAACTTACAGACAGGTGGACGGGTGACCCGGAGGAGGGCCGCCACGGAATCTCCTCACGGATTCAGTCTGTCGATATGAACCGCAGAGCACATAAGAGCAGCATAATCTTGCCGGTTGCAGTTGCAGCGGCGTTCCTACTGGGCATCGCCCGCCCGGCTCAGGCCCTTGTTCTGCACCCGGAGGGCGAGCCGAATCTCGCCGCCTGGACTGACAGGCCCCCCAAAACCGTAGTCGGACGCTGGGGCAGTAACGCTTCCTGCGTGGCTGTCTCGCCCAACTGCGTCCTCACCACGCGGCACCAGCTCGGCGGCATCGGAACACTCGTCGAAATCGGCGGCGTCAAATACCCCGTCACGCAGGTATGGGTGTGCGAACCAGCCGATCTGCGATTGGCCAGGCTTCACGGCGCCAATCTCCCTGACTTCGTCGGTCTGTACGAGCAGATTGATGAGTCGGGCCAACAAATAGTAATAGGCGGCTGGGGCGTCGGTGCCGGCGCCCCGCTCCAGACGAATAGCAGGACCTACGGCTACGAATGGGGCGACTACGCCAGCCGGTCCCTGCGAATGGGAACCAACAGAATCGAAGGCGCCGCAGCCCAAAATGAGCTTCAAGGATTCACAACCGATATTGTCCTCGCCGACTTCGACACACTCGGGTCCGGCAGCTCCACCACCTACGAAAGCATCCCGGCGGCATACGACTCCGGCGGCGGATGGTTCATAAAGACCGCCGACGCATGGAAGCTGGCCGGTCTGACCCGCGCCGTCGAATCACACTACGAACCCGGACACGAAAACGACCCGAACTACATTCTCTATCAGTCCTGGTTCCGCAAGCCGGACAATCCCATTCTGCCCGACCCCGACACCCTCGATGCGGTGCAAATCAGCTCCTACGCACAATGGATAAACGACACCCTTCCCGGCGTCCTGCCCGGCGACCTGAACGGCGACGACCACGTTGACGCCGTCGATTTCTCCATCTTCGCTCTCCACTGGCGAAGAACCGACTGCCGCGTGCCCGACTGGTGCCTCGGCGCCGACTCCGAGCCTGACGGCGACCTCGACGCGCTCGACCTGGCCGACTTCGCCCGTCATTGGCTCGACACTGACCCTGCCCTCTGACCCCCGCTGCCGCCCTATGCCCGCCACAGTAAACTTTGGACAGTTGCAATCTGAGTGCATTTGAGGTAGTCTAACGAAGCCGACACTCCTGCAAAGTGTTGCACGAAGCGCAGTCTGATATGGAACTGCGATTGAGACAGACTATTGAACGTTCCTTATCAACCTTATATGAAGGAGATTTTTATGAAGCGATACAGATTGTTGATCCCGGTTTTGTGCGTCGGCCTTGTGGGCTTTTGCGCACTTCTGACTTACGCCGGCGAACAGAAGAAGACCAGCGAGTTCCGCAACCAGTTCGTCAAGGACTTTGATCGCATCTCGATCAATACCACCATGGGCGACGCCATGATGCTGCGAATCCTCGTCGAAAGCGCCAGGGCCAAGCGCGGGGTCGAAGTGGGGTCGGCCACGGGCTTCGGAACTGTCAATATGGGCATAGCCTTCGAGAGAACCGGCGGCCACCTCTACACGCTGGAAATCGACCCGAAAATGTTCAACGCCTGCAGGGAGAACGTACAGAAGGTCGGCCTGGAGGACACTGTCACCTGCATCGAAGGCGACGCCCTCAAAACGCTCCCAACCCTTGAAGGCCAGTTCGATTTCGTCTTCCTCGACGCCCTGAAGCAGGATTATCTCAAATATCTCAAACTGATGGAGCCTAAGCTTAAACCCGGCTCCGTTATCGTTGCCGACAACGTCATACGCTCCGAAAGGGCAATGAAGGACTTCCTCGACTACATACAAACCAGTCCCGACTACGACACGGTTATTATCCGGGCCTCTATGGAGAAGAACGACGGTATGTCGGTCAGCTATAAGATCAAGTGACGTGCTCGCCTTTCAACGACGCTCCTTTTCTTTGGAAAAGCTGAGGACCGCTGTTGACGGATTTGTGGGGTCGGCTATGAACCGACAAAGTCCTGGTAGAGAATCCGCCCGGGGGTGCCTTGCTTTGGCCACCCTGCTTGCGGCAGCCCGCCTTGCTCCGGCGGCGGCAGCCGGCAGGCAGGAAAACGGCATGATCCTCATCCCGGCCTGCCGGTGCACGGTCGGCACGAGCGCAGCCGAGCGGGCGGAGCTGGCCAAACGGTTCGACTGCCATCCCACCTGGCTGGGCGACGACCTGCCGCAGCACGAAGTCAACCTTCCAGCCTTCTGGATCGACCGATACCCCGTAACCAATGCTCAATACCTCGCCTTTATTGAGGCGACCGACCACCGGCGACCGTCATGGTGGCGGCAATGGGATGGCCTGTTTCCAAACGAATATGCCGACCACCCCGTCGCGGGTGTGAGCGGAAAAGACGCGACGGCCTATGCCAAATGGGCGGGAAAGCGTCTGCCCACTGCGGAAGAATGGGAGGCGGCTGCCGCCGGGCAGAGCCGATCCGTTTTCGCCTGGGGCGACGCTTGGCCGGGACCGCTGAAGCTCCCACGCTCCGACCGCGTTTCCTGGGACCTGCCGGGCACAAGACCCGTAGGCGCAGGAGATTGTGGCCGAAGCGCTGCGGGGATCGAGGATTTTGCCGGCCAAGTCCTCGAATGGGTCGCCGACACCCTGCCGCACCACGGCGTCCAGTTCCAATTGATGAAGGCCGCAAGCTGGTTTCACCAAGACCCGTTGAGCTTCCGAATCGCATCGGGCTGGTACGCCTACGAGGACTGGCAGTCGTCCTTTACCGGTTTTCGCTGTGCCCTCGACGGTGAGCAAACACCGCCCCAGGCGCCGCAGTCCATAACACGGACAACGCTCTTGACCGCCTCGGCGCTGCAGCAACCCCAGGCAGCCGGCGCCGGCGGCCCGCCCGAGCTTGCCGCTAACGGTGGGACCTCACGACACATCTCGATCCGCGCTCCAAATCTCGGAAGCGATATCATCGGCCTGACCGCCCCCGAAACAATCATCTGGAATGGCTCCAGCGTTATGACCTGGCGCAAAACGCCGGACATCACCTGGCTCGCGCGAACGCCCCAGCGCGCAGCCTACGAGATGCGATTCGCCGATTTGACTGTCGAGGCCGAGTTCGTCGCCCACCAGGAGTCCGTTGAGCAGCGCTTCACCGCCGCCAATCTCACCGGACAGCCCGGCAGCTTCACAACAAGCTCCTGCTTCAACCTCCAGAACTGCCCGATGTTGTACGATTGCGAACAGCTCCGCACTTATGTGTACACTGCAGAAGGCAAGTTTACACCTATCCGCCGGCTCTCGCGCGCGGGCGATTGCGTCCGCTGGATTGCAGGGCCGAGCACGGAGGAGCTGGGCAAGAATCCCCGATGGATTCTCTTGGCGGTGGTCAGCCGCGACAACCGCTGGATCATCGCCGCCGGACGCGCCGCCTCCGACTCAGGAATCTCCGTAGCCACCAACTCGCTCTTTACCTGCCTGCACGCCGACTCGACTGTGCATGTCCCGCCCGGAGAGAAGACCTCGACGCAGCAGTTCTTCTGGTTCATCGAAGGCGATCTTGGCGACCTGCTCAGACGCGCCGCCCAGGACCTCAAACCGCATTGACGTTTCCTTCCGCAGATTCTCCCCCGCATCCACGTATCCTTGCTGCAAAGCAGCCTGTCTATACCTACCGCAGTACGCTATATGCCGGCTCCTTATGGGACCAGAACTCCGGCAGCGCTCGCATTGCGCAGTCTGCACCCCGTTCTACCGCTTTGTGAACAAGTGCCCCCACAAACTGGCCGATTATATGCTGATGAATAACATAGCGGCGGAACATGAACAGATCGGGCAAAGACTTCGGCATCTCTCTGCCATTGCTGAACAGGCAACCGAAGGCGTTGCCGTAATAGACCTCGACGGAATCATCCGTTTCATCAACGTCGAATGGGCCAGGATGCACGGCTGCGACAGCCCAAACGAACTTCGCGGCCGGCACATCAGCACGTTCCACACCGAAAGACAAATGAGCGCTGACCTAAGCCCGCTGATTGGGGAGGCTAAGCGCAGAGGGAGCCTGGCTGGCCCGATAGACCACATAAGGCAAGACAAAACACCTTTCCCGACGCAGACCAAAATTGTTCTCGTCAAAACCGCAGCGGAAAAACCCATTGGATTTGTCATCTTCGCCACGGACCTCACCGACCGCAGGCACGCTGAACAACGCTCACGCCAGGAGTCTGCCGAACTAAAACGCCAAACCCAACAGCTCCAGAGCCGTATCACCGAATACGAGCAGGCCGAGACCCAGCTCAAGCAGCATACCGAACAGCTTGAACAGCAGCTAACACAGCGCACCAAAGCCGAGGGCATTCTCCAGCAGCAACTGGCCGAACTGAAAAGTCATAATGACCGCCTCCAGCAGCAGCTAATACAATCCGGCGAAGGCGAAGATGTCCTCAAACGGCAGGTAGCTCAGTTAAGAGCCGATAGTGAGCAGCTCAAAAACAAGGGTGTCGAATACGAAAAGCTACAGAGCCAATTTAACGAATTGCAGGAACACGCAAATCACCTCACCCAAAAGGCTGATGAGCTTGAAAATGAGCTTCGCACAGTCCGCAAGCAATTCGACAGCCAGACTAAACAGCTAAGCGAGCTAACCCAGGCCAACGAGCAGCTTGAGCACGGCCTGAGCGAGTATGAACAGGCCGAGACCCAGCTTAAGCAGCATACCGACCAGCTTGAACAGCAGCTAACACAACACACCAAAGCCGAAGGCATTCTCCAGCAGCAACTGGCCGAACTGACAAGCGATAATGTCCGCCTCCAGCAGCACCTAACACAGTCCGGCGAAGGCGAGGAGGCTCTCAAACGGCAGGTAGCTCAGTTGAAGGCAGATAGAGAACAG
>Ga0315291_10010782_pt1 | contig 11150 bp, 9 predicted proteins | sample YL17G12_20_MG_FD_203070 | JGI IMG/M metagenome (GOLD analysis project Ga0315291, IMG submission 203070) | Sediment microbial communities from Yellowstone Lake, YNP, Wyoming, USA - YL17G12_20 | ecosystem: Environmental > Aquatic > Freshwater > Lake > Sediment | place: USA: Wyoming | collected... | reverse complement strand
CGTGATCGTGAAGCACACGAACCCCTGCGGCGCTGCCGAGCGCGACACGCTCGCCGGGGCCTGGGACGACGCCCTCGCCGCCGACCCGGTCTCCGCCTTCGGCGGGGTCGTGGCCGTCACCCGGCCGGTCGACCGCGCGGTCGCCGAGCGGCTGGCGAGCATCTTTCTCGAGGTCGTGGTGGCGCCGGCGTTCGACCCGGCGGCCCTCGAGGTCCTGGCGGCGAAGCCGAACCTGCGCCTGCTCGTCGACCCAGCACTGGGCGGCGACGCCCCGCTCCCCCCGCCGAGCCCGACGGGCTCCCTGCGCACCGCCGGCGGGGCCGTCCTGGTCACCGCGCCGGACACCGCCCCCGACGACCCCGCGACCTGGACGGTGGCCACGAAGCGCGGCCCCACGGACGCGGAACGCCGCGACCTCGACCTGGCCTGGCGCCTCGTCCGCGGCGTCACCTCCAACGCGATCGTCCTCGTGCGCGACGGGATGCTGATCGGGATCGGCTCGGGCCAGACCAGCCGGGTCGACGCCGCGCGTCAGGCGGTGGCGAAGGCGACGGCCCTGCTCGGTGCCGGCCGCCTCCTTGGGGCCGCCTGCGCCTCGGACGCCTTCTACCCGTTCCCGGACGCGGTGGAGGTGTGCCTGGGGGCCGGCGTGACAGCCTTCGCCCAGCCCGGCGGCTCGCTCCGCGACGCCGACGCGATCGCCGCCGCCAACGCCGCCGGGGCGACGATGCTCCTCACCGGCGTTCGCCACTTCCGACACTGAACCCCCGCGGTCTCGCGCCCGTCGGCGCCCCTGCTACGATCGCGCGGCCATGCCCGACCGCTTCTACATCACGACCGCGATCGCCTACGCGAACAACAAGCCCGGCCTGCACACCCTGCACGAGGTGATCGCGGCCGACGCCCTCGCCCGCTGGCACCGGATGCGCGGCATCCCGACCCGCTTCCTGACCGGGACCGACGAGCACAGCGTCAACATCGCGATGAAGGCGGCCGAGGAGGGCCGGGCCCCGCGCGACTTCGTCGACGAGAAGGTCGCCCTCTTCAAGGCGGCCGAGGACGCCCTGCTCATCAGCCCCGACCGCTTCATCCGGACGACCGATCCCGACCACCTGCGGTCGGCCCAGGAGATGGTCCGCCGGGCGTACGAGCGCGATGACATCTACGTCGGCACCTACGAGGGCTGGTACTGCCCGAACGAGGGCTTCCGCAACGCGACCGACGTGACCGAGACGGCGGCCGGCACGATCTGCCCGAACCACCCGGAGGTTCCGCTCCAGTGGCTGACCGAGAAGAACTGGTTCTTCCGGCTCTCGGCCTACCAGGAACGCCTGGAGCGCTGGTTCGAGGAGAACCCGGGCTTCGTCCAGCCCGACTACCGGCGCAACGAGATGCTCGGCTTCATCCGCGGCGGCCTCGAGGACTTCTCGATCAGCCGTGCCGGTGCGAGGTGGGGGATCCCGTTCCCGCTCATGCCGGACGGCTCGGACGCGCACCTCCCCGACATGACGTGGGACCCCGAGGCGGGCACGATCTACGTCTGGTACGACGCCCTTATCAACTACATCACCGGCGCCGGCTTCCCCGACGACTCGCAGCTCTTCGAACGCTGGTGGCCGGCCGACCTCCACGTCATCGGCAAGGACATCGCCCGCTTCCACACGATCTTCTGGCCGGCCATGCTCTGGTCGGCGGGCCTCGAGGCGCCGCGGCAGGTCTGGGTCCACGGCTGGCTCCTGGCCCAGGGCGAGCGGATGAGCAAGAGCCGCGGCAACTTCCTGGACCCCCTCGACTTCGTCGCGGCCTTCGGCGCGGACGGCGCGCGCTACGTCGCCCTGCGCGAGGTGGCCTTCGACCGCGACAGCGACGTCTCGTGGGACGGCTTCCTGCGCCGCTACAACGCGGACCTCGCCAACGACTTCGGGAACCTCGTCAACCGGACGGTCTCCATGGCGGTCCGCTACCTCGGCGGCGAGCGCCCGGCGCCGCGGCCGGCCGGGGCGGCGCCGCTGGGCGAGGGCTGGGCCGACACGCTCCGGCTCGTCGTCAAGAAGCTCGATGGCTGCCTGGTCCACGAGGCGCTGGCCGAGCTCTGGGAGTTCGTGGGCGGCGCGAACAAGACGGTCGACGCGGAGGCGCCGTGGGTCCTGGCGAAGGCGGCGAAGACGGGCGACGAGGCCGCCGCCGCGCGGCTGCGCGACGTCCTGGGCGACCTCCTTGAGGCCTGCCGCCTGGTGGCCCTCGCGGCCGCGCCGGTGATGCCGGGCGCCGCGCCGCGCATCCTCGCCCAGCTCGGGTACGACTACCCGTGGGCGCCCGACGGATCGGGCGGGCCGGGGCTCCTCGACGAGCTCGCCTGGGGCGCCCACGCGGCCGAGCCCGGGACGCTGGCCGTCCCCAGCCCGCTCTTCCCGCGGCTGGAGATCGAGGCGCCCGACGCCCCGGCCGCCGGCTGATGCGCCTGGTCGACACCCACGCCCACCTCCAGTCGCCGCAGTTCACGGACGATCTCGCGGAGGTGCTGGCCGCTGCCGAGGTCGCCGGGGTCGAGCGGCTGCTCGTCCCGGGCTGGGATGAGGCGTCGAGCGGGCGGGCCCTCGATCTCGTCGCCCGCTACCCGCGGCTGGTCGCCGCCGCGGGCATCCACCCGCACGCCGCCGCGGAGACGGACGAGGCCGCCTGGAGACGGACCGCCGCCCTCGCTGCGGACCCGACGGTGGTGGCCATCGGCGAGACAGGGCTCGACTACGACCGGCGCTATTCGCCGATCGAGGACCAGCTCGCCAACCTGCGCCGCAACCTCGCGCTCGCCCTCGCCACGGGGAAGCCGGCGATCCTCCACTGCCGGAGCGCCGCGGGCCGGCGCGACGCCCAGGACGCGCTCCTCGACGAGATGCGGGCGGCCGGGTTCGGCGGCTCGGCGGCGCGGGCGGCGTTCGGCGACCGGCCCCCGGCGATCCTCCATTCGGTCTGCGGGCCCACCGACTACGTGGCCGCCGCCCTGGAGCTCGGCTGCGCCGTCTCGATCTCCGGCCTGTGCTTCCGGAAGGGGGAGGAGGCGACCGCGGAGAGCGTCAGGCTCGTGCCGGCCGACCGGCTCCTGGTCGAGACCGACGCGCCGTATCTCTCCGCCCCGGGTGCGCCGCGCCGCCGCAACGAGCCGGCCTGGGTCCGGATCACCGCCGCATGGGTGGCCGAGCAGCGCGCTGAGAGCCCCGACGCGCTCGGGGCGCAGCTCGTGGCGAACTTCGACCGGATCTTCCCGGCGGGGGCCGGGTAGCGGAGCGAGGCCGCTCGCGATCGCCCGCCGGGGTGCGCGCGGGCGCGCCTCCCCGGAGGCCCGTCAGCCGAGCCGCCGCGCCGCGGGCGCGCCTCCCCGGAGGCCCGTCAGCCGAGCCGTCGCCAGCGCATCGTCATGGACGCGACGAGCGGGGCGCCCGGCTCGACCACGGCGTGCTCGCCCGTGTTCAGGCCGTTGGGCGGCCCCGTCTGGGGCTCGATGCAGACGCCCTCGTCGCGCTCGGTGTAGACGACCCAGAAGGGCGCGTCGCTCTCGATCCGCACTTCGAAGGCGCCCGGCCAGTGGACGCCGGGGGTGCCGGCCACGTCGACGAAGCAGTCGTCCCAGGGCTCGGGCGGGATCGGCCGGACCACCGTCCCGTCGGGCAGCCCATCGGCACCCCGCCGCAGCATCCCCCCGGCGTCGAGATCGACGCTGACGGGCTCACCGACGGCGGCCCCGGCGCCGTCCCGGAGCACCCGCCGGAACCAGGGATGCCAGCCCACGATCGCCGGCATCGGGTGAGCCGCGGCGTGGACCTCCAGCTCGGCCCGCAGGCTCGACGGCCCGAGGGCCACCCGCCCGACGGCGCGGCCGCCGAACGGCCACGGCGGCCCGAGGTCGGCGGCCAGCGTCGCCGACGACGGCCCGCCCTCGATCACCTCCCAGCGTGCCTCGAGGAGCGTCCCGTGGATCGCGTGCGGCGGCAGCAGGTGCGTGGGGAGCACGTGCTCCTCGCCGCGCCAGCGGAGAACGCCGTCGCGGACGCGCCCGGCCCACGGCACCATCGGGTAGCAGCCCCACGCGACCGGACCCGCGCCCTCGGTGACGAGCAGCTCGAAACCGTCGACGCAGAGCGAGGCGATCCGGCCGCCGCCGTCGGGGTCCAGGACGGCCTCGACGTTGTTGGCGTGCAGGGTGATCCGCTGGGTCACGCCGGGATGGTACGCCCTCCTCCGGCGCGGTCGCGGGCCGCCCCGTCAACGCTCAGCCGTAGAACGGCCACGGAGACGTGTGGCTCGCCGCCTCATCGGTGATGGACTAGCGCCGTGATCCCGCCCCCCAGGATCCCGAACAAGCCACCCCCCACGATCGCGAGGCCGGCGGCGAGGAAGGCCTCGCCGATCCACTCACCCTCCCCGACCTGGAGCACCTGCTGGCCGGTGATCGTGGCGGCGATGAGGATGCCCACCATGGCGACCACCGCCGCAACGAGCCCCGCGACGAACGAGCCGCGCGCCCGGTCCTCGCGATACCCGAGCACGCCTGCGCCGGCCAGGAGCAGGGGGAACCCGACGACGAGGATCGCGGCTGGGATTGCCTGGTTGGACGTCGGGTCCAGTCCCTCCGGGTACGAGGCCACCACGGCGACGAAGACGAGCCCGACCACGACCAGAACCGCCAGGCCGATCGCCTCCCGCCTCAGGCGTTCAACGAGGCTGACCCGGCCGGGTGGCTCCGCAGCCGCCCGCTCAGCTCCTTCGGACGGTCCCGGAGCCCGCCAGAACGCCGCCGCCAGGAACAGGGCCCCGCCGACCAGGCCCCCGGGGAAGAACCAGAACAGCCAGTAGCGACTCGAGGGATCGGCGGCGCCGGTGGCGTCCACGATCAGCTCCACGATGAAGCACACGCTGCCCACGAGGGCCACGAGGATGCCGCCGGGCAGGGGCCGCCACCAGGCGAGCACCACCGCGGCCGCGCTCGCGATCACGACCATCCCGAACCCCAGCATGGTGCCCGGGTCGCGGGACAGGGACGAGAGCGGGCCGAGCGGCGGCAGGGCGACCGCGAGCGTTGCGACGAGCTTGAGGAGCATCCGCCCGACGGAGCCGGGCTCTTCGATCGGTGGCCCCTCGGCGGAAACCGTGCGGAACGGCAGCCCGCAGTGGTTGCAGAGGCGCTCCCGATCGGGGTTGACGACTCTCCCGCAGTTGACGCAGGCGCGATCGTCGCCGGTCGAAGGCGGATCCGGCACGGAGAGGTTGGCGGACATTCTCCAGCGCCTCCTCTTCGTCCACCCTACCTCAGGGCCTCACGCGGCGCCAGAGTCGAATGACATCAGAGCCGAGGCGCCTCAACGGGTTTCGGGTGGCAGCAGGCACGTGAGTGCTCAAGTCGCACGTCCCATACCCGCTCCTCGCCCAGCGGGCCGCGCGGCGGCGGCCATGACGTTGACATCTCCCCGCCGCTTCCGCTACATTGTTAGCACTCTCAACTGTTGAGTGCCAGCAAACGGCCGTCGCACCGGACCAGGCCGTCCGGACCGCGGTGGAACCGATGCAGCAGCAGCGGGGGGGGAACCCCGCGGCGGGCGCCCGCCGGGGCAGCCGGCCAGTCGATCGGGCAGACCGCGACCGCGCGGTCGCCCGGAACCAGACCTCGAAGGAGGGATTGCGCGTTGGTCACTTCCAGCAAGCTCCGCCCGCTCGGCGACCGCGTCCTCGTGAAGCCGCTGCCGCGGGACGAGATGACGAAGAGCGGCATCGTCCTGCCGGACACAGTCAAGGAGAAGCCCCAGGAGGGCGAGGTCCTCGCCGCCGGGCCGGGCAAGATGCTCGAGGACGGCAAGCGCGAGGCAATGGACGTCAAGGTCGGCGACAAGGTCCTGTACGCCAAGTACGCGGGGACCGAGTTCAAGGTCGAGGGCGACGACCTCCTCATCGTGAGCCAGAAGGACATCCTCGCGATCGTCGAGGCCTGACCCGGCCGGGCCGCCGGTCACCCGGCGCGCCGCCCGCCGCCAGCCTCCATCGCACCAGACACTCCCAGGAGGGACCCGAATCCGTGGCTAAGCAGGTCATCTTCGAGGACGCCGCACGGCGCTCCCTCAAGCGCGGCATCGACCGCCTCGCCGACGCGGTCAAGGTGACGATCGGGCCGAAGGGCCGGAACGTCGTCCTCGACAAGAAGTTCGGCTCGCCGACGATCACGAACGACGGGGTCACGATCGCTCGCGACATCGAGCTCGACGACCCGTTCGAGAACATGGGCGCGCAGCTCCTCAAGGAGGTCGCGACCAAGACCGACGACGTCGCCGGCGACGGAACGACCACCGCGGTCGTCCTTGGCCAGGCGATCGTCAGCGAAGGGCTCCGCAACGTCACCGCCGGCGCCAACCCGATGGTCCTCAAGCACGGCATCGAGCGTGCCGTCGAGGTGATCGTCGAGGAGATCAAGGCCAGCGCCCGGCCGGTCGAGACGCGCGAGCAGATCGCGGCGGTCGCCGCGATCTCGGCGGCCGATCCCGAGGTCGGCGAGATCATCGCCGAGGTGATGGACAAGGTCGGCAAGGACGGCGTCATCACCGTCGAGGAGGGCCAGTCCCTCGGCCTCGAGAAGGAATACACGGAGGGAATGCAGTTCGACCGGGGCTACATCTCGGCGTACTTCGTCACCAACCCCGATCGGATGGAGGCGGTCCTCGAGACCGCCAAGATCCTCGTCACCGACAAGAAGATCTCGGCCGTCGCGGACATCCTGCCGGGGCTCGAGAAGGCCGTCCAGGTCAGCAGGCCGATGCTCATCATCGCCGAGGACGTCGACGGCGAGGCGCTGGCGACCCTGGTGGTGAACAAGCTCCGCGGAACGATCCAGGTCCTCGCCGTCAAGGCGCCGGGCTTCGGCGACCGCCGCAAGGAGATGCTCCGCGACATCGCGATCCTGACGGGCGCGACGGTCATCTCCGAGGAGGTCGGCCGCAAGCTCGACTCCGTCACCGCCGAGGACCTTGGCGAAGCCCGTCGCATCGTCGCCACGAAGGACGACACGACCGTCGTCGACGGCGCCGGCCGCGAGCCCGACATCAAGGCCCGCATGAACCAGATCAAGGCGCAGATCGAGGAGACCACCTCGGACTACGACCGCGAGAAGCTCCAGGAGCGCCTCGCCAAGCTCGCCGGCGGCGTGGCCGTCATCAAGGTGGGTGCGGCGACCGAGGTCGAGCTCAAGGAGAAGAAGCACCGCATCGAGGACGCTCTCTCGACCACCCGCGCGGCGGTCGAGGAGGGCATCGTCGCCGGCGGGGGCGTCACCCTCCTTCAGGCCATCCCGGCGCTCGACAGCCTCGTGCTGGAGGGTGACGAGGCGGTCGGCGTCGACATCGTCCGGCGCGCCCTCGAGGCACCGGCCCGCCAGATCGCCGACAACGCCGGCGCCCGCGGCGAGGTCGTCATCGACCAGATCAAGACCCTGCCGAAGGGCCATGGCTTCGACGCCCTCAAGGGCGAGTACGGCGACATGTTCGAGCGCGGGATCGTGGACGCCGCCAAGGTGACCCGCTCGGCGCTGCAGAACGCGGCCTCGATCGCGGCGATGGTGCTGACGACCGAGACGCTCATCACCGACCTTCCCGAGAAGAAGGAGTCCGCCGGCGGCGGTGGCTACGGCCACGGCGGCGGAGACATGGACTACTAGTCAAGTCGCACTGCGCGAAGGGGGCCCCGGCCGGGAACGGCCGGGGCCCCCTTCGTGTACGCCCGGCATGGGCGATAGCCTGGAGGTGCAAGTCCTCTGCAGGAGGCGGTGGTGCCAACTGCTAGCCGGAGGCAACGGCGTCACCGCGAGGTGGGGTCGGAAGGAAGCCCGAGGCAAAGCTCCGACCCGAGGAACACGAACCGCGTACGAGGCTGGGCAGCCCGGATGAGCCGGCACGACACGGCGATGTCCGCCACCACCAAGGGGCTGTCAGGTAAACGCGGCGGGGCTGGAGTGACGGCGATCGCCCTTATCCGGGGAGGCCTGTCGGGGTGTCGGGTGCATGGGCACCCGACCGTCGCTGTCGCAAGGCGGCGGTGGACCCGGCAGGAGTCAGCAGCGGCCATAGTACCGGCGGGGATCGACATCGCCGGGAAGGGCCAAACGTCAGTCCGAGGGACGACGCAGGAGCACTCGCGATCGGCGCATCGACCGCGGCCATCCCACCCCGATGGTGGGTCTGCATCCGGGGGCGGGCGGTGAAGCTGCCCAGGCCCGGAGCAGAGCGCAGCGCCGATCCGGCGTCTCCGGTGACCACCCCTCACCCCGCCCGGGCGGACGACCTCTGGGAGAGCTTCCTCTCCCGGGAGAACCTCGTCCGGGCGCTCCGGCGCGTCGAGCGCAACCGCGGTGCACCCGGTCCCGACGGCATGACGGTCGAGGCGCTTCGCCCCTACCTGAAGGTCGCCTGGCCGGAGATCCGCGCCCGGCTCGACGCTGGCACGTACCGCCCTGCTCCCGTCCGCCGGGTGACGATCCTCTGAGCCCGGGGGAGGGGAGCGCGAGCTGGGCGTGCCGACGGTGCTCGATCGCTTCCTCCAGCAGGCGTTGAGCCAGGTCCTCTCACCCGTCTTCGAGCCTTCGTTCTCGGACCGGAGCTTCGGCTTCCGGCCGGGACGGAGCGCCCATCAGGCGGTCGAAGCCGCCCGGGCGGCGATCGAGGCGGGCGAGACCTGGGTCGTCGATGTCGATCTCGACCGGTTCTTCGACCGGGTACAGCACGACGCCCTGATGGCCCGCGTGGCCAGACGGGTCGGCGATCGTCGGGTGCTTCGACTCATCCGACGGTATCTCGACGCCGGGGTCATGGTCGCCGGGGTGAAGGTCGCGACGGTGGAGGGCACCCCGCAAGGGTCACCGCTCTCACCACTGCTCGCGAACATCATGCTCGACGACCTCGACGCGGAGCTGGAGCGGCGGGGCCATGTGTTCGTCCGCTACGCCGACGACCTCCGGGTCTACGTGGCAAGCGAACGGGCGGCGACTCGCGTGCTCGAAGGCATCACGGCCTTCGTGGAGCAACGGCTCCACCTCCGGGTGAATCAGGCGAAGAGCGGCGTCGCTCCCGCGACGGTCCGGGGCCTTCTCGGCTTCGGCTTTCTCAGGCGCGACGGGAGGATCAGAGTCAGGCTCGAGCAGAAGACGAAGCGTCGTCTCAAAGCTCGGTTACGCGAACTCACCGCCCGCAGCCGCTCGATCGCAATGCCCGTGCGGCTCGCGCTGCTCAACCGGCTCCTTGCCGGGTGGACGGCGTACTTCGCGCTGGCCGAGACGCCCTCCGTGTTCGATGAGTTCGACGAGTGGCTCCGCCGGCGGTTGCGGCAGGTCCGCTGGAAGGAGTGGAAGCGGTTCGCCGCCCGGCGCCGCAACCTCCGAGCGCTTGGCATCCCCGACTGGCAGGCCCGCCAATGGGCGGCCAGCCGGAAGGGCTGCTGGCGGCTCTCGGGGTCCGCCCCACTCCAGCGTGCCCTGCCCAACCGGTACTGGACCGATCTCGGCCTGGTACCCATTAACGATCGCGTCCGTCGCCTTCGGGAGCGCTGGCGAACCGCCGGATGCGGACCCGCACGTCCGGTGGTGTGGGAGGGGCCAGGTTGACCCTGGCCCCTACCCGATTGTCCGGTGGATCCGTGGCTCGTGACGAGCTCACCGGATCCGCGCCTAACTACCCCCCGGCCGCGAAGGAGGTGCTGGCAAGCCAATCGTACGTCTGCTGGCCGGCGTGGTACCCGAAGTAGAAGAGGTTGGCTGTGCAATCCGCGCCGCCGCCCCCCTCCAACCAGAGGGACCAGCCGCCGCCGAGGAGGAAGCTGTCGTTGACGCCTCCCGCCTCGCCGTAGACGAGCGAGCCGCCCTGATAGCAGAGGACCTCGATCCGCGGGTTCTTCACGGTCTTCGGATAGGCTGTATCGAAGCTGATGGTGCTGCCCAGGCTCGGCTGGATGGAGGCAGCGCGCTCGCTCACCTGGGCGAGGGCGATGGAGGGTACGGCGGCCTGGCCGCCCCCGCCGCCCTTCGCTGCGTAGACGTCGGCGGCGCCCGCCGGGTCGCTTCGCCCGACCACGGCGACGCCGAGGACCAGGGTGACGGCGATCGCGGCCACGAGGCCGGCCTCCGTGAAGGCGCCCAGGCCGTGGCGGGCCGTCGCCCCGGCGGTGGAGAGAATGCGCATCGGTTCCTCCCGCCCGCCGTCGTTACGGCGGACCTCGGCCGCGGGCGTGCCCGCGAGCCTGGCTTTCGGTAGCCCGGCTGACTGGAAGCCCCAGTCCCGTGGCTTTGCGTCCCCGGGTCGCCCCGGGTTTGCCTTTGTCGAGCCAGTCGTCCCTGAACCGAAGGCTGGCGGCGGAGAGTGGCGCTCTCGCACCTGGGCCGAGACTACCCGCCGGAGGCCTCGCGAGGAACGCCTCGATGGTCGGGGGACGCGGAGGCGATGGTCAGCCGCCGACCGGCGCGGACCGCTCTCGACCTCACCGGAGCGTGCGTGGGCCGGTGCGCCCGCGCGCCGCGGTCAGCGGAACCAGGCCGCCGAGAGGCGCAGGGTGAGGCCGGGGCGGGCGACGAGGGTGGACGCCTTGATCGTGTAGCGCCCGGCGCGCAGCGACCCGATCGCGATGGCTGCCGAGCCGGTGCCGCGGGCCTCGGCAACCACGCGCCCCGTCGAGCTGACGACGCGGACCACGAGACTCGAGGTGCCGGGGCCCCAGAAGCGGGCGACGAAAGGGCTCGTCTTCGCCAGCGTCACCCCGCGTGTGATGGAGCGTACGGTCGAGGTCATGAGCTGCGACGACCGGACGGTGACCGTGGCCCGGCGGTTCGCCACCAGGAAGCGTACGCTCGCCGACCCAACGTTGAGCCCCGCGTCGGTGGCGTACGCCTGCCAGCGGTGGAGGCCGTCGGTGCTCCCGGCGGTGTTCCAGCGGACGTCGATCGATGCCCGCCGGCGGACGAGGTAGTAGCGGCCGTCGCGGTAGACGCGCGTCGCGACGATGGGCGAGACGTCGGTCGCCCGCACGGTCATGGTCAGCGTGCCCCGCACCACCGTGCCGTCGAGGATCCCGGAGATCCGGACCGCCGGCGCGGCGCCGTCGGATGCCGGTGCGGCGATCGAGGCCACGGC
>Ga0315291_10010781_pt1 | contig 11151 bp, 8 predicted proteins | sample YL17G12_20_MG_FD_203070 | JGI IMG/M metagenome (GOLD analysis project Ga0315291, IMG submission 203070) | Sediment microbial communities from Yellowstone Lake, YNP, Wyoming, USA - YL17G12_20 | ecosystem: Environmental > Aquatic > Freshwater > Lake > Sediment | place: USA: Wyoming | collected... | reverse complement strand
GGTTCTTCGGGGACCTCGGGAGCTAGTTCTTCAGTGAGCCGGGGAGCCGGTTCATCAGCGGGCAGCACTGTGCGAGAAGAATATGATTTGGTCGTCCTCTCGGTAGGACTGAGGCCTTCATCCACAGCGAGAGCCCTTTCCCGACAGACTGGCGTGAGACTCAACAAGTACGGTTTCTGTCTGACTGACACGCTGGCCCCGAGCATGACAAGCAAGACCGGAATCGCTGCCGCCGGCGCATTTGTGGGTCCCGTAGATATCGAGCAGAGCGTCTGCCAGGCCGACGCCGCGGCGGCTGTTGCGCTAAGGAGCATCAAGAGTGGATCGCTTCGCCCCGCGGAGGGAAGGCTTCGCCCCAGCGAGCCGGGTCGCGACGCTGTGTCCGAGCGTAGCGAGAGCGCTCTGCCTAGCGACGCCCCTTCTACCAACCAAGAACCTTCCACGGGAACTCTGCCACCGGGCATTTCTCCCTCTATTCTCGTAATCGGAAGCGGTGTTGCTGGCCTCACCGCGGCTCTTGAACTCTCCAGGCTGGGTCACGAGGTCACCGTTATCGAGAAAGAGAAGGAGCCGGGAGGAATTGCATCAAGATTTCAGCTTTCTTTCATTTCTTCATTGCTACACGCCATAGAAGCGACGGGGAAAATCACGATTTTCAGATCCACCCAACTCGCCGGGTTCTCAGGAGAAGCGGGATGCTTTTCCGTGGTGCTGCGTTCGGAAGCCGGCGAGAAAAAGGCTACCTTTGGCGCAGTCGTAGTATGCACTGGCGGAAAGGAGTATGTTCCTGAAGGCTTTTTCTATGGGAAGGAGCAGAGAGTTGTCACGCAACTCGAGTTTGAGAGAATACTGAGCGACGGTGGTTTCCAGGCCTCCTCTGTGGCCATGATACAGTGCGTTGGGTCTCGTAGCGCTGATTGGCCTGTCTGCGCACGTACGTGCTGTGAGCAAGCTTTGAGAAACGCGCTAAAGGTGAAAGAACTGAAGCCAGAGACAAAAGTGACGATTCTTCACAGAGACATCAGGGTGTATTTTGTCGAAGAAGAGCTTTTCTCGGAAGCCAAAGAGAAAGGTATCGAATTCGTAGCACTAAAGAACAGTGCTTCGCCACCCGTCTCCGGCTCGTACGTCACGGTGACCGCAGGAGAGGAAATGGCCCTCGCCTTTGAGAGTCAAGCTTCTGGTGCCAGGGAGACGGTTTCAGCAGATTACGTTGTCTTGAGCGCTGGTTTCAGGCCGCATCCGGACGTGGCAGAACTTGCCCGTACGCTGGGTGTCAAGATTGACGACAAAGGATTCTTCAGCGAGATTCATTCAAGGCTGAGACCCGTCGAATCTTCGAGGAAGGGCGTCTATCTTTGCGGCCTCGCACATTCCCCCCAGAATGTTTCAGAGACCGTGGCACAGGCAATGGCAGCTGCCAAGAAGGCTTCAACGGCCATCAAGAAGCTCCCTTAATCGGTCTGGCTGCGCTCTGCGTGAAACAGATTGACATTCACCTTGTGGAACTCCACTTGTTCTAATACAAAACTCTCAGTTTCGCCAGTCCCTGTCCCGCGGCGGTCGAAAAGGTCCCCAAGAATGGCTCTGATACCTTTACAAGAATACCTAAATTGCCGGAAGGCTTCTCAAGCCAGCCATTCACAAAATCAGTAATGTCCAGGTAGACGGGTTTCCCTTCACCCACAGGCACAATCCAGTCTGCCGACATATCACTATCCCAATCACCACCGGCCTTCCCCCAGGGTTGTGTCCAGCTTACACCGGCGACATTCCAAGCAGTAGTTACTCGAAACGCCTCAAGCGAAACCACGCCCTTGGCTCCTTTGCAGCCCGCGCCAAACTCCACGCGAGCGAAATCCACGGACTTCCCTGCCAGAACCTCCGGCAATGAAAACTTGATCAGCAAACGTATGTCCTGAGAAGCCACCGAGGAGCGAATCACAACAACATCAGCTGCGTTTACAAAAAGCTCGCGTGCCGTAACATTAGTGAGAGACGACGCAACGAGCAACACCAACAATGACAAAACGACTCTCGATTTCATAATCTCACCTCGCCTATCATGATCGAACTCTCAAACACTCACCTCAAAACCACCATTTTCTTGGACACACGATACTCACCAATCACAGTCTCATACAGATAAACCCCTGAGGCAACACGTCTCCCATCCTCGCTGCAACCGTCCCAGCTCACAGTATGAACCCCAGCAGCCTCGCGCGCGTCAACAAGCGTCCTCACAAGACGACCTGAAATGTCAAACACCTTCACCGTTACCAGCATACCATCCTCCGGCACCCCGTACTCAATGCTCGTCATAGGATTCAACGGGTTAGGATAGTTTTGCACGGTGTAGGCGGTTGCCGGAACCACCAGAATCTGCCCCGGCATCGTTACCGCAAACTGTAGACCAGGATCCCCAGTGAGAAACGGAACCCAATCAACGGGCCCATAGAAGAAATTGGGAAGCGGCACATCTGTACCCCACCAGTTGTCCTCTGCCTTGACTGTGACTGCCGTCTTGTTCAGCACACAATAGCTATTCGACGGAGCACCCTTCGGAATACTATTCAAACCGGAGTCAGGCTCTGCCCCCAAATCCACATGAGCACTGTTCTTAACCGTGACACCGTAGTATGTGTAGTCACTGATGCGGTTTCTCCTCGCAGTCATCTGACAGCTCCCCTCTGCGATGATGCCCTGTGACGAACTGTTCGTGAGCAGATTGTCTGCAATCTCCAACTGGGACGTCCCATAACCCTTGATTCCCACGTACAGATCCTGAAACTTGTTGTGCGAAACCAAAACAGAACTAGTCCCAGAGCACTGAACCCCATAGCCAGAACCTGGAGGAGAGGCGGCAACAATATTGTGACAGGCACTACCGCTGGAATTCACGAGCTCGATCCCTGTGAAGGCCGTGCTGTCAATCGATATGGTGTTGCTTGTTATCGTCACAGTGGAACCCTTTGCCTTTATCCCATCAACTGAGAAATCGGACACACTACAGGAATCCACAGTAACAGTGGTTGTGCAAGCCTCAATGCCAATGTACGCATGCCTTATCACACAGTTATCCAGCGAATCGCTTGAACTGGTAGGACTGAGTCTTATTCCGCGCCAATCACCGGCTCGCGGAGATGCTGAAACGGATGAAAACTCGACTGGCTTCGACTGGCTACCACGGACCCCTATGCCACCCATGACGATGAGCTCGCACTTCCCTGGATCCTGTCCACCGTAAAGAGCATCCGATGTTTCAAACCTCACGGCAGCACCAGGGCTCAAGCTGAGACGTGCTCCCTCGGCCACTGTAACGTCTCCAACAACAGTCACAGGTGATGCCCAGGTCGCGTCAACACTGACCAAGCCGCTCTTCACTGCGGCAACCGAGAAACACCCATCGCTGGCGTCCGGTACGCTGCACCCGTGCGAATCTCTCGCTACCGCCTTGACCTTGCAGTCCCCTGAAGATAGTCCTTGACGGACGCTCCACAGGTAAGAACCACTATTGGGAGAAACACTGCCTATTAGCTCAGGGTAGCTTACACCCCCGTCTGTCGAGAGGAAAAGATCCACCGCGTCGTATGCATTCTTCATCGCTGTTGGCGCAAACTGCCACGTAATCTCCTTTTCGTCACCAGCTTTCCACCATTCAGACCCGTTCGGGGCGTTGACTACAATTGTTGGGCTGCTTGTGTGCTGCCAGTGGCTGTTGAAAATGATCCGATCAGCGAGCTCTCCTTCTGTTCCATCCCAGTTGAGATCGGTGCATTCGCCCCCGCAAGCCCACAAGGCGTAGTCGGACGTATTGACAGTCCCGTTTGCGTTAAGATCCGGCCCTCTAAAAACTACCGAAGGCTGTTGAGCAAGCGCCTGGCCTCTCGCGTAAATGCACACGTTCGCAATCCCGCACCCAGCCGTGTGGTGAGCTGTCATTTGCGTACGACCTAGGAAATCCGTATCGCTCAGAGGTCTCAGCGTGTCACCAAAGCAGAGCGTCACATTCCCCTCACTTCTCACAAGCACGCCATACAGGCTGGAAGGCGGCTCTCCCACAATGGGCTCTCCGCATACGTTCAAGAGCGTCAAGTCAATCGCCAGAGAGTTGCCATCCCCGCCAGGACACACCATTATGCTGTCATTGATTACCGAAACCTGGGACTGGGTCACTGAAAGCCCTTCAAGCTCTCTTACTGCTATTACCGTGTCTGGCTCACTGCTTTCTGAACTGCCGCTCTCGTTCCGGGCAACAATAGCGTAGGAGCAAAGATCGCCCGGGAGCACACTATTGTCTTCATAGCTCGGTCCAGCCGTGCGCCCTACAAAATCATGCATTACAGAACAATCCGTAAGGTTCCCTGAGCGACTTCTGAAAACGTAGTATGAATCGGCCCCAGCACTTGCCTGCCAAGAGAGCGAAACGTTGTTGCCGCAGTCCAAAGGAGGATTAGATGCCACTAGCCCTGTTGGCCTAGCGGGCAAAGTTGGCTGTGGAAGATTCAGGGGCGTACCGAAACCGCCCCACGCATCCATGCCCGGGGCCTCTACGAAGTACAGGTACGGCCTTGAGTACGCCACGCTCGAGTCAATGTAAACATAGTGCAGCCCATCCGTTGTATAGCGCGTATCCCACCTCAGAATCGTGCCTAGCAGGGCAGAAGGTCCCCAACAGTTGTCACTCCGATATATATTGTAGCTGTACTCTTCTTCGCAACCAGTCCACCTTATTGTGTCACACTTTACGCCGCCAACGACGCTACCGTCGGTGATGCAAATGCCAGTCGTTGTACAGCTATATCGGTTGTCGCTGTTGCCGTACAGGGTCACGATGTCTTCCATGCCTCTGACTGCGGCACCAGTATTAAAATCGTAGAACGGGAAGCCATAACCACCCATTCTATAGATGATCGTCTGAACGATATTGCAGTTCGGGCCGCACTCGACATCGTAACCATAGCCAAAGAAACTAGCTAGACCGAACGAACTCACCCCCCAGGACGGCATCGTCCAATATGATTCGCAGTGGAAGGCTCCGATGATGCGCTCTAGGTCCATGGAACTGGCGATCTTCTCGCTGATGCCAGCATTATAGACGCCGATGCCTGGCGCGGGGGGGTCGTCGACCTTACAGATATGGTAGTTATGACTCCAGCCAGATTGAACCAATTGGGAGTAAGCATAATCCCGAGAGGCGGCGTCCTTGTAGTAGACACCGACAAAACCTCCGGCTCCACCATGGGTTTTCAAGAACAAGGTGCGGTAGAGGATACCGCCTTAGCCAGAGTGGTGAGAGACGGTGGCGAGTTGTCTAGAACTGGCTGGTAGTAAACTAGCCCGGTTGCACCGACGTTTGCAGCACCTTGATAAATCTTGGTTACCATCGCATCATATGTGCAGCCGCAGGATTTATCCTCCCAGAATTTGGGCCACCAAGCAAGCACACCCTTGTTGGTGCTAGTGCAATGTGCCCACACAGACGAAGAAGCCACTGAGAGCATGAGCATGCTCAGCAAGATCATCAGAGAAAGTCTGAAGGTTCTCATGACTTGCCCCTTCTCTTCAAAGCGTCGGGTCCAGTAATGTAGAGTACACTGCCTCCCCTGAGCTCGATGGTGATGGGTCCTTTGTGCTCAAGGCTCCGAAACATGTCGACAAAAGCCCTGAAGTCGTTCAGTGTCATGGGGTACGGCTGAGGCCAGCCCAGGTCCATGGAGGGGGTGAGCATGAGAACATGCTCATCGCTCAGTCCTGCCCATTTCACCAAGATATTGCGGCTCTGCGCCCCCGCCAGGCGGGATCTCTCGTCTACTCGCGCAGAGGCCACAAGGGGACTCGCACGCAGCGTCGGCGGCCTTGCCGCTTTTCAACTTGGACATGTATTGCCGCGCCGCCGCGCGGGTGAGTAGGCCCATCCTCTTCTCCCATTGGCGGTAGGCCTTGTTCCACGCCTCCGTCTCGTCGCCACCGTGACTACGAACGTACTCCTGAACCGACGGCACGCCTCCATAGAAGAGCTTCAGCTGTTTCACAGAGTAGATTGTTGGGGGTGCAGGAAGCGGGGACTGGAAAATCTGCCCGTTCACGCAGCAGGTCCCGTTGTCCCACTCCACAAGCACCGAGTCCCCGGCGCCGTACACAACGGGTTCACGCCCCTCGGGCTGCCAAAGCAGAGAGTTGTCTTCAGCGATCACGATCATAGCGGTGTGTTTCGTGGTAGTATCTTTGGGCTCGGGTGAGCAGTAGCCAGGCACAGCCCAGAACACAAGAAGAACCAATACACAGAGAAATGGATACTTCATTAGTACAACCTCCCTCTTGTCAAGAAACACTGGGGCCGAGCACGTCTCTTAGCACACTCGGCCTGATGAACAGAAGATACCTAGCAACCCATACCGTACCAGTTTCATCAACCCGGACATCAGACGACCGATGTCCACAAGTATCATCCACCTTGGCCTAGATCCCGGGACTCCAACTGGCAGGAAAGACGGAAGATATTGCTCCAAGCGTGTGGATGCAAGAAAAGATAAAGATCGCCGAGAGGACAGACGACAAAGCACGTGCACGTCCTTCTCCAAGTATCTCACGGTACCCAGTCTGACCTATCAAGAACGACGATCGGCCAAGGCCATATAGTTGAAGATTATGACCAAGCTAGAATCTGGCTAAGAAAGACGCCTTATCAGAAGACCATAAGAAACGAGAACGAAACCTTATTCCTTGCCCACTGCAGTGAACTCTGCCGATGCGCATCTGGGTCGCCTCGACCTGTGCTCGGAAAATATGGGACACCTGCCAACACTGCCAATCTTATCGCCTCCGCTGTCCTTGTCAATGCATTTCCGCAGCTGAGCATTGCTTCGGTACCCGCTCGTCTTTCCTCCTGCGCAACCCTCTGTGTCCTAGCGTGTTCCTGATCCCGTTTTCGAGACCACGTGGCCGTGAGGCTTCTCAGAGGCCTAGGGCAAGTTGCCGAACGACGCTGGTAGACTTCACCTGAGGTCCGTCGTCAGAAAAAGCGTGTGGTCAGCTACCAGTGGCGGCGTTCTTCGTATCTCGTCCGTCCCGCAGGTACTAAGGACAACGCTTTTGGGCACCCTTTTCTTGCGCACGCCTCTTCTCACGTTGTCGGAATCTCAGAATCGTCTCTTCCCATGCCTGTTCGAGGAGGGGCGCGATTCCTTCCCAGTCGTAGCGTTCTTCAACCAGCCTTCTTGCCTTTGTCGTTAGCGATTGGACCAGCGAGCTGTCATTCAACAATTGTATTACGCATCCGGCGAACTCATTCTCGTTCCGTGCTATCAGGATGTGTTCACCGGCCACGACTTCCAAACCCTCTGCTCCCTCGGGTGTTGACACGACCGGAAGGCCGGCGGCCATGGCCTCGAGGATCTTTATTCTTGAGCCGGCAGCCACTCTTATGGGGACAACGGATACACTGGACCGTAATAGATACGGCCGCACATCATCGACCGTACCGGTAAAAGTGACGCGTTCGCTTTCATATTTTCGCAAGGATGACGGAGGATCTTTTCCCAAAAACATCACTTTTACACCGGAGTCTTTTTCCAGGATTTTTGGGAAGATTGACTCCATGAAGTAGACGGCCGCATCCTGGTTGGCAAAAGCATCAAGGGAGGCGGAGAAGACTAGAGATTTCTTCGTGAGGTCAGGCAGTGCGAAATTGTAGTAATCCACGTCAACGCCATTTGGGATGAGAGTGACGGATTCACATCCATATAGGTTCTTGAACTTGTCGCGGTCATCTTCGCTCACAGCGGCGATGTGATCGAATTTTCTGCAGACCCCTTTCTCAAACCTGAACATCTTTTGCCACTCGAGATACAAAAACGGACGCTTGACAAGGTTTTCTTCATGCTCATACAGCCTTTGCCATTGCATGGCTTCTATGTTGTGAGAAGAAAGAAAGCGAGGGCGGCTCGGGAGCGCACCAATATATGCTCCGTAGTGAGTCCACTCGCAGTGAATGAGGTCAAACTCCTCGTCTCTCACTAGCTCGCGCATTGTCGCGAGGTAGTCTTTACGGAAATGCTTTTTCATAACGAGAGGCGCGGGTGAGATTAGATTCGTGAGTGCCAGAAGGTAGAGTTTGTAACCTGAGTCAAAGGGGTTAGCTCGAGGCAGGGTGACGAGTCTGATTCCGAACGATTCGATTTGCTTGCGTGCCACTTCCTCGCCAGAAGGATCCGCAAAGCAAAGGTAGGTTATCTTGTGGTTGTGAGCCACCCTTGCAAGGAGATGATAACTCCTTAGTTTCTTGCCGGAGACAAGCGGATAAGGGATCCACTCATCAAGCACCAGGATCTTCAAAGGTACCTCTTTGTGGCCAGGATTTTGCCAGGACGAGAGTTGGGCGCCGTTCAATCCGGGCACCAGTTTGTCATTCAGGTCGCTGCATCCTCCATCAGGATCACGACAAACTGGACCTCGCCGGCCACGTCAAGATGCTCCAAGACCGACTCGCGGTCGCGTCTACACGTTTCGCCCCGGCATACGTTCCGATTGGGCCATGGCTCGAAAACGACGGAATTGAAGTATACCGGAACCAGACGTCATTTCAATTTGATTAATATTGCGCCGCCAGCGGGTTAGAGAAGCCCCGGGAAATAAGCTATCCACATCACCGTCAATCATGTGGTAAAGTCATGTTGTGATGACTCCTGACCTCCTTGGTTTTGAGCTGGATGAGCGACGCAAAAGGAGTTGATGTTTGCATGAGCGGTGGTTCTGCATCTCATATTGAATACCAACCCATGATGATCACGGCGAGTCACATCTACGATTACCTCATATGTCCACATAAGGTTTACCTGGACGCGTTTGGTGATAGGTCGCGCATGGATCCCGAATCAGATTTCGAGAGATCGCTGTGGGAAAAGGGTGTGGCCCACGAGGAAAACGTCCTTGAGGAATTGGGCCTTGTCGTCTCCGAGGTAGAAGGCAAGGGCTTCGAGGAATGTGAGAAGCAAACGCTTCGTATGATGAGAGAAGGGGAGGGTTTCATCTATCAAGGTCGTCTTTCGACCGCTTTGATGCGTGGGAGCCCTGATTTGCTCGAGAAAGCGGAGGGGAAATCGCGTTTTGGTTCCCATTATTATATCCCGATCGAAATGAAATCAGGTTCGGCTTACGAGAATGAAGAAACCGAGAGGGTCAAACTACACTACGCACTGCAGCTTTCTTTCTATGCTGATGTGCTCGAGAAAGTCCAGGGTGTCAGGCCGGAAAAAGGGAAGATAATCGATGCAAAGTTTCGGATCGTATCGGTCGAGCTAAAACCACTTGAAGAGGATTATCTGGAGTATCTTTCCGAGATACGAGACCTTCTCTCGGGGCAGACAACGTCTGAGCCCTGCATAGGTGGCGTGTGCTCACAGTGTCACTGGCGTAGCTTTTGTTATGGCTGGGCGAAAAAACGTGACGATGTCAGTTTGATCCGCAAGCTCAATCGTTCAAAGAGGAGTGCGCTGAGAAAGGGTGGTGTTCGAACAGTAAAGGAGCTTGCGGAGCTCGGAAAGGAAAAGAATCTTCCTTTGTTTGAGGGCATTTCTCCCAACGGCCTCGCGCAGTTTGTGAGAAGAGCCGTGGTATTTCAAAAAGGTGAACCGATTCTTAATTTCCCGGTCGAGTTTCCAGAAAGGGAACCGGAGCTCTTCTTTGACATTGAGACCGAACCTCTTGAGGAAATATGCTATCTGTATGGAATAGTTGAAAAGACGGGCAAAGAGCAACGTTACGTGAGCTTCTTTTCCGATTCACCAGAGGAAGAAGAAAACACCTGGAAGGCGTTTTGGAAATATGTGTCTCATTTGGAGGATTTTCAGGTTTACTACTACACGTCTTATGAGAAGACCGTCCTCACGAATCTTTCGGAACGTTATCCATTCGACTCCGCCTTGTTTGAGAGGTTTTTTCAAAACAGCACGGACCTCTATGCCATCGTTGACAAGTGCACCGAGTGGCCTTCTCATTCATATTCCATAAAGGCGATTTCGAAGCTTCTCGGATTCGAGTATTCTGAGCGTGACCCCGGTGGTCTCAAAGCTGCGCTCTGGTACCTGGAATATGTCGACGACCCAGAAGCCAATCGCGCTCTCAAAGACAAGATCATTCAATATAACAGAGAGGACTGCGAGGCCATGATCGTTGTCAAGGACTGGTTGGTGAAGAAGAGCGAAGGGTTCGGACGATAAACGACGGGCACGAAAAGTCGCGACGGACGGCGTGAGCTGCGGAGCTATCGCGCGGAGGAATCTCGTGGAAGATGAAAGCACAAAAAAATACACGCTCCGAATAGAAGGCATGACCTGCGCCGCCTGTGCACAGACAGTCGAAGGGGCGCTCAGGGGTATTTCGGGAGTAATCTCGGCATCGGTCAACTTTCCCGTCGAAAGAGCGTTTGTAGTAGCTAACCCATCAGTCTCCTTCGCGATGCTCAAGAAAGCGGTCGAAGACGCCGGATACGGCGTCAGGGAAAAAGAGGAGAGCGGGGACGAAAACATAAAGAAGCTACACGTTGCAGAAAGAAAGATGTTCTGGGCATGGCTCCTCACCGGTCCCGTCATCATTCTCATGATTCTCGAGATGATTTTTGGCCTCATGATTCCAGGTCTAAATTGGATCTACCTTGTGCTTTCGGCCGCGGTTCTGTTCTGGCCGGGCCTCAATACCTACCGGGCCGCGATCAAGTCTGTTCTTCATGGTTTCGCAAACATGGATGTTCTTATTTCGATGGGCACTCTCTCGGCTTTCCTAACGGGTCCGGCCCAACTCGGAGGGCTTCCCGTTGAAAGCTACGCGGGAGTCGCGGCCATGATCATGGCTTTTCATCTCACGGGACGATATGTTGAGAGCAAGGCGAAGGGTCGGGCTTCTCAAGCCATAAAAAGGCTTATCGAACTAGGGGCAAAGACGGCACGAATTGTAGTTGATGGCGAAGAAAAAGAGGTTGCGATAGAGGATGTTAAACCGGGCGACACAATGGTCGTAAGGCCCGGCGAGAAGATACCGACCGATGGCGTAGTAGTTTCGGGCAGGAGTTCCGTTGATGAGTCGATGGCAACCGGCGAGTCAATGCCAGTTTCCAAGAAAGAAGGGGCTGAGGTCATTGGCGCGACGATAAAT
>Ga0315291_10010780_pt1 | contig 11152 bp, 10 predicted proteins | sample YL17G12_20_MG_FD_203070 | JGI IMG/M metagenome (GOLD analysis project Ga0315291, IMG submission 203070) | Sediment microbial communities from Yellowstone Lake, YNP, Wyoming, USA - YL17G12_20 | ecosystem: Environmental > Aquatic > Freshwater > Lake > Sediment | place: USA: Wyoming | collected... | reverse complement strand
CATCGTTGCGGACGCGTCCTCTCCTCGCATCCCACGATCTGCCCGTCTCGCAGCGTGTACATCTTCTGCGCCTTTCTAGCCAGATCCAGATTGTGGGTTACTACTATCAGGGTCAGCCCCTGATGGTTCAGCTCAGAGAAGAGCTTGTAGATCATCTCCGAGGTGGCCGAGTCTAGGTTCCCCGTGGGCTCATCCGCCAAAATGATCCCGGGATCGTTTACCATGGCGCGAGCTATGGCCACGCGCTGCATCTCGCCTCCCGACAGCTGCCCTGGCAGGTGATCGCCTCGATCGCCCAGACCTACCATCTCCAAAATATCGTCGATCTGGCCCCTGTTCCCGTTCTTGCGGCTGAAGAGCAGCGGCAGCTCGATATTCTCCCGTGCCGTGAGCGTAGGCATGAGGTAGAACTGCTGGAAGACGAAACCTATGTTCTCCCGGCGAAGCCTCACCAGATCGCGCTCCCTCAGTCCGCTCGTCTCAACGCCGCCCAGCTGTAGGCCCCCTGTGGTGGGGGCGTCCAGGCAGCCCAGGAGGTTTAGAAGGGCGGTCTTTCCTGAGCCGGAAGGGCCGATGATGGAGACAAACTCGCCTGGGAAAGCGACGAAGTCCACGCCTTTCAGGGCGGAGATCTCCTCCCTTCCCCGGCGGTAAACTTTTGTGAGTCCCTGCGCCTCAATGATGGCCCTCATTCCAGGCCGCTCCTGATGGCCTCCATGGGCGTCAGCCTTGATGATTTGAAGGCCGGATATATTCCGCAGACCAGCCCCAGGACCAGTCGGTTTATCTTTCGCTCTCGAAGCCCCATCTGGCATATGGCCCCTCCGGGGCCAGGACGAAGCTTGCCTAGAGCTTGTTGCGGAAGATGGCCAAGGCCACAAAAAGGTAGAGCGAGGAGAAGATGGCGAAGAGAATCAAGTATATTTGGACGGGGAGAAGGACGGGATCCTCGCCTATGAAGGAGGACATGACCAGCAATAGGGCCTGCATTATTGCCACAGAAGCGACGAAGACCCGGAGGAGATCGTGGAGCATGAACCTGGCGGTCTAAGGAATATACTGCTCCCAGCTGATGACCTCGAAGGAGGGCCTCGCCCTTCTCCGGTCCATTTTCTCTCGCCTCTTGGATGCCTCTTACAATCCCAAGTTGATGCTTCCCTACTTCTAAAAATTTATGATTGACCTTAAAGCATAGCCGAAGGCTATGGAAGCCTTAAATAACTTCGCCACCCATTGAACAAGAAGCTTGAATATGGAAAAATGTCTGGCCGGGTACCAAGAGGCATCATGTCAAAAAGCTTTCAGGAAGTGATCATTACACGGTTGAGTGAGGGACTTTGTCTCGTAATGAGCGGATTTTGGGCTAGGATCTCGCCCTTTTATGCGCAAGGGAGGTCTGGATCTCCATGAGGCGTGGATTCGGACTTGGGCTATCCTTTTCATTCATCCTATTCTTTTTAATTATGCCAGGAATGGCATTTCCCGAGGACTCTGGCGCATCCCAGGAAGTGACCTTTCAGGTATTTCGCACCATGACCACGGATCAGGGGACCTGGAAGCAGATGTGCAACCACTACACTCTGACCGTTTTGAAGGATGGAACGGCTGTGGATCTCGGCACAGACGGCGGGGTGGCAGAGGGGACCAATGGAGTCCTGACAATCTACCTCTCTCCGGGAGATTATAGCTACCAGGTAAATTACAACTACCCGGAATATGGTCAGAATCCATCGCAGGCAGGAGTAACTGAAGGAGATTTCACCATCTCTGAGGGCAGACTCAACTTTGTCGAGGTGGATACCTCCAGGGCTCCGGCACCACCCCCCAAACCAAAGCCAGGACCCACACCAACGCCGTCTAATACTACTACTACTATGCACCCGACTAAGGAGGAGATAGATCGCTGGATTATGCTCTACGAAAGCGACCCCGATGTGCCAGGGGCTAGGTCTCAGACCTCTCTAAATGTCATGCAGTATCCAGGAGCATCTGACACCTCTAGCGGCACTTCCTTTAGCTTGTTAGATTATCTCAGTTATAATCCCTATGATCGCGATCAGGGAGATTGCGGGAACTGCTGGGAATGGACGAGCACTGGAATCATGGAAATAGCCTTGGCTTACAAGAATGGCACCAAAGATAGGCTTTCGGTTCAATATTTGAACTCGAATATGGAAGACAAAGCCTGCTGCGGCAACTGCATAGAGACAGCGGCTCAATTCTATGAGGATTCAAAAATGGCAATTCCGTGGGCAAACCCCAATGCCCAATACAATGATGGCGAAGGTTCTTGTGGCAGCTCCGCCGTGCCCGCGAGTTCCATCTCAACCACTAACAATTATCCCATCAAATCTATCCAGGCTCAGAAGATTCCCACTCACGGGGTAGGGAAAGAAGTAGCCATTGATAATATAAAGGCAGCGCTTCATAAAGGTCAAGCAGTGTACTTCTCTTTCTACCTTCCAAACAAAGGTGAGTGGGACAAGTTCAATGATTTCTGGAAGAATCAGCCTGAAAGCGCAGTATGGCAGCCCGACTCGGCATGCGGCAACACCTACGATTACGAAGGCGGATCGGCCCATGCCGTATTGCTGGTAGGTTATGATGAAACCGACCCCAACAATCGATACTGGATAATTCTGAATAGCTGGGGCACCAGACTGGCCAGACCCAATGGGCTGTTCTCAGTAAATATGGATATGGATTACGATTGCGAATATCCTAGTCATTACGCATTTTTCTTCCAGACTCTTGATGTCAATTACGACGCGCCTTCTAGGAAGGCCCCCGTCCCTGAGCCGGAGCCCATAAGGGTTCCCGTCCTGAACGTTGAGGTTGCTAACGATGTTTATACGCCAAGGGACCCGATGCTCTACTATTGCGTGAATAACGGCCTATTATCTTATAAGAACAGGATCTACCTCACAGGGCCCGACCTGAATAAGGTGGCAAGTGTCACATACATTCTCGATCCGAGCTTTGAAAATCCGGAGGTCAGCTCCAGTGATCCCGGAAATAGCTTCGAGATATGGATCATGACCTGGGGGCGGTTCCCCATGCAGGCAATTATTACCACTAAGAGCGGCCAGGTCTTCGAAAAGGATTACTATTTCAGCTTTAAATCCAATGTAGAAGAGGCTCTGGCAAGGGGCATACCTCAGGTTGAGAGCTGCTAGCCTGACTTCTCCTGGGGGATGCCGCGGGTATTGAATTTGCGAGTTTCTCCTGCGAAAGGCCGAGGCTTTGGGAAGAAGTCACGCCCGGGTGAGCTGCTGTGGCGTTGGGCAGAAATGGGAGACGAGGCCGATTCCCTGCTGGGAATGCCCGGAGACTGGCAGGGAAGAATATCCTCAATCCCCACATCTTCTTCGTCCTTTCAGGCCATGGGAATCCTCGGATCTCGTGAGCCACAGCCTCTCTTTTGAGGAACCGTGCCTCTAGGATCTTGCGAACAAAGTGCCTTGACCGATGCTTCCCAAAAGAATATTAACTAAAGGAGCAGGCCAGCTTCTAATGCGGAGTTCCTCATGATTCGATTCGTATCTCTGGACATGGACGGCACGCTGGTCAACTCCAGGTTCGTGGACCTGGTGTGGATGGAAGGGATCCCCAGGCTTTATGCCGAGAGCCATGGCCTGGAGATCCACCAGGCCAAGGAGTATGTGATAGGGGAGTACATGAAGATAGGCAGCGACCGGCTGGAGTGGTACGACCTTGCATACTGGCTGGACCGGCTTCAGCTGCCGATCGGCAAGCAGGAGCTGCTGGAGAGCTTCGAGGACAACATCGAGCCCTACCCCGAGGTCCGGGAGGCTTTGGAGATCCTCTCTGAGACCTTCGAGCTGGTGGTGACCTCCAACGCGGCTCGGGAGTTCATCGATATAGAGCTTGACGGCCTGCACGACTTTTTCCTTTCAACCTTTTCAGCTACCAGCGACTTCCGCGTAGTGAAGAAGTCCCCTCTGCTCTACGGCGCCATCTGCAGGGAGCTGGAAGTCAAGCCCTTCCAGGTACTGCATATCGGAGATCACTACTCGTACGACTACGAATCGCCGCTGGAAGCAGGGCTGGACGCTCTCTTTCTGGACCGCAAGGGCATGAGAATGGGACGCGAGGTAGTGGGCGATCTAAGAGAGGCTGCGGCGCAGATCGGCGGCCTCAGCTGCCGGCATGAAGACGAAGGCTCTTATCGATAGAACGAAAATCGGATCAGAGCCAAGAACCAAATCCATAAGCCAATCCCTGCAAGCAGAAAGAGAAGATAAAAAGCTCAGGAGAGACAGATTATAGAGCAGACTGCAAGCAGATCAGAGGACTAAATTGAAACGCAAGAAGGGCATTTAGCAACTCTGGTGGATTCATGAGAAAGAAGACTGGGCTGATCCTGGCCCTGGACGTGCTATCAAGAGAAAGGGCCTTGGACCTAGCCTCATCCATCGGAGATCGCTTTGACGCCATCAAAGTTGGATATCCGCTAATTCTTGCCGCCGGGCTGGGGATAGTTAGGGAGATCTCAGCTGCAGTCCCCGTGATCGCCGACCTGAAGGTGGCCGATATCCCCAATACCAATAAGCTGATATGCCGGCAAGCTCTGCAGGCGGGGGCAAGCGGCCTCATAGCCCATGCCTTTCCCGGCCGGGACTCCCTGGAGGCCTGCATGGAGGCGGCCCACTCCTTTGGAGCGGAGCTCTTTGTGGTAACGGAGATGAGCCATCCCGGGGCCGGGCAGTTCATGGCGCCATTGGCCGAGGAGATGGCCCGTCTGGCGGTGGAGGTAGGCGCATCAGGAGTTGTAGCCCCTGCCACCAGGCCAGAGAGGATAAGGACCATCAGATCCCTCGTCGGGGAGAAGATCATCATATCGCCGGGGGTGGGAGCCCAGGGAGGCTCGCCCACAAAGGCCCTGGAGGCTGGAGCGGATTATCTGATCCTCGGAAGGTCTGTGGTCGAGGCTCGGAATCCCGCGGCCGAGGTGGAGAAGATCATTGCCGCGCTAGAAGGACGTTAAGCCAAACTTTCAATTTGCCTGTCAATTCTCCGAGCAGAGATCAAAACCTCTTATAGAGCTGAAATACAATTATACTATCATGATAGTTGCCGATCTTTCCCTCATCCCCATGGGCACTGGCACGAGCGCATCGAAATATATTAAAGCCGTCTACGACCTTCTGCTCGAGTCGGGAGTAAGCTTCAAAGCAGGAGCCATGTCCACCTCCTTAGAGACCAAGAGCTTTGAGGAGCTCTTTTCTATAGTTGAAAGGGCGAACAGGAGGCTGGCGGATATGGGAGTGAAGAGAATTATCACCAAGGTCAACATCGACTACCGCCTGGATGAAGAGATCTCAATGGAGACCAAGCTCAGAGCGAGCAAGATGAAGTGATCCTTCTGCTCTTGTCTATTTCTCTGCGGCTGTGATAACCCGCCAATAACATTTCATCTTTGCCAAGATGGCGTAGTCTGCGCCATCAAAGCCCTCATTGAGGGCCGGGGGGCCCCCGATATTTCCCCAGAAAAGATATCATATGGCTTAGGCGACGGAAGAGCCTATTTTTTTATAACTATCACTATCTCATCTTGACGCAGACTGTACCCTCCTGCAACCTTGTGGTTCTCTTCAAAGTATCTCGCAATTTTGTCTGCAAGGGACTCAAATCTCCTATCTATGAGCAGAAAGAGGCCGATGGATGTCATATCTTCCAGGGTCTCGGCAAATATCTGGTTGACGAAATAGCGCACTTCCAGAGCCTGATGGCCGTAGATCCCTGTCAGGTCCCGCCACAGCTCGATCACGGGAACATCATATCCGGAGAACTCTCTGAAGAACCTTGCCACATCGCCTGCCGGAGACTGGATAACAATGGCGATGCGCCCCTTTTCCTTCAATTGGGCATACATCTTCCCGATGACCTCCAGCCACAGCTCCGCCGGAATGTAGTAGAGGACATGAGAGCAGAAGATGAAATCGAAGAGCTTGGAGCCCAGATCCGTCGTCTCCCACTTTTCTTCAAAGACATGAAACTGGGGATATCTTCGTCTAAAATGCTCTGCTTGCTTTTTATTTGGCTCGATGACAGTGGTGTCGTTGAAAAATGTGGAGATGATCGACGTGAGGCTTCCCGTCCCGGCACCTATGTCCAGAAAGTTGGCAGTGCTCTGTAGCTGGGAGATGACCTCGCCCGCTAGCACCAGCTCTATGCTCTTCTCCTGTGAACATCTAGAAAAAAGCTCGAGCTGTCTCTGATATGCTCCGTTCTCCTCTAACGCCAGGTCCCGAGAAAACCCATTTTGGTTGCTTCTGGACATGGGATCACTGTAGAGCAAATTTGGCAGGCTCTAATAAAACTTATCGATGGATTCAAAGGAAAAGCCAGATTTCTTCCCAGCTTCTCGAAAGGTGCGGGCGATCCGGAACTGCTGCATCCCTTTTGCCGCACGCATAGCGACAGCATCGACGGCGGAGACACAGACAGCGGCTGAAGGAAATGTTTGGATCAAATTAGCTGAGGCAATGTCCTTTTTTTAACTTTAATGCAGTTCTCGGAACTCCAGCGCTGAGCAGATCGTCAGCCATAACGTCCGTCCTCTCGCGTCACCGCTCTTCTTTTCGAGGTTAGGATAGAGCTGCACGTGGATCCCGTCGTGCCCGGAGTTCTTCCCAGTGTTCCAGAATTGTAGTGAGTTCGTTCTTGCCCTGAATATCACGTGCTGTAAGTAAATCGGTCGCGTACGTGAGCTACTGAAAAGCGCTAACAACTGATGCAATGGATGTTTACTGCCAAAATGAATCCCATGCATTCGATTCTCGTGATGATTTTCAGTAACCTTCACCCACGACCAGTAAATCATAGAAACTTCAAACCTATTCAACATCCTCAGCTCCAGGTAGTCTACCTCAACTATGTTTATATACTACTATGTGATGAATAGTATAATCGGGAAAAGCAATGGAGGCAAATCGATTAGCTTTAGCAGGTTCGTTTTGCTGGAATAGAGATTGTCCAGACTATGGTCTGATCGATCATGGAAACATTGTCAAGTACGGCAGAACTGGGAAGGGCACCCAGCGCTTAAAGTGCACAACCTGCGAGAGTGTCTCTGTTGAGAACAAGGGAACCGTGTTCTATGGTAAGCATCATAGTCCCAAAGAGATCCTTGAATGCCTGGCCATGGTTGCTGAAAAGGAACATCCTCGCATCCATCCATAGGATCAAAGGAATCAAAGAGGAGACAGTCATTGCTTGGCTTCGCGAAGCTGCTAATCATGTTGAGGAGATCAAGTCAATACTTCTGGCAAACTACCCTCTGACTCGTGTTCAACTAGATGCCATGTGGACTTATGTGGGTCATAAAGGGGAAAAAGCGGACATCCCGAAGAGGCTGATCGGGGCAGTTTCTGGCGGGGCACTGCGATAGAAATTGATGCGAGACTTAGGGGGGGGAAAGCTATCGGAAAGAACGAAGATGAGGTTGCCCAGGCTATGATGTCTCAAATTAAAGATCGTAGCAATCCCATTGAACCGCCGGCGATAGCGAGCGACGGATGCGACAGTTATCCGGAAGCTATGCTCGAGACCGGGGGGAAGGTGCCGGAATACTCAGGTTGGGAACGACCTCCAACTCACAAACAGCCACCGCCTGAGTGGAAATGCCTTCAAGTAACTAAGCACCGGTCAGGTGGGCGATTGATGGGCATCACTTACCGAGTAGTCTACGGCGATCGAACAGAAGTTCCAGATCTGATGGGTCTCAACACAGCTTACGTCGAAAGAACGAATCTGACTTCACGGCAGATGAATGGCCGAATGGTTCGAAAGACCTTATCATTCTCCAAAGAGGAGGAGATGCTTGGGGCTTCTTGTGCTTGGGAGGACTGGGTTTATAATTTGACTAGGTGCTCATCCCGGCATCAGATCTTAGTAAGGCTCATCTCTGCCGCCAATGCCCTGGCCATATCCTGGAGCCCCAGCTCCTCCTCGAGAGCCATTATCTCCCCAAGCTTGGCCTTGGTCATGGGCCTTCTGGGAACTGCAGAGCAGGGCCTGGTCGATTCTGTGACTTGATAGGTGCCTACCTTCCTGGCCCGCTCCATTATCTCGGTTTTATCCATGGCTATCAGGGGATGGTAGACGGGCACCTCTATCCCTGCCTGCTCAGCCATGATGTTATCCGGAGTCTGGGAGGCCACCTGTCCCAGGGAGTAGCCTGTCACTATCCCCAGGGCTTTCTCCTTTCCGGCTACCTCTGTCGCAATCCTGTACATGAGCCGGCGGCAGAGCACACAGGTAGCCCTGGGATAATGGGAGGCGATCTTCTCTATGCCCCGGGCGATGGGCACCTGGATGAAGTTGATCTTCCTCCCGGACGTCCACTGGGCCAGAACCTCAGCAGAGCGCATGGACTGGGCCAGAGCGTCGGCATAAGGCCGGGAATCGAAGTGAAGCAACGATACAGGGCAGCCCCGACGCATCATCATCCAGGCGGCAACAGATGAGTCGATCCCCCCGGAGATCAGAGCTACCATCCTCCCTCCAGATCCCAGGGGAAGGCCGCCCGGGCCCTTCAAGATCTCCGTGAAGAGATAGGCCCTATCCTGCCTGGCCTCTACGAAGATCTCGAGCTCTGGATCCTCCAGGTCTACTGTCGCGCCGGTGGCTATCCTCACCGCCTCTCCCGCTTCCCGGCCGATGGTCTCGCTGGAGATGGAGCCCCCGGAGCGCCTGGGCCTTATGGCGAAGGTCCTGGGCTTGATCCTCATGGCCATCTCTGCCGCGGCCTGGGATATTTCTCCGATATCCGGCAGAACTGTTTGAGCCGGGCTGGCTGAAACCACGCCGAAGACCCTGGCGGCAATCTCGGCGGCGCGGAGATCAGGGGTGTGAATAAAAATCCGGCCTTCGCTCCTGGCGACCCGGTGCTCTACGCCGAATTTGCGAAGGTCAAAAGCTAGATTGGAAGCTAAAAGGCGTTCCCAGCTATGTCTGGTCCACCTGTCCTTGAGGGTGATCTCTCCATAGCGTACAAGAACCACGTCTTGAAAGCTCATGTGAGGGCTCTGTCGGAGAGATCATGTCCTGACCTGGGTGGCCTTCTGCGATCTCCTTATTCTCTTTATCCTAGAACCAGTCGACGAGTATCTCTGCATCGGGCCGGGCTTCTTGTAGATCACCTCTGATCTGGCAACCTGCCTGACCTGACCTTTTCTGCCCTTGATCTTGACCCATTCCACGCTTCCTGTCTTTCCCATGGGGCATCAACTTAGCAAGAACCCCTATTAAAAAGCTTCCGCGGGCGGTTTGGGGGAAAAACTATTAACGGCTGCAAGAAGCTCATACCTCTGTGAGTCCAGAGCTCCAGCTTCCCACCATTCGTCCCAGAAAATCGATGGCTTTGATAATCCTGGGCATGTGCATCTACTTCTTCTATCTCTACTATGTAGGGTTCCAGGATATACTGCAGAGCCTCAGCCAGGTGAACTTAGCCCTGTTCTTGCTGGCGGTTGCAGTAGCATTGATGGGCGTGCTCTTCGATTCTTTGGCCTGGCAGTTGGTGGCCGGCAAGTTCGACTACAAGGTTCCCCTGTGGGACATGTTTCTGATCTACATGTCCAGCATCTTCATGAACAACCTGATCCCCTCGGGCAGCTTCTCAGGCGAGACGGCCAGGATCTACTTCCTGGAGAAGCTGGAGGGAGGATCGCGAATCGAGAAGTCCTCGGCAACAGTCGCCGCTACCAGGATCATCACCGCCCTGCCCTTTATCCTGGGAACTGCCGTGGGCCTGGCTTACCTGGCCCTGGCCACCGATGCCCCGGCCTGGGCTCTGGCAGCCTGCTCCGGGATCACCATCTTCCTTGTGTTCTTGAACATCATCTTCGTGGGAGTCTGCTTTGCCGACGACTGGCTGGAGAGGATCATCTTCACCCTGATAGACCACCTGGAGAGGATCTTTCACGTCAGCATTGATCGCTCTATGTGCACAGGCATCATGAGCAGGTTCCACTATTCCATGAAGACCCTGGCAGAGCACCGGGGCACCCTCTTTCAGAGCACCCTCTGGGCGGTGGTGGGGTGGCTGTGCATGACCTTAGTCGCAGTGATCATCTTTCGATCCATGGGCATGTCTGTTCCTCTGCGGGCTGTCTTCGCCGTCTATGCGGTGATGATATTCCTGCAGATGCTGCCCCTCTTTCTGCCGGGGGGCGTAGGCTTTGTCGATATAGTCATGAGCACTCTGTTTGCCGCCATCGGCATTCCCATGCACGCTGCAGTGGCGGCCACCATTTTAACAAGGCTGATACAGCTCTGGCTCCTGACCGCCCTGGGTGGCCTGGCAACGGCCTACCTGGTGAAGAAGATCAACCATGTCTCCTTCAAGCCGGCGACCTGCCCTGCAAAAGGCTTTTAAGGAGCTGCTGCCAACAAGAACCGCTTGTCCTTGGGACAGTGGGGTAGCCTGGTCTATCCTCGAGGGTTTGGGACTCTTGGACCGCGGTTCGAATCCGCGCTGTCCCATTTAATTTTGGCACGTGTTTAGCGTCAAGGGTCATGTTTGAGCTGTCCAAGCGTGGCTGGCATGGAAAGGGGCATGCAGGTTTCTTTTTCCCACTATCCAGAGGTCTGGCAGTCCTCAGTGTTTCCGCTACTTCTTACAATTGTGCTTCTTTTGTGTCGCCCCGGCGCCCTTAGCTCCCGCTCGAGGCCGCGGGCGCGGTTCCCCAAGCGTCCGCGGGGAACACTTCTAGCAGGACCACGTCGAAACCGGTTCTTTGATCGATTTGCTCTTCACTAATTTTTTCGATATTGTCAATAAAACTTTAATGGTACTTCATCATACTATTATCACTTTCCGGCAGGCGCGGCAGGCTTTCTCCAGATCCTTATAGCTCTCCCCGGGAAAGGGATCGATCAGACAGAGGTCAGCAGGCTTAGCCCGCTGGAAAAGCTTGGACAGGTCTCCATGGTAGACCTCCACCTGGCAGCTGCCATGGGCCCTTCCCACCAGGACGGGCTCGCTGCCCACGCTTGACCGCGGGCGCTCCAGGCGCTCTATCTCCTCCAGGCCCAGAAGGGACCGGTTGGCCTCCAGGTTGAGCATGACGTTCTCCACCGCAGGAAGCCAGATGTCGTTGAGCACCACACGCTTTGCCCCGCC